>WNGG01012550.1_pt1 | contig 17614 bp, 21 predicted proteins | sample 5400661 | NCBI WGS metagenome assembly WNGG01 (sample SAMN13153372, study PRJNA577476) | soil metagenome | isolation source: 100 cm soil or saprolite under Garry oak tree replicate 1 | place: USA:California | collected 2016-06-15 | reverse complement strand
CGGCTCGTCGAGGAGGATGAGCGACGGCCCATTGACCATCGACCGCGCGATCGCGACGCGCTGCATTTGCCCGCCCGAAAGCTCGCCCGGCCGGTGCTTGAGCCGATCGCTCAGCCCGACGCGTTCGATCAGCTCGATCGCCCGCTGCTTGCCCGCGCTGCCGTTCTTCACGTAGCGCAGCGGCAGCATCACGTTCTCGAGCACGTTCAGGCCGGACAGCAGGTTGTACTCCTGGAAGACAAATCCGACCTTGAGCGCGCGCAGGTGTGCTCGCTCGCGGTCGCCGAGCCTGGTCGTGTCGACGTCGTCGAGGAAATAGTTGCCCGCCGTGGGCTTGAGCAGGAGTCCCAGCAGGTCGAGCATCGTGGTCTTGCCCGAACCCGAGCGTCCCACCACGGCGACGAACTCGCCCTTGTCGATGTCGAGGGTGACGCCGTCGAGGGCGCGGATGATCTCCGACCCCCGCTTGTAGTTCTTGGTCAGCCCGACCAGGCGGATGCCCGCCATCTATTCGGTCCTCAGCGCGATCACAGGGTCGAGACTGGCCGCCCGCCAGGCCGGCAGGACGCCGGCCACCGCGCCCAGCACCGTGGCGAAGCCGATGGCGAAGATCGTCAAGGCGGGCGTGATCAGGAAGAGCGAAGAACCGTCGGCGGGTGCGAACCATAGGTTGCGCGCGACGACGATGCCGGCGCCAAGCCCGTAGCCGATCAGGCCGCCTATGAGGCCGATCAGCGTCGCCTCGATCAGGAACTCGCCCATCACGTTGAGCGTCGTCGCGCCGACCGCCTTCTTCAGGCCGATCTCGCGGACACGTTCAGCGACCGACATGAACATCGTGTTGACCACCGACAGGCCTCCGATGATCAGCGCCAGCAGCGCCGCCGCGGTGGTGATCGCGGTAAAGATGGCGCCGCCCGACTTGAAGCCGTTCACCAGGTCGCTCGGCCGTATCGCCTTGACACCGGTCACCTGGTTGTTGATGCGGTCCGCGATCTTGTCGAGCTCGGCGAGCGAAGTGCCGGGCTTGCTGTAGACCGAGATGCCCTCCGTGAGCTGGGTCACGTCGATGGTGTCGCGCAGCGCGGCGGGCAGGCTGTCCCGGAAGAGCATCTGCCCGTCCGCAACGTTGATGTAGGCGAAGGTGTCCGGCGCCGTCTTGGTCTCGTCCAGGATGCCGACGACCGTGAATGTGTGGTTGACGAAGTCGGCCTTGGCGTCGGCGGGTCGCACCGGCAGGTCGATGGTGTCGCCGACGTTCTTCTTGAACTCCTTGTCGATCGTCGAGCCGAGCACCACCTCACCATGCGACCCGGCCGCGAGGCCGTGGCCATGTGCGTAGGTGAGCTTGAGGGCGCTGTAGTTGTTCTCCTCGGGATCGCCCGCGGCGATCGTGTCCGGGATGCCGAAGCTCACGACGATCGTGCCGCCCGGCTTCGCCTGGAAGGAGTAGCCGGGGAACGCCGCCTCGACGCCGTCGACCTTCTTGATCTCGTCGAGCTTCGACATCGGGATCAGGTTCGCGGCCTGGCCGTCCGGCGGCCCCACCTGGATGCTGCCGCCGAAGTACTTGACGCCGCCGTCGATGAGCGCGTTGAAGTTCTCGGCCAGCGCGCCCATCGTCGTCAGCGCGAGCACGCCGATGACGATGCCCGAGATGGTCAAGAAGCTGCGCAGCTTGTGGCGCGTGATGTTCCGGAGGATCTCCACGAGTTGTTGAGGATACGGAAGGCGTGCTTAAAGGCGGGTAAAGGACCGGCGGCTAGGCGACGACGACGGCGAGCTTGCCCATGTAAAGCGTCCAGCCTGCGCCATGACTCGCGCGCTCGGTCTCGTTCGGCAGTCCGGAATGCCGCAGCCGGAGGATCGTGCCTTGCCCATCGGCCTCGAGCTCGATCTCGACCGACGTCAAACCCGGTGCCACGTCCGACTTCCCCTCCCAGCCCCAGCTGAAGACCAGGCGGCGGGGTGGGTCGACCTCGATGTACTCACCGGTCGCGAAATGCTCGCCGTCGACGTCGATGCGGTACGACCCCCCGCGCCGCGGATAGAGCTGAGCGCCGATGCCCATCCACAGCACGAACTTCGCCGGGTCGATGAGGTAAGAGAACACCGTCGCGGGCGAAGCGGCGATTCGCTGCTCGATCGCTACCTCTTCGATTTCGACCTCTCCTCGGCCTCAGCGAGCAACCGCAGGCGGTCGATGTTTCGCGCCCACATTCGGCGAAGGTACGACTCCAGCGGCCGCAGAGCGGCCCGGTCGGCGCGGTACAGGCGGCTGGTTCCGAGCCTGCGCTCCTTGACAAGCCCCGCCTCCTTGAGGACGCGCAGGTTCTGCGAGAGGAGTGGAAGGGAACCTGGGTCACATGGGACATCAAGCCGGCGAAGGACGGCGGCCATGAGGTCACCTTCAACCACGACGGCTGGCCGGAGGAGCTGCCTCCCGCGGACCTGGCGTCGGTCAACTATGCGTGGGGCAGGATCGTCGGCCGGCTGAAGAAGTTTGCGGAAACGGGCAAGCCTGTGCCCTATTTCCCGTAGCCAATAGAATTCCCCTCCCATGAGAGGATGCGGTGTCCAGCTTGTTGCTCAGGGGCTTCGTCCTGGGCTTTGCCATCGCCGCATCGCCCGGGCCGATCTTCTTCCTGTGCGTTAGGCGCACGCTGGTCCAGGGCCGGCTCACAGGCCTCTTCTCGGGATTCGGAGTCGCCACCGCCGACGGTTTCTACGCCGTCATCGCGACGTTCGGCGTCGCTGCCCTTACCACTGCATTCGTCGGCGGCCGGCGGCCTCTCGCCGTGATCGGCGGCATCATCCTGGTCATCCTGGGCGCCGGCATCCTGATCGACCGACGCCGAAAGACGGAGGTGGCGACGGCACCGACCGGCAGAGGCCTGGCCCTGGTCTACGTCTCGACGCTCGGCCTGACGATCACCAACCCGGCGACGATCATCTCGTTCGCCGCGCTCGCGGCGACGCTTGGCCTCGGCACCGGCGGTTCGCTCCTGCGGCCGGCCCTTGTTGTGCTAGGGGTCCTTCTCGGCTCGGCCGCGTGGTGGATCATCCTGGTGGTCGCCGCGTCGGCGCTGCGGGCTCGCCTCACGCCGGCGGTGGTGCGCGGAGTCAGCATCGTCAGCGGACTGGCTATCGCGGGACTCGGAATTTTGGCCGTGATTTCGGCCTTTTCAGTTTGAGCATGGAGACGGAGAAGAAGCGTTCGCGTACGGTCACGTGGGAAGACCCATACGAAGCAATGCGAGCGGCCCCGGGCAAAACCGGCCTCGAGCTGCTGACGGACATCGCAGCCCGCCGCGTGCCACCGCCCCCGATCGCCGAGACGATGGGGTTCACCGCGACTCTGTTCGAACAGGGCAGGGCCATGTTCGAGGGGGAGCCCGCCGAGTACCTCTACAACCCGATCGGGGTGATCCACGGCGGGTTCGCGATGACGCTGCTCGACTCCGCGATGGGCTGCGCGATCCACACGACGCTTGGAGTAGGAGAGCGCTACACAACGCTCGAGGTGAAGGCGAACTTCGTGCGGCCGATCACCCTCGAAACGGGGCGCGTCCGGTGCGAAGGACTGGTCGTCTACCGCGGCGCAACCATCGCGACGGCGGAAGGCAAGCTCACGGCGATCAACGGCGGGAAGCTGCTTGCGCACGGAACCACCACATGTCTGATAGTACCCGCCAGATTCGAGTAGTCGACGTCTTCACGGAGAAACCCCTCGCGGGCAACCAGCTCGCGGTGGTGCTCGACGGGCGGAACATCTCGGCCGGCGACATGCAGCGCATCGCGCGCGAAGTGAATTTCTCGGAAACGACCTTCGTCCTGCCGCCGGACGACTCCGCGCATGCCGCGAAGGTGCGCATCTTCACCCCGTACGTCGAGCTTGCGTTCGCCGGCCATCCCACCATCGGCACCGCGTGGGTGCTGGCGAACGAAGGAAAGGTGCCCGATGGCAAGCTCGACTTCGTGCTCGAGGAGAAGGTCGGTCCGGTCGCCGTGCGCGGCGTGAAGAAGAATGGTGGCATCGCGTTCTGGATGAACCACCCGCCGCTGAGATTCGGCGAGGTCTTCACGCACGCCAAGGTGGCGGCAGCGATCGGTCTCAAGGAAGGCGATGTCGTCCCCGACGTGCCTGCCGAGGTGGCATCCACCGGCACTCCGTTCCTGTTTGTTGCACTGCGTGACCCGCGCACCGTTGACGCGGCGGCGTCCGACCCAACCCGCGTGAAGACGCTGCTGCGCCGGCACGACGCTCACGGAGTCTTCGTGTTCGCCGTGGAAGGCCCCGGCCGCCTGTACAGCCGGATGTTTGCGGTAGACGTGCAGGAGGACGCGGCCACAGGGTCCGCCAGCGGACCATTGGGCGCGTTCGCGGTCAAGTACGGGCTGGTCGAGCGCGCTCCGAGGGTGTCTCTGGTCAGCGAGCAGGGGACGAAGATGGGACGCCAGAGCTTTGTCCACATCGAGCTCGAATACGGCGCGTCGAAGGACCTCCCCGAAAGCATCGAGGTCGGCGGCTCCGTCATGCCCGTGCTCAGTGGCACGCTGGCAGACTTCGCCTAGTGGTCGTCGACAGCTACCGGTTTCTCCCGCGCAGCTTCCGTCCTCTCTATGAGGGGCGCGGTCCGTTCCCCGGCGAGGAGGGTGCTGTGTGGGCGCCGTTCGAGAAACGACTGTCTGCAGCGCGGATCGCGCTTCTGAGCTCGGCAGGCATCTATCTGAAGGAGATCCACCCCGCGTTCGACCTCGACGGCGAGCAGGCGCGGCCGGAGTGGGGCGATCCGACGTGGCGGTCGATTCGCTGCGATTGCAACCCTGGGGACATCGGCGTCGCGCACCTGCACATCAACGAGGACGACGTTCTCGCCGACCCCGAGATCGCGCTACCGCTGCGCGGGCTGGCCGGCCTCGTCGAGGAAGGCGTGATCGGGGGCACGGTGCAGGAGCACGCGGCCGTGATGGGCTACCAGGACCGCGCGCTGGTGGACTGGAAGCGGACCACCGCGCCGGCGATCGTCGCGCACCTGCGCGGGCAGGGCGCGGACGCGCTCCTCCTCGCACCCGCTTGACCCGACTGCTGCTCGAACGTGCCCGTGCTGGCACGGTGGATCGAGGCGGCCGGCATACCGACCGTGACGGTGACGATGATGCCTGCGGTGGCTGAAGAGCGCCGCGCGCCGCGGATCGTCGGCGTCGAGTTTCCGTTCGGCCACGCGTTCGGCATGCCGCATGACCGCGTCATGCAGAGACGCGTCCTCGAGCTGGCGCTGCGCGTTCTGGCGGGCGGGTCGGCGTTCGGGACTCGGGTGGACTACGACGAGCTGTGGCCGGTGCCGCTGCGCGAGGCCTACAAAGCGTGGCAGCCGAAGGTGCCGAGCCCGATCGTCAGGAAGCTACTCGAGGCTCGCACTCAACAAGGCCGCCAGTGCCAGAGGCGAGAAACTACGAACCCGTAGAGGGCTCGAGCTTGATCGACGCCGAGTTGATGCAGTAGCGCAGCCCCGTCGGCGGGCACCTGGGGCATGTCTTCGACGACGGGCCCGAGGTGCCCGCCGCAGTTGGCGCAGTTGACCTCGGTCCGGACCATGAAGAACGATTTGTCCGTCTCCTCCTCGATCGGCGCGCCCTCGGCCGGTGCGTAGAAGCTCGGCCACCCGCAGTGGGCGTCGAACTTGGTCTCCGACTCGAACAGCCTGGCCCCGCAGCCGGCGCACAGGTAGGCGCCGCGAACGTTGGTGTCCCAGTACGCGCCCGTGAACGGCCGCTCAGTGCCTTTCTCGCGCAGCACGTGGTACTGAGTCGGGGTCAGGTCTCGTCTCCACTCCGCTTCGCTCTTCTGAACTGGTGCTTTCTTCATCTCGCCCCTAATCTGCCAGTTTTCGCACCGCGCCAAACTAATGAATGGTGGACAGGCACACCGAGTCGCGCCTCAAGAAGGAGATAGTGATCTGGCTGGTGACGGCCGGCGCCGACCGCAAGCCACAGGCCGTGCCCGTCTGGTTCCTATGGGACGGCAAGTCGTTCCTGATCCACGCCCGCGACGGGATCAAGGTCCGCCACCTCAGGGCAAACCCGAACGTCGAGCTCCACCTCAACAGCGATGAGGTCGGCGACGACCTCGTGCGCGCGTCGGGCCAGGCCACGATCAAACAGTCGCCCCCCGCCCACGAGAACGCCGCCTACATGCGCAAGTACGGGCGACAGATCAGGGACCTCGGCACGACGCCAGAGAGCTTCAGCGCCACCTACCACAACGTCATCCAGGTACGCAAAGTCCGGTTTCACTAACCTCGTCCTTATGACGACCATCCACCCGCTTCGCTTCGGGATCAAGGCTTCCGGACAGTGGATCACCATCGAGGAGCTGCGCGCGATCTGGAAGATCGCGGACGAGGGTGGCTTCGACCACCTCTGGGACTTCGACCACCTCGCGACCATCGGAGCGAACGGCCCCGACGGCCCCATCTACGAAGGGTGGGCGCTGCAGGCGGCGATGGCCGAGGCGACCAGGCGCGTCCGCATCGGCTGCATGGTCACCGGCAACACCTACCGCCACCCGGTCGTGCTTGCCAAGCTCGCGGTCACGGTGGACCACCTCTCCGGCGGCCGGCTCGAATTCGGCATCGGCGCGGCATGGGCCGAGATCGAGCACGGGATGTACGGAATCGAGGGCCTCGACCACCGCGTCGGCCGGCTCAGCGAGTCCCTCCAGATCATCAAGTCGCTCTTCACCCAGCCGCGGACGAACTTCGACGGCCGGTACTACAAGCTCACCGACGCGATCGCCAACCCCAAGCCGCTCCAGAAACCGCACCCGCCGATCTGGATCGGCGCGTCGGGGGAGAACACGCTCCGCCTCACGGCGCGCCACGCCGACGTGTGGAACATCTCGGGTGGTGACGACCAGGCGGTCAAAAGCGTCATCGGCAAGTTCGAAGAGGCGTGCGAAGCGGTCGGCCGCAACCAGTCCGAGGTGAGGCGTTCGATCCAGTTCTTCTGGGACGGCAAGAGCCGCGACGAGGTGCTCGAGCAGTCAGGTAGGTTCTTCGAGCTCGGCATCACCGAGCAGGTCGTCTACATGCGCGGCGAGCATCCCGACCGGACCGCCGGCAAGCTCGCCGAGATGCTGCCTGAACTCCGACAGCACGAGCGTGTCGCCTCCTAACGAAATATTGTTGACACGACATATATCGCTGCAGTAATATGTTGCCATGCCCGACGTCTTCCAGGTCCTGGCCGATCCAACCCGGCGCCGGCTCATCGACGCGCTTCGCCATGGAGAGCGCTCGGTCAACGAGCTGGTCGAGGTGGTCGACATCGGCCAGCCGGGCGTGTCGCGGCAGCTGGCTATTCTCGAAGAGTCGGACTTCGTAGTCGTCCGGCCCGAGGGGCGCCGGCGGCTGTACTCGCTGCGGCCCGAACCGTTCCGCGAGCTGTCCCAGTTCGTGACCGGATACAGGGCGATCTGGGAGGGGCGTCTCGACAGGTTCGCCGCCGAGCTGGATCGGCGGCAGAAGAAGAAGGAGAAGAAGCGATGAGCAACTCAGTCCGACCGTGCCTGACGTTTGTCGACCGGACCGAAGAGGCCGTCAAGTTCTACGTCTCGGTCTTCCCGAACTCGAAGGTCGTCGAGATCACCCGCGTCGAGATTGACGGTGGTCCGATTCCGAAGGGCAAGGTGCTGAACGCAACCTTCGAGCTCGACGGTCGCGAGTTCCTGGCTTTCGACGGCGGTCCGAGCTTCAACTTCACCGAAGGCATCTCGCTGATGGTCAACTGCAAGGACCAGGCGGAGGTCGACCGCTACTGGACCAGGCTTACCGAGAACGGCGGTGAGGAGGGCCCTTGCGGCTGGCTCAAGGACAGGTTCGGTGTCTCGTGGCAGATCGTGCCCGAGCAGCTCGGCCACATGCTGCGCGACCACAAGGGCGGCAACTCGGACGCCGCGATGCAGGCCATGTTGAAGATGAAGAAGATCGATATCGCGGAGCTCGAAAAGGCGTACCACAGCACGCGCGTCGCGTGACCGACCGTCCAAAGCTCACCCTCGAGCGGACGTTCAAGGCTTCCATCGATGAGGTGTGGGAGCTGTGGACGACGAAAGAGGGAATCGAATCGTGGTGGGGACCGGAGGGATTCAGCGTCGCAGTGCGCGAGCTGGATCTCCGGCCCGGCGGCGATCTGCTCTACGCGATGAGCGCCACCGCGCCTGAGCAGATCGAGTACATGGCGCAGGCGGGCATGCCGCTGACCAGCGAGCACAGGCTGACCTTCACCGAGGTCGAGCCGCCGCGCCGGCTCGCGTATCGCGACCTGGCCGACTTCATCCCCGGCGTCGAGCCCTACGAGGTCGAGACGGCCATCGAGCTCCATAAGGTTCCCGAAGGCGTACACATCGTCCTCACCTTCGACGCCATGCACGACGACCAGTGGACGCGGCTGGCGAGGCTGGGCCGCGAGAGCGAGCTCAGCCGGCTGGAAGCGCTTCTTGGCGCGCGTTCGTGAAGATGCGCCCTCGAAGGAGAGCCCGTTCGGCGGTGTTCTGCGTCAGCTCCAGGGACCGGAGCTGTACGGGCTCGATAAAGACGTATTTCATGTCTTCACCTCCTGGTTCAACGACAAACGAGACCCGTGCCGTTTCGACATCTGCGCGAGAATGACACTCACCTCCCCACTCGTGGGCAGGTCGGCCTGCGCAGCGGGCCCGAAGGGACGTTCAGAGGAGGAGGTTGTCATGGCCGACAGCGTCTACCGAGTCACTGAGCTAATCGGTACCAGCAGCCAGTCCTGGGAGGCGGCCGCCCGATTGGCCGTCGAGACCGCGGCCAAGACGCTGCGCGACCTCCGCGTGGCCGAGGTGGTCGAGCAGGACATGACGATCGAGAACGGCAAGGTGACCAGCTACCGCGTGAAGCTGAACGTGTCGTTCAAGTACCTGCCCGAGAAGTAGTCGTTCAGGGGGCCGTGGCTGCCTGCAGCTGGCCTGAAACTGGTTCTTCCGCGCGTCGAGCGCGCTGGCACGCACGCAGTAGTCGGTGGCGATTCCGCACACGTCGATGTGATCGATCCGGTGCTCCTTCAGGACGTCGAGCAGCAGGTGTCCACGTTTGTCATATCCGTCGAACGCCGAGTAGGCGGCGGCGTTGCGGCCCTTGGTGACCACTTCCTGGATGAATTTCTCCCGGACCAGGTTCTGGATCGTCGGCACGAACGCCGCCCCCGGCGTGCCCGCCATGCAGTGCGGCGGCCACGTGTTCTGAAAGTCGGGTTGGTCCGAGATGTGGTCCGGGGCGTTCTCGTGGTAGTCGCGTGATGCGACCACGAACTGGTACTCGTTCCTGAAGTGGCGCACGTGCCGGGCGATCATTGCCGCGACCGTCAGGCCACCCTTCACGCCCAGGCTCCCGCCCTCGACGAAATCCGCCTGAACGTCGACCACGAGCAGCGCGTTTCTCATGCTTACACTGGCCGTGTATGGCCTCCGTGATAGTAGCGGGCGCGCGCACGCCCTTTGGCAGGTTCGGAGGCGCTTTCAAAGACGTCCCCGCCAAGACCCTCGGCGCGCACGCCATCCGGGCGGCCCTGGAGTGGTCCGGCGTCGACGGCGCGGACGTTGACTACGTGATCATGGGCCAGGTCCTGCAGGCGGGCGCCGGTCAGATCACGGCCCGCCAGGCGGCCATCGAGGCCGGCGTCCCCGAGCACGTGCCGGCGCTCACGATCAACAAGGTCTGCCTGTCCGGCATCAACGCCATCGCTCTGGCCGACCAGCTCATCCGCGCCGGTGAGGTCGAGGTGGTGGTCGCAGGCGGCATGGAGTCGATGTCCGAGGCGCCCTATCTCTTCCCCAAGGCGCGGTTCGGCGCCCGCATGGGCAACACCGAGATGGTCGACTCGATGGTCCATGACGGCCTGTGGTCGACCTTCACGAAGCAGCACATGGGCGAGAGCTCGGACGAGGTCAACAACGAGCTCGAGATCAGCCGCGAGGACCAGGACGCGTGGGCCGCCCGCTCGCACCAACGCGCGGCTCGCGCTTGGTCGAACGGCGGGGTGCTGAAGGAGGAGGTGGTTCAGCTCGACAAGCTCGAGCGCGACGAGGGAATCCGGCCCGAAACGACGGTCGAGACGTTGAGCAAATTGTCCCCCGCCTTCCACAAGGACGGCACCATCACCGCCGGCAACGCGTCGCAGATCTCCGACGGCGCGGCCGCCGTGGTCGTGATGTCGAAGGACCGTGCTGCAAAGCTCGGCAAGGAGCCGCTCGTCGAGATCGTGGCCCACGGCATGAGCGCCGACCGCTACGCCTGGCTGCATACCGTGCCGGCGCTGGCCCTGAGCAACGCTCTCAAGAAGGCGGGCCTCGAGGTGGGTGAGCTCGACCTGGTCGAGATCAACGAGGCCTTCGCGGCCGTCGCGCTGAACGCGACCCGAATGCTCGCGCTCGACGAGGATCGCGTAAACGTGAATGGCGGTGCTGTGGCGCTCGGCCATCCGATCGGCGCCAGCGGCGCACGACTCGTGCTCACCGTCGCGCACGAGCTCAAGCGCCGGGGGCTGCGAACCGGCGCGGCCGCCCTCTGCGGAGGCGGCGGCCAGGGCGACGCGCTGATCGTTCGCCGTCACTCCTAGACAGCCTTGGGCGAACGGAAAACCGCGCCGTACGGCACCTGGGCATCGCCCATCACCGCAGACGTTCTGCTGAAAGGCGCTGTGCACATGCGCAACCAGATGCTGCGCTGGGACGGCGACGACCTCTACTGGTCGGAGCTGCGGCCGTCGGAAGGAGGTCGCATCGTCGTGTGCAGGCGCACTGCCGATGGCGCCATCAGCGATGTCACGCCGGAAGGACTCAACGCTCGAAGCCGAGTCCACGAGTACGGCGGCGGTCACTTCGCCGTGAGGAACGGAACGGTCTACTTCACCAACTACGCCGACCAACGCCTCTACCGCCAGGACGCCGACGCCGCGCCGCGGGCCATCACTCCTGACGCGGACGTGCGTCACGCCGACATGCTCGTCGACGACGTACGCGATCGCGTCATCGCGGTGCGCGAAGACCACACGACCGGTGCATCCGAGGCGGTCAACACCATCGTCTCCATCGATGCGTTCGGCCAGCGCGAGCCGATCACGATCGCCGACGGCAATGACTTCTACTCATCCCCGAAGCTCAGCCCTGACGGCGCACGCATCGCCTGGCAGACCTGGCACCACCCGAACATGCCGTGGGACGGCAGCGAGATCTGGATCGGCGAGCTCGACCGCGACGGCAACCTGACCTCGTCGCGCAAGGTCGCCGGCGGTGACAGCGAGTCGGTTCTGCAGCCCGAGTGGTCGCCGAGCGGGGAGCTGTACTTCATCTCCGATCGCAACGACTGGTGGAACCTCTACCGCGCACGTGGTGAAGGCGACGAGCCGGTGTGTCGCCGCGCGGCCGAGTTCGGTGGGCCGCAGTGGGTGTTCGGCCAGCGCTACTACGCGTTCAACGGGCCGGACGAGATCGTCTGCCTTTACTCAGAAGCAGGCGGCACCAGGCTTGCGCGCATCGACCTCGACACGGGCCGGCTCCATCACATGGAGCTGCTGTACACATCGCTTGGCAACCTCCAGGTCTCGGGCGGCAAAGCGGCCATGTTCGCAAGCTCGTCGACACTGGCCGAGCGCGTGCTCGTGGTCGACCTGGAGACGACGGCGCAGGAGGTCGTGAGGATGTCGAACCCTGCGCACATCGACACTGCCTACTTCAGCGTCCCGAAGCCGATCGAGTTTCCGACCGAGCGCGGCCTGACCGCCCACGCATCTTTCTACACGCCCCGCAACCACGACTACGAGGCGCCGGACGGGGAGAAGCCTCCGCTGGTGGTGCGCTGTCACGGCGGCCCAACCGGATTCGGCGGTCCGACGTATGCATTCGAGTACCAGTACTGGACAAGCCGCGGGTTCGCGATCGTCGACGTCGACTACGGTGGGTCGACGGGTTACGGCCGTGCTTACCGGAAGCGCTTGAACGGCAACTGGGGCGTGGTCGACGTCGAGGACTGCATCAACGCCGCGCGCCATCTTGTGAAGCAGGGCCTCGTCGACCCGAACCGGGTTTCGATCACCGGAGGATCGGCGGGCGGCTTCACCGTCCTGCTGTCGCTGACCAAGCGCCACTTCTACGGCGCGGGCGCCAGTCTTTACGGGATCGACGACCTCGAACCTTTCGTCAAGGAAACTCACAAGTTCGAGTCGCGCTACTGCGACCGCCTCATCGGACCTTATCCCGAGCGCGCCGACCTGTACCGCGAGCGATCCGCGATCAACTACGTCAACAACATGACGAGCCCAGTGATCCTCTTCCAGGGCAAGGAGGACAAGATCGTGCCGGCCAACCAGGCCGAGACGTTTGTCGAGGCGTGCCGGAAGAGGCTCATGCCGTACGCGTACGTGCTGTACGAAGGCGAGCAGCACGGCTTTCGGCGAGACAAGAACATCCGCACGACATTCGAGGGCGAGCTCAGCTTCCTATGCCAGGTCTACGGCTTCGAACCCGCGGACGAGATCGAGAAGGTGAAGATCGAGAACCTGGGTAATGTGTGACTTCGTCGGCGTGGCGGAATGGCAGACGCGCCAGCCTTAGGAGCTGGTGCCCGAAAGGGCGTGGAGGTTCAAATCCTCTCGCCGACACCATGGGCGTGGTTCGGATGGCGAATTTTCGTTCGCCGGTCGCCCCGAACCGGCCCCGGTGGCCTAAAGTTCAGGATTCGTGGGACAGGAAGCCCCGCACACTAACGGCTCGCGCCCTGCTGCAACCAACGGTCACCAGAAAGTCGGCGGATACCGCCTCCTCCGCGAGCTCGACACCGACAGCCTCGGCTCGGTCTATGAGGCGGAGCACCCGCGCCTCCACCGTCGCGTGGCGCTGCGGACGATCGGCACCGGGGTGGCGCGCGACGTCAGCTTCTCCCGTCGCTTCCTCCTCGAGCTGCGCTCGTACACCGCGCTCGAGCACGAGGCGATCCCGCGCCTCTACGAGCTCGCCTACGACGGCGAGTCGCCCTACCTGGTCACCGAGCTCGTCGCGGGGCAGACGTTTGACACGATGCTCGGAGACGGCCAGCGCTACGAACCCCTCGGCATCATCTCGCTGCTGCGCCCGATCGCCGGCGCGCTCGATTACGCGCATTCGCGCGCGACCATCCATCGCGACGTCAAGCCGGCGAACATCCTGCTCGCGCACGACGGCCGCACGCTGCTGACTGGTTTCGGCCTCGGCACGGTCGCGTCATTCAACACCGGCCCCGGCGCCAGCGGTCCGGTGGCCCCGGACTACGTCGCCCCGGAACGCCTGGTCGGTCGCGAAGTCGACGGGCGCGCGGACGTCTACTCGCTGGCGGCGGTCATCTTCGAGGCGACGACCGGCCGGCGGCCGTTCTCTTCGAAGAGCTGGATCGAAACGCTCAGCCGCCGCCTCTACGAGCCGCCGCCCAACGTCCGCGAGGTCGCGCCGGACCTTCCGCCCGCATTCGCGACGGCGCTGCAACAGGCGATGGACCGCGATCCGAACCGCCGGCCCGCGACGGCCGGCGACCTCCTCAACCGACTCGAGCTGGCGGTCACCTCACGCAACGGCAACGTCGACGGCGCGGGATGGCTGAAGGGCCCTGCGATACGAGTGCGCGGCATAGGCGTGGGCGCCGCAGTACTGGTCATCGTCGGGCTCGCAGAGGCCGTCTGGCTGTTCGAGGGCTCAGGGCTCAAGATGGCGCAGCACGCGCTGCACCGTTTTCTCGGAGTCGGCTAGAGCGCCCGTCCGTCGACCATCATCACCGAGTTGCACGTGAACAACCGGTCGACGATGAATCCAGGGTTGACGTTCGAGGGATCCTGCCCGATGGCTGCGCTGATCTGCTGAACGAGCTGCTGCACGGGGATGTTCATGCCGAACGCAGTGCCACTGACCGGCATGATGTCAAGAATCCCGTTGTGGACGACGAGCACGACGGAACCAGTCCAGCCGGCGCCGTTGAACGTGCCGCGAGCGTCGATGATGGCGCCGGAGATTGAGTTGTTGCTGATGGTGAGCTTCAGGTTGGAAACGCCCGTTCCCGACTGCTGCACGGCGGCCGCGAGTTCCTGCGCCGAATAACCGCGATGCACGGCGGCGTTCTGCGAGATGTCCACGCTCACGCATGACTCGACAGAGGCAACCGCGATGAACGGCTCCTCACCCGCAGTGCCCAGGCCACTGACTCCGTCCACGACGATCTTGTAGATGCCTGGAGGTGCGTTGTGCACCTCAACAGTCGGCAGCTTTCCGGTAGCGGAGTACTTCTCGTTGTCGGGTGCCACGACCGTCAGCTTCATCGCGCTGCCTGGGTAACCAAGCGAGGCCTTGACCAGGCTGCCGCCCGCGTAGCTGTACGTGTAGGTCTGCTGCTCGCCGTTGTGCAGTGGCGCACCGATGAAGTCCTGCTCGGTGCCGGGAGTCGTGCCTATCGAGACCGCGTTGGAGGCGTCGAGCGCGGGCCCGAAGGGGTCGTTCGGATCGGGTGCGATCGGAATCGGGTTGGTGATGGTTCCGTCCGCCTTCGCCGTCGCCTGCTGTCCCGCGTTGATCGTCACCGAACCGTTTGCGTTGTGGAGGATGACGGTGCCTGCGAAAACCTTGACCGTCATGTTGCCCTGGGCGTCGATCAGGATCTCGAACTTCGTGCCCCGCACGCTTGCCGTCGCCGACTTGCCTCTAACGTCGAACGTCGAGCCTGTCGCGAGGTGCTGGACGTTGGTGAACGTGCGCCCGATCTGCTGTGTCAGCGTGACGTCGTGCAGGTTGCCGTTCTTCGTGAAGTGCGCGGAGTCCAGGCTGATCGTGGTGTCGCTCGCCAGCCGCATCAACGTGCCGTCGGGAAGCGTGACCGCCGCCCGGCCCTTGGTGTCGGTCTTCACCAGGTCGTGGGCGTGGATCACGGCGCCCGTGGGGGCCGGTGTAAAGTCGCCGCCGCCATGCGACGTGGATGCGTTGGGCTGGTAGACGGTCAGGGTCGCGGAGGCGTTGACTTCGGCCTGGGCGGCGACGTTCAGCCACACCAGCGCCCCCGCCACGATGAGCACCAGGACGACCAGAACGATCAGGAAACGGCGGCCGCCACGCCCTTTGGGAGGGGCGTTTTTCGAGGGTCGGGCGGCTACGGTCGCCATGTTGCCCGGGAAAGATAGCTCATGGGATTCCGATTCGCCGCGATTTCTCGGAACCCGTCAGGGCGCTCGAAGGTTCAGGTCGCGGTGAGCTGGAAATCGACGACCAGACGGGCCGGATTGCCGAGCACGAAGGCGCGCATACAGGCAGGCTTGCTGAGACCCAGCCCCCACGACACGTATCCCTCGAAGTCCTGGATCTGCCGCGCCTCCTTGATGACCTGGTACTCGGGATGGATCAGGTCCGTCGAGCCGGTGAAGGTCGTGGCGCCTGTCGCGGAATGCACACTCACAATCACCCCCGAGGTCCCGCTCAGGGTCACGTTCTGGCCGCTCGCGCCGAGCGGAAAGACCGGCTTGGCCTGCCTCCTCACAGTGTAGGTCGGCACGATGGAGTCGAACTGCAGCACGAAGCGGTCGAACTCCTGCTCCTCGCCCAGGCGGGCGGTGATCGCGTTGGCCACGCCTGTCGTGCCTCCCGACGCGTCGGCGCAAGCGAAAGCCGGGAGGCTCGTGCCCGGAGGAGTGGGCGAGACAGGGGGCGCGGAGATCCGCGGTCCTGACGCGTTCGCGGCGTTCGTGCCGCTCGAGTCGTTGGCGGCGCTCGGCGTCAGCTCCGCCCCGCAGGCGGACAGGATCGCCAGCACCAGGACCGCCAGGCCGGTTCGCATCGGCCAATGGTATGGTCGAAGCCCCTCTCGAGTGCGCCGAGGTGGCGGAACAGGCAGACGCGTCGGTCTCAAAAACCGATGTCCGCAAGGACGTGCGGGTTCGACTCCCGCTCTCGGCACCACGCCGGTATAGAACGATCCGGGAGCGGATTAGGTTGCAGACCCCGATCGACCCCCCGAACTCGACCGAGATCGAGCTCTCGCCCCGCCGGCGCGTATTTCTGCTCGCCACGCGGATGGGCGAACAGGGCGTGGTGGACTGGTGTCGAGAGCTCCTGAACGGCGCTGTTGCGTACAACGATCGACGCCGCCCGTCGATCACTTGGCTCGGGGGCCGTCACGCCGCCGGTGAGCTGCGCCGCGGACGCTTCGAAGACCGCGGCCAGGACCACTGGCCGCGTGTATGGGCCGCGCGAGGACTGCTGTACGTGTGGCGGCCCGACGCCGAAGCCTCGGTCCTTGGCGGCCTTCACGACCCCGCGTGGCGGGTGCGCGAGATGTGCGCGAAGGCGGTCCGCCGCCATGGCATCCGAGCAGCCGAGCCCATCCTGGCCCGGCTGCTCGACGACCCGGTTCGGCGCGTGCGGAGCGCGGTCGAAGCTGCGCTTACGGAGTCGGGACGATCCCAGGGATGACGTAGGCCTCGATCATCGCCACGATGCCGACCGCGGCGGTGAGGATGAGGCTGTAGCCGATGACGCGGCGGAAGATGTCGCCCTCGGCGCCGACCTTGTTCACGCCCGCCGCTCCGACCGACAGGTTCTGCGGGCTGATCATCTTGCCCATCACGCCGCCGGACGAGTTGGTCCCGGCGGTGAGGATCGGGCTCACGTTGCCCAGCTGCTGAGCCGTCTGCGCCTGCAGCGGTCCGAACAACGTGTTCGACGACGTGTCGCTGCCGGTGAGGAACACGCCGAGCCATCCCAGGAACGCGGCCACAAACGGGAATACGCCCCCGGTTTTGGCGAAGGCGATCGCAAGGCTGGCTGTCATGCCCGAGTAGTTCATGAGCTGCGCGATCGAAAGGATGAGCGCGATCGTTGCGATGGGCAGCGCGAGCTGGCGCACGGTGCGCCCGTATACGGTGAAGAATTTGAGCTTCGCCCCCGCGAGCATCATCAGCAGGTAGGCGACCAGACACGCGTAAAGGACGAGCGATCCCGCCGCGGCGAGGAAGTTCCAGTCGAACGCCAGCGGATACTCCGTGTTGGACTTGGTCGCGATCGGCTTCTCGCGGTCGATCAGCGACACAGGCTTGCCGTTCTTGACCTCGTACGTGCCGGGCCAGTAAAAGTTCCAGTCGGGGAACTTGAAGGCCTGCCGGTCCTTGGCGGGGTCGGGCCCGATCCACGGCACCTTGCACAGCGCGAAGGCAGGCGAGCCGCACTTCAGGTCGGCGGTGATGTTGGCTGGCGTGTGCAGCGCCGTCTTCACGTCGCCGACCGGATGGCCCGACCACCACGGCAGGTTGCCCATCTGGCCGACCAGGATCACGACGACGAGCACGACGTACATGCCGTACGCGCGCGCGATGCGCATAGGCGAGTCGACCGGGTCGTCCTTGCCGCCTATGACGCGCCGTGGTGAGGTCGCGGACGCCGGCGCTTCGTGCTCGAACTGCCACGTGTCCTTCGGCCGCCACACGCGGAGCAGGAGCGCCAGGCTGCCCATTGAGACGAGCGCGGCGATGATGTCGGTCAGCTCTGGCCCGACGAAGTTCGAGACCAGGAACTGCACCACCGCGAACG
>WNGG01006091.1_pt1 | contig 17617 bp, 16 predicted proteins | sample 5400661 | NCBI WGS metagenome assembly WNGG01 (sample SAMN13153372, study PRJNA577476) | soil metagenome | isolation source: 100 cm soil or saprolite under Garry oak tree replicate 1 | place: USA:California | collected 2016-06-15 | reverse complement strand
CGCACCGCCCCAGGAATGGCCGACGATGATTGCCCGCTCGACCCCGAGCCGCTCCAATACCTCGCGCAGGATCGCCGCTTGATAAGCCGGCGAACTGCCGGTGCGGCCTTTGCGTTTGCTCCATCCCATTCCCGGGCGGTCGATCAAAATGACCCGGTGGCGGGCGGCAAGACGCTCACCCAGCGCGAGCCGCATATCTTCGAGATTGCAGCCGGCGCCATGGATGAGAACGATCGGCGCCGCGTTCGCCTGAGCTTCGCCCAGTTCGACGACGTGCTGGCGCAAGTGCCGAACTTTGACGAAGCGTCCGCGCGGCGGATGTGCCCGGGCGATCAGCCATGAGCCGATGACGGTGACAAGCGCGCCGACAGCGAGAATGATGGCGATGAGGGTGAGCGTGTGCAACTTATCCTCCCCGTGAGCGGGGAGGATAGAAATTACAGCGCTTCGCCCTTGAGCCAGCGGGCGCCTTGTGCATAGAGCGCGTCCAGTTCCGGCCCTTCGAGGCCCGCCATGTCGGTTTTGACTTTGTAGCCGATCTTGGTCTGCAAATAAGCAAGGTGCCGATAGCCCTCCGGAAAACGCTCCAGCAGTATCCGATCGAGTGCGAGCTTGGCCGACGGATCGACCGGATCGAGGCGGTCCTTTTCGTAAACCAGCCGGCGCAGCACCAGGCCCCAACGGCCGTCGCGCTTTTCGAAAAAATCGTAAAAGCGCCCGGTGCAGACGACGTCGCAGATGACGCCGTCGACGGGGGCGCGCTGCGAGATCGTCATCTTAGTCTGCGCGATCGCGCGCGCACCGGCGACTTCGATGGCGCTACCGCCGAGAAAATGCAGAATGCGCACGTCGCGCGCCCAGCCTTCCTGGTTTGCTTTGATGAACTCCTCGAAGCTGCCCTGAAACCAGGTCGCCATCATGCGCCCGTCGTCATGCCAAACCGTACGGAAACGATCCCATAGCCGTGCGTCGCGCCAGACCGCCCAGTTCTCCACCAGTTCGCGGATGACGCGTTTATCCTCGTCCATGCTCATTGCGCTTTCATCATCGGATTTTTGGGAAAATAGTTCGCGGACGGCGCAGCGATCGCAATCACGCCGCGGCTGGAGCGAAAACTTTGATCAGATGTCCCGCCCCTCGACCTTCTCGCGCAGCGTTTTGACGACGTCCGACAGATTGCGCAGGTGCGGATCGATCGCCAGCGCTGCCTGATAAGCTTGCAGTGCGTGCTTGTCGTCGCCGATGTCTTGCAGGATCAGCCCGAGACCGGCAAGGGCGCCGAAATGGCGCGGTTCGCGCGCCAGCACCTCACGAATGTCGGCGAGCGCGAGCCCGTAATCGTGCTTGATGTAACGCAGAGTCGCGCGCCGATTCCAGGCTTCGACGTAATCGGGTTTGATCGTGACGATTGCGTCCAGAAGCTTGATCGCCAGATCGTAGTCCCGGTCGTCCGTGGCATCCTTCACGCGGCTCATGAGGAGATTACAGGTATCGCTGCCGGAAGATATCCAGATCGCCCAAATGCGATCCTCAATCGCCTTGGCGGTCGCCTCATCCGGCGCAATTTTCAGCGCATTGAACAGGGTATCGAGACTGAACGTCGAACCGCCGCGTCCGCCCTGCAGCGGGTCGGCCGGCGGCGACGGCCAGTCGCGCGGGCTTTGCGCTTGCGCCCAAGCCGATGGAATAAGCTGTGAATGTGCCGCGATCGCCAGTGCAGCGGCAACGAGAACCGGGAATCGTAGGTTCATACCGTAAATCTATTCGTCCACGGCGGCGCGGCAAGCGGTAAAACTGTTCGAAATGGGCGGGAATGCCGGCTCTCAACCATTCGGTCAGGTTTGCTCGGTCACGCAAGCTTGGGCCAGCCGTGCTCAGCCAGCCGACGATTAGCCAGCCGGACGATTAGCCAGCCGTGCTCAACCTTGGCGGGCCTTGAACCGACGCTGCGTCTTGTTGATCACATAGACGCGACCTTTGCGCCGGACGATACGATTGTCGCGATGCCGGGAGCGCAGCGACTTGAGAGAATTGCGGACTTTCATGGCACGGTTTCCTAAGCTCGCGGTTGATTAGGGGTGCCTCACCGGCTTGTCAATCTGGGCGGGCGGCCGCGGCCGAACGAATTGGAATCGAAATAATAATGGACCAGAATCGGCCATTGCTGCGGCTCATTTCCGGCATCGGCAAAAAGGGCCCGGCGTGCTTTGCGATCGAAGCGCAGGGCAAACGCCTTGTGCTTGACCTCGGCGAGGGCCCGCCGCCGGGATGCCTGCCCGATGTGGCCGCAATCGCGCCAGCGGATGCGCTGGTCCTCAGCCACGGCCACAAGGACCATATCGGCGGACTGTCGCTTCTGGCGCAGCTTGGTCATCCGCCGGTCTACGCTACCGAAATCGTCGCCGGCGCTCTGCCCAAGGGACTCACTACGCGGACACTGCCCGTCCAGGGGATGAGCGCGGTGCTTGGCATTACGGTCGAGACTGGACGCAACGGCCATGCACCCGGCGGCGTCTGGCTCAATTTCGCGATCGGCAATGGCTTTCTTTATACCGGCGACTATTCGGCGGAGTCGCTTCTCTATGCGTACGATCCGCCGGCGCGCGCCGCCGCCACCGCGCTGATCGATTGCTCTTATGGCGATTACCAAAGACCATTAACGGAATGCTGGAGTGAGCTTGCAACCCATCTCGGCCAAGGGCCGCTGCTGTTGCCGGTGCCGGCCAATGGCCGTGGGCCGGAGATCGCGCTCGAGCTGATGCGACACGGCTCGCGCGATATTTTCATCGACGATGCCATGCAAAAGGCAGTGCGGCAGCTTGCCGATGCTGCCAAGGTCTCGCTCCGCAGCGATTTTGCTCAAGAGATTGAGCGGCTCGCCCAAATCGCGCGACCGATCGACGGCCCGCGCGGCGTGACGCTCGCCGCATCGGCCGATGGCGCGTCCGGCGCGACGGCACGGTTGTTGCCGGAATTCGAACGCTCAGATGAAATCGCGATCCTCTTCACCGGCTATATCAATCCCAACACGCCGGCGGAGCGGCTGAGCAAAAGCGGACGCGCGCAGACCATGCGTTGGAACGTCCATCCTCGGCTGTCCGATACGGTGATCCTGGTGCGGAACGTGCAGGCGCAGACTGTAATTCCAGCCTTCTGCGATCGCGCCCAGCTGCCGAAGCTTGTGGCCGCGCTGGCGCCGGCGCGCGTCACCATGGACGCGGTTGTGGCGATTTGATTAAGTGCGCGCGCACCGCCGCGTCCGATCAAATAAATTCATGGCTTGATCCCATGACTCCCGCCAATCCGCGAACTGTCTATTATGCGAGCGTCGGACCACTCTTGAAACTGTTCGATCTCGATGCCGACGGCGCGGAGCTACGCGAGCGCGGTGCGATCACGGTTCCGGCGAACATCCAATATGCCTGGCCGCATCCGTCGCGGCGCTTTCTTTATGTCGTTTCCAGTAACGGCGGCCCCGGCATTCCTGGCGACAAGCATCTTGCCAATGCCTTCATCATCGATCCGGCAACCGGCCGCTTGAGCCCGCATGGCGAACCCGCAGCGCTGCCGTCGCGGCCCATCCATACCAGCGTCGATCGGAGCGGCGGCTATTTACTCACGGCTTATAACAATCCGAGCGGCCTGACCGTGCATCGCCTTGCCGCCGATGGCAGCATCGGCGCACCTATGAAGCAGCCGCCGGATCTCGACACCGGCATCTATGCGCATCAGATCCTGGCGACGCCGTCGAATCGCTGCGTCGTGCTGGTGACGCGCGGCAACCACGCCACAGCGAACAAGCCGGAGGATCCCGGCGCGATCAAGACATTCGCATTTGAGAATGGCGTGTTGCGAAACTTGGCCTCGATCGCGCCTGGCAACGGTCTCGGCTTCGGCCCGCGCCATCTCGACTTTCACCCGGCCAATCTATGTCTATGCGCTCGACGATGCCACCGGCCTCGCGCGGGACCCGCTCTTTGTGAAGGACACCTTATCGAATCCCAAGGCACCAGCGAGCCAGGGCGCGGGACCGATCCATGTCCATCGCAATGGCAAATTCGTCTATCTGACGAACCGGACCTTTCCCGTGGCGCCGGGCGGCGCCAGAGAAATTTCGGATGACGGCGAAAACAATGTGGTCGTCTACGCCATCGATCAGAATAGCGGTGAGCCGAAGCCGATCCAGCACATCGACGGCCGCGGCGTTCAGCGCAGGCTCAGCTTCGTGCGCAAATACGATGTCGAAGTCGGCGCTTTCCAGCAATTCTGGAGTGGAATGCTCGCGCTGATCTAACGCGAGATTGTCTTGTCCTCACATCAAAAAGGCCCGGTGCACCAAAGCACACCGGGCCTTCTGCTGTGGCAGTCGCAATTACTGGTAACCCTGGCCTGGACCGCCGGGGTTTTTGCCGGGGCCGCGGTTGGCATTCTGAGCCTTTTCGGGATGGCCCGATTCGGTACCTTCGCCGCCGCCGCCCGCGTATGGATTTGTTTGTGCCAACGCCAGTTGGGAAGCGCCGAACATCAGCATGGTCGCGAGCGCAACAATTTTCGCTATCGACATTTTTGCTCCTTGCTTTGCTTACCGGTGCCAACGTCGGCATCGCAAAGCGGTTTCCGAAGGCGCCTGGAACTGCAATGCTGGTTCTGGGAACCAGTGCTGCTTGAATGGCAGAGCTCGGTGGGGGCGGCGCGAATGTTTGGCCCAAGGGGCCAGGGAAGCAACAAGGAAAGCGACAGACACTAGGGGCTGACGAAGCCGCGCTAACCTGCGTGTAATCTGTTATGCTCGGAACAAGGCGTGCGGCCACGCTAGGCCAGACACGCGCATGCATATATCGCAACCTTGCGCCGACCTCACGGACAGGAGAAGCAGCATGAGAAAATTTCTCCTCGTTGTCGTCTCCGCCGCCGCTGCCTTATTCAGCGCCGCGCTTTACGCCGACAATTATCCTTCGCGCCCGGTCACCATGGTCGCCGTGTTCGGTCCCGGCAGCGCCAGCGACACCATCTGCCGCATTATCGCCAATGAGCTTGGTCCCGCGCTTGGCCAGCCGGTGATCGTCGAGGATCGGCCGGGTGCCGACGGCGCGCTGGCTGCGCTTTACGTCCATCACCAGCCCGCGGATGGCTATACCCTGCTGATGGGGACCAATTCGCCGTTATCCGCCGATCCATATCTGCACAAGGACGTGAACTACGATCCGGTGAAGGACTTTGTGCCGATCACGCGAGTTGGAAGCTTCACATTGATGCTGGTTATCGATCCGAAACTCCCGATCCGTTCGGTCAGGGAGCTCATTGACTATGCCAAGGCCAATCCCGGCAAGCTGACCTTTGCCACGGGCAACACGGCCGGCATCGTCGCGCTTGAGACGATCAAACATGTCGCCGGAATCAGCATGCTGCACGTGCCCTACAAGAGCACGCCGCCCGCGATCGAAGACATCATCGGCGGCCGCGTTTCGATGATGCTTGCCGATTTCACCACCGCCATGCCGCACGTCAATGCCGGCACGCTGCGTCCGCTGGCCGTGTCGCGCATCCGTCGCAGTACGCTGTTCCCGGATCTGCCGACCATGGACGAGGCCGGCATTACAGGATTCAATCTCGACACTTGGGCCGGCCTCGTCGCGCCGGCCGGCACGCCGCCGCAGGTCGTGAACAAGCTCAATGGGGCGCTGCGCAAGATCATTGACAGTCCGGAAGCGCAAGGCAGGTTCAAGAATGTCGGCTTCGAGGGTTTCTCCTCAACGCCGGAGGAGCTGGGTGACTTCATCAAGGCTCAGCTCGCGCTGTGGGGAAAAATGATCAAGGACGCCAATATCCAAATGGATTGACGACGACGCGCTGAACCCGTTCGCTCCGCTTCAGGCGCGCGGATCAAGCCGCAGACTTGGATAAGCCTTCCGGGGGAACGTGGAGCGTCCGCTGGCGTTCGCGATAGCGGCTCGCATAGCAATGCGTGAACTCGGCGCCCAACAGTACGATTTGCGCGGAGTAATAGACCCAGATCAAAAGGATCACGAGCGAGGCGGCGGCGCCATAGGTGGAAGCAAGCGCCAGCTTGCCCACATAGATACCGATCACCAATTTGCCGAGCTCGAACAGCGCGGCGGTGATGGCGGCGCCGAGCCAGACATCGCGCCACTCCACCTCAGTATCGGGCAGCCATTTGAACATCATGGCGAACATCGCGGTAATGGCGGCGAAAGAAATGAGCGAACCGGCGCTTTGGAGTGCGGTCTGCGGCAACTGAGCGCCAACAAATTGCCCGGCGGCCGATAATGCGGTGGTGAACAACAGCGACACCAGGAGCAGAAAACCAAATCCGATCACCGCGCCCAGCGAGATCAAATACGTGCGGATGAATTGCCAGACGCCGCTGATCTTAGTTTCGTCCACCTCCCATACGGTATTGAAGGCGTCCTTGAGCTGAACGACGACGCCAAGCGCGCTGAACAACAGAACCGCGGTGCCGATCGCGGTGGCGAGCAAGCCCTGTTGCGGCTTGTTTGCTCCAGCAAGCATGCTGTCGATCGCCACCGCCGCGGTCTGGCCGACCATGCCGGAAAGCTGCTCCTGCACTTGGCCGCGCGCGGCTTCTGCACCGAATACAAAGCCGGCGATCGCGATCGCGATGATCATCAGGGGACCGACGGAGAAGACTGAATAATAGGCGAGCGCTGCGCCCTGCCGCGCATCCTTATGCGCGACCCAGTTCTCGATCGTCGTCTTGATCAGGAGCCACGCGCTTCGCATTACTGCGGTTTCTCAATACGAGCTCTTTCATGCACGCGTTTCTTTGTGACGCGGTCATGAAATGCGCTTCGACCTGGCTCAACGTGGCATGCGCGGACTGGGTTCCCGCGGGACGCATGTCGCCCCGTTAGTCTTTTCGCCTCACAGCGTTATCACTCGGCCTGACGCGGTGCTTCGCGATTTCAACAATAGATACGACTGAGGCTTCTGCCGGCGCCGCGCCCTTGGTACGCTCTAATACCGCTGCATTCAGCTTCATTTTATCAATAGTCCGTTTACGCGCACGCTGTACTCCAAAAAGACCAGCGAGCGGAAAAATCGATGAGCAATGCCCAGGAAGTCTGGTGGCGTCCGGGAGGACGAAGCCCCTTCGCGCTCGATCCGGACAAGCCGCGCTTACCGCAAATAATCTCGATCGTCTGGCAAAGCCTGATAATTTTTGGCGGCCCGGCGACCGGCCTGGTTACGATCAACTACTATCCATTCCTTATCCAGGATCGCACCCTCTATATCGGCGGGCTCGCCAGCGTGGTGTTCTGGTTTTTGGCGAGTTTTGCCCTCTTTGGCAGCGAGGCCTTTCCCCGCCGTATGCCGCAACAGCTTAAACTAGTATTCCGCGCCGGTTTTGGTTTGTGCATATCGTTTCTGTTGCTGGGACTTGCCGGCATCGCCAACGGCTATGACACGCCTCTGATCGCTAGGGACGTAGCGGTCGTCGCCAAGCACCCGACGCGCCATCACGACCCAGCCAACCGAATTTATTATGTCTCGGCGCGTGCGTGGCCCTCCTCGCGCGCGGTTGTGGATCTCGACACGCCGCGCGAGGTGTACGAGCGTCTGCGCGTTCCAGTTACCGCGATCGGCACGTCGCAGGAAGATCTCGAGGCGATGGCGGACAGCGGCTCTGTGCGCCTCATCCTCGGCCAGGGCCGTCTCGGCTTGGAATGGATCAAGCGCATCGAACTGGCCCGATAGCCGGGCGCGCCAAGTAGTCTGCTAGCCCGCCCCGCGCAGCGGCGCCGGCTGTTCGTCAAGCATCGCCTGGATCGCCGCGCGCGTCGTCTCGACGTCGAGGCCATGCTGCTCGATGAGATCGCGGCAGTCGGCGAGGATCGCGTCGGCATCCTGCATCATCTTAAACCGCTTGAAATGGTCGTCGCGGTGCAAACCCATGCCGGCGCCGACGATCTCGTACATATTCATGATGCGGAACGGCCAGTCCCGCTCATGCGCGCACAATTCGCGGTGGTCGGAATGGTAGACCGCGACCACAGCATCGACGCCGGCGGCTGCGGCGGCTTCCAGCTCCTGCTCCTGCAATTGCCGGCGATAGGCCGGCAGCACGCGAATGCTGTTGGCCTGTAATCCGACCGCCGGCTGGTGCAGATCGACGATCTCGACCCCGGGGACCGCGCGCAAAATCGCCTCGGCCGCCTCGACGACTCCACGGACGCCCGGATGGCGGTGCAAGGCGATCCGCATCGACACGCGCTCGCGCAGCAGCGGCCGCAGCCGGTCGAGATTTTTACGAATGAACAGCGTAAACGGCGTCATTTCGAACGGCCGCGCGCCGCGCGTCTTCTCGATCGTCGGCAGCGTCGTCTCGGCGAACTGCACTTGGCAGGACGGGCACCATGACAGCACCTGGCCGCTCTTGCTGCGCGAAAGCTTGTCGAGCGTGCCTTCGGCGACACGGCCGGATGTTGCGACGTCACCGGCGCGCATCTGCACAATGCCGCAGCAATGCGTCGGTCCGCCCATCACCTCATAGGTGACGCCGAGCGCATCCATAATGTCGAGGGCGAGGAGCGCGATGTGCGGCGTCTTGAGCACGTTACAGCCGGTGTAAAAGACGAAATCCGGCGGTTCTTCTGTGCCACTCGCTTGCTTGGCGCCCTGCCCCAAGCGTTGCAGCAGAGCATCGTCGAGTTGGATGCGCGACAGATGGGTGACCTCGCGGGCGACTTTACGGAAGCCATCGACGCCATTTTTCCGCTGCACGACCGGCTCGGACCTGCGCGCCATCTGCACCCGCGCCATGTGCAACAGGAAGCGCGGATTGACGCCGTAGTCGCAGGCCTTGATGCATTCGCCAGAGAGAATGCAGGCATTGGCCCATTTGCGGGCGGCCTCATTGCCTTGGCCGGTGCGCACAATGTCGATGATGCCGCCGATAACCGCGGCGGGATTTTGCAGCTCTTCCGGCGTGAGTCCGCCTGGCCCGGTGACCGGGCAAACTTCAACGCATTTGCCGCAACGGGTGCAGGCATCGGCCATGGCCTGCGCGCGCCTATCTAAGGCAGCTTCGAATGTCTGCACTGCCGGGTCGGCCGCGCGTTGTGAGGGGGGCTGCATTATTGTGGGCTGCACCATTGGCAGAGCGGATCCGGCAAATCGCAAGTCTGCGTCAGCGTACTGTCTCGCCGGGTCCGGTTAAAGCCCGATTGATGGCCTGTCCAAGCCGTTGTAAGACCGATCGTTCCTTCCGATGGCCCGCCTGAACCGAAGTCGCTTTAGGCCAAACCAGCCATTCCGCTTGGCAGTCCAGCACGCCACTATGCGCGAGGCATGTGATGGGTGAATTCGCGATAGGCCAGCCCGTTCCGCGATTCGAAGACCCGCGGCTGGTTAAGGGCCACGGACGCTACGTCGCCGACATGGTGTTTCCCGGCATGGCCTTCGGCTATGTGCTGCGCTCGCCGCATGCCCATGCGCGCATCCGCTCGATCGATACTGCCAAAGCCAAGGCCGCGCCCGGCGTGCTCGCGGTGCTGACCGGCGCCGAGTACAAGGCGGCCGGCTTCGGCGATCTGCCGGTGCCCGGCGGACTGCAGCGCCGCAACGGCGTGCCCGGCTATCGGCCGCGTTATCCGGCGTTGGCCGAGGACCGCGTGCGCATGATCGGCGACTACGTCGCCTTCGTCGTTGCCGAAAATTACTATCAGGCGATCGATGCCGCGGAGCTGATCGAGGTCGATTACGAGCCGCTGCCTATGGTCGCATCCACCGGCGATGCCACAAAACCGGGGGCGCCGCTGGTCTGGGACGATTGTCCCAACAATATCGGCTTCGTCCATCTCGAAGGGAACAAAGAAGCAACCGACGCGGCGTTTGCGCGCGCCGCGCATGTCGTCAAGCATCGCTTCGTTATCAATCGCGTCACGGCGGCGACCATGGAGCCGCGCGGCTGCATCGGCATGTTCGAGCCGATCGAGGGCCGCTATACGATTTACACGACCTTGCAGCGGACCAACGTGTTTCAAACCGAACTGTCACAATTTGTGCTGAAAGTCCCCGACAGCAAGATCCGCGTAGTCTGCGGCGACATCGGCGGCAGCTTCGGCATGAAATCGGCCGTCTATAACGAAGTGGCGTTGGTGCTGTGCGCCGCCAAGCTTACCGGGCGCCCGGTGAAATGGGTAGCGACACGTTCGGAATCTTTTCTGTGCGACGCGCAAGGCCGCGACAATGTCACCGAAGCGGAGCTCGCGCTCGACCAGAACGGCACGTTTCTCGGCTTCCGTGCCAGGGTCGTCGCCGCGATCGGTGCCTATCTGCAGACCGGCATGCCGGCCTTCACCGGCAATCTCGGCACCTTGGCGGGCGTCTACCGCACGCCGGCTTCCCATATCGAGGCCACCGCGGTGTTCACGCATACCCAACCGGTGCGCCCCTATCGCGGCAATGGCCGGCCGGAATCGGGTTACGTCATCGAGCGCATGGTCGATCTCGCTGCCGATCAACTTGGCATCGATCCGGCTGAGCTGCGCCGGCGCAACACCATTCCGCCGAGCGCCCTGCCATTCAAAACCAGCGTCACCTTCACTTATGACTCCGGCGAATTCGAAAAGAACATGGATCTCGCGCTCAAAGCCGCCGATTGGAAAGGTTTTGAGGCGCGTCGCGCCCGCGCGCGCAAGGACGGCAAGCTGCGAGGCTTAGGTTTTTCCAATACGATCGAGCGTTCGGCGCCGGCTGGCCTTGAGGGTGCCGAGATCAGGTTCGACCGCACCGGCTCGGTATCGATGTTTTCCGGCAGCATCAATCAGGGCCAGGGCCATGAAACCGCGTTCAAGCAGATCGTCTGCGACCGGCTCGGCCTCGATCCGAACGAAGTGACTTATATCCAGGGCGACACCGACCAGGTGTTCTTCGCTGAGGGCACCGGCGGCTCACGCTCGGCGGCATTTTCCGGCTCGGCCTTCACGCTTGCCGCCGACAAGGTCGAGGCCAAGGCCAAAGCGATCGCGGCCCATATGCTCAAAGTCGAGATCGGCGACATCAAATTCGCCGACGGAGTATTTTCGAGCCAGAAGACCAATCAGACGCTAACCATCAAAGAAGTGGCCAAGTCGTCGCTCGAGCCGAAGAATTTGCCGCAAGGCATGGAGCCAGGCCTGATCGAAAAGGCGATCTATACCGGCCACGTCGCCAGTTACCCCAACGGCGTACACGTTTGCGAACTCGAAATCGACGAGGAAACCGGCGTGGTCGAGATCGTCGGCTACAACGTGGTCGACGACGTCGGCACGGTCATCAATCCGCTCTTGCTGCACGGGCAGGTCGATGGCGGCATCGCCATGGGCGTCGGGCAAGTGCTGATGGAAGACATCAGGTTCGACGAACAGGGCCAGATCCTGACTGGTTCGTTCATGGATTACGCCATGCCGCGCGCCAGCGACCTGATCGGCTTTCATGTCGAGAGCAATCCGGTGCCGACCAAGACCAATCCGCTCGGCGTCAAGGGTGCTGGCGAAGCCGGCTCGGTCGGCGCGCTGCCGGCAGTCGCCAATGCGCTGGCCGACGCGCTTTCGGTGCTCGGCATCAGCCATATCGATTTGCCGGCAACGCCGGAGCGGCTGTGGCGGGCGATTCACGAGGCGCGAGCCAAGGGCGCTTAGCCGCGCTCCCTCTCCCCGCACAGCGGGGAGAGGTGGTAGGAGCACGGCATGAAACACCACGAAAAATCCGCTGCCCTTCCCCTGGCCGGCATTCGCGTGCTCGAATTCTGCCACACCATCATGGGACCGAGCGCGGGTTTGATCCTCGCCGATCTCGGCGCCGACGTGATTAAAGTCGAGCCGGCGAACGGCGACCCGACACGCCGGCGCATCGGTTTCGCCGCCGGATTCTTTGCCACCTTCAACCGCAACAAGCGCAGCTTCGCAGTCGATCTGAAAAACGAAGAAGGCCGCGCCCTGCTCTATCGCCTCGCAATAACCGCTGACGTCGTGCTGGAAAATTTCGCGCCTGGCACGATGGACCGGCTCGGCTGCGGTTTCGGCGACCTTTCACAAAAAAATTCGCGGCTGATCTATTGCGCGCTCAAAGGCTTTCTCAGCGGGCCCTACGAGCATCGGCCGGCGCTCGATGAAGTGGTGCAGTTCATGGCTGGACTGGCCTATATGACGGGACCGCCCGGCCAGCCACTGCGCGCCGGATCGTCAGTGGTCGATATCATGGGTGGGATGTTCGCGGTGATCGGCGTGCAGGCCGCGCTGCGTGAGCGCGAACGCACCGGGCGCGGGCAAATGGTCAAATCGGCCTTGTTCGAGTCGACCGCGTTTCTGATGATGCAGCACATGGCCGGCGAAGTTGTCACCGGGCGGCCGCTGCCGCCGATGCCGGCGCGGGAAGGCGCCTGGGGCATCTATGAGCCGTTCGCCACCGCCGATGGCGAGCAGATTTTTGTCGGGTTGACCAGCGACGGCCAATGGCAGCGGTTTTGCGACGCGTTCACCCGGCAAGACCTTCTGCAGGATCCTGCGTATAAGACGAATGAAGATCGCGTGCGCATGCGCGGAACGCTACGGCCGATCGTGGCCAGCATCATCGCCCGGCATGAGCAGGCCGAACTCGCCGAATTGTTCGACCGCATCGATGTTCCTTTTTCTCCGGTCGCCAAGCCTGGCGACCTATTTGAAGACCCCCAGCTCAATGCTAGCGGCCGCATGTTGGAGATTGAATTCGCCGACGGTCTCCGCGCCAAGCTGCCGCGGCTGCCGATCGAAATCGGCACCCATGATTTCGCGCTGCGGCGGCAGGCGCCGGCGATCGGCGAGCATACTGCCGAGATTCTCGGCGAGCTTGGCCTTGGTGCGAACGAGATTGCGGCGCTCGCCAGGCGTGGGATTGTTGCCGTGAAGGCAAACTGAGCCGACAACTATGAGCGATCTGCCAAACGCTGTTCACATCACCGAGGAAGGCCCGCGCGAAGGCTTTCAGATCGAGAAGGGACCGATCTCGACCGCGCGCAAGATCGCGCTGATCGATGCCTTGTCGCAAACCGGGCTCGATCGCATCCAGATCGTTTCCTTCGTCAATCCCAAAGCGGTCCCGGGCATGGCCGACGCCGACGATATCGTGCGCGGTGTTACGCGGAAGCCGGGTGTCGCCTACACCGCACTCTGGCTCAACAAAAAAGGCTTCGAGCGCGCACTGAAATTTTCCGACCGTTTGACCAATACCGGGACGATTCAGTTGTCGGCTTCCGAAAAATTCTTGCTGCGCAATCAGAACCGCACCGCGGCCCAGCAGCTCGCCGAACAGCACGCCATCGTCGAGGGGTACAAAGCCGCAGGTGTTCCGGTCGAGCGCGGCAGCATCATGGCGGCATTCGGTTGCAACTTTGAGGGCGACGTTCCGGTCTCCCGCCTCGTCGCACTGGTGCAGCAAATCCTGGACGTGGCGCAGGAGCACGGCGTGCGGCTCAAATACATCACGCTGGCCGACACCATGGCCTGGGCGACGCCGCTTGCCGTCAAGCGCACGGTCGGCACTTTGCGCGAGCGCTGGCCGGAGCTCGACATCGCGCTGCATTTGCACGACACGCGCGGGATGGCGATCGCCAATGCCTATGCCGGACTCGAAATGGGCGTGACGCGGTTCGACTCTTCGGTCGCCGGATTAGGCGGCTGTCCATTCGCCGGCCATCAAGGCGCCGCTGGCAACGTCTGCACGGAGGATCTTGTTTTTCTCTGCGACGAACTCGGCATCAGGACCGGGATCGATCTCGATACTTTGATCGACTGCGCGCGCCTCGCCGAAGATGTGGTCGGCCACCCGCTGCCCGGTTCGGTGATGAAGGGCGGCACGCTGAGGAGGTTTCGGGGGTAGTCCTCCGGCCCGAAGTGGCCGGCCCGATGGTAAACTCCGCGAGCCTCGAAGGATGCACGGCCCCCAAGGCGGCCCTGGCCGACTTGGGCAAAAATCATGTTCCGAAATCGGAATAACCGATTTCGGTTGGCGCCTTGGCCGTCGCCCTTCGAGGGCCGCTTCGCGGCCCCCTCAGGGTGACAGAATAAGGCGCTACCCCTCCCCCGTTATCTTCCAGATGCCCGTCGCATTCGCCACGGTGCGCGTGCCGACCACGAGCTTGCATTGCATGAAGATGATCACGCGCGTCAGCCGCACCACTTCGCAATGCGCCTCGACAAATTCGCCAAGCCGTACGGCGCCGACAAACTGGATGTTCAATTCGATGGTGGCGTGCGGCTTGCCGCCGGTCGCGCGCTGCGCGGTCATGCCCATGGCCTGATCGGCGAGCGTGGTGACCATCCCGCCATGCACGATGTCGGCAAAGTTCAGATGCTTGGCCTCGACGACGAAGCCGAACCGCGCATCGCCCTGCCGCCAGATCGGGCCGACCACGTCGCCGAAGCCGATCGGCTTGACCATGGTCCAGCCGGCGCGCCCCGGATCGAACGCCGTTTCGTTCGCCGCCGGCTTGTCGTTCATGCCGGTATCTTGACGGCAGGCGAACGCGCAGCAAGTCGCCGCTTCAAATCCGGAATGAGCTTCTCCGCGTTGGCGCCACTGGCGATTGTATGGCCGTCCTCGCCGAGCGCGCGCACCGCTGCGACATAGGCCGCGACCTCGCTTGGCTCGCGCACGGCTTGCGGATAGTCGGTGGCGAAGACGAGCTGCGAGCGCGCAAGTTCCTGCAAGCCGAAGCGCACCCAGTGCCCGCCCAGTTCGGCGGCGTGTTCGGGCCCGGCCCAGCCGGCGATATCGTAATACAGGCGATGATCGAGATAATGTTCGAACGGCTGGCGCGGCCGGCGGCCGTGCCGGGCGAGATCCGCCGTGCCCCATTTATCGCGCGCTTGAAAGCCGCGGATACGGCCGAGATAGCGGCCGATGCCGCCGGCGAAATGCGAGAATTGGATCTTAAGCGTCGGCAGTTCGTCGAGCAGGCCGGAATTGATGAGGCGGACAGCGGCCGTCATCAACGAAAATTCCCAGCCGAGCATGCGACCGAGATCGTCGGCATCCATGCGCGACCAGCGAATGACGCGCGGCAAAGGATGGATGAAGACGTAAAGACCAAGATCGGCGCAGGCTTTCCAGAATGGCCGCAGCTCCTGGGCATCGAGTGGCAAGTCCTGTAATTCCGAGGCGATGACGGCGCCCGGAAAGCCGAGTTCGACAGCGCAGCGCTTTAATTCGGCGGCAGCTTCCGTAGCTTTAAGCGCAGGCACATGAGCTAAGCCGATGAAACGGCTGGGATACGCCCGCTCAGCTTCGCGCAGACGATCGTTGATGAGGCGGCAAACCGCAATGTCCGGCTGATCAAAACCGGCGCCGCAAGTCAGCACGCCGGCATCGATACCGGCTGCATCCATCACGCGGATATGCGCGCCGAGATCGGCAAGCAGCGGATTGAGCAGATAATGCGGATTGCCGTCGCGATCGAGATCGGCCGTTGCTTTGCCAGGTTCACCTTTGAGCAATTCCGGCGGCGTTGCTGAAAATCGATGAGCATTTAGGACCTGTAGCCCGGATGAAGCGTTTGCGAAATCCGGGGTCATCATTGTGGAATCCCGCATTGCGCTTCGCTCCATGCGGGCTACCAGCAAATTTTACATGATCGCAAATTCAGTGTTGCGCCGGTCCGTCACCAGCATGGCGCCGGGATAGTGGGTGATGCAGAAATCCGGTCGCGCCGCCATGATCACGGACTGCGGCGTCACTCCGCAGGCCCAGAACACCGGAAGCTCATCATCGTGCACCGGCACCGCATCGCCCCAATCCGGCCGGGTCAGATCCTTGATGCCGATCGATTCTGGTTTGCCGATATGCACGGGCGCGCCATGCACCGAAGGAAAGCGCGTCGTGATCTGGATGGCGCGAATGGCGTCGGCGGGCTTCATCGGCCGCATTGAAACCACCAGCGGGCCGTGGAACGGACCGGCGGCCGCGGTCTCGACTGAGGTACGGTACATCGGCACCGTGCAATCGCAAGTCATGTGGCGCAGCTCGATCCCGGCCTCGAGCAGCGCCTGCTCAAACGAGAACGAACAGCCAATCGCAAACGTGACCAGATCGTCGCGCCACCATTTGGCGATGTCGCTTGGTTCATCGACCAGTGCGCCGTCGCGCCAGACGCGATAGCGCGGCAGGTCGGTGCGAATGTCGAGATCGTCGGCCAATGCCGGAATACGTGGATCGCCGGGAGCCGAGATCCCGAGCAGTGGGCACGGTTTCGGATTACGCTGGCAAAATTGCAGGAAGTCCTGCGCCAGCGCTTGTGGCAGGATGGCGAGATTGGCCTGAACGAAGCCGGGCGCCAGACCGGATGTCGGTCCGGCATGCTGGTTACGGCGAATTGCGAGCCGCGCTGCGCGGCCGGTTGACAGTGTTTCCGGTTTTTCCCGGCGCAGGCTCGCCATTGCCAATGTTTGCTCCTGCATGATTGCCATCACTGTATTTCGCCCATTTTATCATCAACTAGGGCCGGAAAAACTGCTTCCGGCGCGACGATGTTACACGGATCGTGCGCTGCCCGCCTGTCGGCCGGCAACCGAATCCGGTTGAAACCGTACGCAATATCGCGTTTGCTAATGCCCTAAATCACCCGTCAAAAAGCCCGTTAAGGGACAGCCGGACAAATTCCAGAAGGACGAAATCCAGAAAGCACGAATTCCAAGAGGAAGGAACAGCCAATGACGGAGAAGTGGAAGGACGAGAAGTGGGCGCAAGACATCTGGTATCGCGGAAAGCTCACGCGCCGACGGCTCGTCGGTTGGGGCGGCGGCGCGATCGGCGCCATGATGCTTGTGCCTGAGCCCTGGCGTGCCGCATTCGGCGCCACCAAGCCCTATAAGATCGGCTCCGAGCAGCCGCTATCCGGCGCTGGCGCCGCCGGCGGCAAGACCGCCGTGGTTGGATTGCAGATGGCGGTCGACCGCATCAATAGCAGCGGCGGCATCAATGGCCGGCCGGTCGAATTGATCATCTCCGACGACGAGAGCTCGCCGGCAGTCGCGCGGCAGAAGACCTCAAAGATGGTGCAGGAGAGCAACATCGACGCCCATGTCGGCGGCTTCCTGTCCAACATCTGTCTTGCCTGCATGCCGGTGTGGGAAGAAAACAAGATCGTCAACATGATCAGCGTCTGCCTCGACACCACGCTGACCACCACCAAATGCAACCGCGTCAGTTTCCGCGTTCACGATTATGCGCCAGCGCAAGCGGTCGCCTTCGCGCCTTATCTCGTTAATTACGTGGGCAGGAAGTGGCACATTGCCTATGCCGACTATTCCTGGGGCCAGTCCACCCGCGACGCTTACATCCAGGAGATCAAGAAGGCGGGCGGCGATGTCGTCGAAACAACCGGTATTCCGCTCGGCACTGCGGATATGACACCGTTCCTGTCGAAGATATCGGGCAATTTCGACGGGCTGTTCGGCATCTTCTTCGGCAAGGACGGCGTGACCATCGGCAACCAGGCCTACGATCTTGGTCTTACCAAGAAGTACAGATGGGCCGGCGACGGCGCCATTTGCGAATCGACCAATATGCCGGCGCTTGGCAACAAGATTGAAGGGTTTGTCGCCATCAATCGTTACCTCCC
>WNGG01003911.1_pt1 | contig 17626 bp, 19 predicted proteins | sample 5400661 | NCBI WGS metagenome assembly WNGG01 (sample SAMN13153372, study PRJNA577476) | soil metagenome | isolation source: 100 cm soil or saprolite under Garry oak tree replicate 1 | place: USA:California | collected 2016-06-15 | reverse complement strand
AGGCTATTCAGCAAGCAGGACTGTCATCCTCGGTGAAACTCAACTTCGTCGGTACCCGCACGAAGGGAAATTACAAAGGGGATGTCGGGATCGTCGCCGTTGGGGAAACGCCTTACGCCGAAGGCAATGGTGATACCAGTACCCTGGCACTCAGCAGCACCGACGCGACGGAGGTCTCGGACGTTTGCAGTCGGGTAACGAAATGTATCGTGTTGTTGTTCTCCGGGCGCCCGATAATCATCAACACCCAGTTGAATCAATCCTCCGCATTCGTCGCCGCGTGGATCGGCTCAACTGAAGGCGAAGGCATCACCGACGTGCTGTTTGGCGATTATAGCTTTCGGGGCAAACTGACCTTTACCTGGCCGACTTCTGTGACGCAGGAACCCTGCAATCAGAATAACGGCTGCACTGGTGCCCTATTCCCTTATGGGTATGGCATCACCCCTTTCTAACCGATGATGCCGGGTTGAGGTACCCATGATATCAAAACCGCATGAAGAGTGATCATAGGAGCGGGAGTGCAGAGGGCAGCCAGCCCTCTGCCGGGGCACCCTGCCTGGGGGGCCTCTCAAGGGTAGGGTTTTTTGGAGGAGGGGGAGCCCCTCACCCACAGAGGCGGCTCCCGGCCTTGGTAGGGGCGTACCCTTGCGGTCGCCCTGGGGTGGAGTGGGGCCCGCTCCCCATGCCCTTTCCTGAAAAAACCTACCCGTGTAAGGCCTGGGGGGCAGGGGTGGTCCTTTCAAGGGGAGAGGCTCAGGGACCTGGCACTACGTTCCCCCCCACTTTTGCTCTAACTCCGTCCAACTATTACGTACACGCACTACATCATCCTCATCTGGCACAACATCCCCATAGCGGGTAGCCGTATACACCTCCGTAATCATCGCCAGGTGTGGCTCAGCCATCGGCACCTTCTCATCTAAGCGCTGCTGGAACTCGTAGGGCGTCTCATCCTTCTTACGGGCATAACCAAGACTGGCTGCCCGCTTCAACAGAGCGCGGTAGACCTCGCGAATAGTGCGAACAGCAGGCCCACCCTGAATTGCCGCCAGGGCTATCTGTTCTTCGCTCCCGCCCTCTTTACGAGGCAGGAAACGTCCAAAGAGACTTCGGAAGAACGCCTTAAGCTGTGTCCAGAAGAGTGTCCATGACCACAGACTTTCATGCAAATCCTCAGCTCGTTTGGCGGATAGCATCCGTATTCGCCTTCGGCGCAATGCCAGGCGAATAATAATGATCGCCAGCAATATAAGCAGGATGGGTAAGAGGATCTTGAGGATCGGTACGAGTACTGCAATCGTAGCTGCCGTATCCGAAGAGGAGGTTGTTGGTCGGTTTGGTTGCCCAGGCTTCGTGCGGGGAGTTAATCTTCTTATCTGAGGTGTACGAAAATGGATAGCCTCTAAGAGCCAGAAAATAGGGGTAAGCAAGAAAGCCAGTACCCTGGCAAGCCCTCCCACCAGCCACTCATAGGCTGTCCCAAGCGGGGCTAAGGCATGCTGAGCATCCGTAAAAAATGCAGGGCTGGCCATACTGGCCACGCTCAAAACAACAAGCAGTAAGATCAGACTAATGCCCCCCAGCACCAAAGTGATAGAACGTTCTTGTGCTACAATGCTGCCTTGCAGGCCAACAGGATGCTCGCGTCTGACAAAAGCGGCTCGTGCCAGTGCATGTGCAAAAAGCGACAGGAACACGAAGATAGGAATGAGCAGGAACAGCAACACCTCATCATGAAATACTGTACCAGCATGTTCCTGCCCGGTTCGTACCAGGATCACCGCAATAATTACCACAAGACCGATGCGCAAGGTGCTGAAAGCATGGGCAGGTTCAAGTTCACGGCGTGAAAGGCGAATCCCGCGCCAGCAAAGGTAGACTGCAAGGCCAACAGTGGCGAAGATCTGGTAGGCATGCACATTGAGCAGCAGGATATCATTGAGCATTGCCAGTATCCAGGTCGGATCGAACACGAACGCTGTTTGCGCATAAATCTGCAGCCAGATAATAAATAGTGTCACCAATCCTACCAGGGCAACGATCAGCGAAGTTCCCGATGACCCTGACGTGGTACTCGCATCCTTACTCTCATCTGAGGCAGATGTCCCGCTTGTCCCGCTCGTAACACTGGCATCCCGCCGTTCCAGGTAACGTGCCAACCACAAGGAGCCTGCAATGAAGACAAAAGGAGCCCACAATGGCATGAGTGGCTCTCCTGCCTGGAAGAGCTTGAGACTCGCCAGTCCGATTAAGATGGCATCGATCCAGCAGGTTTCCATCGCTGCAAAAAGAAACGGCAGGAGACGTTCGCCCCAACTTGGAGTGGCAGCCACACTAGTGGTTTCCATTTCCGGCAACTGCTGCCTTCGCCGCTCAAGTGCCGCCTCAATATCTTCCCGCTTCTCTTTTTTGTCTTCCGGCTGTTGTGGTGAGGAGTTCATATCGCTCTCCTGAGCTCAGATCTCATCAGGGTTAATGCCAAGGGAACGTAGTTTTTCAGCTAAAGCTTCTCTTTTTCTGGCTTCAGCGTCTGCTCTCCTGGCTTCAGCGTTTGCTCTTCTGGCCTCGGCGTTTGCCCTTCTGGCTTCTAGCTCTACTCTCTTGTCTGCTGCTTCTCTGGCTGCTACCTCAGCCTCGGTTTGAGTGAGCCGTCGTTGATTATTTCGATCATAGAGGCGCAGATAGTCACCATCAGGCACAAGCCAGCTGTCCAACTGGTTGCTCCAGAGCCGCCCCTCTGCATCAGGCACAAGCTCGACCATCTCGCCTCGTGCTTTATCTAACTGCCATCCAAACAGGCGGTGCGACCTATCCTGCACAACTGGCGGCACATGGGGATCGTAGGCGAAGTACTCTTCTACACCCAGTTGGGCGTATTTCTGGGGTTTCTCCGTCAGGTCCTTGTCCCAGGTCTCTCCTGAAAGAATCTCGAAAACGACCTGAGGGACCATGCCCGTCCGCCAGATCTTCCAACTGATGACTTTCGCTTGCGCCACCCCCTTCAGCACAGCAATGTCCGGGACGAGAGGATACTCCCGCCGATTGCGTGTTTGATAGAAGTTGAGGTTCTTGTAAATGGCGCAGAGTTGTCCCCGGAATAGCCAACGAAGTACCAGGACCAGATAATCCACCGTGTCTGCATGGAAGGAGCTTTCCCCCATCAAATCCTCCTCAGTGGGGTGGGTATCGTAGTAATACTCGATCTCCTGGTCAATCTGTTTTGCCATGATATGCTCCTTTCACAAGTCAAACCACTGAGGCAAGTCGCTCCGTCCCACAATGTCTCCACTTTTATAGTATGCAGGAATGATAGCACACTGCCAGCACGCTTACAAGGAAAGAGCGTCAAAATCTTAAAGCACAGCAGGGTGAGCGCATGCGCTTACCCTGCTGTGCTTTAAGATTTTGACGCTCTTTATTATGCAGTAATCGTTGCTGTAAAGACCTCTTCACGGAAAAGCTGCCCTGTGTCAGGATCCACCTTCGAATCGACCCGACCATCAGTCCAGATCGGATGGACGACCCCACCGAAAGCAACGATGCCCTCATAGTCCCCATACTGATTGCCAGCATCGGCATCAGGATTAGCCGAACTCTCATCGCTCATGGCAGTTGTCACCTTCACATTGGCAGCAAAGGAAACTCCGCCATTCGTTGACTGACTGAAGAAGATGTCAGTCTTTACATCGTTAGGATCATTGCGAGCATCGTTCCAGCTCAGGTTAACCGAACCGGTCACCGGATCGACCGAAAGCCATTGGTTGAACTGGTCCTTGCGTACGCCTGCCGGGTCGTCATTGACACGTACCTTCGCACTCCAGCTTGTGCCACGATCGGTCGAACGTGCCACAAAGATATCGGTTCCGTTGGTAGTCGTCTCATCCATCCACGAGCAATAGAGCGTCCCACGATGCGTGCCACTGCTCCGGTCAGCATCGCAAGCCGGATAGAGCAAAGCTCGTCGGCTCGCCATCGCTGGAATACCATCATCGAAGGCAACCACGGTTGGAGCAATTTCCTGCTCCTGCCCAAAGGTGACGCCACCATCAAAGGAGCGATTGAACATCAAACGATTGTTCTCGACGTCATGCCAGGCGACATAGACCTCGCCGTTCGGCCCCACAAAAGGATCAGCGCCAATAACCTCGCTTGGTCCTCCAGTGAGCTTGTTCACGGCTATTGAACTACTGAATGTCTTACCACCATCGGTGGAACGCGCAAAAAGCAGGGCGTCGTTGGCCGATGATTTACCTTGATTCAAAGAGGCATTGTCCCATGCCACATAGACACTATCGCGGAACGGGCTGTTCGGATTGGTATCCACAGCGATCATCGGCTTATCGTTGAACTTGCCACTGCCGCTGTTGAAGTTGAAAAAGGTCACCTTGGGCCAGGTTTGGCCTCCATCGCTCGACTTGGCAACCGCCATCTCCGTTCCTTGAATTGACCTGAAGAAGCGGCTGAAGAAGACGACAATGTAAGAGTAGTACACATTGCCTTGGGTGTCGAAGGCGACACCAGGGTCAGAACCGAAATCGGTCCCATTCGTGGTTGCAGGAGGTGGCAGTGGCAGATCCACGCCGCCCCAGGTTTGACCTCCATCACTAGAGAAATAGCCCCGCATCGGCAGGCGGAAGATTTCATTGGAGCCACCAACGAGCACCTTGGGATTGCTGGGATTCACAGTGATCGAGGTCTCACTCTGTGGCCCATCCTCGTTGCTCACATCGACGTTTGAGCCAACAGTGACCTGGCTCTGGGCTGCATTCGCTGATGTTGATGAAGGAGTTCCCTTCAATAGCTGCTGGTACTTGGCCCACCAGGTAGGCTTAGTATAGTCTGAAGAGGAGGTGGACTGGGAAGAATGAGCGCCAGCGCTGCCTGGAAGGAGGAAAGCAACGCTAACAACCAGCATAAATATTAATGGTAGACCTACAAAAGTGAATCTACGCCGGAGACTGACCGGATACAACATGATTCTTGTTTTCCTCTCTACATGGAATGGACGTCTAACAGGGAATCACAGGGCAGGGTCTTTGGGAAAATCCCCTAATATCAAATCCGGCTGAAGAGTGATAAAAATCAGCAGGAGTGCAGAGGGCAGCCGCCCATTGCCGGAGCGCGAGGTGTCCTCGCATCCCTCCTCCTGTCTCTCGCAAGTTGCCAACGAGCAGGAGTGCAGAGGGCGGCCAGCCCTTTGCCGGGGTTTGGGGTGTCCCCAAAGAATCCTCTTTAAACGGATTTGATATAAAAACTCCTTTCTTCAAGTGGATCTGAGCTAAGTGAATAGATGAATTGAATTGTACAATTGTTCCCAAGGCAAGTCAACATTAGGAATGAGCAGGTCAGAGCGATTTACCAGTCGTCACAAAGCAGGAGTGCAAAGGGCGGCCGCCCATTGCCGGAGCGCGAGGTGTCCTCGCATCCCTCCTCCCTCCTCTCGCAAGTTGCCAACGAGCAGGAGTGCAAAGGGCGGCCGCCCATTGCCGGAGCGCGAGGTGATATTCAGACCACCAACGAACTTCGTTCTGGCTTCGCCCAGGTGGTCTGAAAGGAGTGAGGTGTCCTCGCAAAACTCCTTCCTCCTTCGCCGCCTGTAGAGCACCCTCTCTGGGGGAGAGGGAAGAGATTTATCCAGCACGTGCGGCAAAAGAGCACTTGGAAATCGCCCTGCATTACGCCCATGGGACATGGAGAAGTCGCCATTTTTGCGGTATACTACCTATGGATGTCCAAATACCAGAAAGGAACCCTTATGCGGATCACACTCAGACTCTTGCTCCTCCCATCTGTATTATTCATTTTCGTGCTATCTGCGTGTGGCTCTCAGCAACAACCTACCCATGCCCAGGCTCAGGCACCTGCTCCCAGGTTTTCATGTACCTCAACCTCCGTTACCTCATTTCTCTCTCATATAAACAGGCAGAATACGGCCGGTCATAACTCCGCCCAGGCAGCATCAACCCAACACATGCATATGGGACCGCACATGAAAATGACCAGCTTTCAGCAGCCAACATCAGGGGATATCGCGTACGCCAATGCAATTATGCAAATAGCCCGTCAGTGCCTGGCAAAGTACACGGATTATAAGCTAGCATTACAGGATGGTTATCGCATTTTTGAGCCTGATGTACCACAGGACATCTACCATTTCGCCAGCCTGCAAAACTTTGTCGAGGCCCAGACAAAGTTTAATCCCCTGCATCCAACCGCACTGCTCTACAACAAGCTAGACAACGGCTACCAGTTCGTCGGCATCATGTTCAGCGCCCCGACAAACTACACCGAAAATCAGCTGAATGAGCGCTTCCCCCTGGGTATAGCACCCTGGCATCTTCATGTAAACATCTGCCTCCCAGCAGGAGAGCTGCAGCATGTGCTCTTTCCCGGTAATTCTCAGTTCGGACTGACCGGTTCGATTACAACAAAAGCCGGGTGTACGAAGGTCGGGGGAAGGTTTGTCCCAAGCATGTTTGGTTGGATGGTGCATATCAGCCCCTTCGGCCTCAATGTTAACCCTTAAACTGCCCTCTCGTCTCACTCTATCAATCTAGCACCGTGAGCGTCGTTTCACCGCAAGAGCTTCAATCTTGGTGCGTCATTGTCAAAAAGGCTCACTTCCTGACAAAAGTAGTAATCCAAAAGCCAGTCAATTTCGTATTATTTCAGGGGAGAGAAGGGGAAGCTCAAGAGTATTGGTACCGAATGGCGCAGCAACTCAATTGGAATCTTTCGAGCTTGATGGGAGGGAACCACGATGGCCACTTTGATAGAAGTTGTTTGCCCTCTTTCTCAGAAGGACATGGAGGCGAGCGTAGAACACTACTTCAAAGAGATGGGTGATCTCCTGATTGGCCGCAGGGCCTACCAGGAGTTAGATGCGGTTCTGCTCGTGATGCAAGTCCAGTATGCAGCCAATTTGATCAAACACAGAAAATTCCTCGACTATGCGCTCCAACAGGGCTTTATTGAATCGTGCGAATATGTCACCTGTACCCTTGTCACTGCCTCTCTGGACGCCTCTCTGGACATATGGGATCAGATGCATGATTTCCCTTTGTGCCCTGGCGAGTCATGGTTCCCTGCCGTTGACCACCCGTATCAGGTATACATCTGCCTCGGCACACACCTCATGACACGCAATCAAGCGGAATGGTTAATTGTACACCAGGCGACCTGGGCATGTGTCTAACGAGTTGAGAATGCGGCACCATCAAGAGCGGTCGCATCAGATGCGTTGTTTTTCACCACCGGAAGCCCTGATGAAATGGTAAAAGTCGCAAGCCCGTGGTATCAGCTGGTACGTACATAGTGAAAGGAGAGCATCACTACCAATGCAAAGACAAAACATCGCCACTGGCACCCCCTGGGAACCAATCGTCGGCTACTCACGAGCCGTGCGTATCGGCAACACCATTCATGTCTCCGGCACAACTGCCACCGATGAACATGGGAAACTTGTCGGTGTTGGAGACCCTTACGCCCAGGCCATTCAAACCCTCAAAAATATCGAATCCGCCCTTCAAAGAACAGGTGCCAGCCTGAAAGATGTTGTTCGCACCCGCATCTACGTCACCAACATGGATCACTGGCAACAAATCGGCAAGGCCCACGGCGAATTCTTCGGCCAGATTCGCCCCGCCACCTCCATGGTAGAAATAAGCCGCCTGATCGACCCCGAAATGCTGGTGGAAATTGAGGCAGAGGCGGTGATTGTTGAATGAGGCATGGGCGCGCCGTGCCCATGCCTCATTCAACAATCACCGCCTCTGCTAAAGAATCAACATTGCATCCCCAAAACTGAAAAACCTGTAGCGTTCACGAATTGCCTCTTGATACACCTTCTCGATCAAATCTTTTCCTGCGAACGCGCTCACAAGCAGCAGCAGAGTTGAGCGTGGTAAATGAAAATTGGTAATCATTGCATCCACTATCCGGAATCGATATCCTGGCGTGATAAACAAGCGAGTATGCCCTCGATATGGCTTGATCTCATTCTCGTGAAAACTTGCCACGCTCTCCAGCACCCGTACTGATGTTGTACCCACTGCAATCACTCGACCACCTGCCTGCTGTGTTTCATTGATCAGTTCAGCCGTGGGCGCATCCAGGTCGATCTCCTCGCTATGCATCTTGTGTTCGCTGACATCTTCGCACTCGACGGGACGAAAAGTATCTAACCCGACATGCAGCGTTACAAAGCCAATACGTATTCCCTGCTGGCGCAATTGTTCTAGCAACTGGGGAGTAAAGTGCAGGCCAGCAGTCGGGGCAGCTGCCGAGCCACTGATGCGTGCATAAACCGTCTGGTAGCGCTCTGGATCTCTTAATGGCTCGTGAATATACGGAGGAAGTGGCATGCTCCCCAGTTGTTCGATGATTTGCCGCACCGTATATGGGTTCAATTGATCGTGTCCTTGCTCTGCAATAGAGAAGCGCACAATCCGCCCACCTGCCTCGGTGCGCTCAAGAATTTCGGCTTGTAACTGTGGGTGCTGTCCTTCCTCATCCCCAAATACAATTCGCGCTCCCTCTCGTAAGCGGCGGCCCGGACGCACCAGCGTTTCCCAATAGTCAGTTCCCAGGTCGGTGCGCTCTGCCAGCAACAATACCTCGACTGCACCACCTGTCTCTACTCGATGACCAGGGAGCCGGGCTGGCAGCACACGGCTCTGGTTAGCAATGAGGAGATCCCAGGGGCGCAAACAGGCCCCAATATCCCGAAAATGCCGGTGTTCCAGTGTTCTCGATGCACGATTGACCACCAGCAGACGTGAGGCGTCACGAGGTTCAATCGGTGTTTGAGCAATCAGTTCTGGTGGCAGATCATAGGCAAAATCGCTTATCTTCAAGGTGTTGGCGCTGTCCCTGCTGTCTCTGTTCCTGTCCACAAGCCCGCTCCATTTCCCCCACTCAGCGGTGCACCCGGTGGAGTTAATCCCAGGTGTTGATATGCCAACCGCATTGCGACACGGCCACGAGGAGTACGTGCAATGAAGCCAAGTTGCAGGAGGTATGGCTCATAAACATCCTCAATCGTCTCGGTGTCTTCGCTTGTGCTTGCTGCCAGGGTATCCAGTCCAACCGGGCCGCCATCGAACTTCTGGATGATCGTGAGCAGCAGGTTGCGGTCGGTCTGGTCAAGCCCAATTTCATCAATCTCCAGGGCATCCAGTGCAGCCTTAGCTACATCCCGCGTAATCACACCATCCGCCTTCACCTGTGCGTAGTCGCGCACACGCTTCAGCAGGCGGTTGACGATACGTGGCGTCCCACGGGCACGACCAGCAATTTCCTCGATACCTGCCTCATCCGCCGGTGCTTTGAGAATGCGTGCCGAGCGAATCAAAATCTGTTTGAGCGCGGCTGTATCGTAGTATTCCATCCGGTAAATGGCTCCGAAGCGGTCGCGTAGTGGTGCCGTCAGAGCACCAACTCGCGTGGTGGCACCCACAACGGTAAAGGGTGGTAGTGAGAGACGCAGCGACCTGGCACTTGGCCCCTTGCCAATCATCACGTCCAGCGCAAAATCTTCCATTGCAGAATACAATCGTTCCTCAACGGCTCTTGCCAGGCGGTGTATTTCATCGATGAAGAGCACTTCGCCTGACTGAAGGGATGTGAGAATAGAGGCAAGATCGCCGGCATGCTCGATAGCTGGTCCAGAAGTTGTTTTCATACTGACGCCCATCTCAGCAGCAATGATGTTACAGAGGGTTGTCTTTCCCAGCCCTGGAGGTCCATACATCAGCACATGATCGACTGACTCTTTCCGCCGTCGGGCGGCTTCCAGCAATATACTCAGATTCTCTTTAATCTTCTCCTGCCCAATATATTCTGCCAGTCGACGAGGCCGCAAACTCCCCTCTATCGCCTGCTCTTCCTCACTCATCTTTGGCGAAATGAGTCGCTCAGTCATAGTATCCTTGCTCCTGGGTGAAACTAGTGTTCTATCAGTACGTTGTGCTCATTATATCAGAATTGAGGGTGAGCGTCGAGAGGGTCACAGGCTGTGTGTAAAGGTGGTCTCGATCCGCTTAGAGAGGGCTCGACAGGATGTACACCGTTTTTGCTCAGCACTCTTGTTAAGCCGTTTCAAAAACACTTTACACACAGCCTCTCAATCTGTCACAAAAGCGATCCTTCACTTGTCTTTCTTGATGAAATCTGATACAACGTCACTAGTCGATCCGAGGTATATACATGTCGACAGGGCTATTCGTGCCTGCTGGAATGCGCGAGTTCGGCGAGCACACTCACCAGAGGAGATGTGATGGTGGAACAGTTTGAGACCTATCGTACGCAACTCTTTTCCATCGCATACCGCATGCTGGGAAGTGCAATGGACGCCGAGGACATCGTGCAGGAAGCCTACCTGCACGCTCAATCCACGCCAACTGAGAGCATCAAATCGTATAAAGCATTTCTGACCACCATTGTTACCCGGCTGTGCATCAATCAGCTCAATTCAGCTCACCATCAGCGTGAAACGTATCTTGGTCCCTGGTTGCCAGAACCGCTGCTCACTGCGGATCACCCTGACCTGGTCAACCCGGAAAACCATGCCATCGAGTATGACTCCATTTCGATGGCGTTCCTGGTATTGTTGGAGAGCTTGAAGCCTGCCGAGAGGGCAGTTTTCCTCTTGCGCGAGGTCTTTGATTACGACTATCCCGAAATTGCTGACATCGTCAGGAAAAATGAACCGGCATGTCGGCAGCTGTTCAGCCGGGCGAAGAAACACATCACCGCGAAACAGCCTCGCTTCAAAAGTACACCGGAGAAGCATCGGCAGATGCTCGAAAGCTTTCTTCGGGCAGTTGAAGTTGGTGAGCTGACTGGACTGATGAGTGTACTGGCCGAAGATGTCGTCCTTTGGGCCGATAGCGGCGGCAAAGTCAAAGGAGCGGCGACTCGTCCAGTTTCTGGACGTGATGCTGTGGCACGCTTTAGTCTGGGAACCAGGCGATTTTTACCGGAGGACTATCGTGTTGAGATAGCAGAAGTCAATGGTCAACCGGCCCTCATTTACCGTCAGGAGGACCGGGCCTTCCTCGTTCTGACTATTGATCTTGTTCCGGTCGGAAACGCACTGCGTGCTAAGGCTGCGCCTTCATCCGACCGGGACGGTAGTATTGAAGTGGAGGCACAACACATCTGTGCCATTCGTATCGTCGCCAACCCAGAGAAACTTGCACGGGTCTAAGCTGTACATTTCGTTTGCTCCTGTAAGGCTGCATTACCAGGATGCAGCCTTTTTCTTTCTTTTCCTGCTACATTGTCACACACAACTCACCTCAACTGTCTTCATTGCAGCGGAGATGATAGTTTCGACGCTCTACATTGTTCAAGCAACGAGCTAAAGGAAAGAACACTATGAGAATACGTGAAGGAGAACTCGCACAAGGGTTCCATGTCGAGGATATCTGGGATACCCCAGTCAACCTGACTGATTACGTCGGCAAGTATGTATTGATTTCGTTTTTCCGATTCGCATCATGTCCATATTGCAATCTACGAGTGCATCGCATGATTGGGCGCTATGAGGCATACCGAGAAAAAGGAATGGAAATGCTTGCCATTTTCGAGTCACCCAACGAGACCATGAGACGCTATGTAGGCAAAGAACAGGCTCCCTTTCCCATCATTGGCGATCCCACAAATCAACTGTACCGGTTGTATGGGTTGGAAAAATCCTGGCGAAAATTGTTCAAGACATTCATCACCCCGAAAAGCCTTCTGGCAACGGTTCGAGAGGGGTTTTATGCCACCTTCTTGAAAGGATTCTGGCCTGGGAAGATAGACGCAGGCGTCCATCGGATGCCTGCCGACTTTCTGATCGGACCTGATCAGATCGTGAAAAAAGCCTACTACGGCAACTACCCTGGCGATCACCTCCCCTTCGAGGAAATTGACCAGCTTTTAGATATGTGGCCTGTTCGTCCGATGGAACGCGCATTGGTTCGCTAGTGCAAAGTCAAGAAACTTATTAGGTAATGGGGGCACCCTGTCTGGGGGACAGGTAATATCAAATCCGCCAGAAGAGTGATCATAGGAGCGGGAGTGCAGAGGGCGGCCAGCCCTCTGCTGGGGCACCCTGCCTGGGGGGCAGGTAATAGGGGGATGATGAAGCGCAGGTAATAGGGGATCCCCAAACAATCCCTCTTTAAACGGATTTGATATCATAGGGTCATGGGATGCTTGACAACATCCCCCCATTCCCCTACAATCCCCGCAATAAACAAACACAGAGGGTGTATGAACTCGTTGTAGGGCCGATTATGGGACGTTGGTGCCGATTATGCCCATTGACAAACTACTCCGGCCATACGGTAGGGGCCGATTTATCGCCGCCCATCGCCGATTTATCGGCCCCGCCTCATTTGTCTACAACTTTTTCGTACGCCCACACAGGGGAAGATACAATGCAGACAAGTAGTGGAGTGAAGATGGAAGATGACAGCCAACCCCTCACCAAATGTACCTACACGGGTCATTCCGACTGGGTACATACCCTCACCTGGTCACCCGATAGCACACGCGTCGCCTCTGCAAGTGCTGATAAGACCGTGAAGGTCTGGGATGTTGCCACCGGAAATGAGTTGTTCACCTATCATGATCATCCCGACCAGGTGTTTGCCCTGGCGTGGTCCCCAGACGGAACTCGCATTGCCTCCGGGGGCAATGATCGCACAGTGCAGGTCTGGGATGCCTCTACTGGCAAAAAGCTGCTCACCTGTTGCGACCTTGCAAAGTATGTCCTTTCCGTAACCTGGTCACCGAATGGTACACGTATAGCCTCCGGTAGTGAAGATGAATCGGTGCAGGTCTGGGATACTGCGACTGGTGACAACCTCCTTACCTATTGTGGTCATTCCGGCAAGGTACCTGCCGTAGCCTGGTCTCCTGATGGACAATTCATCGCCTCTGGCTCCTGGGATCAGACAGTGCAAATCTGGGACGCAGCCACCGGAAGCGAAACCTTTACTACCCTGAGCCATGCCGCACCCGTAGGTACACTGGCCTGGTCTCCCTCTGGACAACACCTCGCTACCGGCTGCTTTGGTGGAACAGTACAGATATGGGACATTGCCACAGGACGCGAGGTTTTCAACTGGAATGCCCATTCCAGTTGGGTGAATTCCCTGGTCTGGTCCCCCGATGGTCAGTACATTGTTTCTGGCGGGGATGACTGGACAGTGCAGGTCTGGAATGTAGCAACCAGGCAAGTGATCTTCACATATCCAGGACACCAGGACCAGGTGAACGCCGTAACATGGTCGCCTAATGGGCAATATATCGCCTCGGCCAGCGATGATCAGACGGTACAGGTGTGGTCAATCAAGCCCGTGTTGCTTGCAGCACAATAATCGGAATGAGCCATCCTCGCACATGCTGCTTGGATGTGATCTGAAAACCCGCATCAGCAACAGTACGTGCTGTATCGCGGTTCCAGTGGCAGTTCCCTAAGAGGCGCGTCGTCACCGGCACAAGCAGGTCCTGCACTCGCGCCGCAAACTTTCCTGAAGCACGCACATGCTCCACCATAAACAGGTGCCCTCCTGGCTTCAGTACGCGCCTGATCTCGCGTAATCCCTGTACTGGATCGGTCACAGAACAGAAAACAAGCGTTGCTATAGCACAATCAAAGGTCTCGTCAGCAAAAGGCAGTGCCTCTGCTGGTGCCTGTGTAATCGTAATAGGTACACGCGCAGTCTCTATACGCTTGCTGGCATAGCGCAGCATCGCCGTATCCGGTTCTATTGCCTCCACCCGTTCGACCTGCCCTGGCTCATAAAAAGCGAAGTTAAGTCCTGTGCCTGCCCCCACTTCCAGGACCACTCCAGTAGCTTTGCCGGCCGTTTCCCTCCGCAGCGGGTCCATAAAGCTCCTCTCCGCAGCGCTACGGGACTGCCGTTCATATACTCTGGCAAACATCGCGTAATTTGTCTTACCTGGGGCCTGCTTATTAGTGGATGTGCCCTGGCTCATCGTTTCACCTCGCTTTTTATATCCAGTGCTCTATTTCGTCTTGTTCAGTATACATCATATACTTGATGCCTGCCTGTCTGCCGGTCCGATGGGGTGCCCCTCGTTTTTTTGCGTGGAGCATGGGATCCCCTCAGGGCACCCGCAAGGGAATGCCCCTATAAGCGCGAACTTAGGACGAATTTCCAGGGCGGGGGCTTGCCCCGCCCCTACTATACATGGGCCTGGCGGGCTGATCCGCGGTCTGGTAGGGGCGCACCCTTGCGGTCGCCCTGGGGCAATCCATCCGGGATCCTCCATAGCGGCGATCGCAAAGGATCGCCCTGGCAGGGCTGGGTCGGCCTTGCTCGTTATTGCCATCTCCATTAGAATGTGATTATGGAACAACATTCCAAAATCACAAAATGCGCAAGAGGAGACCGAACCATGCCACGTATACCACCACTTGACAACGTACCAATACCCCTGGAGGATGGCACTTCATCTTCCACTACCATGGGCACCCTCTTTCGCGTCATGGCTCACCGTCCCGAACTCATGCAGCACAGTATGCATTTACTGGAAGCTGCCATGCGTACGGGAACAGTCGATCTTAAGCTGAAAGAACTGCTGGCGGTGCGTGTCTCGCAAGTCAACCATTGCTTCTACTGAATGGAGGCCCATACTGCCTTGGCAAGGCAGCTAGGAGTAAGTGAGGCGCTACTCGATGCCCTCTATCATATTGACACCCATCGACACCTGTTCACGCCTCGCGAACTGGTGGCCCTGCGCTATGCTGAGATTGTAACCACCAGTGCTCGCGAGGTAGACGAAGAACTATGGGATCAACTACAAACCCACTTTGACGATGGCGAGATCGTCGAGATTACAACCGTGATCGGATTGTTCAATTTCTTTAACCGCTTTGCGGATGCACTTCAGATACTTCCGCTACCAAAGAGCGACACAACAAAGGAATAAGCCTTATGCCTACCAGCGAAGAGAAACTAACCGCTCTCCTCAAGGACTTGCAAGAGCTGTCCACCTATTTGCATGGCCGTGGAGCCAAAACCCTGACAATGTCCCAGCAGTTTGAGGAGCACGCCAGGAAAGACCCCTCCAACAGAGAATTTGACCTGAACCAGGCTCGAATGCTGGACTATCAACATCACATCTGGCATGAAATTGGCAACCTGGTGGACAAACTCATTAAACAATACGACAAACCCTAAGTGAGGCGAGGGATTTTTTACCCTCTTGACAATCCCACCTTCTTCAGGTAAATATTAGTGTTGTTAGTACACTAATATTAGTATTAAAGATACACTTAGCCAACAATATCGCAACAAGCAAGGAGGAACAGACACATGGTCAATCCATCCACCGCCCCTGCATTGTTTAATGTGAAGGATGCTTTCAGAGGTCCCTATCCTGCTCGAATCCAGGAGTTTACGGAGGCGGGACGGAAAGGGGATTTCACAGCAGCATACGAAGATCGTGAAAAGATAGCCGTTGTACTCGTCGACTACCAGCATGATTTCGTTGATCCCACCGGAACGTTGTATGTCCCCGGTTCGCAGGACGATGTAGCACGTTTTCTCACCTGGTTCTATGCGAATGCACACAAAATAAGCTCGGTATATGCATCGCTGGACACACACCTGCCCTTCCAGATCTTCTTTAGCTCCTGGTGGAAAGACCCTAAAACTGGAGAACATCCACAACCCTTCACGCCGATCACGGTAGAAGACGTGACCAGCATGAAATGGGTGCCGCTGATCCAGCCGAACTGGTCTATTAAATATGTCCACCTGCTGCAGCAGCAGGCAAAGAAGGACTTGATGATCTGGCCCTACCACACCATGGAGGGTACCCTTGGCCATATGCTGGTCTCGCCAATCAGTGAAGCCATTGCCTGGCATAGTGCAGCCAGAAACACTCAGCCGACGTATGTTGTGAAAGGCCGTACAATCCGCACAGAATACTACGGCATCTTCGGCGCTGAGGTGCCCGACCCCGACGATCCTGATAGCAGCCTGAATGTCACGCTACTGGATGCTGTCATGAAGCACGATAAGGTCTACGTTGCAGGTGAGGCCAAATCCCACTGCGTGCTGGAGACCGAGCGCCAACTGCTGAGTCGCTTTGGAAACCAGCCCGATCTAATCAAAAAGCTACACTTCCTGCGAGATTGCACAAGCTCTGTAAGCCATCCAGTCATCGACTTTGATGCAATGGCCGAGGCTGAACTTGCTGCCATGGAGCGACAGGGAGTCCAGATGGTTCTCAGCACCGACCCAATCCCCTGAAGCACTCTGCCCGATCCCCCTGGCACCCACAAGAACTTATCCGGAAACTGGCAGGAATGTGGTAGAATGGAGGAGAACAGAACAGAAGTTCAAAGGAGCAGAGGAGGAAGAAGAGAGCGATGACCAGAACCAAACCGTGGCAAGTCAGTGATGAGGTGTGGGAGCGTGTGCGCCCGTTGATCCCAGCGCGGCCTGCCCATCCCAAAGGAGGACGGCCCGCCAACGATGATCGGCAGATGTTCGAGGCGATTGTGTATGTGCTGAGAACGGGCATCCATGATATCAAATTCTGTGGTATACTTATTTTATGAAAAAGCCAATCACCGTGAAAGCTCATGTGAGCCTCGAAGCCATTGAGGCGCGTTACCGCAAGGCCAAAGACCCAGTAGAGCGAAGCCACTGGCAAATCATCTGGCTGCTAGCCCAGGGCAAGACGACCAAGGAGATCGCTCTCGTCACCGGGTACTGCCCGACGTGGATCCGCACCCTTGCTCATCGCTACAATGACGAGGGTCCTCAAGGCCTGGGCGACCGCCGCCATAGCAATCCGGGTGGCACGTTCATCCTCGAGCCTTCGCAGCAAGCCCAGCTCCAACAGGCTCTTGAGGAGCCTCCAGCCGATGGTGGACTGTGGACGGGCCCCAAAGTCGCCCGCTGGATCCAGAGCCAGACGGGGCGCAAAGTGCACCCCCAACGAGGGTGGGAGTATCTCAAGCGACTCAACTACTCCAAGCGGGTGCTGCGGCCACGCCACGCCAAAGCCGCTGCTGCCGCCCAAGAAGCCTTTAAAAACACCTCCCGGAGCAGGTGAACGCGCTGCAGCAAGCGTTTCCTCAAGCCACCGTCGAGCTATGGACGACCGATCAGCATCGCGTTGGGCTCAAACCGATCCTGCGCCGGGTCTGGGCGCGCAAAGCATCCCGGCCGCGTGTGGCCGTCCAGCATCGCTTCCAGTGGCTCTACCTCTCCAGTTTTGTGCAGCCGACGACCGGACAGACCGAGTGGGTGCTCAGGCCTCCGGTAAGGGCGGATGTGTTCACGATTGCCTTGGCACAGTTCGCGGCACTCCGTCGGCGCGGGCCCAACGAAGCGCATCCTGCTGGTCCTGGATCAAGCGGGCTGGCATACCCGCAAAGAACTGGTGGTGCCCGAAGGCATCCATCTGCTCTTCTTCCCCCCTTATTCGCCCGAACTGCAGCCCTGTGAGCGCTTGTGGCCCCTGACCAACGAGGCGGTCGCCAATCAGTCGTTCCGCACCCTCGACGATCTGGAGGCCGCCCAGGTCCAGCGCTGTGCCGTGTTGCAGAACCAGCCGGAGGTCATCCGCTCGCTCACCCACTTTC
>WNGG01003817.1_pt1 | contig 17626 bp, 16 predicted proteins | sample 5400661 | NCBI WGS metagenome assembly WNGG01 (sample SAMN13153372, study PRJNA577476) | soil metagenome | isolation source: 100 cm soil or saprolite under Garry oak tree replicate 1 | place: USA:California | collected 2016-06-15 | reverse complement strand
CCGAGCAGCCGGTGATGGGTGATCACGCAGTCCCCGGCGGCGAACACCTCGGGCAGGCTGGTCCGCATGCCGGGGTCGACCGCGATCGCGCCCTTGACGCCGAGGGCGGCCCCGGCCTCGGCGGCCAGGGTGGTCTCGGGCCGCACCCCCGTCACGACCAGCACCATGTCAGTCATCCGGGTCACGGCTGAGCCGTCGGCGGCGGTGGCCTGGACGTGCAGTCGCCCGCCCTGGCCAGGCGCGGCGCGGGTGACCGCCTGGACGGTGGTGCCGGTCAGCACGTCCACGCCGCGGGCGGCCAGTTCGGCGTGCACCAGCGCGCCCAGTTCCGGGTCCACGGTGGGCAGCACCTCGGCGAGCTGTTCCATCTGAGTGACGGCCAGGCCGCGGACGGTCAGGGCATCAGCCATCTCCAGGCCGATGTACCCGGCGCCGACGATGACCGCGCTGGCCGGCCCGGCCTGATCCAGGGTCCGCATGACCGCGAAAGTGTCGCCCATCGAGTGCAGCAGGTGCACGCCGTCATCAGCGCCGAGGGCGTCAGGGCCGGCCAGCCCGCGGATCGGGGGGCGGACCGGGACCGCGCCGGTGCCGACGACGAGCTTGTCGTAGCCGATCACTTCCTCGCCGCCGTCGGGGGCCGTGACCAGGAGCTTGCGGCCGGGCACGTCGATGCGCCGGGCGGTGGTGTCCAGGCGCAGCCGCATCCCGGCTGCCTCCAGGTCAGCCAGGGTGCGGTGGGCCAGGTTGCGCCAGTGGGTGACCTCGCCGGAGACGTAGTAGGGGATGCCGCAGATGGAGAAGTTCGGGTAGGCGTCCGCGACGACCACGGTGACGTCTGCGGCCGGGTCGATTTCGCTGGCCCGGAGGGCGGCGCTGATCCCGGCGTCGCTGCCGCCGATCATGATCACGTGCATGGCAGGCTCCCTGTGGCTGGAGGATAAACGGGGCCCGGGTCGGCCGGGCGGCCGGTCCGCGGAAGGCGACGCGCCGTCGTGCGCGGCCGCCCGGCCGGCGTCATCGGGGTGGGGGACGATGATGCCGGCGGCGTCTGCCGGGGTGAGGGCGGGATACAGCGCCTTGATGATCGCGATGGCGAGCGCGCCGCCGATGATCTGGGCGCCGATGAAGGCCGGTACCGATGACGGGGCGATGCCGGCGAAGGTGTCGGAGAACATCCGGCCGATGGTGATGGCCGGGTTGGCGAAGCTGGTCGAGGAGGTGAACCAGTACGCCGCGCCGATGTAGGCTCCCACGGCGGCGGGGGCGGACCGGCTGCGGCCCGACCGGGCCAGCGTGAAGATCACCAGCAGCAGCCCGACCGTGGCGATGATCTCGGACAGGAAGTGAGCGGGGGTGGCCCGGTGCTTGCCCGAGATGCTAGCCGCGGGGAGGGCGAACATCAGGTTCGCGATCACCGCCCCGCCGGCGCAGCCGGCTACCTGCGCCGGGAGGTAAGCCGCGGCGTCGCGCCAGGACAGCCCGCCGAAGGCGGCATCGGCGAAGGACACCACCGGGTTGAAGTGGCCGCCGGAGACCGGGCCGAACATCAAGATGATCGCGAACAGGCCGGCTGCCGTCGCCGCCGCGTTCTGCAGCAGCTCCAGGCCGGTGTCCCCGGGGGACAGCCGCTGCGCGGCGATCCCGGACCCGATCACCAGGGCGGCCAGGAACCCGCTGCCGAGGAACTCCGCGGCCAGCCGGCGCCACAGCGTGACAGGCGTGCTGCTCACGGCACCCATCTTGACGGACCTCATTAGCTCAGTCAAGATTGAGTCAATGAAAGTTGAGCTAATGCCAGGCGTGGCGGCCAGGGCGGCGGTGCACGCGGCGCTGGCTGACCCGGCCCGGCTGCACATCGTCGACACCCTCGGCGCTGGCGACGCGTCCCCGTCGGAACTGGCCGTGGTGCTCGCGATGCCGTCGAACCTGCTCGCGCACCACCTGCATGTGCTGGAGCAGGCCGGGCTCCTCACCCGCCGCCGCTCCGACGGCGACCGCCGCCGCACCTACCTCCAGCTCGTCCCCGGCGCGCTGGAGTCGCTGACCCGCCCCGCAGCGCGTACGGCCGGGCGGGTGCTGTTCGTGTGCACCGCCAACTCCGCCCGCTCCCACCTGGCCGCGGCGCTGTGGCGCCGCGCCAGCGCCGTCCCCGCCGCCTCGGCCGGCACCCAGCCCGCCGCGCGGGTCGACCCGGGCGCCATCGCCGCCGCCCGGCGCCACCGGCTGCCGATGCGCCGCCTGCGGCCCCGCCACCTCAGCGACGTCCGGCGAGACGGCGACCTCATCATCACCGTGTGCGACCTGGCTCGCGAGGAACTGGGTCCCCAGGCAGCGGTGCACTGGTCTGTCCCGGACCCGGTTCCGGCCGGTGATCCCGACAGCTTCGACGCGGCGCTGGCCGAGCTCAGTCACCGCGTCGAGCGCCTCGCACCGCGCCTGGCGGCGGCCCGCTGACCTCGCCCGGCGGGCCGGCCGCGGGAGGTGCTCCGCCGGATGGTCACACGACCGGGCTGCGGCGCTCGATCAGCACGACGTCGCGCCACCGGCCGTGGTGCTGGCCGATGCGCTCCCGGATCCCGACGACCCGGAACCCGGCGCCCTGGTGCAGGGCCAGGCTGGCCGTGTTCTCCGGGAAGATGCCGGACTGGATGGTCCAGATCCCGGCGGCCTCGGTGGAGGCGATCAGGGCGTCGAGGAGCCGGCGGCCGGCGCCCTGGCCGCGGGCGCGCGGGTGGACGTAGACCGAATGCTCCACGATGCCGGCGTAGACGTAGCGGCCGGATACGGCCGAGGCGGCCGCCCAGCCGGTGACCTGGCCCGCCACGGCCGCTACGAACCGGTGGCCGGGCAGCCGCGCCGCGGTGAACGCCGGCCAGCCGGGCGCGCGGGTCTCGAAGGTGGCGTCGCCCTCATCCATCCCGGCCTGGTAGATCGCGAGCACGGCGGCGGCGTGCGCGGCGGTCATCGGCTCGATATGCACGTCGCAGCTCGGGGGGTTTACGGCCGGGCCGCGCGGATGATCGCGGCGTGCACGCCGGCCCCGACCTGATGGGTCGTGGTGATGCTGATGCCGGTGAACCCGGCCCGGGCCAGGCCGCCGCGGTACTCGGCGAAGGGGGGCGCGCCGGCGAGGCAGCCGAGCTGGCCGCTGCGCCGCATCCGCTGGGCCTGAGTGAGGTCGTCATCGGCGAGGATGTCGGAGATGCCCAGGCGGCCGCCGGGCCGCAGGACACGGAAGCACTCGGCGAACACGGCCGCCCGGTCCGTCGACAAGTTGATCACGCAGTTCGAGATGATCACGTCCACCGAGTCGTCAGGCAGCGGGATCGCCTCGATCTGGCCGCGGAGGAACTCCACGTTCTGCGCGCCCGCCTCGCGCGCGTTGGCCCGGGCCAGGTCCAGCATCTCCTCGGTCATGTCCAGGCCGTATGCCTTCCCAGCCAGGCCGACCCGGCGGGCCGACAGCAGCACATCGATGCCGCCGCCGGAGCCCAGGTCCAGCACCGTCTCCCCGGGATGCAGGTCCGCCACTGCGACGGGGTTACCGCAGCCGAGGCTGGCCCGCACCGCGCCGCCGGGCAGTCCGGCGGCGTCCGGGTACCCGAACGGGCCGAAGCAGCCCGCCGCGAACGCGTCCCGGTCGCAGTCGGTGACGCTCTCGCCGGCCTGCGCGGCCTGGGCGAGGCCGCCGTACCGGGCAGCGACCGCCGCCCGGATCTGCTCACGGTCGGCAGGCTGGCGGGCTGGTGCCATGGTCATCCTCCGGCAGTGTCAGCGGCCGCCGCGGGCGGGACGGGTGAGGGCTTGCCCATCACCAGGTCCGCGGCGGTCGGGAAGCATTCCACGCAGTTGCCGTTGATCCGGTACAGGCGCGACGTGCCCCGCTCCTCGGCGAGCACGAACCCGACCGCGGCGAGCTGCCGCAGGTGCTCGGACACGGTGGACTGCCCGACCGGCACGGCCGCCGCGATCTGCTTGACCGTCAGCGGCTGGCCGCTGCGGGCCAGCAGGGAGACCACCTGGACCCGGGTGCCGTCGGCCAGCGCCCTGAACCAGGCCGCGTAGGTCTCGGCGGCCTGGCGATCCAGCGGCTGCGCATCATTCATCGTTAATCGACGATAGACGATGAAAGGGCGGAGGGGAAGCCCGGCCTGGCGGCTAAGTCGGGCAGCCGATCAGGGCGCCGAGGGCGGCCAGTGCCTGCGGCCGGGCGCGGTAGTACACCCACACGCCGCGCTTGTCCCGGTCGACCAGTCCCGCCTCGTGCAGCACCTTCAGGTGGTGGCTGATGGTCGGCTGGGACAAGTCGAACGCGTCGTTCAGGTCGCACACGCACGCCTCGCCGCCCTCGCGCGAGGCGATCAGGGACATCAGCCGCAGCCGGACCGGATCGGCCAGCGCCTTCAGCAGCGGCGCGACCTGCTCGGCCTGCTCCATGGTCAGCGGCGAGGCGGTCAGCGGCGCGCAGCAGGCCGCCGACTCCGCCGGGCTGATCACCGTCAGGAAATTAGACACACATCTATATTGACATAGATCGATGTCTGTGGCAAGCTCGGCCGCAGACAGGAAATAGACAGGCATCAATGTCCCTCTGGAGGTCGCCATGTCCCGGGTGCAGCTCGCGCTGAACGTCAACAACATCGACGAGGCCGTCAGCTTCTACGCCAAGCTGTTCGGCACCGGGCCTGCCAAGCGCAGGCCCGGCTACGCCAACTTCGCCATCACCGAGCCGCCGCTCAAGCTCGTCCTGCTGGAGAACCCCGGTCAGGGCGGCACCCTCAACCACCTCGGCATCGAAGTACCCGACACCGGCGCCGTCGAGGCCGAGCAGGCCCGGCTCGCCGAAGCCGGCCTGGCCGTGGTCGAGGAGCGGGACACGACCTGCTGCTACGCCCGGCAGGACAAGTTCTGGGTCACCGGGACCCCCGGCGCCGAGCGGTGGGAGATCTATACCGTCCTGCAGGACAGCCCCACCTTCTGGGGTGACGACGACGGGCAGCGCTGGGACGCGGTCCAGGCCGAACTGGACGCCACCCCGGCCGGGCGGGCCACTTCGTGCTGCGGCGGCCCTCAGGCGGCCGGGGCGGACGCCGGATCCTCCGGTGCCTGCTGCGGCTAACTGGCGAGACCGAGCCGGGGCGCCTGAAATTGCCGGAACACTCCTGGGCCGTGCCGGACCTCTGTCTCCAGGCCCGGCGGAACCGACTGGGTACGGCGATCCCGCGACGGCAGCCTTGTCAGCGACCGAGCAGACGCGGGGTGTTGACCTTGTCCGGGACGATCTTGAGGATCACGCGGCCGTGCGGGCCGACCGGCGGGGCGTAGTCCTGCCCGGTGTATTTGCGGGACAGTTCGTCGATGTGCCGCCGGGCCTCGTCGCCGGCGACGGTCTCCACCACGTGTCCGCGGACCTCGGCCCAGTCGTAGGGGTTCTCGCCGTGGATCAGCACGGTAATGCGCGGGTCGCGGGCGACGTTCCTGGCTCGCTGCCGCTGGGGCTCGGTGTTGACCAGGACGTGCCCGTCGTCGGCGTCGACCCAGGTGAGCAGCGCCTGCGGCTGGCCGCTCGGCATCAGGGTCACCACCGTGGCCAGGTTCTTGCCCTTAGCGAGCCGGGTAACGTCCTCGTCGAGCGGCATCACGGATCTCCTTACGCTGGCAGGCCTGGCTGATGCCGATGGTAGCCCCGCCGCCCATCCGGGCCGGCCTCAGGTCCCGGCCCCCGGCCGCCCCCAGGTCCCGGCCGCCCTCAGGTCGCGGCTGCCCTCAGGTCCCGGCCCCGCTGCCCATCCCGGCCGCGGGCCTGCATTTCCTGGATTTCTGGCGCCGCTTTCGGCGTGTCGCTCATGATCGAATACACGTTCGTCCTATAGTAGTGGGGTGGCGGTGATCACCGGCCCCGGAGGCTGGGGAAAACAGCCGCGAAAATCCCTCGGGGCCGGGCGTCGCGCGGTGCCAGACGGAAATGTCAGTGGTGGCGCATACCGTGTCCATCGATAACCGCCGGGGGATGTCCGGCGGGACCGAAACTCAGACGACCTGGGCGGTGCGGGAGGTGCCCGCAGGCCCCTAAACCCGGCAGGGAGTCCTCCATGGCAGTAAACAGCAAGTCGAGCCCAGAGCGGGCGGGCGACAGGGACAAGGCCCTGGAAGCCGCTCTCCTCCAGATCGAGCGGCAGTTCGGCAAGGGCTCGGTCATGCGCCTCGGCGAGGAGACGCGGGTGCCGGTCGAGGTGATCCCGACCGGTTCCATCGCGCTGGACGTGGCGCTGGGCCTCGGCGGCCTGCCGCGCGGCCGCATCGTCGAGATATACGGTCCTGAAAGTAGCGGAAAGTCTACATTGGCACTACACGCCGTAGCCAACGCGCAGCGGGCGGGTGGCATCGCGGCGTTCATCGACGCCGAGCACGCGCTGGACCCGGATTACGCCAAGAAGCTCGGCTGCGACACCGACGCGCTGCTGGTTTCCCAGCCGGACACAGGCGAGCAGGCGCTGGAGATCGCGGACATGCTCATCCGGTCCGGCGCCATCGACGTCGTCGTCATCGACTCGGTCGCCGCGCTCGTGCCCAAGGCGGAGATCGAGGGCGAGATGGGGGACAGCCACGTCGGGCTCCAGGCCCGGCTCATGTCCCAGGCCCTGCGCAAGATCACCGGCGCGCTGAACCAGACCAAGACCACCGCGATCTTCATCAACCAGCTGCGGGAAAAGGTCGGCGTCATGTTTGGGTGTGCTTCCTGGTATACCCAAGTCACTCTGGCCGATGGCACACGGGAGAGAATCGGGAAGATCGTCAACCAGAAGATGCCGGTCGAGGTGCTCTCCTACGACCCGGAGCTGGGAAAGATAGTTCCGAGAAAGGTCATCAACTGGTTCAACAACGGCCGGACTGAAGAGTTCCTGCACTTCATCGTCGAGCGCTCCGGGGGCGGCACAGGGCACGGCCGTGCCGTCATGGACTTGACTCGCAACCACCTCGTACGTACTCCTGGGGGGTGGCGGGAAGCGGGGGAGATCGCGATCGGTGACCGCGTCATGCTTGCCCAGCCGAGCCTCCTCAGCGCAATGCAGGTGCAGATTATCCTCGGCGCGCTCATGGGTGACGGGAATCTTTCTAAGCCGGTACGGACTGACGACGCGAGCGCTCGCTTCCGCATGGGACATGGAGTGAAGCAGGCGGCTTACCTGGACTGGAAGGTGTCGCTGCTCGCGAACATCCCGCACGCAAAGACGGCAAACATGAAGGGTGCCGTATTCGCCGATTTCACGCCGCTGGCGGAACTGGCGGAACTGCGTGAGACCGTCTATTTCGGAGGCGGGAAGAAGCATCTCACCTGGGAATACCTCAAGAACCTCACGCCGCTCGCCTTGGCGATCTGGTACATGGACGATGGTTGCTTCACCGTCCGCTCTAAGGGAGTCCAGGAGCGGACTAGGGGAGGTACCGGACGGATCGAGATCTGCGTCGAGGCCATGAGTCCCGGCTCGCGTCACAGGCTCGTACAGTACCTGCGGGATAACTACATGCTCGACGTCAAGCTCACCTCGCGCGGCGCGCGGCAGGTAAGCGTGCTTCAGTTCACCACTGCGGCGTCCGAGAAGTTCCAGGAGCTCATCGCGCAGTACGTCCACCCCTCGATGGACTACAAGCTGCTGCCCCGGTTCCGCGGAAGATTCACCGTTGAGCCGGAGTTCAAGGAGCCAACGATTCACCCGGTTCCGGCGCGCGTCCTTGACATCCAATGCAAGTCGGACCTTCAGAAGATGAGCCGCTACGACATCGAGGTGGAGGGATCACATAACTACCTGGCGGACGGAATCATCGTCCACAACAGCCCGGAAACCACCAGCGGCGGTAAGGCGCTCAAGTTCTACGCCTCGGTCCGGCTGGACATACGCCGGATCGAGACGCTCAAGGACGGCACCGACGCGGTCGGCAACAGGACCCGCGTCAAGGTCGTGAAGAACAAGATGTCGCCGCCGTTCAAGGTCGCCGAATTCGACATCCTCTACGGCGTCGGGATCAGCCGGGAAGGCAGCCTGATCGACCTCGGCGTGGAGCAGGCGATCGTGCGCAAGTCGGGAGCCTGGTACACCTACGAGGGCGACCAGCTCGGCCAGGGTAAGGAGAACGCCCGCAACTTCCTGCGGGAAAACCCGGACCTGGCCAACGAGATCGAGAAGCGGATCAAGGAGAAGCTCGGCGTGGGCCCGCGCCTCGACGCCGAGGCCAGCGCCAGCGCCAGCGCCGCTAGCGCCGGCAACGGAAACAGCAGCAGCGCCAGCGGCCGCCCGGCCGGGAACGGCGCCTCGCCGTCCCGGGCCACCACCACCATCCCGGGTGCCGCGGTCTAGCCCATGACCGGCCAAGGCGGGGCTTCAGGGTCCGGGGAAGGGGTGGCCGCGGCCACGACCCACGGCGCCCAGGACCCCGAAGCCCGCGCCAGGCAGCTCTGCCTGCGGCTGCTGACGGCTGCACCTCGGACCCGGGCGCAGCTGGCCCAGGCAATGCACCGCGGCGGCGTCCCGGCCGAGGCCGCCGAGGCTATCCTCGTCCGCTTCGCCGACGCCGGCCTGATCGACGACGCCGCGTTCGCCCGGGCCTGGGTCGAGTCCAGGCACCACAGCCGCGGGCTGTCCAAGCGGTCCCTCTCCGCCGAGCTGAAACGTCACGGCGTCAACAGCGAGGAGATCAGCGAGGCGGTCGACGCCCTCGACCCCGAGCAGGAAGTCGCGACCGCCCGGCGCCTGGTCGAGCGGAAGATGGCGAGCACGCGCGGGCGGCCGCCGCAAGCCCGTACCAGGCAGGCGGCGGGCATGCTGGCCAGGAAGGGCTACCCGCCGGGCCTGGCTTTCCGCCTGATCAGGGAAGCCCTGCAGCAGGAGGGCGCCGGGCTAGGCGAACTGGACGAGCTGGACGCCGACGCTTTCCTCGACCCCGACGCGGAGGACCCGGGTCACGCCGCCTCCTAGCCCAGCCGAGCCCGCAACTATGCGGAAAATCCGGGCCGCACGGAACATCTGGTGGACGATAGACCCCTCAACCTTCCGCATAGCCCGGAGTTTCCGAGATCTTTGGTGCCGGCTGGCATCACAGACCGCATGAGCCCCTATCGTGACCCCCGTCACCCCAGTCCGCGAAGCGGCCGCCCCCGCCCGTGCCGCCCCGCCCGTGCCGCCCCGAACCTCCCGCCGCGCCGTTCACTCCCGCCCCCGGATCCTCCCGGATAAATCCCGGCCTGGAACGCCGGCCAGGTAACCGGGCCAGCCCAAGGCAGGCGGCACCGGCTACTCCCGGTGACCCACGTTCCGGCAGCGGCCGGAGCAGGAGAGCTGGCGCCCGTCCCGGGCCGCCGCGAACCCTGGCACACCAGCTCAAAGCGTCTCCGCAGGCAGGAGCAATCGCACGATTCGTCCGGTTGACGCACGGTTGGCGATGGTCGAAGATACTTTGCTTGATAAAAAGGTTATCAAGCCTTAACCTCACGGCAGCGAGATGTCGCCTCAACCGGCACAGGAATCCAACGGAGGGGAAACAGGAGGATACGGTGTGTAGCCGAAGCTGACGGCAAGATCAGCTAACGGGCGGACGTGGCGTGCGACCGCCCGCGTCAGGGCATAACCCCATTATGCCCTGCCGCTGAGACGTCACGACGCAGTCACAACACAAGGGTGCCCCGAGGGCTATGGACGGAAAGGGGTGACCGTGAGCAGCGGATTGTCGCTCGCGTTCATGGTAATCGGGTTGCTCGCGGTAGTATTCGCGCTCGTTGTCGTGTGGCGCCGGACCCCGGGCGCGGCAAGAGTCCAGCCCGGGAACGCGGACCGCAGCCAGCTCGACAGCGTCACCACCGAAGCCGAACACATCCGCGCCCGCGCCCAGACCGAGGCCACCGGGATCCTGGAGCGAGCCCGCCAGGAAGCCGAACAAGCCGCCCAGGGCCGCCGCGAGGTCGAGGAAGAGATCCGCGCGGTCAAGGACGAGGTGCGCGAGCTGCGCGGCGACCTGGAGCGCCGGGAAACCCGTCTGGCCGACCGCGAGCAGCGGCTCGACGAGGAGCTCAGGCGCATCGAAGACCGCGCGCAGGCCCTCGACCAGCGCAAGCACGACCTCGAACGGCGCGCCGCCGAGCTGGAGAAACAAGACGCCGAGCGCGGCAAGGAGCTCGAGCGCGTCGCCGGGCTCACCGTGGACCAGGCGAAAACCGAGCTGGTGGCCACGATCGAGAACCAGGCCAAGCGGGAAGCGGCCCTGATCGTCCGCGACATCGAGCACGAGGCCAGGTCCGAGGGCGAGAAGCGGGCTCGCAAGATCGTCACGCTGGCCATCCAGCGGGTGGCCACCGAGCAGACCAGCGAGTCCGTCGTCTCGGTGCTGCACCTGCCCGGGGACGAGATGAAGGGCCGCATCATCGGCCGCGAGGGCCGCAACATCCGCGCGTTCGAGTCGGTGACCGGCGTCAACCTCATCATCGACGACACCCCCGAGGCGGTCCTGCTCTCCTGCTTCGATCCAGTCAGGCGCGAGATCGCCCGGCTCACCCTGGAGCGGCTCGTCCTGGACGGCCGCATTCACCCGCAGCGGATCGAGGACGCCTACGAGCGCGGCAAGGCGGAGATCGAGCAGCTGTGCAAGCGGGCCGGCGAGGATGCCCTGGTCGAGCTGGGCATCACCGACATGCACGCCGAGCTCGTCGATCTTCTCGGCCGCCTGCGCTACCGCACGTCCTACGGCCAGAACGTGCTCCGGCACCTGGTCGAGTCCGCGCACATCGCCGGCATGATGGCCAGCGAGCTGCGGCTGGACCCGGCGCTGCTCAAGCGCTGCACGGTGCTGCACGACATCGGCAAGGCGCTCACCCACGAGGTCGAGGGCAGCCACGCGCTGATCGGCGCGGAGATCGCCCGCCGGTACGGCGAGCCGGAAGACGTGGTGCACGCCATCGAGGCGCACCACAACGAGGTCGAGGTCCGCACCGTCGAGGCGGTGCTCACCCAGGCCGCGGACGCGATCAGCGGTGGCCGGCCGGGCGCCCGGCGCGAGTCGCTGGAGATGTACGTCAAGCGCCTGGAGCGCCTGGAGCAGATCGCCGGCGGCCACGAGGGCGTAGAGAAGGTCTTCGCCATGCAGGCCGGCCGCGAGATCCGGGTCATGGTCAAGCCCGACCGGATCGACGACATCCAAGCGCAGGTGATCGCCCGCGACATCGCCAAGCAGGTCGAGGAGGAACTCACCTACCCAGGCCAGATCCGGATCACCGTGGTCCGCGAGTCCCGCGCCACCGAATTCGCCCGCTGACCAGACCTTTTATCCCGAACGGACCGGGTGCCTGCCCCTCAGCCGCCAGCGAGCGGCACCGGCGGCACGCCCGGCGGCGTGAAGCCCATGATCTGGCCGTAGAAGGAGAGCTCGGCTTCCAGGCTGGCCACGATGTTCTCCGCCCGCCGGAACCCGTGCGACTCGCCCTCGAAGGTGATGTACGCGTACGGGATGCCGTGCGCGGCCAGGTCCGCCGCGATGGATTCGGCCTGCGCGGGCGGCACGACCGGGTCGTCGAGCCCCTGCAGCAGCAGCACCGGGCAGGTCGCGTCGGTCACGTGCCCGACCGGTGCCCGCTCGGCGTACAGCGCGTCGCACTCCGGCAGCGGCCCGACCAGCCCGTCCAGGTACCGCGACTCGAAGTCGTGGGTATGCTCCGCGAACGCGCGCAGGTCGGCCACCCCGAAGTAGGACGCCACCGCCGCGAAGACGGCCCTGGCCCCGGACCCGTTCGCCCCTGCGATCACCCCGATACCGGACGTCACGGCGGCCAGCGCGGTCCAGCCGCCCGCCGACCCGCCGCGGATGCCGAGCCGCTTCCCGTCCGCCTCGCCCGACTCGGCCAGGGCCAGCGCGGCCGTCATGGCGTCGGCCACGTCCACGACGCCCCACTGGCCGCGCAGCCGCTCGCGGTAAGCGCGGCCGTACCCGCTCGACCCGCCGTAGTTCACGTCGATGATGCCGATGCCGCGGCTGGTGAAGAAGGCCTTCTCCAGGTCGAGCCGGGGAACCACCTGCGCGGTGGGGCCGCCGTGCACCCAGACGATGTACGGCGGCCGCTCGCCCTCCGGGCCCCGGGCCGCGGGGTTGGCCGGCGGGTAGACCAGCGCATGGACGACCGAACCCGACGGCCCGGTCAGCCGGGCCGCCCGCGGCACCGGCAGGTACGCGGGGTCCGGCAGCGCGCCGGCACCGCGGCTCAGCTCGCGGACCGCCGGGCTCCCCGGGTTACCGCCCGGAGCTCTGCTGGCTCCGGCGGGGACAACCCCCCCGAGCCCTCCCCGGGCAGGAACGTCGACGCCGATCACGGTCATCGGCACCGCCGGCCCGCCCGCGATGGTGGCGATGGTCTGGCCGGCCGCGGACAGCCCGGAGACGAACACCCGGTACGGCAGGTCCAGCTCGGTCAGCCGGCCGCTGTCCGGGTCGAGCACGCCCAGCCGGGTTTCGCCGGTGCCGTAGCTGACGGCGAGGCGGCCGTCGCCCAGCAGCGCGTACGGGCTCAGGCCCAGCTGCCACAGCGGGCTGGCGAACTCCTCTTCCCGCGGGCACAGCTCTCGCGGCGGGCCGGCCAGGCCGGTCAGGTAGACGTTCCACCAGCCGGACCGGTCCGAGATCACGTACAGGCTGCTCTCGTCCCGCCAGACCGGGGCCAGCACGGACTCGGTGTCACCGCCCATGAGCACCTGAGGCCGGCTCTCGTCGCTGACCGGTCCGGCGCCGTCGAGCGCCGCGACCCGGAGCTCGGTGCCGTCCCACGGCATCCGGGGGTGGTCCCAGCAGATCCAGGCCAGCCGGGTGCCGTCCGGCGACGGGGCCGGGTAGGCGTAGAAGTCCGACCCGCTGGCCAGCACCCTGATCGCGGCGGCATCGCCCGCGGCCGAGCCGTCCAGCGGGACCGCCACGATCGTGCGGGTGATCCGGCCGCTCGCGTGCTGTTCCCGCACGCACCAGACCTCGCCCCCGCCGGGCGAGAGGACGAGGTCGGCGAACCGGTCGGCGGCGTCCTGCGCCGGCGCCGGCGTCAACGGCTCCGGGCGCCGTGCTGGCTCCAGCGGGGACGACCCCCCTGCGCCCCCCCGGGAAAACCCGTCGACGCACCGGTACAGCCGCTGGTCGCCGAAGTTCGCGAAGACGAACCCGTCCGGCAGCGGCAGGTACGACTTGCCGCCGTACTCGTGCACCCGGGTCCTGGCATTCCACGGCATCGGGAGCAGGTCGCGCTTGACCCCGTCCGGCCCCTGGCAGACGATCGTCACCCGGCCGCCCTCCTCCGGCCGCGACTCCTGCCACCACACCCCGGCGGTGTCGATGACCGGGAACGCCAGGCCAACCTGCTTGCGCGCCACGTCAGCGCCGTCGATCGGGGAGGGCCACTCGCCGTGGATGTGCATTTCTGTAGTCATTCGCATACAGATATCATGCCGGATTCAGCGGCCAAGAGCACTGGGCATCTTGGCCCGCTCCGTTCCCCGCCCGGGCGCCCCTATCCTGGTGCTGTGACAGCAGGCCGGACCTACCAGATCCGCACCTACGGGTGTCAGATGAACGCGCACGATTCCGAGCGCCTGGCGGGCCTGCTCGACGAGGCGGGCTACCAGGCCGCCGGCGACGGCGAGACCCCGGACGTCGTGGTGTTCAACACCTGCGCGGTCCGGGAGAACGCGGCCGACCGGCTGTACGGCAACCTGGGGCACCTGCTGCCGCAGAAGAAGAACGGCATGCAGATCGCGGTGGGCGGCTGCCTGGCCCAGATGGAGCGGACCCGGATCACCGAGCGCGCCCCGTGGGTCGACGTGGTCTACGGCACGCACAACATGGGCTCGCTGCCCGCGCTGCTCGAGCGGGCCCGGGTCAGGAACGAGGCGCAGGCCGAGTTCGCCGAGACGCTGGAGACCTTCCCCTCGCTGCTGCCCGCCCGGCGCGAATCGTCCTACTCGGCCTGGGTCGCGATCTCGGTCGGCTGCAACAACACCTGCACCTTCTGCATCGTGCCGAGCCTGCGCGGCCGGGAGAAGGACCGCCGCCCCGGCGACATCATCGGCGAGATCCGCGCACTGGTCGCCGACGGGGTGCTCGAGGTCACCCTGCTCGGCCAGAACGTGAACTCCTACGGGGCGGAGTTCGGAGACCGCAATGCGTTCGGCAAGCTCCTGCGCGGCTGCGGTGAGATCGAGGGCCTGGAACGCGTCCGCTTCACCTCCCCGCACCCCAGGGACTTCACCGACGACGTCATCGACGCCATGGCCGGGACCCCGAACGTCATGCCCAGCCTGCACATGCCGCTGCAGTCGGGCTCGGACCGGATCCTGAAGGCCATGCGCCGGGCCTACCGCCGGGACCGTTACCTGGCCATCCTGGACCGGGTCCGGGCCAGCATCCCCGACGCCGCCATCACCACCGACATCATCGTCGGCTTCCCCGGCGAGACCGAGCAGGACTTCGCCGGCACCCTGGACCTGGTGCGCCAGGCCAGGTTCGCCGGCGCGTTCACCTTCCGCTACTCCATCCGCCCGGGCACCCCGGCGGCCACCATGGACGCCCAGGTGCCCGCGCAGACCGTGCAGGAGCGCTACGAGCGGCTCACCGCCCTGGTCGAGGAGACCACCTACGCCGAGAACCAGAAGCTGGCCGGCGCCACCGTCGAGGTGCTGGTGGCTGAGGGCGAGGGCCGCAAGGACGCCGCCACCCGCCGGATGTCCGGCCGGGCCCGGGACAACCGCCTGGTTCACTTCACCCCGGGCCAGGCCGCCCTGGACCATGCCGCCCTGGACCATGCCGCCCTGGACCATGCCGCGCCGCGCCCCGGCGACGTTGTCACCGTGACCGTCACCCGCGGCGCCCCGCACTACCTGCTGTCCGACGCCGCCCCGCTGTCCGTCCGGCGCACCCGGGCCGGCGACGCCTGGCAAGCCGCCGCCGCGGCCCCCCTGGCGGCTCCGGCCCCTGCCGGGTCCGCCGTCCTGCTGGGCATGCCCGCGCGCCCGCCGCACGGCTGAGGGAGCTGGACCACGCAGCCCGGCGTGATCGAGAACATTGGCGCGTCGTCCCGGATACCCTTCTGGCATGGCCGACGGGTGGCGAGTGAGCCTGATCTTCAATGACTGCTCGGGCGCGGGGAAGAAGTCTGACTGGCCTGCGGCGGTCCGCGACCTGCTGCGCGGTCGCTGCGGCGATGACATCTCAGTCTCCGCTGGCAAAATGCACGTCTTCTTGTATGCCGGGACCGCCGATGCCGCCGAAGAGGCTGAGCCTGTGGCGTGGGAAGTGCTGGCTCAGCAGAGTCTGAGTGCCGATGTCCGGCTCGAGCGGTGGGACCCTTCTGGCCAGGCATGGCAGGACGCGCGGGCCGGGGCGCCGGACGGTGTCGTTGCGGGGCTGCCAGCAGCGCAGGAAGGTAACCAGAGACGAAGACGCCTGCGCTCGACGGTCGGCGCGATGCTCGGCGAGCTCCTAGCGCACATCCATCCTTAGGGAAAACGCCTGACGGTCCCGCCGGGCGTGCCGCCGAGCCCTAGCTGTCTTCCAGATTGCGCAGGAAGTCGATCAGGCCGCCGAAGTACACCGCCTGGTCGTCGTACATGGCCAGGTGGCTGCCGTCCGGGCAGTACAGGTAGCGCCCCTGCGGCAGGCGCCCGGCCATCATCTCCATGTGGCCCGGGTCCATGGTGTCGTGGCGCGCGCCGATGACCAGGGCCGGCACGTCGATCGAGGCCAGGTCGGCGCTGCGGTCCCAGCGGGCCAGGCTGGCGTCGGCGCTGATGCCCAGCTCGCTGGGACCTTGCATGGACACGTAGATCGCCGGGTTGATGTGGGCGAAGGCGCGCACCACCGGGTCGGGCCAGTCCGCCACCGGCATCCGCAGCACGTGGTGGACGTAGTGCTGCTCGTTCAGCAGCTCCATGTACCTGGGGTTCTCGATGTCACCGTTCGCCTCGTACGACTTGATCTCGGCCAGCGCCGCCTGGTCCATCCGGGGCATCAGGACCTGCTCGGCGTAGGCGTTGTAGGCCGGGACGCTGGACATCATGTTGGAGACGACCATCCCGCGCAGGTGCTCCTGGTGGTGCAGCGCGTACTCGATGGCCAGCAATCCGCCACCCGGTACCGCCCGGCCGGCGTGTCCACTCCGATCATCCGGGATCCCCCGCTCAGCACGTCTTCCCGCCCGGAGCTGTCCAGATACCCGTTCATGATGTGCCTTCCTTAGCCGACCCACGCGCCAGGGAGGATTATGCCAGCCTCACTGGTTACGCCGTAGACGATGCCGGGCCAGGCGGTCCATCCGCCTGGCCCGGCTCCAGCGGGACCGTTACCTCACCCCGGTCACCGCGAGATCGTCGGTGCGCGCGCTCACCGGCTCGGCCGCGGGGCCGGCCGCCGGGATCCGGAGCAGCCGGGCCAGCGAGGACGGCAGCCACCAGTTGGCCCGGCCGAACAGGGCGACCAGCGCCGGGACGAGCAGGCAGCGGACCACCACGGCATCGATCAGGATGCCGGCCCCGAGCCCGGTGGCCAGGATCTTCAGGTCGGTCTGCGGGCCGGTGGACATGGACAGGAAGCTCAGCATCAGGATCGCCGCCGCGCTGGTGACCAGGCGCCCGGTCCGGCCCAGGCCCTCGGTGACCGCGTGCCTGGCGTCGCCGCTGGTGTCGTAGGCCTCCCGGATGCGGGTGAGGATGAACACCTCGTAGTCCATCGCGCGTGCGAGCCGTGCCCGTCCTGCCACACCCAGGTCAGCACGCCGTACGCGGCGGCCAGCGAGATCAGGTTGAACACCACGGCCTTGGCGGCCAGCAGCACCGAGCGGAAGGCCCGGGTCAGCAGCAGGAAGGTGGCCACGCTGATGAGGGCGAGCATGAGCGGGAAGTCGCCGTAGACCGCGTGGTTGAAGTCGATCAGCGCCGCCCCGCCGCCGCCGACGCCGATCACGTGCGGGCTGGGCAGCAGCGCGTGCTCCAGGCTGGTGATGGTCGTCTGGCCCGCGGGCACGCTGCTCTCGGCCACCGGGATCACGGTGACGATCGCGGTGCCAGCCCGCTGGTAGTCCGGCGTGGCCGGGGCCACCGCGGCGTACACGCCCGGCACATACGCGGCCGAGGTGGCAACAGCGCCTGCAGCGGCGGAGGTCAGCACCTCAGCCGGGGTCAGCACGCCGGACGGCACGCCGCCGTCGGTCAGCGTGACCAGCGCGTCGTGCGCGGACCCGCTGGTGGCCTGCGCGGAGCTGCCCGGCTCGCCGAGGTGCAGGGACAGGGCCGGCAGCATCAGCGCGGTCAGGATGCCGAGGCCGGCCAGCGCGGTCAGCCAGCGGTGCCGGTAGACGCCGCGGGCCCAGGCCGAGAACACCCGGCTGGCCCGGCGCTCGGTCCGCAGCCGCGGCCAGTCCAGGCGCGGGCCGACGGTGGCCAGGATCACCGGGAGCAGGGTGACGGCGACGAGCACCGACATCAGCGGCACCAGCACGCCGCCGTAGCCGACGCTGCGCAGCATGGGCACCGGCAGGACGATCATCGACAGCAGCCCGATGGCCACGGTCAGCCCGGAGAACACCACGGCCCGGCCCGCGTGGTTCATCGCC
>WNGG01007474.1_pt1 | contig 17633 bp, 16 predicted proteins | sample 5400661 | NCBI WGS metagenome assembly WNGG01 (sample SAMN13153372, study PRJNA577476) | soil metagenome | isolation source: 100 cm soil or saprolite under Garry oak tree replicate 1 | place: USA:California | collected 2016-06-15 | reverse complement strand
GTTGCCAGCGCTCTTATCTTCGCTGCTCTGGAAAAGATTGACGGTCCGATCGGCGTTCTCGTGCGCGGTGGAAATGAACTTCAGGTCGGGTTTGAGAAAATGGGAACGCAATTCAAGAACGTCACTTTGACCGGTCCCGCCGATTTCGTTTTTGAAGGTACTATCGAGCTGTAGAGGCGCGTGTCCTTACGCGCATCTGGTTGTTACACGCACCTATTGCGACTGAGGACAGCCGCCCCTACAATTCACCGACATGTTTCGCGGCACGTTTACAGCGCTCGTCACACCGTTTCGCGATGGCGCGATCGACGTTTCGCCTTTGGAAAAACTAATCGAAACACAAATCGCGGCCGGCATTACCGGAATCGTTGCGGTTGGGACAACCGGCGAATCCCCCACCCTTTCGCACGAAGAACGTGAGCAAGTCATCCGGCTTGCGGTCACAACCGCTAACAAACGTTGCCAGGTCCTCGCCGGCACAGGTTCGAACGTCACGCACCACGCTGTGGCCGATACACAGATGGCTGAGAAACTTGGCGCCGATGGCGCGCTCCTAGTCGCACCTTATTACAACAAGCCGAGCCAGGAGGGGTTGTTCCGCCATTTCAAAGCCATAGCGGATGGCACCTCTTTACGGGTCATGCTCTACAATATTCCCGGCCGTTGCGGCGTGGATATCGGGCCTGATACCGTTGCGCGTCTAGCGACGGAATGCCGAAATATCGTGTCAATCAAGGAGGCGGGCGGGAGCGTTGAGCGGGTGAGCGAATTGCGCAGGCGTTTGCCCGAGTCATTTACGATTTTGAGCGGTGACGATTCACTAACACTGCCGTTCATGTCGGTTGGCGCGGCCGGGGTCGTCAGCGTAGTTTCGAACTTGTTTCCTGCGGAAGTTTGCGCGCTTGTTCGCGCGTTTGAATCGGGCGATGTGAAGTTGGCGCAGAAATTGCATCGCAAATTGTTTCCGCTCTTCAAAGATTTGTTCATCGAACCAAATCCGGTGCCGATAAAAACAGCGCTCGGCTGGCGCGGCGATATGTCGAGTGAATGCCGGCTGCCGTTATGCGAAATGACAGCACCCAACCAAGCGCAGCTGCGCAAGACGATCGAGGAATTCGAGCGGGAAAAATGATTTTCCAATGCCCTCATCCTCTCGCAATGGCGGACTGTGCGACGCCTGGTCGAATGAATTTCAACAGCGGAACAAGGATCACCTCTCTCTTGCATAGGCGGAGAGCAGGGTGACGGTTTTTGCGACCATGAGAAAATCTCCAATACGCGTACTGCTGGTAGGCGCGGCCGGACGTATGGGCAAGACGATTGTCGATCTTGCAAAGGGGGATCCAGATGTCGAGATCGTCGCCCAATGCGACCTGGGTGACGTAATCAAACCTGCGATGACAAAGTGCGACGTGGCGATCGATTTCAGTCATCCCGACGCAACCGAAGGAATTTGCCGCGCGGCATTACAAGATCGACGACCGCTCGTCATTGGAACAACAGGGCATCCCCCGGAACAACGGCACACGATTGAAAAAGCCGCTAAGTCCCTGGCGATTGTTTTCGCATCGAATTTCAGCGTAGGTGTGAACGCACTTTTTAGCCTAACACGCAGCGCTGCGGAGATGCTCGGCCGCGAATTCGATCTCGAAATTATCGAAACACATCATCGCATGAAGAAAGATGCGCCCAGTGGAACGGCGAAGACACTCGCCGAAGTTTTGCGTAAGGCACGAAGGATCGATGAGCAAATTCCGATCAAGTCGATCCGTGAAGCCGATGTGGTCGGTGAGCACACGGTGATTTTTTCCGGACCGGACGAACGTCTCGAGCTTTTTCATAAAGCTGACAGCCGGACAGCTTTTGCGCGCGGAGCCTTGCGCGCCGCACGTTGGGTGATTGGCAAATCGCCGGGGCTTTACTCGATGGAGGATGTACTTGGATTGTAGTGGCAGCCGTGTCGGCTGCGTTTTCGTGGAATCTTGCAGGCGGCACGCTTGCCTCTACAGCATTTGAAATGAGAACTGCTATCGCGCTCGGATCGAATCTTGGCGATCGGCTCGACAATTTGCGCGCAGCGCGAAAAGAAATTGTCGAGCTCGTGGGTGTGCAATCGCCCATTCTTTCTTCGGCGATCTACGAAACGGATCCGATCGGTTGCGAACCGGGCGCGCGAAAATTCTTGAACGCGGTTTTTGAATTCGGATACGAGGGCGATCCGCTGAATCTCTGGAAACAATTGGCTGAGATCGAGGTTAGTCTTGGCCGGTCGTGCGATCATGCGCGCAATGTTTCTCGCGAGATCGACATCGACCTCCTCTACGCCGACGAGACAAAGATCGATGATCAAGGATTGCAATTACCGCATCCGCGAGTGCATTTGAGAAAATTCGTGCTTCAGCCGCTCGCCGATATCAGGCCGGACTTGATTTTGCCAAACCAGACGAAAACTGTCCGCGAGTTGCTCGCGCAACTTCATGAGTCAGGTAATGTAGTGTGCCTCACCAACGACTGGGAATCTCGATGAAAGATTTTCGTGCAATGAAGCGGCGCGGTGAACGAATCACTGCGCTGACGGCTTATGATTATCCAACGGCCCGTTTGCTCGATGAAAGCGGGATCGACATCATTCTCGTGGGCGACTCGTTAGGGATGGTAGTGCTCGGCCATCAAGATACCACGCGCGTCACGCTGGACGAAATGTTGCATCATACACGCGCGGTGGCGCGCGGTGTGAAACAGGCCCTGCTCGTCGCCGACATGCCAATTCATACCTACGACACGCCCAAACAGGCAGTCGAGACGGCAAAAAAATTAATCTCGATTGGCGCACAGGCGGTGAAGCTCGAAGGCGGCTCAAGCCACGTCGCACAAATCGAGGCGATCACGCAGGCGGGAATTCCGTTCATGGCGCATATTGGAATGCTGCCGCAAAGTGTGCGGGAAGAAGGCGGCTATAAGGTCAAAGGACGGACTCAACCAGAAGCCGAAGCGCTGATTGCAGATGCGCGCGCCGTGGAAAAGGCCGGAGCGTTCTCGATGGTGCTGGAGATTGTGGTCGCGGATATCGCGAAGCAAATCACGAATACGATCAGCATCCCAACCATCGGCATCGGGTCAGGCGAGCATTGCGACGGACAAATTTTGGTCACGCACGATCTGATCGGATTATTCCCATGGTTTACGCCCAAGTTCGTTGCACCGGCGGCACGGGTTGCGGATGAGATTCGACGGGCTGCAACTGCGTTTATTGAACGAACGCGAAGCGGCAACGTGTTGTCTAATTCCGGCGGCAGAAAGGGCGGCGCATCAGGGCGGTTCGATTGACCGCCCTGCCAATTTGACAATTTTGTCGCGCTGTCGGTTTATCTTGATCCAGTAATGAAAGTTTCCGAGTACGACGATTTCGATAGTTTCGAGACCGAAGGATTGCTTGCGGGAGGCAAAGAACGCAGTTGGCTCTGGTTTGGCCTGATTGTGTCGCTGGGAATACATTTCGCGCTTTGCGCCTATTTCTATCGCGTCCGTTTTCTACCGGTGGATGCTATGATGGCCGAAGCACCGCAACCGCCGACGTTCAAAGTCAAGAGTGTCAACCTTGCACAGCAGCTCGACAAAAGCAGCATGGATCAAAACAATCCGGCGGCGAAACCGGAGCCGGACAAAACCGATGTGCAGTTGCCGGACGAAAAGAAATCATTCGACAAGTTGCTTCAGGAAATTCAGGCGAGTGCGGCCATGCCGGACGACATCCGCGATGTCCTGCCGGACCAGCCGAAGACGGAACAACGGGACGTGAACACTGTTCTTACCGAGATTGAGCCCACAACTGCACAAAATCTCTCCAATAATCCGAACGCGACGCACCAACAATCGTTGCTTAACGACACAGCGATGTCTGGCCGGCCACAACCGGCCTTAAGCGGGACCGAACTTGCCACAAGCACTTCGATTAAGCGGCCGAATACTTTCACAAGCAAAATGCCGGCCGACAGCGCTGGACCGAATAAGGGGCACGCTCCAGGTTTCAGCGATTTGGATCAGTTGCTCGCGCAAAAAGGTCCGCTTGGATCGGGCACGAAATTGCGGATGCCTGACGATCAACTCTTCGAATATGACAGCGCGACATTGCAGTCGAGCGCGATCGATCAATTGCAAAAGCTTGGCACGCTCATCCAGCGCAATCCGAAAGCGACATTCAGTGTGGAAGGCTACACCGATTCATTCGGCACACCGGAATACAATCTTGATCTAAGCCAACGCCGTGCTGACAGCGTAAAGCAATATTTAGTCGAGGCGATGCGAATTAGTCCCGCGCAAATCGAAACGCGTGGTTACGGTGCAACGAAATTCCGCACGTCACCGAACGGCTCGATCGAAGAACAGAGCTCGAACCGGCGTGTCGAGATTGTGGTGCACACGAGCGAAGGGTAATTGCCACTCTTGCTGCAGCGGCGCTCTGTGAGCGCCGAAAGCGTCGCGCGAGCGTCCTCGCTTGCGATCTTCTAAACGCAACCTGGGAAGGTTGCGCTACTTTAATCGGCGGACTGGAGACCGCCGCTCCTTGAAATGCGACGGTCGCAGACCGCCGCTACAGATTAGTCGAGGCCGCCCTACCAGTTTTTGATCCACTGCGGAGTGATGGTGTCAGGGCTCACGGGGTTAGCAGTTAATCCAGCCGTGCTCCAAAGATCAAACGTCGGATTATAGCCTTTGGGGGTGGCGGGGTCAGCTTGATTAGCAGTCGAATAGCCATAGCTGTTGCCGAACGGATCGCGAATGAAATCTACTGGAGTCTGAGTCTGATCGGTTGGACTGAGCTGATTGGCCTTAAACGTATAGTAAGACTTTGGCAGCTGAGTGAGAGGCGTGCCCAATGTCGAGCCATCGATGTCAAGACTCTCGTCCGGGACATCGACAATGCGATTAAGATTTCGGTCGCCGGAGAGAGCACGATATAGGACAAGACTCGCTGTTTTGTAATTCGCAGTTGTAGGGTCGCCCATTGTTCGGGCATCCAACGTGTCCGTGTTCGAATTCGGCACCGGTTGTGGCCGCGGATAAACTGCATTATCGGCCTTATAGCTTTCCAGAGCGGCGGACATGGCGGCGATCTCGGTTTCGGCGCGGGCGCGGGCACCTTTTTTTTGCACGTAACCGACCGTGCTCAGAATTAATCCGGCGAGCACGATGATGATGGCGATGACGACGAGAAGTTCGATCAGGGTGAAGGCGCCTCGGCCGCCAAATGTCGAAGCACGAATGTCGAATGTCGAAGGACTGGTTAACCCGGAAGATCGAATGCGTGCGAGATTTCTTTCGTCATTCGTCATTCGGATTTCGTCATTCGCCCCACGCGTCAGGTTTGCTGTTGCAAGCCGCTGATGATGCTGATGAGCGGCGTAAAGAGCGCGAGCACGATCGTGCCGACAATAACCGCCAGAAACACGATCATGATCGGCTCGAGCATCGAAGTGATCGCCGCGACCGCGTTATCGACCTCATCATCAAAAACGTCCGCAATCTTCAAAAGCATTTCCGGGAGCTGACGAGTTTCTTCGCCCACGTCGATCATGCTGACGACCATCGGCGGAAAAGCGCGGCTGGCCTCGAGCGGTTGCACAATCGATTCGCCCTCCTTCACGCTGTCGTGCACTTTGGAGATCGCGTCAGCAATGGCGGCATTGCCAGCTGTGGCGCGCGTGATATTTAACGCCTGTAAAATCGGAACACCGCTCGTGACCAGCGTCCCGAGTGTGCGCGAAAAACGGGAGATCGCGGTTTTGCGGATTAAATCGCCAAAGAGCGGCATCCGCAGTTTGAAACGATCGATCCACCATCTTCCGGTGCGCGTACGAGAGATGAATTTATAAGCCATAACCGTGGCGACGACCGCGCCGAGCAGAAGCAAGCCATGGTTCTTAACGAAGTTACTCGCTCCGATCACAAACATGGTGATGGCCGGGAGCGGTTTGTTGCCGAGCATGTCGTGAAAAATCGCTTCGAACTTCGGCACAATGAAGACAAGCAGAAAGCCCATGATTGCCACGGCCATCGTCATCACGATGAGCGGGTACACCATCGCCGCGACAACTTTGTTCTTAATCTTCGCGGCTTTCTCCTGAAATTCCGCAAGCCGGGTTAGGACAAGCTCGATCACGCCGCCGACCTCACCCGCTTTCACCATGTTGACGTAGAGATCGTCAAAGATCCGCGGATGCAGGGCAAGAGCGTCGGAAAATGTATTGCCGCCTTGCACCGCATCAGCAAGTTTGTTGATTGTGTTTTTTAAGACAGTGTCGCGTTCCTGTTTTTCCAGAACATTTAAACTTCGCAGCAAGGGCAATCCGGCATCGATTAGCGTCGCGAGCTGGCGCGTGAAAATCATCAGGACCTTCGGCTTAACTTTTTTGCGCTGGAAAAGAACGATGCTGGTTTTCCCGCGCGGCCGTGCGACACGCGCCATTTTTGCAGCCCGTCGCCGAGCGACTTTTCCATCACGGCCGGCTGCGGCTTCTTCGTAAACGCTCGTCGGAAAATAACCGGCCTGACGCAATTGGCCGATTGCTTCATTGGTGGAACCAGCTTCAACCAAACCAGTCGCCTCCTGTCCTTTAGCGTCAAGAGCTACGTAGTTGTAACGTGCCATAATAGTCTCAAGTGCCCGAGACCATAGCTACCCTGAACACTGCTGTCGAGCTTTTCGCTTGGAGAGAGCGCGCGCGCCCTCGCCTGCACCGCGGTGGGCGCCTCCTCGGGCGGAATATTGGATACCTACGTGTATTTTAGTACTTCCTCGATTGTGGTGTCGCCCGCGAAGATGCTGCGCACACCATCCTGGCGGAGTGTGACCATCCCAAGCTCAATCGCCTTTTGCTTCAGAGTAACGGTCGGTGCGCGCTCATTGATCAACTCACGAAGTGGATCGGTGATTTTCAATAGTTCGTAAATCCCTTTTCGCCCTTTGTAGCCGGTATTATTGCACGCGTCGCACCCCTTGCCGTAATAGAAGTGCTTTTCGCCGATGTCGCGCCGCGAAATCCCCAGTTCTGCGAGTAATTCCTCATTCGGCTGATAAGCCGCACGACATTGACGGCAAATGCTGCGCAGCAAACGCTGCCCGAGGACGGCTTCGAGCGTGGATGAAATCAGAAATGGCTCTACCCCCATGTCGATTAGACGCGTAACCGCGCCAGGTGCGTCATTTGTGTGCAAAGTCGTGAAGACAAGATGGCCGGTCAGAGACGCCTGAATGGCAATTTGTGCCGTCTCGAGGTCACGTGTCTCGCCCACCATGATGCGATCGGGATCCTGGCGCAGAAACGAGCGCAGAGCACGCGCGAACGTCAGGCCGATGGCTTCGTTCACCGGCACTTGCACGATTCCTTCCAGATCGTATTCGACCGGCTCTTCCGCAGTGAGCAACTTCGAATCGATCGTATTTACCTTCCGCAAGCAGGAATAAAGCGTGGTCGTCTTTCCCGAGCCGGTTGGTCCGGTCGCAATAAAGATGCCGTTGGGACGATTGATGACTTCGAGAAGATAATCGTGGATGTAATCGGGCATGCCGAGCGCCTCGATATCAAGATTCACAGTCGTGCGATCGAGCACGCGAAGCACCAGGCTCTCACCAAACTGCGTCGGTAAAGTTGAAACTCGAAGATCGATACTGCGTCCCGCGATGTTTTTTTGGATGCGGCCGTCCTGGGGCAGCCGTCGCTCTGCGATATTCATACTTGCCATCACCTTAACCCGAGAGATGACTGGCAGCGCGAGATGACGGGGAGGCGGCGACATTTCGTAAAGCGCGCCATCCACGCGATAGCGGATTTTGAATTCGTTTTCGAACGGCTCAAAATGAATGTCGCTCGCCCGGTCCTGGATCGCTTGATACAGGATAAGATCGACGAAACGAATGATCGGCGTTGCATTCGCCTCTGCTTCAACCACGTCGGCGCCATCTCCTTCACGCAATTGCAAGAGCTCGCCCGTTTCACCCAGCTGTTTAAGAACGTCCTCCATGCTCGACGTATCGGTGCCGTAGTACTGCTTGATCCGATCTTCGATTTGCTCCGTCGGCGAAACGACGACGTGAATGTCCTTGCCAAGCGCAAAGCGAAGATCCTCGGCCGCGCGTAGATCGAGCGGATCCACCAGTGCGATACGGAGTGTGTTGCCACTTATTTCAATCGGGAGCGCACCGTGCAACCGGGCTAGTCCGCTCGGGATCAAACGCGAAATTTCCGGCGCAATCTCACGCTCGGACAGGTCTACAAAATCAGTGCCGAGCGCGTCAGCGATCGTTTGGTAAAAGCCGCGCTGGTCGACAAAACCGCCATCAACCATCGCCTGCTCGATCGATTTTCCATTCAGGTCCGCCTCAGTCAGCACGTCTTCCACCTGTGATGGCTCCAAGACGTGGTGCTCGACAAAAAACTCGGCGATTTGCTTGTCGTTCATGCGATCAACAGATGGCCAACGCCAGCCGCTTCCCGGCAGCACACGCGTCTCGCGTGCCGGCGATTGCAGCCTCGTAATCGCAAACTTTTCCCGGGAGCCATAACTAACTAACGTCGCCCATGGTAGTGGAAATAACTTCGTCCGCAGAGGTAAGGCCGGCCAGGACCTTGCGCACGCCATCTTCGCGCAACGTCCGCATTCCGAGTTCACGGGCGCGTTGTCGTAGCATCAAAGTCGAGCTGCGTTTGTTGATCATATGGCGCACTTCATCGTCGATCACAAAAATTTCGAATATGCCCATTCGGCCCTTGTAACCGATTTGGCGGCATTGTTCGCATCCGACTGCCTTCATCACCTGCGCTTCGCCAAGCTGGCCCGGTTCAATCCGCAGGGCACGCAATTCCGTCTCGCTTAGCTCCCCTGGTTGTTTGCAGTTCCGACACAGGCGCCTGACAAGTCGCTGCGCCATAATCGCGCGCACCGAAGAGGCGACGAGAAACGGCTGCACCCCGATGTCGATCAAACGGGCGACAGCAGCGGGAGCGTCGTTTGTGTGCAACGTGCTGAAAACAAGATGTCCGGTAAGGCTCGCGTTCGTAGCGATGCTCGCAGTCTCAAGGTCACGAATTTCGCCGATCATGATGATGTTTGGTGCCTGGCGCAGGATCGAGCGCAACGCTGCCGGAAACGTCATGCCGATCTCTGGATTCACTTGTACCTGATTGATCCCGTTCATCTGATACTCGATCGGCTCTTCCACCGTGATGATCTTGCGGTCCGGCTTGTTGATGTAATTAAGGCAGGCATATAGCGTGCTCGTCTTGCCGGAGCCGGTGGGGCCGGTGACGAGAAGAATGCCGTCGGGGAGTTTGATCAGACGCTCGAAGGTTTCTTGATCATCGGAAAGAAATCCAAGCTCCGGCAAACCGAGCATCAAGCTGGACTTGTCCAGCACGCGCATGACCACGCTCTCGCCGTGGTTTGTGGGGATGGTCGAGACGCGAAGATCGATTGGTTTCTTTTTGATTTTTACCTGGATGCGACCGTCTTGTGGCAAGCGCTTTTCCGCAATGCTCATCGAGCCAGTCATGATCTTAAGGCGGCTGATAATGGCCGATTGCAAGCGCTTGGGCGGCGCTTGCATTTCCTGCAATACGCCGTCGATGCGAAAACGGACACGGAATTTTTTATCGAGCGGTTCGAGATGAATATCGCTCGCGCCCACGCGATGCGCCTCGATCAATAGCATTGAGACCATGCGAATGATCGGCGCATCAACTTCGTCGCCCACAAGTGCTTCCGTGCCGTCGCCGATTTCCAGGCCAAGATCGATATCTTCTCCAATTTTTTGTTGAAGAACGTCCGCGGCTTCGTCGGCCGTGCCGTAATATTTAATGAGCGCCTCGCGAATTTTTTCCGGGCTCGTGCAGACCAATTCAAGCTCGCGCTGAAGGAGAAAACTCAGGCTATCGATCGTATCGATGTCGAGAGGATCGCTTACCGCCACAACCAGTCCGGTTTCGCCGAAAGCCACCGGAATCACCTTGAAACGGCGCGCTTCCTCGCCACGAATTTGATTGATGACTTGCGGCGGGATGACCATGGAAGAAATATCGATCCAATCCATTTGCGCTTGTGCGGCGAGCGTGCGCGAAACGTCGGCGTCGGAAACAACCCCGTCTTTGATCAAACGATCGATGACGTTGCTTGCGCCATTTAAACGCGAACGCGCGCTTTCAACTTGGGGGCGTGTCACAAGTCCCACCTCTTGCAGGATTCTGAGCACGTAGTCTTCGTTGTGTTGCACGAGCGGAATGACGAAAGCGCGATTTTGGCTTGAGGCAGAGCGTACAATCCCCCTCGGCACTGTCAACGAGCGGCGAGCAAAGCCGGCAGGTTTTTCCGCGGCGGAACAGGCCTTGACACAGGGGAAATCGATTCAGCCTTAGATTATGGCAACAACAAAACAAAAAGCTGCCGCAAGAAGAAACATCAGGAAAGCCGCCACTGCCGCGAAGCGCAAACGAACTGTCGCGCATCTGCCAAAGAGAGTACGTACTGCGCTTGGCAAAGAAGGCGCGAAAGCCGCGCGGAAGAAAAAGCGGGACCGATAACAGACAAATTCCGAACTTACTCCACCGTGACGCTCTTGGCGAGGTTGCGGGGTTTATCGACGTCGCGGCCCAGCTCGACAGCGAGATGGTAGGCGAGTAGCTGAAGCGGAATGACGGTGAGGATCGGCATCAGACAATCGGGCGCCTCTGGGAGAGAGACAATTTCGTCGGCAGTTTCCTTGAGTCGCTTCGCACCATTCCCACTGGTGAACGCAATGATCGGACCTTTACGAGCTTTGACTTGCTCGATGTTATTCAGGTTCTTCGAGAAGACTGCGTCGTCGGGGGCGATAAAAATCGAGGGAAGATCCGGACGCACCAGCGCAATGATGCCGTGCTTGAGCTCGGCGCTCGGATGGCCTTCGGCGAAAAGATAAGTAATCTCTTTCATTTTCAGCGCGCCTTCGAGAGCGATGGGAAAATTGAACTGGCGTCCGAAGAAAAGAATTCCGTTAGCATCGACATATTTCTTTGCGATCGCTTTAATTTGATCGCTTAGCTTCAAAACAACTTCGATTTGCTCGGGCAATGCTTCGAGCGCTTCAATCATCCGGCTTCCCTCCGTAGTGGAAAGATTTCGCATCCGACCGAGGAGCAGGCCAATGAGCGTGAGAATGGCCAGTTGCGAAGTGAAAGATTTTGTGGCCGCGACACCGATCTCCGGTCCCGCATGCATGTAAACGCCGCCATCACTCTCGCGCGCGATCGTGCTCGCGACGTTATTACAAATCCCCAGCGTCCGAAAACCTTTGCGCCGGCTTTCGCGCAATGCACCGAGTGTATCGGCCGTTTCGCCGCTCTGGCTGATGGCGAAAACGAGTGTGTCGGGCGTCATCGGCGTATTACGATGACGAAATTCGCTTGCGTACTCGATTTCTGTGGGAATGGTGGCGAGCCGTTCGATCAAATATTCTCCGACCATGGCGGCATGCAGAGCCGTGCCACAGCCGGTAAGAACAATGCGTCCGACGTCGCGCAACTGCGCGGGCGTCATGTTTAAGCCGCCTAACTTGGCCGTGCATTCTTCCAGGCTGAGCCGGCCGCGCATTGCATCGCGCACCGAGTTCGGTTGCTCAAAGATTTCCTTGAGCATGTAATGGGGGTAATCGCCTTTCTTAATATCCTCGGCAGTGAATTCGAGCTTGCTGACTTGATGAGCACCACTTGTTCCGGCCAGCGAGCTGATCTCGAATTTGCCCCGTTCTACCGTGGCGATGTCGAAGTCGTGTAAATAAATTGCTTCGCGCGTGTACGCGACGATGGCGCTGACATCGCTGGCCAAAAAATTTTCCTCTTTGCCAACACCGAGCACAAGCGGGCTCCCACGCCGCGCGCCGATCATAAAATCCGGAATATCCGCGTGGATTAGCGCGATGCCATACGTGCCGATCACCTGCTGAAGCGCAGCGCGAACAGCAGCTAGGAGGCGCGCTTTCTTCTGATCAACATCCACAGTGCTGGCGCAGGATTCGTCCAAGGCAAGCTTACCGCTCGCGTCGAAGTGCGGGTGCGCGTTTTCGTCAGTCACTTTGCCATGCGTGGCCCAGCGCGTGTGGCTAACGCCGAATGAGCCGGTAAGCGGTCGCTCCGTCGTCAGTTTTGAGAGCGCCGCTATGCGCCCGGCACATTTACGAGTCTCGAGGTGGCCTCCATCCACAATCGCAATGCCGGCGGAGTCGTAACCCCGATATTCAAGGCGCCGCAGCCCGTCCAGTAAAATGGGCGCCGCTTCAGCGCGCCCGACATAGCCAACGATTCCGCACATGTTTGGAGTGTAGTGGCGGCTGTCTCCAGTGGCAAGATTGCCAGGTTGGAGAGGACGCCTCGGTATGACAATGACGCAAAACAGTTGCCGGAACGCGCGGACGCTGAATTATTGAGGCGTGGCAACACAACATCGATCCCGAGGCGAATTGCCATCGGACGATCCTTTTCCCGCAATCTCGACCCCTGCGCTTCCGCCCGGTACGACGCAACGAACGCTCGCCATCATCATGGGCGGTGGTGCGGGCACGCGTTTGTTCCCGCTAACGAAAGATCGCGCCAAACCCGCGGTGCCGCTCGGTGGAAAGTATCGGGTCGTCGATATTTCGATCAGTAACTGCCTGAACTCCGGGCTGCGGTCGATCTATGTGCTCACACAGTTCAACAGCATGTCGTTACATCGACATATTCAGGCCAGTTACAAGTTCGATAATTTTTCGCGCAGTTTTGTAGATATTCTTGCCGCTCAACAAACGCTCGCAGGCTCGCAATGGTATCAAGGAACTGCCGACGCCGTGCGGCAAAACATGCGTTATTTCCTCGAACGCCCGTTTGATTATTATCTGATCCTGAGCGGCGATCAGCTTTACCGGATGGATTTTCGCGCGCTGCTGCATCAGCACATCCGTTCCGGCGCCGAGATCACCCTCGCTACCAAGCCAGTCCATCGACATCAGGTTTCCGAGTTCGGCATTATGCAAAGTGGAGTCGATCGCCGAATCGCGCGCTTTGTTGAAAAACCGACCGACGAGGCTGTTCTTCAGGAAATGAAAATGAGCCCCGAACTGCTGGGGACGATCGGTTTGAACGAAGATGAGCAGATGTTCCAGGCTTCGATGGGTATTTACGTATTCAATCGGAAGGTGCTGATTGAATGTTTGAACAATGACCTCGTCGATTTCGGAAACCACATCATTCCACAATCAATCAAAGATCGACATGTGAGTGCGTTTATTTTCAAAGGCTACTGGGAGGACATCGGGACGATCCGGGCGTTTTATGAGGCGAATCTCGATCTGACCGATCTGGTCCCAGAATACAGTTTCTTCGACACCGAGGCGCCGATTTATACCCATCCGCGCTTTTTACCTGGCAGCAAAATAAACGGAGCCACGCTTCGACAAGCGATTATTTCAGATGGGTGCATCATTTCAGATGCGCACCTGGAGCGCTGCGTGATCGGCATTCGCAGCATTATTCAAAGCGGCGCGACGATCCGGAACAGCATTGTAATGGGCGCGGATTATTTTGAACAAGATCGACAAGAAGACTCAACCCGACCGCCGATTGGAATCGGGCGCAACTGCGTGATCGACCGTGCGATCATCGACAAGAATGCGCGCATTTCCGACGGAGCTGTGATTACACCGGAAGGGAAACCGGCGAATTTCGACGCGGACAATTACTTCATCCGCGATGGCATCGTCGTGATACCAAAAAACGCCGTGATTCCAGCCGGCTTCTGGATCTGATCGGCTTCTTGTCGCCGAGGTCCGTGACCCGATTCTCCCGATGCGTGATTTTCACTGCCGCGGGAGCGAACACGACTGCGACGGCGGGCGAAGGCGCCGTTATCGTCTATCGGTCATGCCTGCGAACTGACCTCCGGTCTCCCATTTCTCCTGTTTATTCCAGGGAATGACTGACTCGTGGTGGTCGTCCGGATCAGTGACCAGACGGGGTGTCTCCTTTTGTGTCGCGCACGAGACGAAGGTTATCGCCGTCGCAAACAACAGGGCGGTAGTGAAGTTTTTTCGAAGCTTAGGGATTAGTGCCAGCATAAATGACATTGTCTCCAGGTTGCACTTGGACGCCGCGCGCCAAGCTGTTGGTGATGATATCGCCGATAGCGGTCGCGGGTTCAACTGAAGAAATACGAATTCTGCCAATCAAAGTGCCGCCCCGCAAAACAAGCATTTCCGAGTTAGGTTCGACGCCCTGACGGCCTCCAAGATTTAGAACCACAAAATTATACGCCTGATTGACCGCAAGGACGTTACCACGCACGCCTGGTTTTCGCGCGCCCACTTCGCGGCGTTTTGTCTCCCGTTGGGGACGCACCGAATGATCCTGGGGGCGAACCTTTTCAGATAGAAAAATCTTCTCGCGTTCCGCGCTGTCGAGTTGGCGGCGAGCATCATCGAGTTGCGCCTGTAACTCCGCTGTCGATGGAGCGCCCGGATTTTCGGCAGGTTGGGCTGCTGCCCCTGATGTTGTCCCTGCTGCTGTCCCCGTTTCTTCGATCCGCTTTTGCAGGGAAGCGATTTCTCTTTCGTTGGACTCTATCTTGGTTTGCAATTCGGCTTTCTCCTTCTGCAATTGCGCGACTTCTTCGCCAGCCTTCGCGGCCTTGTTTTTTGTCTCCGCAATTTTCGCTTCTGCTCCCGCGACGGCCGTTTCGCGGGCTTTGACCTCCTTTTCCTGGGTCGCGCGCCGATGCTCAGCCGCATCGCGTGGAGCACCGGCATTTGTCGCATTTGTGCGCAGCGCTTTCACTTTGTGAGTGTTCAAAACGCCGAAAATCGCCGCCATCACCAAGAACAGCACGGAAAGTCCGATCACGCTTCTCGGCGTGGCCGCGGAGGTCGTGGATTTCGAGCGCAACATGGAGAGGCCCCCTTGTAACGGCGAATCAGGGTCAAATGCAATGCCGATTTCGGTTTCCTGGAAAGATTGGAAGCTATTGGAATCGAATTCAGATTGCGTCCGTCGATGTTTCACCCTATAGAAGCGCCGCATGGGGCAGCAACACCGCGTCCGATCGAAACGCAAGCGACGAAAAGCCTATCTACGCCGTAAGAAAGCTTCCATTCGAGCGACGCGCCGAGAGCCAGCCAAGCCAAGGGCGAAGAAACAAGCCGTCCCTGCGGAATAGGTCTTGCACGCTCAGTGGTGGAAAAAGCGCGGGTATAGAGGCCGCCACAACCTTGGCTTACAGTCCCAGTTTTTTCTCGATCTCTTTCACTCGCGCGAAAAGTTTTCCGAGCCGATGAATCCAAGCAATCTGTTGTTTTGCTTCCGCGAGGGGGACTGCGGGATAGCCGAACCAGACTCCTCCCCGAAGGTCCTTCGAGACGCCGCTTTGCGCCGCAATCACAGTTCCATCGCCGATTTCGACATGGCCCACAATGCCGACCTGCCCCGCCATCGTGACGCGCTCACCCACACGCGTGCTGCCTGAGATGCCAGTCTGGGCCACGATGATCGAATTCTTTCCGATGACAACATTGTGCGCGATTTGCACCAGGTTATCGATCTTGACGCCTTCCTGAATCCACGTGCGGCCAAATCGGGCCCGGTCAATCGTCGTGTTCGCGCCGATCTCGACATCGTCGTCGATCTGAACAAATCCGAGCTGCTGAAGTTTTTCCTGACGGCCATCGACCATCTCAAATCCAAAACCGTCCGCGCCAATCACTGCGCCGCTGTGGATAATCACGCGCAAGCCAACGCGGGTTCCCTCGCGGATCGTTACTCGCGGATAAATCAAGCATGCAGATCCAATTACCGTTTCATGCCCGATGTACGTCCCAGCCCCGATGATCGTATCGTCACCGATCTTCGCGCCAGCTTCGATCACAGCGTGCGGCTGGATCGACACCCGCTCTCCGAGCTGGGCGGCTGAATCGACAATTGCGCTGGGATGAACACCGGGCAGAAATGTGATCGGCTTTGGTGCCAGTTTCAGCACGACTTGCTCGAAGGCTTTTGTCGGATTTGCGACACGAATTTGAGCGGCAGAGATCGGCTCGGCAAAATCAGGTGGAACGAAAACGGCAGAAGCGCGGGTTTTACGCAGGAGTCCGACATATTTTCGATTTGCGAAAAAGCTGATCTCTCCGGTGGTTGCTTCTACTAGGGACGCAGCGCTGGTGATTTTCAGCGCCGGGTCGCCGACCAGTTCCCCACCGGACATTGCCGCCAGTTCTTGAAGGGTAAAAGTCATTGAAAGGTTGAAGCGTTAAATCGTTGAACCGCTGAAAGGTTAGTGCGGCTTCGCACTTTGGATCCAGCGTGGTTGGCGTTTATCGATGAACGCCTGCACGCCTTCGAGCGCAACCTCGTCCATCATATTACAGGCCATACTCTGCCCGGCCGCTTCGTAGGCGGCTGCGATGCCTAGTTCGGCTTGACGGTAGAAAAGTTCCTTCCCCATCGCCACGGCAACCCGTGGTTTGGCGATAATGCTGGCGACGAGCTTTTCCACTTCTGCGTCGAGCTGTTCGGGTTCAGCGACGCGGTTGATCAATCCGCGCAGCCTCGCTTGCTCGGCATCGATGAATTCCCCGGTAACAAGCATTTCGAACGTCACTTTGCGCAAGACGTTACGCGAGACCGCCACACCCGGTGCCGAGCAGAACAAGCCCAGGTTCACGCCGCTGACAGCGAATTTTGCGGTGCTCGACGCGACAGCGAGATCGCACATGGCCACCAGCTGACAGCCCGCCGCAGTGGCGATGCCCTGGACGCGCGCGATCACAGGCACCGGCAGGCGCTGCACGCTAAGCATCATCTGCGAGCATTGCGCGAAAAGGCGCTGGTAGTAATCGCGTGACGGCGTCGCACGCATCTCTTTCAGGTCGTGGCCGGCGCAAAAGGCCTTACCTCGGCGGCGAGCACGACAACGCGCACGGACTGATCCTCAGTGATCGCGTCGAAATCGCGTTGCAATTCCGCGAGCATCGCTTCCGACAAGGCATTGAAGGCCTGCGGCCGGTCTAGCTTTAGCGTAACCACGCCGCGCGCATCCTGGCTGCGCAGCACGATCGACTCTTCTGTCGTCAACATGGTCGCTACACGTTCGGGTGACACTGCCAGAGGTTTAAGCGGACTGCAACGCTTCGGAACTTTGACGTTTCCCTACGCTGGCCCGCACCGCGTCGAGCTGACCAGCCGAACCGAGTTTTTCGTTCTTACGCGCGATGAAATTGGCATATTCCTTCACGAAGATTTTTCCCGGGCCGCGAAAATCGAACTCCTCGGGATGATCGCGAAAGTATTCACGATGAACTCGCGTCCAAACGAGCCGGCCATCAGTGTCGATATTCACTTTAGTGACGCCGAGTTTCGCCGCTGGCAGATATTCCTCTTCGTTCACGCCGCGGGCGGACGGGTCCAGTTTGCCGCCGGCAGCGTTGATGCAGTCGACTTCTGATTTCGGTACGCTCGACGAACCGTGCATGACGATCGGCGTCCGCGGTAGCCCCGCTTTCTCGACGTTGTCGCGGATCTTTTCGATCACATCGAAATGCAATGATTGTTCTCCTTTGAATTTGTAGGCGCCATGGCTGGTTC
>WNGG01003542.1_pt2 | contig 17636 bp, 14 predicted proteins | sample 5400661 | NCBI WGS metagenome assembly WNGG01 (sample SAMN13153372, study PRJNA577476) | soil metagenome | isolation source: 100 cm soil or saprolite under Garry oak tree replicate 1 | place: USA:California | collected 2016-06-15 | reverse complement strand
GAGGCGGTTGTCACCAGGATCTTCCGCTACTTGTGGGAGAACGCGGCGCGGGCGCATCCTCAGCGTGATCGCCTCCGTGGTCGTCTCAAATGGGGTCTGCAATGTGTCGGCGTCACGGCTTAAGTACCAGACTATGAACAACGGTTACACTGCAGCCGGCTCCCTGGCAGGAGGGAACATCCAGCTCCACAAACCCTGCCCGTAGTTGCCGCGAAACGCCTCTTCCAGGTCTCCTGGCGGCCCCGGTCCTCCAGGGCCGCCCTTCTGTTCCTCTCGCCCTCCGGACCCTGGCCGAGAGACGATCCCCATACTCAAGGGCACGGTCTCGGAGGAGAGGCCGGGGTTCGGCGCATTCTCCCGGGAACGCGCCGCGTCAGCTTACTGAGCCTTCGGCCCGACCTTGCTCCTGAGCCACTGCTCCCGCGGTGTTCTACGCTTCTCCCTCCGTGAGCCAACCGGCGGTCGCATGGCATATCCCCTCCGATCGCCCGTGATCTGCGTCCAACCGTTCCCTGACGGGACTTCATAGACGCCGATGTAGCCGCCCGCGAGAAGCTGGAAGGGTTTTGTGATCCGCTTCTGCTGATCGAACTGGGTGCTCCCGGCCGCGCGGAACGACTCGAACCAAGCCGGATAGACGAAGTCGGAAACCGCCGTCCCATCGACCTTGTACCCGAACTCATCCGCCTCACAGGCGTCGCAGACTTCGTAGGCGTAGAGTGTGATCCCGCCGCCCGACCGGTCGACATAGGCGCCGAGGTTGATGTCGGGGTCGGCGAGCATTTCCAGGAGCTCGTGGCTCGCGGTCACCGTCCACTGGTTCCCAGAGTCGAGATCGGTCTGGGCGAAGACTTTGCCGAGGGGGAGGCCTTCGCTCGTCAGGTCGTGAAAGCCGAGTGCGCCGGCCACGTCCGAGTTGTCGAGGATGGCAAGCCACCAGGCGCCGGGTGGCGGGGTGGACCCCTTGGGCACGAAGACCAGATCGGCATCGACACCCCAGGCCTGGGCGAAATCCCGATGCACCTGAGTCTGGAACGATGGCATCGCCTTGCTGATATCTGAGTCTTTGAGGGCCGTGCTGGCGTTCACGATAGCGATCTTGATGTTCGACACGATTCGCCTCCTTCCAGGTTTCCTGTAAGAATTCTAATGCTTTGCACGAGGTCTTCAAGTCGAGGCCTCGTGTAGGGTCTTTCAATTCCGAAAACGGCACTGACGGTTCATCTCGACGGGGAGGAGTCGATATGAGATCGGACAACCGTGTAGAAAAACTGCACAGCTCGAGCATTTCCCAATCATGCATTCCCCAATCATCTGGCGGTCCCGGAGCACGATCTTCGAGGACAGCCATCCATGCTCTGCGCAGGCGTGGGCTGCTCGTTCTCGCCCTCGCGTCTCTGGCCATCCCATCCTGGGCTCGCGAGCTCGAGCTGGACTTTATGGATGTGGGCCAGGGGGACGGTGCGGTCCTCATCTCTCCCGGCGGTGAGGTCGTCCTCTTCGACGACGGTCGATACAAGGCCTGCGACAAGCCGCTGCACTACCTTCGCCGCCTTGGCATCGACCATGTCGACTATCTCATCGTCAGCCATTACCACTCGGACCATATCGGCTGCACCAAGGAGGTGCTCAAGGAATTCCCATTGAAGAAGGCGGCCTACGATCGCGGGGGAAGCTATCCGGGCGCCGTCTTCGCGGACTACGTCAAGGCCGTGGGTGGCCTGCGACACACCGGCACGAAGGGTCAGGTCATCACCCTCGATGCCGGCTCTCCCAAGCCCGTAAAGATTCAGGTCACGGCCCTCGACGGCAACGGGGTCCAGACCACGAACGAGAACGATCTGAGCCTCGATGCGGTCGTCCACTATGGAGATTTCGATGCCGAGCTCGGCGGCGACCTGAGCGGCGTCGCGACCGCGGACTATCTGGACATCGAGTCAGGGGTCGCGCCGCTGGTCGGGCAGGTCGAGATCTACGATGCCCACCACCACTGCAGCCGCTACAGCACCAACGGAACATGGCTGGATGTCACCAGGCCTAAGGTCGGGATCGTGTCGGCCGGCAACGGGAACACCTATCAGCACCCGACCGCCGAGTGCGTGGAACGGCTCCACGAAGCGGGGGTGCAGCTCTACTGGACCGAGCGCGGGAACGGAGTCGAGCCGGACCCCAGCCTGGACAGCGTGTGCGGGAACATCGCGGTCACCGTCGGGCCGGCCGACCGCTTTTTCTCCCTGGCCTGTGGAAACTCAGAGCCGCAGAAGATCGCGTTCTGGGGCAGCGAGGCAGCACCGGCAACAGAAGAAGCTACGGCAGGGACATCGCCAGCGGTGGAATATGCATGGAGCAGCCAGAGTCCGGTGTACCACTACGCCCAGTGCGCGGAGGTGAGGCACATCAAGGCAGAGAATCTGGAAAGAGGTGAAGCCCCGCCCGCGGGGAAGAGACTGCACGCTGGTTGTCCGCAGGCGCAGCATCAGTGATCGTGCGCAGCGTACACAGAACTCCACCGGAACCTGGTGAGACGTGGGAGGGTCCCCGCGCTCCGAGGCCATCGGCCAGGGAACTCGTGTCAAGGGAGAGCGGGCTTCCTGATCAGCGAATCGCGCGGATGGCTGATCGCGTTGGGACCGATGGCGACGACGTGAGGTCCTCCGCCGTCGGGCTGTAGGTTTCGTTCACGGCCCTGCAGGCGAAGATCCTCAGAGTGGTCGGCAGCGGCACGGCGGGGCCAAGCTTGCGCAGGATGCTCAGGACGTTGCGGCGGATGTCATCGACCCGATCCGTGGCCAGAGCTTCGTGGGTCAGCTTGCCGACATAGAGGTCCTCGCCGAGACTGCAGAGTCGCAGGAAGGCCGAATCTTCGCTGGAGACGTATTTCTTATCGGCGTTGCCCAGGGACTCGAGCAGCTGGCGAAGCGCTCTGCCCGCTTTGAATCCGATGAAGATCGGTTCATCGATCAGGAGTTCCAGCAAGCGCCTTCCCCTTGGCCGCCCGAACCGTGGATGCAGCGGCGACTTGGTGCGGGCCGTTCGTTATGTCGCCTGTAAATGTACCTATTCACTATAGGTTGCTTGACTGCGATAAGCAAGCTAATTCTTGGACTATTCCGTGGATTCGAGGAGATTGTCGCCTGGGGAGTTCGACCGGAAGGGGCCGAGCCGTTGTCGGCGAAGCTCGCGCAGGCGGCGGTAGCCTATCAGCTTGCCGCGCTGCTCGTCCCAGAGACGGTAGGTGAATGCTCGCAGGCTGGAGAGCAGCGTGATCGGCTTCACGCTCTGAAACAGTGGATCGGCCTGGTGGCAGCTCTCCAGGTTGTAGTTTGGGATGCGCGGACTCAGATGGTGAATGTGATGGAACCCGATGTTGCCCGAGAACCACTGCAGGATCCTGGGCAGTTTGTAATAGGAGCTCCCCTTGAGGGCCGCTTCCGCGAAGCCCCATTTCTTGCGCCTCTGCCAGTACACTCCTTCGAACTGATGCTGCACGTAGAACAGCCAGAGACCCACCGTCCCGGTGATCGCCATCACGGGAAGTTGAATCAGCACGTAGGCTTTGAGGCCGATGGTCAGGCTCATCACGATTGCGATCGAAAGGAGCGCTCCATTCGTCCAGTGCACGCCCAGGCGCTCCCGCTTGCCGACCCCGCGCGATGGGATCCTTTGATGGATCAGGAACAGGTACAACGGCGCAATGATGAACAGCACAAACGGATTGCGGAAGATCCGGTAACCGATACGCTTCCAGCGGGGCGCGTCGACGTACTCCTGCACCGTGAGCGTCCATATGTCTCCGGTGCCGCGCCCATCCAGATCGCTCGAGGTTGCGTGGTGCAAAGCGTGCTTGTGCCGCCACTGGTGGTACGGCGTGAAGGTCAGCACCCCCGTGACGAATCCCAGGAGATCATTCGCGTGCTGCGATCTGAAGAAGGAACCGTGTCCGCAATCGTGGAAGATGATGAAGATCCGAGTCAAGAAAGCGGCAGCGGCGGCGGCGACCGCGAGCGTCAGCCAATAGGAGACGTGCAGCGTCCAAATCATCAGGCCGGAGAGAGACAGGTACGGGATGAGCGTATTGATGACCTGCCAGAGGCTCTTGCGCAGCATCGGCTCTTGGTACTTGGCAACCGCTTGCTTCCAGGACAACATCTCGGCTGGTGCTCCTTCAAGGTTCTCGATGCTTCTGGTGCTTGAATAAGAAAGATTGCCGGTCTTGCTCGAGGAGTGGCCGTTTCTCTCCGTAATTATAGTGCAGAAATCGGTCCCGCGCCATGAATGGCCCTGGAGATCGCGCCCGAGCATCACGCCGGTCTCCTGCGACCCTGATTGACATCGGCGGGTCTGGTCGAGTACCATTAGCACTCTACAGCATCGAGTGCTAATAAGTCCGTGCCCATCCCCCGGCATATTAAGCACTCACAGGCGGAGGCCATCCCTATGAAAACGACCGTGAAACCACTCAACGACCGTGTCCTGGTCAAGAGAATCGAGCCCGAGCAGAAGCTCAAGGGCGGTAGCATCATCATCCCCGACACAGCCAAGGAGAAGCCGCTCGAAGGGAAAGTCGTGGCCGTTGGAGCGGGCCGTCTCGACGACAACGGGAAGCGGGTTGCGCTTGACGTCAAGGCGGGCGACCGTGTCCTCATCGGCAAGTACATCGGCACCGAGGTCAAGATCGACGATGTCGAGCACGTGATCGTCCGCGAAGAGGAGATCCTCGGAATCATCAGCTGAAAGGGGACTTGAGCCCCTGTCCAACGGGGCCCTGCCCCGTTCAAGAAAGGACGAATCCATGTCTGCAAAGGAAATCATCTATTCGGAGGATTGCCGTCAGGCCATCCTCCGCGGCGTGAACAAGCTGGCCGGCGCGGTGAAGGTCACGCTCGGACCCCGCGGCCGGAACGTCGTCCTCGAGAAGAAGTTCGGAGCTCCGACCAGCACCAAGGACGGCGTCACCGTAGCCAAGGAGATCGAGCTGGGAGACCCCAGGGAGAACATGGGCGCCCAGCTGGTCCGCGAGGTCGCGAGCAAGACCTCGGAGGTTGCCGGGGACGGCACGACCACAGCCACGGTGCTGGCCCAGGCGATCTATCGCGAGGGCGTCAAGGCCGTCACCGCGGGTGCCAATCCCATGGACCTCAAGAGGGGGATCGAGAAGGGCGTCGAGAAGGCGATCGAGGAGATCAAGAAGCTCTCGAAGCCCGTCAGCGGCAAGGCGATCGCCCAGGTCGGCACGATCTCGGCCAACAACGACGAGACGATCGGCCAGATCATCGCCCAGGCGATGGAGAAGGTCGGCAAGGACGGCGTCATCACCGTCGAGGAGGCGAAGGGCCTCGAGACATCCCTCGAGATCGTCGAAGGGATGCAGTTCGATCGGGGCTACCTGAGCCCCTATTTCGTGACAGACGCCGAGCGCATGGAGTGCGTGCTGGAGAACCCGTACATCCTGATACACGAGAAGAAGATCTCCAACATGCGCGAGCTTCTGCCGCTCCTGGAGCAAGTGGTCAAGAGCGGGCGTCCCATGGTGATCATCGCCGAGGACGTCGAGGGCGAGGCGCTGGCGACTCTCGTGGTCAACAAGCTGCGCGGCACCCTTCAAGTGCTCGCGGTCAAGGCTCCCGGGTTCGGCGATCGCCGCAAGGCGATGCTCGAGGACATCGCCATCCTCACCAGCGGCAAGTGCATCACCGAGGACCTCGGCATCAAGCTCGAGAACGTCAAGATCGAGGATCTCGGTCAGGCCAAGAAGATCACGGCCGACAAGGACAACACGACCATCGTCGAGGGTCGCGGCAAGCGCGCCGACATCGAGGGCCGGGTGAAGCAGATCCGGTCCCAGATCGAGGAAACGACCTCCGACTACGACCGCGAGAAGCTCCAGGAGAGGCTCGCCAAGCTGGTCGGGGGTGTCGCCATCATCAAGGTCGGCGCCGCCACCGAGACCGAGATGAAGGACAAGAAGGCCCGAGTCGAGGACGCGATGCACGCCACCAAGGCGGCCGTCGAGGAGGGGATCGTCCCCGGCGGCGGCATCGCCCTGGTGCGCGCCATCCCGGCCCTGGAAAAGCTCAAAGAGAAGAACGAGGACATCCAGACCGGGATCAACATCGTCCGGCGTGCCCTGGAAGAGCCGATCCGCCAGATCGCCATCAACGCCGGCTACGAGGGTTCGATCATCGTGCAGCAGGGGAAGGAGAAGGAGAAGGCGTCTATCGGCTTCGATGCCTACGCCGGCAAGTGGGTCGACATGTTCGAGGCCGGCATCATCGACCCGACCAAGGTCACCCGCACGGCGTTGCAGAATGCGGCCAGCATCGCGGCTCTGATGCTGACCACCGAGGCGATGGTTCACGAGATCCCCGAGAAAGAGAAGGCGGACATGCCGGGCGGACCGCGCGGCATGGGCGGGGACATGTACTGATCCCCAGGATCGGGTGCGCAGAATGATCAAGCCCCCCGGGTCGTCCCGGGGGGCTTTGTTTTCTGGAGGGTTCGTTCCAACCTGTCTCTGGTTCGACCGTCCGATCTGCCAGGACTTCGAGTGTGCGCGGCGCGCGGGGGTCGTCACTCGCCGCCCGGATTCCCGACGGCCTCGCTGCGGGCATCGCGGACCAGTTCGTCGAGGTTGTCGCCCGTGAAGCTCCGGAGGAGAGCGACGAGACCATCGAGATCGCGCTCCTCGAGGCCGAGCGGGCCGAGGATCGGGTCGAGCCCATCGTGGGGGTGCGCGCCGCGGTTGTAGTACTCGACCACTTCGCGCAAGGTCGAAAACGAACCGTCGTGCATGTAGGGCGCCGTGATGGCCACGTTGCGCAGCGTCGGCGTCTTGATGCGCCAGCGATCGGCCGGGTCGCCAGTCACCTCGTACCTGCCGAGGTCGGAGACGGGCGGCGCGCCGATGCTGTCGAGGGCCATGCGCGGCAGGCGCGTCGTCACCCCCGGAGCGACCCTGACTTCGACGGGTTCGCGGCTCGACGCGAGAACGACGCTTTGGTACCAGGCCACGCCGTTGTCGTGGAAGCGATGATCGGTCAGAAGGGCGGCGCTCTCGCCGACGACGTGACAGCTGGCGCAGTGCGCCTTTCCCGCGAACAGCTCGAATCCATGGCGCGCCGCCTGGCTCACCGCGCCGGGCTCGCCCCCATAACGCCAGCGGTCGAACGGCGTATCCGCGGACAACAAGGTCCGCACGTAGGCGGCGATGGCCTTCCCGATCCTCTCGACCGACGGCCGCCCGCCGAACGCCGCCTCGAACAGCGGCGCGTATTGCGGCAGCGACCGCACGGTCGCGACGACCGCGCCGAGCGACGGCGCCGCCATCTCATCGGGATTCACGAAGACATCGAACGGCTGCATCTCGAGGTCCGGCTCGCGGCCGTCGTGGAAGAATGGGGCGGCGTAAGCGGCATTCAGGAGGGTCGGGGCGTTGCGCCGAAGCACCCTCCCCTCGAACCCCACCGCCGTCCGGGTTTCGTTGACGGTGAAGCCCTGCTCGGGGACATGGCACATGGCGCAAGAGAGGGTGCCGTTCCGCGATAATCTTCGATCGAAGAAGAGCTTCCTTCCGAGCCGGATCCTCGCGCCCGTGGGCCTGTCCTCCGTCGGGACCGGGACCGGCGGCAGCCCGAGAGGGGGACGTTCGACGCGCTGCAGCGCGCGCCGGTCGAGCTCCATGCGTCCGTCGGGGCCGTGAGCGGTGGACGCCGCCAACGCGACGACCGCCACCGCGACCGCCGTGACGGTCGACCGACACGCGGATCCCGGCAGGCTCCCGGCCATCACCGTTTCCCATCCTCCATCCACAGGGTCTTGAGGTCGTTGATCGCCACGGTCGGGTGCAGGAAGCTGGTGCTGTAGATGTTGCGCACCCGGCGCCTGCGGTCGATCAGGAAGACCTTGAGGACGTGGGAAAGGTTCCCGGTCGGCAGTCCCCGCGCGTCGACCTCGCGCAGGATCGACTGTCCGTATCCTTCGAGGATCGGCTCGAGGTCCGCGCGCGAGGCGGTGGTGAGGAACGACCAGCACCGGATCGGCCGGCAGCCGTCCGAATCATCCAGGCGGCCTACCTTGGCATACTCGCGCATGGCCGCCGGAGTGTCCCGATCCGGATCGAAACTCAGCGAGATGAGCCTGACCCGCTTCGCCAGCTCCGGGTCGGACGCGAGCGCCTCCTTCACCATCGCCAGGATGCCGGTGGCGAGGGGGCATCCCTGCGACTCGGTGCAGTGCGTGTAGATGAAGCTCAGGAGCGCGTAGCGGTCGCCCAGGTAGGCGAACAGGCGGCGCGGCGTCCCGTCCGCGTCGACCACGGCGCCATCGGCAGCCGGACCGATCGGCGGCAGCTCATAGGTTCCCGGCGCCGGGGGCACGTACTCCAGTCCTTCGGGAGGCTCCGGTGCCGGGGACCGCGCGTCGGAGCACGCCGGCGTCGCGAGCCCGGCCGCGCAGGCGGCGACCACGACGAGGACTGCTGCCGCGACTGTCCGCGAGCCGGGGGCGTGGGTGGGTGGCGCCATGGCCCGCGTCCCTGCGTCCCTATTTGGCGCCGCCCGTGGCGGAGGTCTTGCCATACAGGCTTGCGGCGCCGAACCGCATGATGTGCGGGCGACCCAGCTTCTCGGAGTAGAAATCGACGGCGAAGGCCGGCGTCAGGTCCTTGCCGTCCCAGGAAAACGCCCGGACGAACTGCTCGTCGTCCTTGCCCTTCTTGTCCCAGTTCGCGAGGAGGGACGATGAGAAGTAGAGCCGCTTGCCGTCCCAGGACTGGGAGACCATGTTGAGTTGCGACCCGATTTTCTTCTCCAGGATCTGCCTCGGGTGACGCGGGTCGCTCACGTCAAACAACCGCGTCGTACCGTCCATGAAGCTGTCGACCCAGAGGTACTGGTCATCGGCGCTCAAGCTGATGTCCACGGGAAGAGGGATCTTCGACGGATCGCCGATGTCGGCGATCTCCGTAGCCTTCCAGACGCCGGGCTCATCCTCGGAGATCAGCCACAGCTTCGAGGTCAGGGCGGCGCTCACGAACGCATAGTCGTGCCGCGCTCCCCAGGCGAAGCGGATCTCGAGCGGCGCACCGGGCACGCTCAGGACCCGCTCGGGCTTGCGGGTGTGGAGGTCCCAGACCACGACCGTCTGGCCGAACCGTTTCATCGCTTCGGGGTCCGCGAGCATCTTGCCGAAATCCATCATGTAGTTCGACCACCCGGTGAAGGAGGAGGTCAGCATGACGTTGCGGCGCGGCAGGACGCGCACGTCATAGCCGTAACCGTCCGCGGTCTTCTCGATCGTGGCGCCGCGCGGGTTCGCCTGCGTCGGCATCCAGTGGGTGGTGATGTAGTCGCCCTTGTTGCTGTACTCGACCAGGGCCGTCGCGCCACCGTGATTCTTGTCATTGGAGAGACCGGTGAGCAGCATCCTGCCAGGCAGGGCATACAGCGTGTGCGGTCCGACCACGCCGCCCGATCTGGAGACGAAGTCGCCGATGGTCCTGGAGAGGCGCGGCTTCGCGGGATCGGTCGCCACGTCAAAGATGAAGATCCTGCTGGTGTCCAGCCCGCTCGCCCACAGGAATCGCCGATCATCGGTGAAGCCGGCGTGATGCGCCTCGTTCCTTCCGCCGACCGAAACCGTATGGATCACCTTGCCGTAGGTCTTCGAGCCCGGCCGCGCGTCGATCGTGACGAGCTTGTCGGATTCGTCGCCGACGCCCTTCGCTCCGAGCGTCCAGACATAGACGAAGTCCTCCTGCGAGGTGATCTTCGCCATGTACGGGGACATGCACGTCTCGTCGGCCACGGCCGGGGCCGGCGCAAGACAGAGGACCGTCAGCCCGCTCGCCATGGCCGCGAGCCACCAGCGCACTGCGACACCACCCACCGGAGCGCGTCCGGTTGTCATGAGTTCGACCCTCCTTTTGATCTGTGGTCCGGCGACCGGTTGAACGCACATGATTCCAGCATCTCGCAACGCGCGTCAAGCCCGGGGCGCGCCAGGCTCCTCCACACCTTACCGGATCGATCCGTCGGGAGGAAGCGGGCGGATGACGAGGATCCTCCCCTCGGGTCCGTCCGCCACGTACGCGGTTCCATCGTCCGTGACGACGGCGTTGCGCGCTCCCTTGGCGGTCGCGCTGGCGGCGATCCGCTTCAGGGTGCCCTGCTCGTCCAAACGCGCCACGGTGAGCGTCGCCGCGCCGGCGGCTGCCGCGTACAGCGAGCGTCGTCCCGGCAGGTAGTCGATGTTGTCCACGCCGTCACCCGTCTGGATCTTCGAGAGGATCCGCCCGTCCGTGCCGGCGGCCAGGACCTCGACATGGTCGGGGCAGGCGACCATGAGCAGCTGCCCGCGGGTCTCGATGGCGAGCCCTCGGGGGCCTTCCTCGCCGCAGGCGGGCCTCCAGGTTGCGGTCACCGCGTGCGTCGCGACGGCGATCCGCAGCGTCCGGTCCTTGTCCTCGAGGTTCGTGTAGAAGAGCCCGCGGTCGTCGTCGACCGCGAACCCTTCCGGATCGCCGTCCAGCTTGAAGCTTCCCGCCAGCTTCGGCGCCGCGGGGGCGGAGACGTCGAGGATGACGATCGACTGATCGCGTGGCGTGGTGACCCAGACCTCCATCGTGCGCGCGATGAAGGCCAGGCCGTCCGGCATCGAGGGAACCGTCACGCAACCGCCGCGATCGAGCGTCGCCGCGTCCACCGCGCAAACGGTCGAGTCGGCGCGGTTTCCCACGTAGACGACGCCGTCACCGACCGTCGCGGAGCTTGGCCCGACCAGGCGCTTCCTGCCTCGACGCTCCATCTCGGCGGTCGGGAACGTCTCCACCCGGCGAAGCTCCCTGGTGGTCGTGTCGATCACGTCCGTGCTGCCGGTCCCACCCGCCGGGACCCAGACGCGGTGCCGCGCGCGGTCGATGGCCAGGTAATCGAGGGCGACCCCGTCCGGCGGTGCCCCCGGCAGGGCGAGGACCGCAACCTTCGAGCCCGCGGCGGTCGAGCCCGTCACGGGCGCCGTTGGCGCCGTCGTGGGCTCGGCCGCGGAGATGACGGCCATGGCGAGAAACAGCGTAACGCCTCCCGATCGAATCTCCATGACGGACCTCCACGTGTGATGCGTCGCGAAGAACGATACACCCGAACAGCGCCTCGCCGGGATTTCTCACCGGGCTCGACGAGTCGCCTCCGCGGCCGGCCCTCTGCGAGACCTCGTCCGTTAAGGGTCCGTTCAGGCAGGCGACCTAAACTTGTGCACGGAGGTACGCCATGCGGCGAGCGGCGTTCACAGGCGGGAGGGTCCTGGGTGCAGGTCTCTGCCTGCTCCTCTCGATCCGGTCCGGCACCGCGATCGCAGGCGATCCGGCCGTCCGCACCGTGACGCTCGAGGAGGCGGTCGCGAGCGCCGATCGCGCGCCCGAGATGATCGCGGCGCATGCCGGCGAGCGGGCCGCCGAGGCCGGCGTCCGCGTCGCGCGGGCGCTCCCCGACCCCGAGGTTTCCCTCAGCACCAATTCGATCAACGCGCAGGAAGCGCTTTCGGTCCTGCTGCCCCTCCCCTGGCCCGCCCGGGGGCGACGGATCGAGGCGGCGATCTCCAACGTGCAGACCGCCGGGCGGGCCCGCGACGCGGCGCGATCGTCGGCTCGGCAGGCGCTGCGCGTCGCGTGGTTCACGCTGGCCGCCGCGGAGGATCGCGCGCAGGCCGCGGCGGATCGGCAGGGTCGGGCCAGGCGAAACGCCGAGGCGATCGCGGCGCTCTTCGCGGAAGGGCGCGTGGCGCATCTGGAGAGAATCCGTGCGGACGCCGAGATCGCGCTCGCTCAGTCGGAGGGCGCCTCCGTCGAGGAGGCATTGCGGACCGCCGGCGCGGCGCTGGCCACGCTGATGGGGCTCGATCCGGGATCCGCGGTCACGACGGGCGGCGCGCGGCCGCTTCCCGAGCCGGAGGGCGCCCTCGACGAGACCGTGACCCGCGCGCGCGAGGCCTCCCCGGATGTGCGACTCCAGGCGGCCGCGGCCGACGCCGCCATGTCGCGCTGGAGGCTCGCCCGTCGCCTCCGCGTCCCGAGCTTCGGCCTGAACGTCGGCGCCGAATGGAACGACCCCACCCAGGCGGGCACGAATTCGTTCGTCGGCGTCAGCGTCGCCATACCCTTCGCCTCCCCGGCCGCGGCGGCGGTGGCGCTCGGCGAGCGCGATCAGCAGGCCGCGCTTCTGGAGCGCGAGCGCCGCGAGGCCGTCCTGGCCGCGGAGACCGCGTGGGGGAGATCGCGCGCGGCGCGGCTGCGGTTCGAGGCGATCGACAAGGAGCTGCTGCCGGCCGCCCTGCAGACCGCCGACCTGACCCGTCTCGCCTATCAGGAGGGCAAGGTGGACGTCTTCCGGCTGCTCGAGGCCGAGCGTCTGCTCTCCGGCGCCGCGGTGGACCGGGCCGGTGCCTACGAGGCCTGGGGCGTGGCGCATGCCGATCTGCTCAGGGCGACGGGGCTGGACGAGCCATGAGGGCCGCGCGGCGAACCACGAGACCCGCGCGATGAAGAAGCCGATCGCGATCCTGCTGCCGGTTGGCCTGCTCGGATGCGCGCTGGCGTGCTCCCGGGGCGACGAGGCGCCTGCGGGCCGCGCGGTCCCGGTCCGGACGGCCCGCGTCGAAACCGGCACCCTCACGGAGTGGATTCGCCTGAACGGCCGGATCGCGCCCCCTCCCGACGGGGATGCGACGCTGGCGCCCCTGGTCGCGGGCGTCCTGGCCGCCGTCCCCGTGCGCGAGGGCCAGAGCGTGAGGGCCGACGAGGTTCTGGCGCGTGTCGAGAGCGCGACCCTCGACGACTCTCTGCGCGCCGCCGAGGCGGCCGAACGCCGGGCCGGGGCCGAGGCGGCCTTCCGGAGAAGCGCCGCGACGAGGACACGCGCTCTGGTCGACAAAGGGGTCGCTTCGCGGCAGGACGCGGAGGCCGACGAGTCGGCCGCGGTGTCGGCCGAGGCGGCCCTGGCGGAGGCCACCTCCGCCCTGTCGACCGCCCGGCGCCGGCGCGGCTGGTCGGACCTGCGCGCCCCCTTCAACGGCGTCGTCGTCCGCGTGTTTCGCAGGGCGGGTGAATCGGTGGACGGGACGCCGGCGACGCCAGTCGTCCAGGTGGCTTCGGCGTCCGGCGCCCAGGTGGCCGCCGAGGCGACGGGAGACATGCTCTCCCGGCTCAAGCCGGGCCAGCCGGCCGAGGTCGCGACGAGAGGATCGAGCGGCGCCCCGCTCAAGGCGCACCTGCTCCGCATCGCGCGCGCCGTGGATGCGTCGACCGGTTCCGGCGAAGTGAGGCTCGCCTTCGAGGTGGCGGCGCCTGCGCTGCCGCTCGGCCTCCCCGTTGAGGTGCGCGCCGCGGTCGATCACCGGGAACGCGCCACGATTGTGCCGGCGCGGGCGCTGCGCCGCGGCGAGGAGGGGAAGACAGAGGTGGTCGTCATGGACCGGGGGAAGGCGGTCATCCGTGCCGTCGTGACCGGTCTCACGGATGGCGACCGCGTCGAGGTGCTGTCCGGGCTCTCGCCGAACGAGTCGGTGGTGGTGGACGACCCGGTGGGGCTCACCGAAGGGACGGCGCTGCAGGAGAGGCCGTGAGCCGGGGGGACCTGTACCCGCGATTGATCCGCCACCGGACGCTCGTCTTCACGATCACCGTCGGACTGATGTTCGCCGGGGCCCTGTCGCTCCGGCGCCTGGGCTCGGGCATCTACCCCGAGGTCGAGTTCCCGCGCATCGTCGTCGTGGCGCGCTCCGGGGACGTCCCCCCCGAGCAGATGCAGGCCTCGGTCGTCCGGCCGCTGGAGGAGGCCCTGGCCACGGTGATCGGCGTGCGACGGATACGGACGCGGATCATCCGTGGAGCGGCCGAGATCGCTCTGCAGTTCGCCGAAGGGACCGACATGTGGCGCTCCCTTCAGCTCACCGACGCGGCGATCGGCCGGGCGCGCGGCCAGCTCCCTCCCGACACCGAGATCGAGTCCGAGAAGATCACCCCCGCCGACTTTCCGATCCTGTCGTACAACCTGGTCGGCGGCACGCCGACGAGCCGCCGGGAAGCGGCGGAGTTCATCGTGCGGCCTGCCTTCTCGCGCGCTCCCGGCGTGGGGCGCGTCGAGGTGATGGGGGGCGATCCGCGCGAGGTCGAGGTGGTCGTCGACCCGGCCCGCCTGGCGACGATGCACCTTCGCCCCTCCCAGATCGGACAACGGGTGGGGAACGCCATCGTCCGGCGCGCCGTCGGACGGTTCGACGATCGCCGGCAGCTCGTGACCGTCATGGCCGAGACCGACACCGCCGACTCCGCGGCGCTTCGCCGGCTCCCCGTGGCCGCGGGACCGAACGGCTCGATCGCGCTGGGGGAGATCGCCCAGGTCTTCGACGGCGCTCCCGATCGGACGCTCGCGGTCCATGGTCCCGAGGGGGACGCGGTGCAGGTCAGCATCTCGCGCGTCGTGGGGGCGTCGGCGCCCGAGGTGGTCCGGGACCTCCAGGCCATCGCCGCCTCGCTGCACCTTCCGGAGGAGATCCACCTGGTCCAGGTCTACAACCAGGGGGAGCTGATCCGCCAGTCGATCCTCGGCATCCGCGACGCCATCCTGGTCGGCATCCTGCTCACCATCGGCGTGCTCGCCTTCTTTCTCCGCGATGTCCGTGCCGGGCTCCTGGCCGCGCTCTCGGTGCCGGTGACGCTCCTGGTGACCTTTCTCGCCATCGACCTGGCCGGCCAGACGCTGAACCTCATGTCACTGGGCGGGATGGCGGTCGCCATCGGCCTGGTCATCGACGACGCCATCGTCGTGGTGGAGGCGATCACGCGGCGGATCGAGGAGGGCGAGGCGCCGCCGCTCGCCGTGCGCGGCGGCCTCCACGAGATCACCGCGCCCGTGGTCGGGACGACCGTGACGACCGTCGTCGTCTTCCTGCCGCTGGCCTTCCTCTCGGGCCTCGTGGGGAATTTCTTCGCGGCCCTGGCGCTGACGCTGGTCTCGGCGGTGCTGATCTCGCTCTTCTTCGCCATCTTCGTCCTGCCCCTCGTCGCCGCGCGTCTGCTGCGTCCGCGCCGGACGGCCGGCGCGCGCAGGACCGGGGCCCTGAGCACCCGCTACGCCTGGACGCTGCGCCGCGTGCTGCATCGTCCGGCGGCCGCCGCCGTCGGGGTCGGAGCGCTCGTCGTGCTCGGCCTGCTCGTGGCGTCGCGCATCCCGTCGGGGTTCCTGCCCGAGATGGACGAGGGAGCGTTCGTCCTCGACTACTTCCTTCCGGCCGGAACCTCCCTCGAGGCGACCAATGCGGCCGCCTTGCGCATCGAGTCGATCCTCGCTCAGACGCCCGCCATCGTGAACTGGACCCGCCGGACGGGAGCCGAGCTGGGACCGGTGACCGCGACCCAGCTCAACCGCGGCGACATCGCCGTTCTCCTGAAGCCCCGCAGGAGCCGCCCCGACGCGGAAGAGGTCATCGATGAGGTGCGCGCGCGCGTCGAGCGGGAGATGCCGGGCGTGCGGATCGAATTCGTGCAGATCCTCGAGGACGTGCTGAACGATCTGGCCGGGAACCCGCGCCCGCTGGAGGTCAGGATCCTGGGCGAGGACCGGGAGGTTCTGGTGCGGCTCGCCGCCGAGGTGGAGCGCCGTATTCGCGAGACGCCTCATCTCGTCGACTACTACCGCGGCCTGGAGGGGGAGGTGCCGATGTTGCGCTACGCCCTCGATGGCGATGCCGCGGCGCGCGCCGGGCTCACCTCCGACGACATCGGCGAGGATCTGGCGGCGGCGCTGCGGGGGGTGGTGGTCGGTTCGGTGCCCCGCCTCGATCGGCTCGTCCCGGTGCGCGTCCGGTTCCCGGACGAGGTCCGCTTCCGGCCGGACGGCCTGGGTGCGTGGCCGATCAGCCTCGGAACCTCCGCGGTACCGATCTCGTCTCTGGCCCGCGTCGTCGCAACGACCGGAGCGAGCGAGCTGTTGCGCGAGAACCTCAGCCCCGCCGCCGTGGCCACCTCCGACGTGGAGGGGGGCGACCTGGGCGGTCTCGTGAAGGAGGTGGGCCGCCGGCTCCGGGATCTGGTCCTCCCCCCGGGCTACCGCATCGAGGTGGGTGGACGCGCCGAGAGCCAGGCGCGCGCCTTCACGCAGCTCCTGGTCGTCCTGGGCCTCGGGATCACGGCGGTCTTCGCCGTCCTCGTGGCCCAGTTCCGCACCGGCCGCGCGGCGCTGCTCGTGCTGTTCACGGTCCCCCCGGCGCTCGCGGGGGGCGTGATCTTCATGGCCGTCGCCCGCGTCCCTCTCAACGTATCATCTCTCATGGGCCTCGTGCTCCTGGTCGGTTTGGTGGTCAAGAACGGCATCCTCCTCATCGAGGTGGCGCAGCATCGCCTGGAGGCCGGAATGCCGCTCGCCGCCGCGCTGCGCGGCGCGGGGCGGAGGCGCCTGCGCCCCATCTTGATGACGACCCTGTGCACCATCTTCGGGCTGCTCCCCCTGGCCTTCTCTCTCGGCGCCGGCTCCGAGCTGCAACGGCCGCTCGCGGTCGCCGTCATCGGCGGCCTGCTCTTCTCGACCGTCGCGACCCTCTTCGTCCTGCCTGCTCTGGCCAGGTTCTTCCTGCGCGGGGGCGCTTCGCCGGAAGCCGGCGCTCCATGAGCGCGCGGGAGGCGTCCTGCATCCTCCTCGTCGAGGACGACGCCGAGACCCGGGACGCCCTGTCGCGGTTCCTTTCGGATGAAGGGTACCGCGTGGTCAGCGCCGCGCGCGGAGATGCGGGAACACGGGCCCTCAAGGCCGGGGCGGTCGACGCCGCGATCCTCGACGTGGGGCTGCCGGACGTGAGTGGAATCGATCTCTGCCGCGATTGGCGGGCGGCCGGTCTGCGCCTTCCCGTGCTGATGCTGACGGCGCGGACCGATGTCTCCTCGCGGGTCCGGGGGCTCGAAGCCGGCGCGGACGATTACCTCGGCAAGCCCTTTGCCCTGTCGGAGCTGCGCGCCCGGCTGCGGGCGCTTCTGCGGCGCGGCAGCGATCCGCTGCGCCGGCGCGTGCTGACCCTCGGCCCGCTGACGATTGACTTCGGCCGCCGCCAGGCCTGGATCGCCGAGGTGGAGGTGCCCCTGACGCGGCGCGAGATCGACGTCCTCGAGCGGCTCGCCTGGGCCCGCGGTCACGTCGTGTCTCGCGACGATCTCCTGGAAGAGATCTGGGGGGAGTCGACGCCGGAAACGGCGGCCAGCCTGGAGGTGATCGTCGCCCGCCTGCGGCGAAAGCTCGAGCGGGGCGAGAAGGAAGCGCTGATCCGCACGGTGCGGGGCGTCGGTTATGCCCTGGCCGGAGCGCCGGACGGCGGGACGCCATGAAGGCCCGGTCCCTCACGACGCGGGTCCTGCGAGGCACGATCCTGGTGACCTTGGTCACCGCGCTCGCGGGGGCCGCGACCGCGGGCCTGATCGCACGCAGCCTCTGGCTGACGAAGGAGCGGCACGCCTTGCGCGACCTGGCCGCCGGCCTGGCGCGGGCCGTCGAGCGGGAGGCCACCGAGAGCTCCAGTTCTCCGGACGCGGCCGCCGCCGAGACGATGCGGGAGAGCGTCACAGCCGGGCGCCGCGCCGAGGTCTGGCGAGGGTCGAA
>WNGG01015146.1_pt1 | contig 17637 bp, 18 predicted proteins | sample 5400661 | NCBI WGS metagenome assembly WNGG01 (sample SAMN13153372, study PRJNA577476) | soil metagenome | isolation source: 100 cm soil or saprolite under Garry oak tree replicate 1 | place: USA:California | collected 2016-06-15 | reverse complement strand
GGCCTCGTCGGCACGCTTGCAGGCGGATGGATCGCCGACCACAGGGTGAAGACCAGCCCAGCCGCCCATCTCCAGGTTGGCATCGCGGGCTTCCTGATCGGGGCGGTCTCCATCACGATCGCGCTCATCGTGCCGCTTAACTTCGGCCCGATCCCTATCTTCATCATCGTCTTCCTGATCACGGTGATCGCCCTTTACCTGCACTCGGGCCCGTTCACGGCGGTGTCCCAGAATTCGACGTGGGCTGGATCTCCGACCGGCTCGGCGGCAACCTCCAGGGAGCCCTGCTGATCACGTCCCCCACGCTGCTGGTGGTCGCGGCCATCATCGCCGCGACCGGCCTGCGCCGGGTCAAGCCGGACACCGAGAAGATGGAGGCCGATTGGGCCGCGCGGCCCACAGACCCTATGGAGCTGCCGGCTCGGGTCTAGTAGATGAACCCGACCAGGCGCTGGCCGAGCTGGCCGGGCTTGATCGTCCGCTGGTTGATCACATCGAACGCGACCCAGTTCATCTCGGTCACCACCCAGGATCCGTCCGCGTTGACCGACTCGACGTAGGCGACGTGACCCGCCCAGCTCTCCCAGGTGACCATGATTGAGCCCACTTTGGGTGTGGGACCGACCGGGTAGCCGGCGGCCGCCGCGTTCTGATACCAGTAGCCTGCATCGCCGCGCCAGGTCACGTTTCGCTTGGTCGCGACGTAGTACGTGCACCAGCCGACCGGGAAGCCGGTGGCCGGGTATGGGCCGAGGCAGCAGTTCAGCACCTTGACGTCGTATCCGGCACTGCCTGTGCCGGTGCGTGCGAGCACCTGATACAGAGCGGGCGGCGGGGGGAAGGCGCCGCCAACCCCGTTGGGGATCACCAGCACCGTGCCGGCCACGAGCTGGTGGCTGCGCAGGCGGTTGAAGTCGTAGATGATCTGGGGGTCCACCTGGTACTTGACGCCGAGAGCATCGAGCGTGTCGCTCGACTTCGCAGAGACGACGATTCCCGGAACGGGCGGGATTATGACCTGGTCTCCGGTGGCCACGCTGTCGTTCGAGTAGAGGTCGGAGTTCGACCACCGGATCTGGTTCACAGTGACGTGGAACTTGGAAGCGATGCTGCTCAGCGTCTCGCCCGCCAACACCGTGTAGGTGAACGGCTGATGGCTGATTGGCGCCGAGGTCGGAATCGCGGCAGGCTTGATGATCGTGCTGTAACGGCCGAGCGATATATCGCCTACCGAGCCACCTTCACTGGTGACGACGGCTTCCGCATTCAGAGTTCCGAGCCGCGTTGTGAGATAAGCGGGAACATGACGGTCCATCGATGCGTATCCCGAGATCGCCACTGCTATCGCAAGCACGACAGCATGGGTCACGTATCGATGAATTCGCAATATCTACCCCTAAATTGCGAACCAACCCGCGGGCGGGGTGGTCCCCCAGAGAACGGCGGTCAACGTAACAGACGCTCGCGGAGGCCGTCAACAAGATCGGCTTCAATTCGTAGCCGTACGAACGCGCGTTCGACCGGGAGATGTGAATTCGCGCCCAATACGAGCGCGCTGTCTTCTGAGGACTTCCATCGAACATTAATTCGCCGCGGTGCGACCGCGCGCAGCGCCCGCGACAGCATGCTTGAACGCTTCTGCATGCGCGGTCCAACGCTCCGGCCTGGGTCAAGCTTGCTAAAGGCTTGACGACTTGAGTAAAGAGACGGTGAGGTAAATCGTGGGTCGGGACGCTCTGATTACGGAGGTCAGGGGCCTCCGCGCACGTAGATCGTCTGGCCCGAGACAAAGCTCGACTCGTCGCTGCACAGGAATGCGATCACGCTCGCAATGTCCTCCGGCTGTCCGACGCGGCGCAGCGGGATCTGCGAGGCGGCGCCGACCTTGAAAGCCTCGTAGTCCATCCCCAACCGCTCAGCGGTGGCCATGGTCATGCGCGTCTCGACGAATCCAGGAGCTACAGCGTTCACGTTGACGTTGAACGGCCCGAGCTCGATGGCAAGAGTGCGCGCCATCCCCTGCAGGCCTGCCTTGGCGGCCGAGTAGTTGGTCTGGCCGCGATTCCCGAGCGCAGACGTGGAGGATAGGAAGACCATCTTTCCGTACTTCTGCTCGACCAGGTACCGCTGCGCGGCCCTGGCGCAAAGGAAGGTTCCCTTCAGGTGCGTATCGATCACCGCGTCCCAGTCCTCGTCGGTCATCTTGAAAAGCAGGTTGTCGCGTGTGATCCCGGCGCACGCGACGAGGATGTCGAGCCGCCCGAGCTCCTTCACCGTTCGCTCGACCATCGACTCCACCTGGTCCCGCTTGCTCACGTCACAGGCGACGGCGAGACCGTTGATCGGCTCGGCAACCTCCCGCGCGGGTCCCTCGTCCAGGTCGGAGACCGCAACCCTCGCGCCCTCCTGGGCGAAGAGCTGCGCGGTGGCCGCGCCGATGCCCCGGCCGCCGCCCGTGACCAGCGCGACCCGATCCTTGAATCTCATCGGGTCTCGGTGTCAAGCGCCGTGCCGCCATCCTTGCGCGGATCGGAGGCGCCGTGCAGGAAGCCGTCTTTCTCGCCCACGATCAGCTGAGGCCGGGAGAAGTACGAGTCGTAGTTCAACGTCCGTCGACTGACCCGGTAGCCGAGTCTCTCCAGCCCCTCACAGACCACTACGGGAATCCTCGCCTCTGCCTGCACCGCGTGACCCTGGAAGTCGATCCTCGGCGCGCTCACGGCTTCGACGGGCGTCATCTCGTGGTCGAGCACGTTGACGAGGACCTGCAGGATCCCGGTCACCGTTGCCTTCATCGTCCACCACGCAGACCTTTGTGGTGTCGGGGCGGTCATGGCCCGGCCCCGCCGCGACCACCTCTCGAGCAGTCGCCGCGTACTGTTTGTCCGCAAGCGCGCCGGTCGGCACATCCACGAAGTGGGGGTCGGCGATGTGCAGCTCACGGTCCGCCACCGCCCAGGCCATCGCCTCCACGAGCAGCCGCGCCGCCTCCGTGCTCGGCCAGCCGAAGGCGCCCAGGTCGTAGCCCTCGAGGAAATTGAGCATCTGGAGCAGCGTGAGGCCGCCCGCCGGCGGCCCGGCCGCGACGACCGAGAGCCCGCGGTAGCTGCCTCGGATCGGTTCGGTCACGTTGACCGAATACGTCGCCAGGTCCTCCTTGGTGATGTGACCGCCGTTGGCCTCGAAGTCGGCCGCGATGGCATCGGCGATCTCGCCCTTGTAGAAGGCGTCCGGGCCCTCGATGGCAAGCCTCTCCAGCGTGCGGGCGTATTCGGCCTGCACGAATCGCTCGCCAAGGCCGAGCAGGACACCGTCGCGCGTGTAGAGCGCGCGGGCGGCGGGCGTGGCCTGGATCCGCAGGCGGTTGGGGACCACGTCGGGGCCGTAGTCGGTGGTCCAGTAGCCATGGACGTAGCCCGGGACCGGAAACCCATCGCGTGCGATCGGGATTGCGGGTGCGATCGCCTGCTCCCACGAGATCGTCCCGAATCGCGTCAGCGCCTCGTGCAGGCCGGCGACTGTGCCCGGCACTCCGACCGACTGATAGCCGACGTCGTTGACCCAACCTTCGAGGACATAGCCGTACCGGTCGACTGCCTCACGGATGAAAAGATGCTCCCACTGGTCCTCACGCGTAAGCGAGCCCGCGGTCGCGTAGAACTCGATCAGCGCGTCGCCGCCCTTCGGACTGTGCACGAGCATCACGCCGCAGCCGCCGATGCCGCACATCTGGGGATCCAGGACGCCCTGGACGAAAGCGCAGGTGACGGCGGCATCGACGGCATTGCCGCCATTGCGCATGACCTCGAGCCCGATCTCGGCTGCGCGGGGCTGGGGGCACACGATGATCGCCACGGCGCTTAAGCCTAATCGGCGTCCTAGGAGTGGTGATGCTCGTGGGGGTGGTGTTCGTGGTCGTGGCGCCGGTGCTCGTGGTCCATGCCGGGCATGCCTTCCGCCTGCGGCCGCGACATGGCGCGCAGCATCTCGGGTCCGCCGGTTCTCAGGAATCGCCACAGGAGCGCCGCCCCCAGAATGAGGAACGCAAGGTTGAGGAAGGTCGTGTAGTTCCATGTCGGCGCTGTGAACAGGGCCTCGACCGGATGATGGGTGGGAGCGATGCCCAGCAGGTTGAAGACGAGGCCGATCACGAAGCCTGCCAGCGCCATCGCCAGGTACGACACGCCTAGAAGGTAGAGGCTCATCCGTCCGCCGTAGTACTTCCGGTAGATGTTGAGGATGGGCAGGATGATCAGGTCGGCGAAGATGAAGCTGATCACGCCGCCGAAGCTGATACCGCCGTTCCACAGCACCACGGCCAGCGGCACGTTGCCGATCGAGCACACGAAGCTGAGCATCGACAGCAGTGGTCCCACCAGCGGGCCCCAGAATTCGTTGATCGCCGGGTTGGACGTAAAGAAGAACGCGCGCCAGAATGAGGCAGGCACCCACGCGGCGAGAGCACCGGCGATCAGGAGGCCGAGACCGAGGTCGACGTAGATGCTGTACAGGTCCATGAAGAAGTAGTGGCTGATGGCGGTGAATGCCCGCGGGCTGACGAGCCGCCGCAAGAACGGACCCTCGGTCACCGACATGTCCATGGCCGCGTGGCCCTCCATCGTCGAGCCGACGACGCCCTTGTCAGCCTGGCGCTTCGCCGCGTCGACAATGCGCTGCTTCAGCGTCAGCTTGAAAAGGATCCACAGGATCACGGCCATCAAGAGCCCCCCGGCGAACTCGGCGGCCAGGAACTGCCAGCCGAGGAGGATCAGCAGGACCAGCCCCAGCTCGAAGACGAGGTTGGTCGAGGCGAACTCGAAGATGATCGCGTTGGTGAAGCTCGCGCCCTTGCGGAACAGGCTTCGCGCCAGCGCAACGGCGGCGTAGGAACAGCTCGAGCTGGCGGCGCCGAAGCCACAAGCCAGCACGAAGCTCCGCAGGTCCGTTCGCCCCAACGCGCCCGCCACGGCTCGCTGCGACACCACCGCTTGAACCACCGCCGACAGCAGGAAGCCAAGGATCAGCGGCCAGAGCACGTCCCAGAGCATGTAGAAGGCAACCTGCAGCCCTAGCCAGACGGCGTTCACGACCGACGCCATGGCGCCATTCTCAGGCGTAACTGCCGCCACGCCCCGATCGTTCTCTCAACGTGAATTGGGCGCCCGCGCGCCGGGCCGGCCTGACCCTCGTCGTCGTTGCCTTTCTCGCGGGTCCGAGCGCCGCCACGCTTTGGGTGTCGACTCCCTCCGGGACCGACATCCAGCAGCGCGTGGAGACGCTGACCGATGGCTACGGGGTGGTCCTGCTGGACGAGGACGAGATCCCGCCGATGCTCGTCAAAGCCATCGTGGCGACCGAGGATGAGCGGTTCTACAGCCACCACGGGATCGACAGCCTCGGCAAGGTTCGGTCGCTCCTCTACGACATCGCCAACCTCTGTCTCTGCCAGGGCGGATCGACGATCACCGAGCAGCTGGTGAAGGACGTCTACCTCAATGGGTCCGATCGGGGCTTCAACAAAGTCGTCGATGTGATCCTGGCCCTCAAGGTCGAAGGGGTGCTGAGCAAGCAGCGGATCATGGCCGACTATCTGAGCGAGATCGCGACCGGGTTCGGCCGCCGTGGCATGAGCGAGGCTGCCTGCGACTACTTCAATGCGCCTCTCGACGGGCTCACCCTGGGCCAGTACGCGCTGCTGGCAGGCGTCGCGCAGGCGCCTTCGGCGTACGACCCCACGGTCAACGCTGAGCTCGCCCGGCAGAGGCGCGCCCAGGTGTTGGCATCGATGCTTTCAGAGCGCTACATCACGCAGGCGGAGGCGGACGCCGCCAACGCCGAGCCCGTGCTCGTACCGGAGACCCACCCGCGAACTTGCGCTACCTAGGGAGCCCAGGCAATCGGTGACGTGGCGTCGAAGCCGAGGTTGGTGGTCACCTTGATCGGGTTGACCACAACGGCCGGCGGAGTCGCGCCCGGCGACGGGCTGGGAAGCTCGCCCGAGTAGGGTCCTCCAGGCGTTGGCGTCGGCTTTGGGCTCGGGCTCGGCGCAGGGGGAGTGTAGGCTCTGCTCGGGAGAAACCACAGCTGGAACGGGCCGGCGGCCTCGGCCGGCGCCAGGTACGCGATGCCGCTGCCGTCGGGCGCCCACACCGGCTGCGCCACCATCTGGTCGCTGATCACCGTCTTCAGCGTCCCCAGCGACGAGCCGTTGAACGATGCGATGACGAGCCGCGAGAGCTGCTTCCCGTACGTGCAGATCATGGCCACCTGCCGCCCGTTCGGCGAGAGCGCCGGCTGGGCGCAGCTGTCGCTCTCCCTGGTGAGGGCCTTGCCCAGGGCGCCGGCGCGCGTCGTCAGCCATACCCACTGCCCGAGCTTCTGGTCTGAGCCGAAGCCGTACTTCGTGTAGAGGATCCCACCTGAGGGCAGCGGCACCGGCTGCATGTCGCCCCCCGTGTATGGGTTGGAGTTGGTCCACACCCGGGCCTGGCGGATGCCCCCCACGAGTGGCATCGCCCAGATAGACATGTCGACCTCGTACCCGTACTTCGGCTCGTCGTAGCTCATGAACACGGTCTTGCCATCACGAGCCAGGCGCGGGTAAAAAGACCAGTTCTTGACTCCGGTATCCGGGTTGCGCGCCGGCCCGATGTTGTGCGTGAGCTGGCTGACTGGCCTGCCGAGCCGGCTCAGGACCCAGACGTCGGAGTAGAAGAAGCTGCGCTTGACCACAAGGAGCTTGCTGCCGTCAGGGAACAGCGACGGCTGAGTCCATCCCTGTTCTGGGGTGAGCTGGTGAAACCTCCCCGCGCTCAGGCTGTAGATCGCCCCGGACTGGACGAGAAACAGAGTACCGGGCAGCGTGAAAGGCTGCGCACGGGGGGTGGCCTGGGTGGGCTTCTCCGGCGGCTTGGCGGCCCTCGACTGCTGGGTGCCAAGGTAGATGAACGAGCTCAGGGCGGTGACGACCATCAGCGCGGCCAGGCCGATCGCCAGCAGGACCTTCGAGATCATGGGAAGTACTGGTGTACCAGGGGCAGGATCAGGCTCCAGTTGGGCCGGACGCTGCCGCCGGGCCCGCCGCCATGGGTATATGGAGGCAGGAGGACGATCTGGCGGATGGCGTCGGGATTGTCGAACGTTGCCGCGAGCGCCACCAGCTGAGGCATGCGACCGAGGCTGATGCTTGTCTTGACCTCGCCGCCGATCGCATTCGCAAGGGTCGGGATGTCCTCCGGTGAGAGCTGCTTGGCCTTCTGGCGGATTGCCAGCAGCACCTGCTGCTGTCGCTGCGATCGGCCGAAATCGCTCTGCAGGTCGTTGTGGCGCGATCGCACGTACTGCAGGGCGTGCGTGCCGTCGAGGTGCTGCGGTCCGGCCAGCACCGCCACGCGCTGGTAGTCGTACGGAGAGCTGGTACTGATGTCGAGCGGGTAGTAGTCGTCAAGCACAGGGTTGCTCGTCACGACATCGATGCCACCGATGGCGTCGATGACGTGGATCAGGCCCAGCAGGCCGATCCAGACGTAATCGTTGATCTTGACTCCGAAGTTTTGCGAGACCGTCGCCATCGCCGCGGCCGCCCGCCCATATGAGTAGGCACCGTCGATCTTGCCCATGCCCCCGGTCGACAGAGGCACATAGAGGTCGCGAGGGATCGAGAGCATGGTGACCTGCTTCGTTGAAGGCACCACGCGGACAAGGATCATCGACTGCGTGAGAACGTGGTCGGAGAAGAACTTGGAGTCGTCGTCAGAGCCCAGCAGGAGCACCGTGAACGCACCGGTGGGCTGCGGCGAGGGGCTGGGCGTCGGGGTGAAGAGAAGGGTGGGCGAAGCCGACGGGGAAGCCACGCTGACCGTCTGGCCTGTCACCTCCCAGGCGGTCGCGGCCGCGGGCAGGAAGTACGCGAACGCGCCCGCGGACGCCGACAGGACGACGGCGAATCCGGCGAGAGCGGCTGAACGAGAAAGACTCAGGCGCCGGCGAGAAGCTCGAGCTCGGCGACCCGGTTGACCACCGAGCGGCACGGCCGAGAAGTTTAGTCCGACGCGCGGTCAGGCGTTGTTGATTTCGTTCAGCGAAGCGCGATCGCGATCTGGGCGGCTTTGACCACCAGCATGACCACCGCCATTCCGATGTACACGCCTAGCGCGGCCATGGCGGCAGTCCTCGCGGGCGACAATTTCGGTCGCTCGAGCAGCGCCAGGGCAGGCATGCGCCAGCTCTCGCGTTCGATTCTGGAGATCTCCGGTTCCCGGATCTCCTGCCGCGATCTCCACGCGATCCGCACCGCGACACCGATGAGGACCGCCAGCGTCAGCGGACCGAGTACCAGCAGCGCCTTCGTGACGTCGATGGACGGGAACACGGTCGAGATCACAAGGATCAACGACAGGAGCAGCAGCGCACCCACGATGAACGTGGCCACGACGTTCAGCCACGCCTTGTTGGCCCAGGGGCCGAGCACCGCCCGGTCATTACATAAGAGGACGAGGAAAACGGTCGAGCTGGGCAGGAGGATGCCGGCCAGCGCCTGCACGGCGGTCGTGATCAGGCCGAGGGGAGCGTGAGGGATGAGCACGATCGCCGCCGCCACGGCCACCATGGCGGTGAAGGACGCATAGAACAGCTTGGCCTCACCAAGGCCCCTGTGGAGTGAATGGCGGAGGCCGAAGATGTCGCCGAACGCATACGAAGTCGCAAGGGTGACCGCCGACGCGCCGACGATCGATGCGTCGAAGAGCAACAGCGCGAAGATCGTCCCGACCAGGGGGCTGATGTGCTGAGACAGGCCGTTGGCGATGCCGAGGGCGTCGGTGAAGTGTCCGAACTTGTTCGTGCCGGTGAATGCCGAGGCGGTCGCCATCATGATCGCAGCCGCGCCGACGACGACGACGCATGCCCCGATCACGGTGTCCGCCTTCTCGTAGTCGAGCCAGCGGGGGGTGATTCGCTTGTCGATCACGTTCGACTGCTGAAAGAACAGCTGCCACGGCGCGACCGTGGTGCCAACGATCGCGACGATGAGCAGGGTGGCGTTGGATGTGAAGCCGCCCTCCACCCCGGGCACGAGCAGGCCGTGAAGCGCAGCGCCTGGATCGGGGTGGCTGAGCACCACCAGCGGCAGCACGAGCAGGCTCGCGAACACGAAAACGAACATCGCCCGCTCCCAGAGCCGGAAGTTGCCGGTGACCGTGATCGCCACCAGCATCAGGGCCGCCAGCGGGACGACCACGTAACGGTTGAACCCGAAGTACTCGGCCGCCAGCGTCACGCCCATGAACTCGGTGCTGATGGTCAGGAAGCTCAGGAGGAACAGGCCGGCGACCGAATACCAGCCCCAGGCCCGTCCGAAGCGCTCGGTGATGAGCCTGGCATGGCCGACGCCTGTGACCGCGCCCAGCCGCACCACCATCTCCTGGTTGACGATCAGGACGGGTACCAGCAGGACGAGCGTCCACAGGAGCGAGTAGCCGAAATCCTGGCCCGCCTGCGCATAGGTCGAGACCCCGCCTGCGTCGTTGTCGCCGACCATCACGATCAGGCCTGGACCGATGATCGCGGCCAGAGTCAGCAGTCGCCGCCGCCACGTTCGGCGCGGGGCCTGGTCGGTGACGCGGATGGTCCCGAAGGCGCCGTGGATCGTGCCGGTGTCGGCGTCTTCGACGATGGCGGGGATAGGGGCCGGGTGGGAGTGGTCTCTCACCGGCCCTTCCTCGGCCATTACGAGTCAGTGGCTCGACGCGGAGGTCCGGAGCAAGATTCGCGGCATCGGCGGCCGGAGCCAAGGAAAGGGTGGTGGCGCTAGGAGCGCATCGATCGATGCGTGACGACGCGCCAACGGGCCCCTTGACGCAGGCTTCAGCGCCGCAGGCGCCCGGTCGCCTAGGCCGCGAAGATGCGCGGAACTTCCGCGGCGGGCCACTGTCATACGCCGGTGCTGGCCTCGACCCGGTCGCGCCACTCTTCGGGAACGAGCGACTCGATCAGGTCGTCGACTGAGATGGCGCCGATCAACATCCCGGCGGCGTCGGTCACGGCCAGGGCCGTGAGGTTGTAGTCGGCCATCATGAGGGTGACGTCGACGATGTCCGCGCCCGCCATGACGCGCTCGTCGACGAGGTGGGGTTCGTTCTCGACGGTTTGCGCGGGGTCGCCCCGCACGAGATCGAAGACCGCGACGCTGCCGACAAGGCGGCCGTCGGCCTCGGTCACGAAAACGGTGCTCAGGAGCTGGCGCGGGGCTTTGTCCTCGGTGCGGACACGTTCGAGGGCGGCGGCGAGTGTCGTGCCACGCACGACGGCGACATAGTCGGGATTCATCAACCCGCCCGCTGTGGTCGGGTGGTACTGGAGCAGCTTCCGGAGCTTTTGCTGCTGGTGGGGCGACATAAGGTTCAGGATCGGAAGTCGCCGCTCCTGGTCGAGCTCCGCGAGCAGGTCGGCGGCGTCGTCGGGGGCCATGCGGTCGAGGACCTTGGCCGCCTCTTCGTTTGAACGCGATCGCAGGAACTCGACCTGATGCTCGGTGTCGAGCTCTTCGAAGACGTCGGCCGCCAGCTCGGCGTCGCTCTCGACGGCGTGGATGATCTCTTCGCCCTCCTCGTGCGAGGCGCCCTCGACGAGGTCGGCGATCTGGGCTGGATGCAGCCGCCGCAACCGCTGCAGAGGCATGAGCAGCTTGGCCGTCGGCACGTGGCCGACGAACGGCTGGACGTCTTTCCAATCGAGGATCGCGTGGCGGCGCAGGTCGGGGCGCGCCCGCCGCGGGATCAGCCGGCGGAGCATCGCGCGCGGGCTCCGGTCGATGCCGAGCAGGCGCCAGCCATCGTCGACGTGGGCCAGCCTGGACGATGCGGCCCCTGGCGACGTCCACCAGGTGCCGGCCGAGCACGTCGGCGGCGAGCAGGACCTCGCCCGGCCGCCTCTGGAACGCACCCGTGTGCAGGGAGTGGCCCAGGAGCCGAACCTCGCCGGGCGCGAGCTTCGCGATGTCCTGCGTGCTCACGTACACGTCCTGCGCGCCGATGCGGACCTTGATGCCCGTCACGGGCGGGTAGCCCCCGTCGGCGAGCTTGACGATGAGGTCCTGCAGCCTGCCTACCTCGTCGCCGGCCGGATTGACGACGGGGCTGCGCAAAAGCTGCGTGACCATGACCCGCCGCTTGTCGTGGCTGTTTTCGCTCATCGGTTCCCCGCGGCAATTATTACCCTCCCCACCACGTGGGGATGTCCAGCGTTCCGCTGGGGTCCCCGCGCCAAGGGCGCGGGAGTGCTCCGGGGAGGGGACGGCCTTCAGTCGTTTACTTGGCCAGCCGGGCCTCCATGTCCTCCAGGCGCTGGATGAGGCCCTCGATCGCACGGTCCTGCGCGGTCAGATGGCGCTGCATCTGGAGGCACTCATGGAGGATCGCTTCGGCGTCCTGGTAGGTGACCACCGCGCGTTTGTCGGAGGCAGCGCCGAGCACCTGCTGGCCGACCATGATCACGAACATCAGGAGCAGCTGGACGCGCGAACGGATACGGGTCGATGCGATGCAGGGGGCCGAAGGCCAGACCGGCCAGAAGGATCCAGGTGCCCATGATCACGATCGCGATGTAGAAGGCCCACATCGTGCCCACGTTGCGGGTGATCGCCGCACCGAGCCGCCCGTTGAAGCCGACGTGCTCGTCCGCGATCTTCGGCGGCCGTGTGAGGTGCCTTTGCTCGGTGTGTGGGTGCGGCTCGTGAACGAAATCGATCACTGGCATGCGGCCTGTCCTCCAAGGTGGTTCGTTAGTCATGCGGTTCTTCGTTTCCGTGTCGCGCCGCCTCGACGGCCTCGCGCGTCTCGGGTACGAGCCAGATCAGCAGCGCCAATGCGGCCAGGTACTGGATCCACCAGAGACCAAGCGCTGCGCTGAGCACAACACCGGCCAGCGTGACACCGGCCATGTGCGCGCAGGTGACCGTCTCGGCGATGTCGGCGCGAAGGGAGGCGCTGCCGATGGTGCGATTCGCCCGGGCTTTGGCGAGGGCCAGCAGGGGCATGGCGACCACGGCCACCGCGGCGACCGCGATGCCCACGATCGATCCCTCAGGCATCACGCCCACGGCGAGGCCGATTACCGATGTCGCCACCACATACACAGATAGAAGGACGAGGAGCACGGCCGAGATGCGCGTCGTCGTGCGCTCCAGGCGCTCCAGGCGCTCCGCGCTCGCCGCTGCCGCTCCCCTTGCCTCCAGGCCAAGCCGGCGCAGGAGGACGATGCCGCTGAGGAGCTCGACGACGGAGTCGAAGCCGAACGCAGTCAGCAGCACGCTGCGGGCAGCGATGCCGGCGCCGATCGCCAGCGCCGCTTCCGCCGCCATCCAGATGACGGTCAGGACCTCGAGGCGGACTCCCCGCCTGAGGGCGCTCGCCCGATCAGCGACAGCCATTTACTCCGGCCCGCTTGGCATGAGCAGCAGCGGACAGGTCGAGCCATGCGCGAGAGTCTTGCCGATGTCGCCAAACATGCGGTCGCGGAGTCCGTGGGCGTGGTGGCTGCCCACCACGATCAGGTCTGCCTCGAAGTCTTCGGCCTTGTCTAGGATGAACTTAGCCAGCTGATCGGGCCTATGGCTGTCGATGTCGGACCGGGCCTTGACGCCGGCCTTGACCAACCTGCGCGCCACCGCTTCGCCAAAACGAAAAGACTCCGGAACCGTCTCCTTCTCGAGCGTCGCCGCTGAGGTGACGATGCGTTCGCGCATGTGAACGACCAGGACCTCGGCATCGAATGCCCTGGCCAGGTCGGTGACCACGGGCACGGTCTGGCTGGCGTCTTCCGAGCCCCCGACTGCGACCAGGATCTTCTTGAACATCGGCTTGTGGTGGCGATTATCGGACTACGATCGGCCGGCAGTGGCGGGAAAGGTCGAACGGTACCGGGCAGAGCTGAAGCTGCGCGCGGACTGGGATGCATACCTGAGGGCTCACTCAGGGCTCCCGGGCCCGAGGGCAAACCTGGAGCTGGTGGAAGCTGTGGGCGACGTCGGCGATGCCGACACGCTGTGGCGGCTGTCCGCATCAAGCGACGAGTTCCTCGCCCTGTGCGGCACGGCCGGGCTCGGCCGGCTGGCCATCAGCGAGCCTGAGCCCGTTCTCCGGTGGCTCGAGCAGCTCGCAGCAGACCCGAGGTGGCGCGTGCGCGAGGGCGTGGCCATCGCCCTGCAGCGGTTCGGCCGCGAGAGCATGCCCACCCTCATCGGCGAGATGGAGAAATGGTCGCGCGGCGGACCGTACGTGCAGCGCGCGGCGGCGGCGGCTCTTTGCGAGCCGGCATTGTTGAAGAAGCCGGCCGAGGTCGGCCGCGTGCTCAAGATCCTCGACCGCATCACGCGGTCGATGGCGGCGACACGGGATCGCAAGCACGAAGGATTTCGGGTCTTGCGGAAGGCCATGGCCTACTGCTGGAGCGTCGCGGTGGCGGCGAATCCCGAGGCCGGTCGGCCCCTGCTCGAGAAGTGGCTGCAGTCAGGCGACCCGGACGTCCAGTGGGTGATGAACAGCAACCTGGGCAAGGCGCGGATGTCGGTGTTGGGCAAGACGTGGCTGTCGAAGTGGAAGAAGCGGTCCCGTGGGCGCAAGCCCAGGGCTTAGCTGCCAAGACAGGCTTACAGTTTTCGTCGTGACCGCAATTCCTGATTCCGCTCGAGCCGTGCTGGAGTCGAACCGCCTGGCCCATATCGTCACGCTCAATCCGGACGGCAGCCCGCAGGTCTCGTGCGTCTGGGTTGGTGTCGACGGCGGTGAGATCGTTGCCGCATCGCTGCCAAGGAACCGCAAGGTCCAGAACCTCGAACGGAACCCACGGGTGGTGTTGTCGATCGAAACGGATCGGCGGGACGCGATGGGCCTCGACGAGTACCTCGTCGTCCATGGGCGTGCCCGGATCGTTCCCGGCGGCGGGCCCGAGCTGCTGCAGCGGCTGGCGGAGGTGTACATGGGCCCGGGAGTGAAGTTTCCGCCCATGCCTCATCCGCCACCGGGCCATGTCATCCGGATCACGCCAGAGCGCTTCGGCGGCAATGGACCTTGGTCACGCTGACGCGACAGGAGACGCCAACCCAATTCAATTGGTGCCCCGCCAGGGATTCGAACCCCGGACCCTCTGCTTAGAAGGCAGATGCTCTATCCACTGAGCTACGCTTCCGCGATCCTTACACCGCGATTGAGGAGTGACCATGAGCGACGCCTTGACGAGCCTGAAGAACATGCTGGCGGTGGTCGCCGACATCAATCGAGCCGTCGCCGTTCTCGATTGGGACCAGGAGACCTACATGCCGCCGGGCGGAGTCCAGGGCCGAGCCGAGCAGCTCTCCACGCTGAGCGAGCTGGCGCACGTCCGGTTCACCTCGGACGAGGTCGGGCGCTTGCTCGACCAGCTCGAGGGCGACGTCGCGTCGCAGCCGTTCGATTCCGATGAAGCCAGCCTGGTGCGCGTCACGCGGCGCGACTACGAGCTGGCCCGCAAGCTGCCACCTGAGCTCGTGGCGGAGATCGCCCACGCCGGCTCCACCGCGCGCCCCGTCTGGCAGAAGGCGCGCCAGGACGCTGACTTCAACCTCTTCGCGCCGTACCTCGAGCACAACGTCGAGCTGAATCGCCGCGTCGCCGACGCCCTCGGCTTCGAGAAGCGGCCATATGATGCCCTCCTCAACCGCACCGAGCCGGGCCTGACGACAGATGAGCTCGCGGCGACGTTCGCCCAGCTGAAGTCGGCGATCGTCCCGCTGGTCGCCGACATCGCACGGCACGCCGACGCCGTGGATGACAGCGTCCTCCACCGTGGCTTCGACCCTGACAAGCAGGTCCAGTACGCGCTCCATCTCGTCGCCGGCCTCGGCTACGACCTCGAGCGAGGACGGCAGGACATCTCCACGCATCCGTTTTCCATCTCGTTTGGGCCCGGCGACGTGCGCATCACCACGCGCGTCTCGAGCGAGTTCTTCAACGAGTGCCTGTTCGGTTCCATCCACGAGGCAGGCCACGGCATGTACTTCCAGGGCCTGGGCACGAACATCGACCGCACGCCACTGTTCGACGGCGCGTCCCCCGGCTTTCACGAGTCGCAGTCGCGGCTGTGGGAGAACCTGGTCGGGCGCAGTCAGGCTTTCTGGCGCTGCTTCTTCCCGAGCCTGCGGCAGACATTTCCCGAGCCGCTCAAAGGTGTGGACGACGAGGCCTTCTTCCGGGCGGTCAACAAGTCGTACCCGTCTCTAATCCGAGTGGAAGCGGACGAGGTCACGTACAACCTGCACGTTCTGATGCGCTTCGAGCTTGAGAACGAGATGCTGGACGGGAAGCTCAAAGTGCGCGACCTCCCCGAGGCGTGGAACGCGCGCATCAAGTCCTACCTGGGCCTCGACGTGCCCAACGACCGCGAAGGCGTCCTGCAGGACATCCACTGGTCATTCGTCGGGTTTGCTGAGTTCCCCGGCTATACGCTCGGGAACATCATCGGCGCGCAGCTGATGGAGAAGATCCGGTCGGACATATCCGACCTCGACGCGCAGATCGAGAAGGGCGAGTTCGGGCCGCTGCTCAGGTGGTTGAGCAAGAACGTTTACCAGCACGGGCGGAAGTTCACGCCCAACGAGCTGCTCATGCGCGTGACCGGGCGCTCGCTGACGCCCGAGCCGTGGATCGCTTACGTGCGTCGCAAGTTCGGGGCGCTGTACAGGCTGGAGGCGCCGCTAGGAAAGAGGTAGGAAACCCGCGGCCAGGTCTCCGGGAACGACACGAGCCTCGCACCGCCAGCAGCCGTTCCTCCATCAGCTGCACACCCCGCTTGATCGTCTTGTCGCGGTGAAGGAGCACCAGAGAGTGCTGGACGACGGCGACGCGGTGCGGACGGGAGCTCTGTTTCTTCGGCATCTCTACGCCCTGGCAGGATAGTCGCCCGCGCGCGCGACCATGCCCGGCAGCTCCTTGCCAAGCTGGCCCGCCAGTCACCGCGAGGAGGCGATGAGCGCTTCGAGGTCGATCCCGGTGTCGACTCCCAGCCCTCGCAGCAGGTAGACGAGGTCTTCGGTGGCGATGTTGCCGGTGGCCTTGGGAGCGAACGGACACCCGCCGGCGCCGCCCAGCGACGCGTCCAGCGAAACCACGCCCGCCTCGAGCGCCGCGACCGCGTTCGCGTAGCCCGTGTTGCGGGTGTTGTGGAAGTGCGCGCCGACCTTGGCGCCCAGCCCCGTGGACCCGCCGACGAGCTCCTTGACCTGCACCGGCACCCCGACTCCGATCGTGTCCGCCAGGCAGACCTCGTCAGGCGGGATGGCCATCAGGCGCTCGACAATCCCGAGCACGCGCTCCGGCGCGACCGGGCCTTCGAATGGGCACCCGAAGGCCACGCTGATGGTGACGGTGATCGGCATCCGGTCGGCGCGAGCTCGGGTGACAAGCGTCAGCGCCGTCTGCACGCCCTCCGCGGTGGTCGCATTCTGGTTGCGGCGCCCGAATTCGTCGGTGGCCGCAAACGCGTAATGGACCTCGTCGACCCCGGCCGCGATCGCGCGCTCGTAGCCCTTCTCGTTGAGCACCAGCCCGGCATACGCAGTGCCGCCACGCCGGTGGAGCGCCGTCATCACCTCTTCGGCCCCGGCCATCTGCGGCACCAGCTTCGGGTTGACAAAGCTCGCCGCCTCCATTCGCCTGATGCCGGCGGCGGCCAGCTGGTCGCACAGCTCGGCCCTCACGCCCGGATCGAGCACGCGCTCCTCGTTCTGCAGCCCATCGCGCGGACCGACGTCACAGATCAGCAAGGCGGCCATGCAAATAAAGGTAGACGGGCACACAAACGAAAGAGGCCGCCCCACGTGGGGCGGCCTCTGGTCGATTTCAGTTTTTTTGCAAGCTAGCTCACCTTGGCGAAGTAGGCGTCTTGACCCCTGCGGGTGATGCCGGCAAAAGTGACGTCATTGCGCAGGTCAGTCCACATGGCGACGACGCCGCTGCCGTCGGGCATGATCGCGATGTTGCTGTAGTCGCCGATGAAGGCGGTTGCGCGTGGGAACGCCGGATCGACGTTACGGGCGAACCAGCGGTTGCCGGTCGTGGGATCGGACTGCACGTCGGATATCGGTGACGTGGTGAACGCCAGCGTCCCAGCCGCGGTTTCGCTCGCCAGCGCGTAGTTGTACTTGTGGTTGGCGGAATCCCCCGAGCGGTCGAATGTGCCGATGCGCAGGCGGCCGGACTGGTCGTATGCGCCCCACGGCATGAACTGGTCGCCCGAGAGTGTGAGCGCCGTGGCGGCAGACCACGTGTGGCCGTTGTCGAACGACTGGCTGACGATGACGTCCGAGTTCGTGTGGGCGACGTATGGATTTGACGGAGCCGGCGTAGTGCTGTTGCGCATGTCAGACCAAACGACCGCCAGGTGAGCGGCGTTGGTCGGGTCGGCGGCGATGTTGCCGGCGGCCCAGGTGCGGAAAACGCTGTCCTGGTAGGTCTGACGGCCAAAGGCAATTGGGTAGTCGGTGAAGCCGTCGATGGTGGTCGCGACCTTAAACGGACCGGCCAGTCGAGCTCCCGTGGCCGGGCTCACCTCGACGACCTCGTAGTCGTCGCGACCGGTGGTTAGGTCGGTGGTGTTCAGGAACGA
>WNGG01003539.1_pt1 | contig 17643 bp, 16 predicted proteins | sample 5400661 | NCBI WGS metagenome assembly WNGG01 (sample SAMN13153372, study PRJNA577476) | soil metagenome | isolation source: 100 cm soil or saprolite under Garry oak tree replicate 1 | place: USA:California | collected 2016-06-15 | reverse complement strand
GAGAACGATCTCTCTTGTCTCTTCTATTACCGTGAGATCGCCTTGAATTCGTTTTTGATGGACCTCAAGGAGACCTCTTCTTTTTTCACGAATCAACCTTGGCTTGGCAGAGCAGTGGTCATCTACAACTGTAGGACTATCCTCTGGAGCGAGTGTTGGCAAGATTCCGCTGAGCGGCTCCGATCCATCGAAGTGGCCCTTCGGTCAGCCGGGGCCTGCACCCTCCGGGGAAGCGACTACGACCGCTGGGACCTGGAGGTGCGAGGAGGAATACTAGGGACTACCCGTATACGCATGGCTATCGAAGAGCACGGTGCTGGCAAACAGCTCGTACGGTTCCGCTCGTGGCCAAGGTGTTCGGCTAAAGGCCTCGTGCTGACACTGCTGTTCGCCGTCCTTTCCACTGGAGCAGCACTGGACCACGCCTGGACAGTGTCCGCCATTCTCGGGGTAGTTGCCCTGCTGCTTGTCCTACGCACCCTTCTGGAGTGTACCACTGCTATGGCGGCCGTCCTGCGCGTCCTGGAACACCCAGAGAGCGGAGTTGATTATCAGATGACTGCATATGGCGATATTTTGCACGAGAGTTATAGGGCACTCGTTACCCGCCCACCAGTAATGTAGCCGGCAAAGGAGGTCCCATGCGTGTACTAGTCACTGGTGCTGCCGGGTTCATTGGTAGCAACCTCACCGATCGGTTCCTCTCTGCAGGCCACCAAGTGAGAGGAGAGGTATGATGGTCGCCGCCAGCTTCACCGATTGGACCCTCTACCGCCGACTGCTGGGCCAGGCGCGGCCCTACTGGCCCCACCTCGGAGGCCTCTTCCTGCTCAGCCTGCTGTCAAGCCCCCTTGCGCTGCTGACTCCGCTTCCACTGAAGATTGCCGTTGACAGTGTCGTCGGCGCTCATCAGCTCCCAGGCTTGTTCGCAGCGCTGCTGCCAGCGGCTGTCACACGTTCCCACGCGGCCCTGCTCGTCGTCGCGGCTGCCCTGTTCGTGGTGATCGCGCTGCTGACCCAACTCCAGCAGCTTGGCAGCACGCTCTTAAGCGCGTACACGGGTGAAAAGCTCGTCCTGAGCTTGCGCGTTCGACTTTTCGGCCACGTGCAGCACCTTTCGCTCCTGTATCACGACTCCAAAGGCACGTCCGACTCCACCTACCGCATCCAATACGATGCCTCGTGCATCCAGTACGTCGCGGTCGACGGCGTCATCCCTTTCATCACCGCGGCGGTTACGCTTGCCAGCATGATCTACGTCACTTCCCGCATCGACCTGCAACTGGCCCTGGTGGCCCTGGTGATTTCACCCGTCCTGTGCTTGGTCACATGGGCCTATCGCCACCGCTTGCGTCGTGAGTGGGGCGAGGCGAAGAAGCGCGAAAGCTCCGCCATGTCAGTCGTGCAGGAGATGCTAGGCACCATTCGCGTGGTGAAAGCGTTCGGCCAGGAGAACCATGAACAGGAGCGGTTCATCCGTCAGTCCATGCAGGGCATACGGTCACGCCTTCACCTCACCTTCGTCGCAGGCAGCGTCGGCCTCCTCGTCAGTTTGATCACTGCGGCGGGAACGGCTGCCGTCCTCTTCATCGGCGTGCGCCACGTCCAATCAGGCACCCTTACCCTTGGTGAACTGCTCTTGGTGATGAGCTACCTGGCGCAGCTCTACGCACCTTTACAGACCATCAGCAAGAAGGCCGTCGACCTGCAGGCCTCGCTGGCCAGCGCCGAGCGAGCTTTCTCGCTGCTCGCAGAGGCACCGGATGTTGCCGACCGACCGAACGCCCAGCCGCTCGCGCGCGCCTTGGGCTCGGTGGCCTTCCGCAATGTCTGCTTCGCTTACAACAAAGACCACCCTGTCCTGCACGATATTTCGTTCGAAATCGGCCCCGGAACCCATCTCGGCATCGTCGGCACGACGGGCGCGGGTAAGACGACCCTTGTAAGCCTGCTGATCCGTTTCTACGATCCTACCGCTGGCCAGATCCTGCTCGACGGCATCGATCTGCGCACCTACAGACTGGCTGACCTGCGCAATCAGTTCGCTAGCGTCCTCCAAGAGCCCGTACTCTTCTCGAACAGTATCGCCGAGAACATCGCTTATGCCCGCCCTGGGGCCAGCTACCACGATATCGTAGCCGCAGCGCAGGCGGCCAACGCCCACGAGTTCATTGTGGGCCTACCACAAGGCTATGAAACGCAAGTGGGTGAGCGCGGTATGCGCCTCTCGGGTGGAGAGCGTCAACGCATCTCACTCGCCCGTGCCTTCCTGAAGAATGCACCCATCCTCATCCTCGACGAGCCCACAAGTTCTGTCGATACGAAGACTGAGGCTGCCGTGATGGAAGCAATGGAGCGCCTCATGCACGGCCGCACCACCTTCATGATTGCTCACCGCCGGGGCACACTGGCGAACTGCGATGCATTGCTGCGGATCGAGCAGGGTCGCCTCATCGAGACAACGCCGGCTACGTTGAGAGCCGACAAGGAAACGCAGGCAGTGGCACACGGGGCAGGGGACAGGCCTGTCATGGGAGCAGCACCGATGGCAAAGGACGCGACGATCAAGATCGTCACAATGGAGCACACGACCCGCCTCAAGTCCCCCGCCCACCGACCCTTGTTATTTGAAGCATGTGGAGAGCATGCTGCAACCGCCTACGAGAAGACAGGGAGTAGCATGGACAAGCAGAGACAAGAGGCTCCCCACTCAGCAGATGAGAGCAGAGAAAAGCGCAAGAGCATCCAACTATCACCGTCACAGCAGGCCTTCCCAGAGCGTGGCGAACTGCATGCCACGCTTGCCCTCAGTGAGCTGGAGGCACGGAGTGGGACCAGCCGTGCCATCAGGCTCCCAGGCGGTTGGCAAACGAGCGTGGTCGTGCCAGCAGGAGCGTACGAAGGGCAAGTCATCTCGCTAGAAGGGCTGGGCGAACCAGCCTTTCCTGGGGGATCCAGGAGGGGGAGGCTCACCCTCACGATCACGATTATCCCTGCCCAAGAAACCGCGACCGGGCCCAGGCTTCGGAGAGAGAAGAGCACATCCCAGCACATCCCACGTTTCTTTCAAAGCAGAGCCCTCCTCATCCTTGGGCTTGTGCTCCTCCTCGCACTGGGCGGTCTAGACCGCATGAAACTACTTGCTCTCAGTCAGCCCTCTTCAGGAACCACTGCCACTCTCACCTCCGCTACACGCCCCCCTCTGGCCACACGCATAACCCACGTCACTCCCACCGTGACCACAGCCACTCCTGCTCCTCGCACTGCTTCCCCTCCTCCCACTGCGACAGCGATGCCGCGAAACGGCCTCTCTCTAGTTGGTACGTATAACGGGTCGATGGTTGATCGGACAACACAACAGACAACCTCCATCTCGGTGTTGCTCGTGCAAAGCGAGGGAAATGCCGCCTTGAGCGGCACGGTAACGTTCAAAGCACCTTCCCAGGGAGTCCATCCGCTGCATGGGACCGTTGATCCCCACGGCAACTTCTCTTTTACAGTGCAGCTCTCCGCCGGTCAGGCACCGCTCTACTTTTATGGGACAGTGCAACAACAAGGCTCCTACCTGAAAGGGGATTTTTGTCGCAGCAGTACGAACGCTTGTAGCGTGATTACGGGCTATTTCCTGGTTGGGCCGAGGTATTAACCAAATGGGATGTGCCACAATCGAGTTCAACCTCATCATGTGCACTTTCAAGGTTGGGATCCTGGCACGAAAGAAATATCGAGCCAGAATAATTCATAGCAAGCAGAGGCTTGTGCAAGCGTTCGTAGTGTAACTAGACAGGACATATGGAGGGATACATGAGGTTGTATCAAAAGGGAGGTGGGCTTCGATGAAGTATCTCATTGTCAATGGCGATGACTTCGGTGCCAGTCATGGGATCAATCGCGGGATCATCGAAGCCCACCGTCAGGGCATCCTGACGAGCACGAGCTTGCTTGTCACGATGCCATGGAGTGAAGAAGCAGCCCGTCTGGGTCGTGCTGTCCCGGATTTGAGCGTCGGTTTGCATGTCCATTTTCACAGTGGTGGACGAGGACCGACGCTGGATCGACCCGACGCCGACAGCTGGCGCGTCGAGTTACTCCGCCAGTGCCGCCGCTTTGAGGAACTGATGGGCCGCCCACCGACGCATCTCGACTCGCACCACAACGTGCATCGGGACCCGCGGCTGCTTCCCCATTTCCTCGGTGTGGCGCGGCAATACGCAGTGCCCCTGCGGGAGCACTGCCCCGTCCGTTACCTGTCGAAGTTCTATGGTCAGTGGGGTGGGCAGACCCACCTGGAGCAGATCAGCGTGGACAGCTTGCTGCACCTGTTGAAGACCGACATTCAGGAGGGCGTCACCGAGCTGAGCTGCCATCCAGGCTACATTGATCCGGATTTCCCCTCCGCCTACTCCGCCGAGCGCGAAACCGAATTGCAGACCTTGTGCGCTCCCAGCATCCGCACGGCCTTGGCAGAGCAGCAGATCCAGCTTGTTGCTTTTCGCGATCTGGGCAGTCTCGCGATGGGCTGGCCAACCTAGAGGAGAGACCACATGGTCACTGTTGTCATCTCACCTGTCAACGTCGTGAATTTTCCCGACGGGGGTGGGCATTTCTGGGTCTATATGCAATATGTGCAGGGCCTGCACCAATTGGGGTGCGAGGTCTATTGGCTGGAGCGCTTCTGCAGCAGCGGCGACCAGGGCTACGATGCCTCTGTGCTGTCGACGTTCGCCAAGCGGATGGAACGCTATGGGCTAGCTGGAAAGCTCATGCTGTACATGAGCCACGAGCAAAGCGGTGACAGCGGCCAGTACACCTACCTCGGCATGACACAGCTTGAGGCAGAGGCCATATTGCGGCGGGCGGATCTCCTGCTGAACTTTGATTACCGAATCGATGCGATCCTGCTGTCCTGCTTCCGGCGCACGGCAGTGGTTGATATTGATCCAGGGTTACTGCAATTTTGGATGGCTACGCGACAACTCCTCGTGCCCCTGCATGATGTGTACATCACGACCGGCGAGACTGTGGGCACGCCATCCGCTCTGTTCCCGGACTGCGGCCGCCTGTGGTTCCATATCCGCCCGCCGATTTGCCTGGAGCGATGGCCGTACGTGCACGATCCTCGCTGTGAAGCGTTTACCACCGTGTCCAGCTGGTGGGGCGACGAATGGATAACGGATGGGACGGAGGTCTACGAGAACAACAAGCGGGTCCCATTTCTGGAGTTCACAGAGCTTCCGGGCCGAACGAGCCAACAGCTCGAGTTGGCGCTCTTCTTCGGGGATGGGGACGCGCAGGACCTGCGCGTCCTCGCGAGCCACGGTTGGCGCGTACGCCATTCCCTCGAAGTCGCCAGAACGCCGGAGAGGTATCACGCCTATATCCAGGGGTCACGCGGCGAGTTCAGTTGCGCGAAACCGTCCTGCATGAAGTTCCAGAACGCCTGGATCAGCGACCGGACCCTGTGCTATTTGGCCAGCGGGAAGCCTGTCGTGGTTCAAAATACAGGGCCAAGCGCCTTCCTTCCGAACGGGGAGGGCATGTTTCGTTTCGCAACACTGGGAGAAGCAGCCGATGCCCTCGCCACCATTAATCGTGATTACGAGCGGCATTGCCGAGCGGCGCGGGCGATGGCTGAAGCCTATTTTGACGCCAAGCAGGTGCTGAGGGCAATCCTGAACGTAGCGCTATGATGATGGGGCGGCGTGGTCGCCTCAGTGGACGTTCCGGTCGGTGCCCCGATCTATCTGGAGGGTTGTCTATGATTGACGGCCTTGACGACATGCTAGCAAGCAGCGGCCAACCTGGCCTCCCAGAACTCCGCGCTGTACTGCGGGAGTTGATCGGCGGGTTGGGCCCGACAGCCCGTGTGGTCGACCAGCGGCGGCTGAAACCTCGTGTCTACCGCCTGCGTGTCGAGGCCAGCGGCTGCGTTCGCTCCCTGGTGCTCAAGCGTCTAGAGCCCACCGTGGCTCAGCGCAACCAGTTAGTGGCGAAGCGATGGCTGCCGGCGATGGGTTTAAGCGAAGCCGGCCCACCCTTACTCGGTGTTGCCGCCGCGCGGAACGGCGGGTGGGTGTGGCATGTCTATGACGACCTGGGAGACTGCACGCTGGACACATGTGCTGCCGACCGCAGAGGAGTCGAGGCGGCAGTCGAAGTGATCGCGCAGTTGCATACGCGTTCCGCCGGACACCCCTTGCTTCCAGAATGTCGCCTGTATGGCGGCGACCTCGGCATGCCCTTCTATACGGCGAATGTGCGAGACGCGATCCATAGCCTGGAATCGCTCCAGCCATCCGCTGTCGAACTGTCGCCGGAACGTGTCGCCCTGCGCGACCGTTTGCTCGCACGACTCCACCAACGTCTCGATGAGCAGTCGTACCGAGCGCGCGCGATGGCAGAGCTCGGTGGCCCCGAGGTACTCCTGCACGGCGATCTATGGACAACCAACATGCTGGTATGCTCAGCCGAGGATGGGCTGCGCGTGCGGCTCATCGACTGGGACCACGCCGGTGTTGGGCCGATCAGTTATGATCTCTCGACCTTGCTGTATCGGTTCCCCCCAGCCGACCGTCACTGGCTCTTGGACGGCTATCGCGGCTCGCTGGAGCATCTGGGCTGGCGCTTGCCATCCGTAGCGGATTTAAACCTGCTCTTTGCGACGGCCGAGTGGGCGCGCTGGGCCAACCGCGTGATATGGCCTGCTCTCGCAGCGGTGGAGGGGCATCAGGCCGCGTGGGCGTTCGACGAGTTAGCCTTCGTTGAGCAGTGGTGTGAGCTGATGACACCCGTCCTGCCCCATGAGGAGACTGCTGAAAAACCCTGTCAACACGACTAACCACTGGTGCGAGTTCATCAAGAGGACTCCACAGAAAGAGTAGCTGTTGAAAGAACAGTTTCCCGGCTTTCAGGCCTGTATACGCCTGATGTGCAAGCATGATCCACCGGTGCAGGAAGAGGGATTTCATCTCCTCCTTCCCCACACACATGAGCATCTTCAGCACCTAATGGATGAGTTCTCCCAGGAGACCGATCCTGGCCTCGAGAGCATTTGCTCTGACCAGAGCCACTCTTTTTAGTTCCCTGGCTGATCTGGTTCTCTTTCTTATCACCAAACGAGTCCGAGCAGGGTCTTTGGCAAAGTTTAAGCTGCCCATCTAGACTAGGATGATCAACCCTGCTATGATAGAGATGATTGAGGTTTGGCGCCACCCTGGTGCAGGAAGTTTGCCTTTTGCAGAACTGCACATCTAGAGTGAGGCATAGCGGTTCACACCAGTTGCCTCTCAGGAAGTGGCCTTGCACACGTTTTGGAATCCATTTTCTATATGTACACTGTGCTTAATGAGTCATTGGATATCTCATCGAGTAGTGCCTTGTAATGGATGAGGAGTGAGTGTGGTTTTGGAGAGGGAGAGCACACGCACGGTTGGGTAAAGTGCGGCAGGCCGCATTGCGAATGCACAAGGGAAAGGAGTCTTCCTGTGCGAGACAAGCAGCCACTTGATCGCAATGTCACTCCCCAGAGAGTACCTCTGCCTCTGAGTACCATCAAGAAACAGACGAGAAAAGTTGCTACGCTTAGCGTTTTAATGCTGATTAAGCGGATTTGATAGCAGACGTTGAGGACGCGCCGTTCGATAAGGGCCCATCGTCTGATGGAAGGAGAGAGCCATGCTAGTGCAGAAACATGCTTGCAATTCAGGCAAGCGGGAGTACGTTGTAAAGGGTAGGGGTTTAGGGACGCCAGTCCCGCGCTCCATCTTAGCATGCCTGGCTCTGGTGACGGTGTGCGCGCTGTTTCTCCTCACCACGGTGACGGTCCAGGCCGACACCGTCACCATCAACGACCAAGCGGGAGTGCTGGATACAGGGAGGGTACAGGCAGAGGCGGCACAGTTACCTGTCCCTGTGCTCATCTACACCACAGACACGTTCACCGGGGATCAGGATGCGTTGGATCAGTCTACACGCGCACAGTTGCCCGACCAAAACACCATCGCTATCGGCATCGACACCGTAAACAAGCATGTCTCTATCGAAGCCGGTACCAGTGTGCAAGTGTCCGATAGTCAGGCGAGCGATGCTGTAAGCGCCTTTCAAAGCAATTACAATGGAGGCGACTATACCGGAGCGACCAGAGCGGCTCTTGACTCACTTCTTTACTCACTGAACAATGCTTTAGGCGGAAGTAATTCGTGGTGGGATTTTGTACCCTGGTTCTTAGTGGGGATGCTGATATTCGTCTACTTGTTGGTGTGTATCGTCATTTATGAAAGAGAGAAGGGGAGAGGAGTCTATGGTGACGGCTATGGTGGTGGTCATGGTGGTGGTCATGGTGGTGGTCATGGTGGCAGCTTCGGCGGCGGTCATGGCGGCGGTCATGGCGGCGGCTTCTAATTGGACATCTTTTGAGAGACGTGTGAGTGCCTGTGCATCCACACAGGCAACTGGCTTGAACCGCTATGTCTCACTCTAGAGACATCAACGTAAAAAAAGCTTCACTCCCTGCTGGTGGTACCAGGCAAATTCGGTAGACGAAAGTCAGGAGGATTGTCCTATGCAGGTTGAAGCGAAACTTCAGACACTCGGACTCGTGCTTCCCGCAGCCCCGAAGGTTCCACCAGGCATCAAAATTTCGTTCGCCTGGACACGTATACATGGTAATCGGATCTATGTGTCTGGTCATTCAGCTCAGGCCCCTGACGGCTCATTCATTGGTCCCTTTGGCAAAGTCCCGACAGAGGTTTCCCTGGAAGCAGCCCAAGCCGCAGCTCGATCCACAGCTCTCTCCATGCTTGCCAGTCTCAAGCGGAAACTCGGGGACCTCGATCGGGTAACCGCCTGGTTGATGGTGTACGGCATGGTCAATGCTGAACCCGGCTATGGGCAGACCACCAATGCCATCAATGGGTTCTCGGACCTGATTCTTGAACTGTATGGGCCAGAGGTTGGGCAGCATGCCCGCATGGCTGTAGGCATGGCGACGCTGCCCCTCAACAACGCGGTCACCATTGCAGCAGAAGTGGAGTTCGCATTGTAGCATCTTCAAGCCGGGTGACTGATGGCTGGAGATGGCGAAGTATTCTCGGCAAAGCTCCTCACCGTCCCTCTCCCCACAGGGATCACAAGGACGAAGTATGAAAGATGAGCAGCGTTTTGCGGCGAAAAAGCAGATGATGGTCCTCATGCAAGCAGGCCATCCTTGGCAGGAAGCCGCTCGGATTGCAGGAGTGCGAACCAGTCGATCGACTGCCTACCGGTGGTTCCAACAGTTTCGCACACAAGGAGAGGCAACCTTGCGCGATGGGAGACATGGGCACATCGCCAAGATGCGCAAGCCCATCCAAGAGTGGCTTCAAGCCAGATGTTGTCAGGAGCCAAGCCTGCCAAGCTCCTCTCTTCAGAAAGAGCTGAACGCCCACTGCGGTGTGCTGGTCAGTATCACCCATCTCAATCGCATCCGAGCGGCGCAAGGCCTGATAAGGCAACCCGCTCGGATGGGAAAAAAATCATGATCAAAGCTCAACATCTGAACGATACTGGCAAGACGGGGCCGGTGGGCTGCTCCTGGTTGCCGCTGTTCATGAGACCGGGCTACTTACCCACTTCGAAACTGCGATTGCCCCCTGTTTGACCCAGACTTCCCATCCACAGCTCTTCCCTTCTTTGCGCGCTCAGCGCAGTTTGTTGCTCACGTTACTCTTTCTCAATGCGGTTGGCTTGCGCCGAACGAGAGACCTACGTGGCTACACCGACCAGGCACTGGGCTTGTTAACAGGAAGGCGCAGAGCTTACGGCTATTGGCACACCGAGCGATTTCTCGCCCACCTCGCCAATACCCAAGGAGCTGAGGTACTCACGAACGCTCTTGGGGAGTGGACCGCCGTGCTGTGGCAGGAGGCAAGAGAGCAGGAAGCGGCTTGCCGTATCTACATTGATGGGCATCGCAAGCCGGTGTATGCAGACAAGCTGATTCCTCGGGGACTGATTGGATGCTCTGGCAAAATTCTGGGCTGTCGAGCGTTGGTGCTCTTGCATGATGAGCAGGGACATCCTCGGTTGGCAACGACCCATCGAGGAGACCAGCACTTGACCGTGGGACTCCCCCCGATTCTAGCTCGCTATCAAGACCGCCAAGGGGAGGCACCATCCGTTCGCGTGATTGTGGACCGGGAGGGCATGGCGGCTCCTTTCCTGCGCGATCTCAAGGCGCTGGGCCACACCGTGGTGACGGTACTGCGCACGGATCAATATGACGGGCTGGAATCCTTCACTGAGGTCGGAATGTTTGTGCCACTGGAGCGGGATCGGCATGGGCAGGTAATGCGTGAGGTCGCTCCAGCCTGTTTCGCTCTCCCGCTGCCCGACCAGAAAGGCCAGTTTCTTCCTGTACGAGTAGCCCTCATTCGTGACCTGCGCCGTCGCGTTCCCTGTACGCCGCAGGAGGAAGAAACGGACGAGGACATTCGCAAACCAGCTTGGTGGCAAGCGGAGTGGAAAGCCGAGCCGATGCCTGCCACGCCGACCACTGCCAAGCTGATTCCTATTGTCACCACCGCAGACACCATCGATGCCGTGGAACTTGCCCAGACCTACACACGGCGCTGGCCGGTGCAAGAAAATATCATTCGTGACTTTCTTTTGCCGCTTGGTCTGGATACCAATCACGGCTATGGCAAGACGCCCATTGTGAACTCCGAGGTTGCCAGGAAGCGTGCCGCGTTAGAGAAGCGCTTGAGCACTGTCCAGCGATGGATGGCTTCTGCACGAGTTCGTTCCCACAAAGCCTCTCTGCTCTATGATCGTCTCTGGAAGCAAACCAAGGCCTATGGCGATGAGCTCTATCGCAAGCTCAACGCCCATCAGGACGCGCTTGCTGCACAAGGGGTGGACTATTATGAGCGGCGGGCACAGATCAAAGCAGAGAAGGCGGTGATTGATGCAGAGCTGGAGCAGCGCTGGCAACGTGTCTGGCGAACTTATAACACGAGCAGTAAGGAAAGTGAGAAGCAACAACGCTATGCACATGAACAATGTGATCTTTTGCGAGCCTTGGAAGATCTGGCAGCCACAGAGCGGACCATGTATGAATTAGACAATCGCAAAGATCACGTTATGACTATCTGCAAGCTCGCTCTGGCCAATGTGGTGATGTGGACCCGCGATCACTATTTTCCCATCACCTATGCCCATGCCACCTGGGCACAGCTGGCTCCTTTCTTCCAACTCAGAGGAGTGGTGGTCTGGGCGCGGCACACGATCTCTGTCGAACTGCACCCTTTCAATGACCGGCAATACAACCGCGATCTAATGGCCCTCTGTCAACGCGTCAACGAGCGACAAGTACGCTTACCTGATGGACGTCTTCTGGTGTTCTCGGGTGATGGAGACTCATCGTCCCATTCTACATGGGCAGAAGAGGCTGATTGCCTAACACCCTGAATGAGCATCTGGTCGTTCTCCTTCACCGATCCTTGTCAGAGTACACGGTCCTCCCCCAGATCGCGCTTGTCAAGAAGGAGTGTAGGCAATGGCCGCCAAGATAGCAAGGGGGTTTGCCAGGTTGGACTTCCCAACGGCGTAAAGGATGTTATGAGGTGGTCTCGTGACCTCGCCCCTCTTTTCCTTATCGTGATTCCTGGAACTGCCCTTGTTGGTTGGATGTCATGGACCATGCTCTCAATATTACTCGCCCACAAGCCAATGCTGCTGATCAATCGCGAGGGGATCGTTGTCAGTTCAATGCCTCTGCTTAGTGGCTTCTCGATCTCATGGGGTGAAATTGAGGCAATTTTCCCTTCGCGTTATTCTAGGTACAAATTCCTCTGTATTGTACCCAAAAACCCCGATCACTATTTGAAGACGCATTTTAATGGCTTTGGGCGGTTTTACCGGCAGAGCAACTCAAGGGTTGGTTCGCCCCTCTACATTCCTCAGATAAACCTGGCCAAACAGGTTGAAGAGATCTTACAACAGGTGTCTCATACCTATGCAAGCGAAGTGAGCTATTACCACGTTCAAGTTCGATCTTACCCACAAGATGTGCTGAGTTAGAGAGGCCACACATGCTGTTTGCAAGTAACGTGGATGAATGCGAAAGAAAACGATGACAGCTTGCTGTGAAGCGAAAACCAAACAGACAAAGCGCAATTCGGACAACACTTGGGGCGAATTAGACAGTCAAAAACAGACGAGAGGCGTGAGCAGGATCGCGAGGCTCTTGTCAGTCGTGCTTGTGCCAAATGAGAGAGAGATGGGATCGTTCTCGTTTGAGACTGCCTGTCTCATCAGAACCTACGGCAACCGCGATACTTTCCGTCTCGAACAGCGGCAATTGAACGAAGCCGGAACGCAGGCTCGGCGGCGTTCGAGGCTGATATGCAGGTGCTCGCCAGTAGAGTCGCCACTCGGAAGGCGACACATCGATGAGGGTGAGCTGAGGCGAGCGAAACGGCGTCTGAGCCCTGCGGGGGGGACTGATCTCTTTGATTTGTTTTCGATCTTCGGCCAGCTCAACCTGGTACTTGGAAAGAGTGACGGTCTGATATTCGACGGTGATCGAACCATCGTAGACCCAAACCGAGACTTTCTCACCTGACAGACCCCTTTCGCCATAGAGCTTCCATCCCTGGACACGTAGATACCCAAACCGATTGAGATGACGGGTGTAGCGGGTGGCAAACAAAATGCGGTTGAGAACCGATTCAGGATACATCGTCCCTTTGTGCCAATCCAAGACCTGTGCCGGACTGAGTGTTACTAAGAGCAAAGGTTTGCCTCCCTCAGACCCAAAGTATTGCCATAAAATCATCCTCTCACGCTTGAACTGCTGACCACATCCTAGCACAAGAAAAAGCCTCTGGAAAGGAAGTTTTGCCGAAAAGCCGGTTTGGAAGATACGCCTTGCCGAAAATTTATGCGACATTAATGGGATTTCGTCCTCAGTTACCATATGCTACGCAAAGCTCATGCAAATCACATGAGGATCATCTTTTTCTTTGTGGAGGTTATTCATGCTAACTGAGAATGATCTTACCGTGTTGTGCTCGCAGTTGAATCTCTCTCATCAAGCGCGAGCTGTCGTGTCCATCATCCAGTCATCCCCACCCTCCCGCCGGGTAGGCAGCGGTGGGAAGAACGTTCCCGTTCTCTACACCAGCCGCAAAATGGGAGTCACCATTCAAGCCGAAAGCTACAAAAATGAGCTGGCAGGGGTGTATGAAATGGAGCATGATCCGACCGTTCTCGCGTTCTACGACCAGCCACCCCCCATCAAACTCCAGTATCAGGCGAAAAATGGGCGTCGGATTGGCGTGCTGCACACGCCTGACTACTTTGTCATTCGCGCTGATACGCTGGGATGGGAAGAGTGGAAAACCGAAGAAGACTTGAAGAGATTAGCTGAGAAGATGCCACATCGCTACGTTCGCCAAGAGGATGGTCGATGGCGGTGTCCTCCCGGTGAACGGGTGGCAACTCCCTTGGGATTTTACTACCGCCTCCGTTCATCTCACGACATTGATTGGGTCTTCCAACGGAACTTACGCTTTCTCTCCTACTACTTGCGGACAGACACTCCGGCCGTCCAGCCGCAAGCTCGGGAGGAGGTCATCGCGCGGGCTTCTTCCCATCCAGGGATCACCTTGCACGCTCTTTTGCAGCAGCGAGAGCGGGCGACGAGCGATGACATCTACACCTTGCTGGCAACTGAGCAGATCTATGTCGATATCTACGCTGCTCCCCTCGCTGAGCCGGAGCGCGTCCATGTTTTCTGTGACGAGGTGTCCTCGCGGGCCTGGGCAACAGCGATGTGTGCCGATGAGTTCTCCGACAGAAGTCGCCCACATACCCTGTTGGTTGAGCCGGGAGCTGTCGTGGTGTGGGATGGAAAGCCTTGCACGATCTTGTATCAAGGGCAAACCACCTTAACCCTGCTCACCGAGGATCGTCGGCCTCTGGAGATATCCAACCCCCATTTTCAAGCCTTGGTGCAAAGTGGAAAGGTCATCGAGCAAGCTACGCCCTCCCAACGAGAGCGCCTGAGCACCCAAGTGAGCGAACGCCTGCAAAAAGCCTCACCAGAGGCCCTGGCCTCGGCCAATCGACGCTATGCTATCATTCAGCCGGTATTAGAAGGGCTGTACTTTGCCAGAAAGGTTTGCCGAATTGAATCAAAGATAAGGAAGTGGCAAAGCTATTGATTCAATCCTACTATTGAAAATAAAGTCAGCTTCTTCTGGCAGAGCTACCTATCACTTTCAGAACTCTTTCTCTTTGTCATACTTTCTTCAGCAACCCATGGCGTAATCAAACCTGCAAGAGTGGCAAAAACGAAGCCTGGCTGTTCCAAGAGCAGGAACAGCCTTTCCCCGATCCCTGCTGCCTGAGTCCACTAAGTGGGTCAATCTGCAATTGACTTGTGGAAAAGAGCAGGGGGTGGTATACTTTGCTGGTCAGGGAAGGACCTGCAGAGAAGAGAAGCAAAGAACCAGGTGAGAGATGGGCGCACACCCAAAAATCGCGCTTCGTCCCTTGAGCGAAGCAGAACAGCACGCATTGCAGCGTGTGACCAAGGCCAGCAGTGAACGGGTCGATGCCGTCAAACGAGCCAAAGCGTTGCTGGCAGTAGCAGAAGGAAAGACCTTGACGCAAGCTGGGGTAAGCGCTGGCCTCTCGCGTGAGGGCGTCTCCCAACTGGTAGAGCGGTTCAACCAGCGAGGATTAGCGGTATTGGTGATTGCCTCGGGACGAGGCCGCAAGCCGACGTATGGAGCTGAGGCGCGAGGGCGGGTGGTGCAGGAGGTGCGCCGCCAACCCGATCGGGTGAGCGATCAAAGCGCGACCTGGTCGCTCAAACTCTTGCAGCGCGCGTTACGGCGAGCAGGTCTGCCTGCCATCGGCTCGACCACCATTGGACGCATCTTGCACGAGGAAGGCTACAGCCTGCAACGCGACCGCACCTGGTGTGATACAGGTTACGCGTTACGCAAACGCAAAGACGGGGTCTACCGTGTGCGCGATCCTCATGCCCAGGAAAAAAAATTTGATTGAACGAGCCTATCAGCTGGCAGAAGCCTGTGGCCTCCCCTTGTGGAATCAAGATGAAGCCGGTCCTTATGCCACTAGACCCCAGCCGGGAGCCAGTTGGCAGCTCGAAGGCCATCCCAATCTGCAACCGCATGAATATCTGCGCGATGGAGGAGCCAAGCTGATGACCTTGTTTCGCCCCGCAACGGGGGAGGTGCGAGCCAAAGGCGTCATTTCGGTGACCAATGCGGTCTTACATCCCTGGCTGCAAGAGCAGTTGCTCATCATTCTTGCGTGTGAGGAAGAGGTCCGAAACCAGGAAGATCATCAGCCTGCCCCACTTGAGCAGACGGAGGTGGCAGCCCAATGCCAGCAGTGGGAGACCTGGCTCGGCTGGCGGCTGAGTGAGCGCTATCCCCCTCTGCGCATGCTTCTCGTCTGGGATAATTTGGCCGGTCATCGCAGCGACAAAATGGTCTCCTGGCTCTTTCAGCATGGCATTATGCCGCTCTATACGCCACTTGGAGGCTCCTGGTTGAATATGGCGGAGTCGATGCAGCGTATCCTGGTCCGGCGGGCCTTGTCTGGTCAATATCCTCAAACGCAGGAGCAAATCATTGAGTGGTTGGAGCAGACCGTAGCTGGCTGGAACCAGGACCCTACTCCGTTTGTGTGGAATGGCAAACGCAGAGAGCGAAGGCCTCGAGCCCGGCTCAAACGGTTAGCTGGATCGGGAGCAGCCGTTCTGGCTTACGCAAGTTAATTGCAGATTGACCCACTTAGTGGTGCATCCGGCAAGTTCAGGCCACTTTTGGGAGCTGTGCAATGCCGGGCTTTCTGCGAGGCCGATGGCGGCGACGGCGGCCCCACACATAGGGGTGCTTGTGGGCATTCCAGTAGGCCGTCGCCTTTTGCACTGCCTCCTCGATCTCTTGCCAGCTCTGGAAGCGTCGGCCTTTGAGGGCCAGCGACTTGAGGGTCTTCCACCAGGGCTCAATCAGGTTTAAGTACGCCGCGTAGGTGGGCTGAAAGACGAACTCCCAGCGCGGATACGCCAGATTGAAAAGCAGGACATCGACGGCCCGATGCATCGTCAGGTTATCTAAGACGGCGTAGACCCGCTCCACATCTTTGGGAATCCACTCCTCTAGCTGTTGGAGAAAGTCGACCCAGTTGACCAGCGTTCGTCTCCTGTAGGTGGCAGTGAAAACCTCGCCAGTCTTGGGCTGGAGCGCTCCGAACACATAGCCCGCCTTTTCTCGCCTGCCGTAGTCGATCTCTTGCTTGGCTCGCTCAGCTCCTGCTTCGTCCGTCGCATGGGCCTTGACCAGGCGCTTGCCTGGATAACTCTTGACACCCACAGGACCCATTTGATCTAGATCGACAACAACACTATTGGGTGGAGGGCTGGTGTAGAGGGTTTCGATGGCCCCCTTTTTTTCGCGAAGTCGGGATCGACCCGCTCGCCAAACCAGGTTTCTTCATGTCGCCACGAGAGGCCTTCGGCGATGAAGATCTCGCTGATGCGACTGCGCTTCATGCGAATGCCTTTGACGCGGTGCAGGTAGTCCACCAGTCGATCCAACGTCCAGGTCGTATAGCCCTCTTCTCCCAAGTCCTGGGGCCGGGAGAGAGCGGTCTGAATGATCTCGCTGACCAGTGCTGGCTCGTAGGTCACAGGCCGACCAGAGCGCGGCGCTTCTTCTAACCCTTCTAACCCCTGCTCATTGAAGCGATGAAGCCGATTGCGCACCATCCGTTCACTCACTTCAAGCTGCTTTGCAATCTCGGGCGTCTGCCGTCCCCCTCTTGCCAGCCAGATGATCTGCGCTCGTTTGAGTTTCCCGACAGGCGTGCTTCGTGCATTCACCAGGCGTTCTACCGTCTTTTGCTCTTCTTCGGTCAATTCTCGCAATCGTAGCGCCATCTCATCCCTCTCCTTGTTTGTTCGCCTTTCTCCTTCCTCAAGTATACCATATTTGCCGGATGCACCACTAAGCTTGCCTCCTCGCCTAACACTTCCCCCCATCACACCACCACTGCCAGATGTTGATGGGGCCTTCAAAGGGGCTTTGCTGGAAGTTGTGCGTCCCCTTGTGCACGATGGATATCCCTGACGTACTGTAGAGCACGATGAAGGGCAACTCCGTCAGGTAGATCTGATGGATCTGGTGGAAGATATCCTGCCGCGCGCCCGCATCCGCTGTCGCCAGTTCCTGTTTGTAGAGGGCATCCAGGGCCGGGTTGCAATAGAAGGTAGAGTTGTCTCCACATGCCAGTATCCCAGAATCGTTGGGGTCATACCTGCCCGCTACCGCTCCTGTGGGTGGTGAGGCCTTTCCCCCAGGCAAGAAGGAGCCAAAGAACGTATCGGCAGGATAGTTCTGGATGTCGAGCTTGATGCCGATCGCCTGCAAGTTGCGCTGCACGACCGCTTCAACATCCTTGCGTTCTGGATAGCCGCAATCTACTAGTGCAATTCCACCAGAGGTGGTAGGCAATGTGGTACAATACGAGGTATGAGAACACCCATTTTTATCCGACCTTTCACCCAGGACGAACAGCACCAAATCCAAGCGGGACTGCGTTCGTCCGATGCCTTTGTGATGCGTC
>WNGG01003537.1_pt1 | contig 17643 bp, 12 predicted proteins | sample 5400661 | NCBI WGS metagenome assembly WNGG01 (sample SAMN13153372, study PRJNA577476) | soil metagenome | isolation source: 100 cm soil or saprolite under Garry oak tree replicate 1 | place: USA:California | collected 2016-06-15 | reverse complement strand
TGATTGCGCTTGATTCTCAATTCCACATCTTCGATATAGGGGTGACCCCTTCGCAGTTCCGCCCAGGTCTTATCGTCAACCAGGGCATCACTACCCGGTCCAGCTGGTAGCGAGCCTTCATAGGCGCCGCAAAGAATCACCCGCCGAAAACGAAGGCCGGCCGCTAATCGGTAGTCCGATATGGCTACCCCGGTCCCCAGACTGCGAGGACGCAAGTACGCCGCCTCGAGGTTCGCCCGCAGCGCCTCGTTGAATGCACTCAGGCTAAAGCTTCCCCCCACGGCGCCGACCGTCCCCAATTGCTCAATCTCCAGCAGAACATCGTCCAGCGCTTGAGCAGAGGGGTCGAGATACTCCTCGACCATCTCGCTGAACAGACGGATGAACTTGGCAGCCGGGAGCGGCTCGAGGAGCTGCTCGAGCCGCGCAATCATCCCGTTCATGAACTCGCGAAGATCCCGCGCCTGCTCGCTTGCGTTGGCTTCAGCCCGCGCCCTGGATTCGTTTCCTTCCGCTTCCCGATGCGTCGAAGACGCCTCCATGTCGCGCATAAACGCCTCGAGCCCCCGCCTCCAGCGGTCTGCTCCCTTCGTGATCCCGGCCTGTCGCGACACTCGGTCCCATGCGGCCGGCAGCGCGCCAACCGTGCCGCCACCCGCAGGCAGCCGGCTACGGAGTGGGGCTATGCTCAATAACTCCATCACTGAGGTCCGCGAAAAATTCCTTTCGGGCAGCATTGCTAGGTCTAGCACAGCGCGGCCGGCCCGCGTCTCAATCAAGGGTATTCCGGGTAACGGTACCGCCGGCACCTCTGCGGCGGCGAATGCCTCGCGTAACAAGCGGCGGTAAGCCCGGTCCGCGCCGTGAAACACCCCGATTTCATCTATGCCCACACCGGCTTCCAAGGCAGAAATTACTTCGCGCACTGCTTCCCGCGCTTCGCTCGTGGGGTCTGGCGCGAGGACGAATCGCCGCTCCGGGTCGCACACAGGTTCGTCGAGCTCTGTATACTCCTGCGCTCGCTCTTGAAATGCCGCCAGGACCCCAGCGGCCCCGGCTGAGTCCCCGCTCGGAGGAACGACCATCACTTGACCAACGTCGGCTGGCCGCCATCTGCCGTGGCGAACAACTGCGGCTGCCTCATCTAACAGGTCCTCCTCGTCATAGAAGCGCGCGGACTCCTGTCGAAATCGATCGTACAGGCGGAGAATCTCGGCAAATTGATCGCCGTACACGCCTCCTCGAACGTCTGACGAATTGCGGACCCCGCCCCGGCGCAAACGCCGAAATATCCGGCGCAAGGCCCGGGCGTAGCCGGGCAGGTCGCCCACCTGCGCCAGCGCCCCGCGCGACCCTCGCGCGATAACCTCGGCGAGATAATCGCCGATCGGCCGGGCCAGCGGGGCGCGTCCTGCCTCTGCCAGGTGGCCCGCAGCGAGTAGCTCAGCGATGCGAGGCAGGGTCTCGAAGCGCACGCCGGCGAAAGGCGCCAATGCCGCCAGGCGACGTCTTAACTGAAGGCCAGCGGCGTGCGAGGGCACGATCACCGTAACCGGCGCCAGCGGATCGAGGCGCCGCTCGGCCGCCAATGACTTTAAGGCGGAAAAAACGTCGGGCATTCGGTACCCACGATCCTTGACGTGAGCAGCCCTGTCAAGCGGGATACGGCACTATCAACATTCGCGCACGATTGCAAGCCCAGGAACAGTTGGAAACCCATGGTTTACGCTTTCCGGTGAGAACTTGGCGAGATACCCGTGCGAAACTGACGCCCAGGAGAAATTGCGCGTGCACCCAGGAGGTATTGGCTCATGTCCGAACAGGTGATGGTCATCGTCGCCGACCTTGACGACCCGAAACACGGCGAGATCAACGTCGTCGAGAGCGTCCACAAGGGTGCGAGGCTGGTCGAAACATTGCTCGAAGCTGGCTTCGACGAGGCGCGCATCCGAGTTTTCTCCGGCGCCGAGATGGATATGAGAGTGAGGCACCGGCCAGTCGTTGCGCTCGTCGGCGGAGACCAGAATGCAGAAGGTGGCCCCGGCGAGACGTCAGATAAGCACTCCGAGAACACCGAGGACTCGGCCCAGAGAACAGTCGCCTCTGGCACCAGAGCTGAGTCTCGTAAGGAGGAAGTGACCTCCCAGCATTACGAGCGCAACGGCGTTCGCTTCTCGACCGCTTTTCGGCCTGCCTGAACTTTAACCCCACGCAATCTTCGAGCGCTCAGCATGGCAAAGGCGAGCGTTTAGCCGCTATTATGGGCCGGTGACCTATGCAGCCGCGCCGGAACAGTATACGGAAATCGCGTTCAGAGCCCTTGACGTTGATGCGGCGAATCTCGCTCTAGGCCACGAAACGTTCGAGGCTTGCGGCGCGACTTTCGTCCGGAATCGCGCGTATCCGCTCATCTACGACGCGAACCATGTGGCCGCCATTAGCGCCTCCACGCCCGAAGAGATAGACCGCCTCCTCGCCCGCGTCGAGCGAGAGTACGATCACACAGCCCATCGTGAGTTCGGAATCGACTTCAGGACGCCGCCTGCCTTCGTCGCTCGCCTTCTTCTCGAGGGGTTCGAGCGACGCGACTCGCTGGTGATGGTACTCAATGGCGAATTGCGCGCGCGCCCGCCTGATATCGAGATAAGGCGCGTGCAGACCGAGGACGATTGGCGGGACTACGCGGCGCTCAGGGAGCTGGACTGGCGTGAACATGAGCGGCGCATCAAGAAGGCTCCGGAGCCTGCGGTCGGCGAATCGCTTTACTCTGTAGCGCGGCTCAAGCAACCGCCGGTCCAATACTGGTTCGCCTGCTTAAAGGGCCGTCCCCTCGCCTACTTCAACTCCTGGGCCGGCATTGACGGAGTCGGGCAGGTTGAGGATCTCTTCACGCATCCGAAGTTTCGCCATCGAGGCCTGGCGACGGCGCTCATCCACCATTGCGTGCTGGAATGCCGGCACAACGGGGCCGGCCCTGTCGTTATCGTCGCTGACCCCACGGATACGCCGAAACAGATGTACGCCGCCATGGGCTTCCGGCCCATCGCTGTGTACTCGCATTACCTCAAGAGGCTTCCAAAGACACAGCGCTCCCGGTAACTTCGTTACGCGCCCGTCGGCGCGACGCCTCGTGCTGATAATCGGTCGCGTTCGTTGACACAAGCAGCCGCGCGTTTCGCTCGGCGTTTTTGGATGCTATAGTGAACGCAAATATGGCCCAGCGAACTCGAAGCAAACAAGACGGCGAGCCGGCCGTCGCCTCCTTCCCCGAGCTCCCCCCCGACATGACTATCGAGGCCATGCTCCCGCACCGTTGGGCCAGCCAGGACGGCCGCGACATCTTCTCCAAGGCCAACGAATTCGCGCTTGCAGACCAGGCGCGCGACCGCCAGATATATCCCTTTTTCCAGCCCCTGGACAACAACGATGGCCCGCAGGCGCAAATCTACGGCAAGCGTGTCTTAATGTTCGGCTCCAACAACTATCTCGGGCTCACTCGCCATCCCTATGTCGTCGACTCGGCAGCCCGCGCTGTCCTCAAATACGGTACCTCAATGACCGGCTCGCGCCTGCTCAATGGCAGCACGCACATGCACGAAGAGCTGGAGCGCCGCATTGCAAGATTCGTAAACAAGGAAGCAGCACTCGTCTTCACGACAGGCTACCAGACGAATCTAGGCGCGATCTCTTCGCTCGTCAGCCGCGGCTCGGTCGCTGTCGTCGATAAATCGGATCACGCCAGCATTTACGACGGCTGCCGACTGGCAGAGGGTGAGATGGTGCGCTTCAATCACAACAGCGCGGGGCATCTCGATTCTGTCCTCAGGAGGATAGGCGAGGATAAGGCCTGCCTCGTCGTCATTGACGGCGTGTTCAGCATGGGCGGTGATATCGCGGACCTACCCGGCATCGTCGAGGTCTGCCACAAGTACCGTGCCCGGCTCCTCGTGGACGACGCCCACGCCATCGGAGTCATCGGTGAAGGCGGCCGCGGCACAGGAAGCCACTTCGGTTTGGAAGATGCCGTAGACCTTGTCATGGGCACCTTCTCAAAATCGCTTGCTTCCATTGGCGGCTTCATTGCCGGCCCCCGCAAGGTGCTCGACTGGGTGAAGCACTTCGGGCGCACCCTAATCTTCAGCGCCAGTCTCCCACCCGCGTCCACCGCGGCTGCCCTCGCTGCCCTCGATGTGCTGGAGCGCGAACCCGAGATGGTAGACCGCCTGCACAAGCTCGCTGCCCAATGGCGCCAGGGGTTGAGCGACATGGGCTTCGATGTGGGCCGCTCTGAGACACCGATCGTTCCGGTGAACGTCGGCGACGAGTACAGCACCGTGATGTTCTGGAAATCGCTGATCGAAGACGGCGTCTACACGAACCCCGTGATCTACCCCGCAGTGCCTATGGGCAAGGCAATGCTCCGGACGAGCTGCATGGCTACCCATACCCCTGAGCAGATCGAGCAAGCCCTGGAGCGCTTCCGAACTGTCGGCCGCAGACAAGGTATCCTCTCCTAGCTCAACGCCAGCCACCGCCGTTTCTGTAACAGCGGTTGCCTCCAAACGCGACCTTGAAGAGTTCATCCGCCTGCCCTGGCGGCTCTACCACGGGGACCCAAACTGGGTGCCTCCCCTCCTTCGCCTCCAGCGCGAGCTCTTCTCGCAAAAGCACAACCCCTTCTTTCAGCACGCGGATGTCCAGCTGTTCCTCGCCCGCCGTGATGACCGCGTCGTTGGCCGCATCTCCGCACAAATCGATCACGAGCACAACCGCTACCACAACGAACGTACCGGCTTCTTCGGTTTTTTCGAATGCGAGAATGATACTGCCGTTGCCTCGGCTTTGCTGAATACAGCCGAGGAGTGGCTGCGCGACCGAGGGATGGATCGCATTCGGGGCCCGCTAAACTTCTCCGTCAACGGCGAAGTCGGTTTTCTTGTCACAGGATTCGATTCTCCGCCGCAAATCCTTATGCCATACACCCATGCCTACTACTTGGGCCTCGTCGAGGCATCCGGCTACGGCAGGGTCCAGGACCTGTATGCCTGGCGCTGGGACAGCCAGCCGGTGCCCGCAGGCCCCGCTCGCCTTGTGCGTGAACTACGATCGCGGCCAGAAGTTCGCGTCCGTGTCGCGGATATGAAGCGCTTCGACGAGGAGGTTCGCACGATCCTTGACCTCTACAACGAGGCTTGGAGCGAGAATTGGGGCTACGTCCCGGCAACCGAGGCCGAGGCCCGGCAAATGTCGCGCGACCTCAAGTTCATCGCCGACCCGCATCTTGTTCCCTTCGTCGAGATTGATGGGAGGCCTGCCGGCGTCGCTCTCGCCGTTCCCAACCTCAACGAAGCGATCCATGACCTTAACGGTAAACTGTTTCCGTTCGGGTTCCTCAAGCTGCTCTGGCGACTCAAGGTCAGGCGCCCGCGCAACGGCCGGCTACTGTTGCTCGGCGTGCGCAAGGAGTTCCGGACGCGCCGCTATGCCGGCCTCGCCTACCTGCTCTGTGACGAGATTTACCGGCAGGCTAACCAGCGCGGCTACGAATGGGCGGAGTTCTCTTGGACGCTCGAGGACAACCACCTGATCAACTCGCTGATTAGCAAGATCGGTTGTCGCCACTACAAGACCTATCGCATTTATGAAAAGCCGCTCTAGCCAAAGCGCGCGGCCTTCCGTCATCCTGAGCGCTGGCTACATTGGCGCTCGGCGCCGAGTATCTTCGCGAAGGGATCTGCGGTGGGGTCTACCTCCGTTGGAGCCAACCTCTTCCCCTGGTCGTCCGAAATGCTCGGCGTCTAGTCCATTCTTCTTACGCTCGAATCATCCATGGCCATGAAGGTTCTCGTTACCGGCGCCAGCGGCTTCCTTGGCTCCCACGTTGCGCAACAGTTCGCGGCTGATGGCCACAGCGTCCGCTTGCTCCTCCGCAGAACGAGCAGCCGCCGCTTCCTCTCCGGCTTCGTCTATGAGATAGCGCTCGGCGACGTATCAGATCCGGCCACGCTGTCGAGCGCCGTCGATGGCGTCGATGCCGTCGTCCATGCCGCCGGCCTCATCAGGGCCCGCAACGAGGTGGAGTTCCAAGCAGTCAACGCCACTGGCACCGCGAACCTCGTTCGCGCCGCCGAGCAGTCAGCATCGGTAAAGCGGTTTGCATACGTCTCCAGCCTTGCCGCGCACGGCCCGAGCCCAGACGGCGAGCCACGGCCATATGATGTGCCCGCAAATCCCGTAAGCGCCTATGGCCGCAGCAAGCTCGCCGGCGAGAATGCCGTCCGCCAGTCCGACCTCGCTCCGCGAGCCGTGATCTTCCGCCCGCCGGTGATCTACGGCCCGCGCGACCCCGCCCTCGTTCCCTTCTTCCGCCTCGTGCGTTTCAGAGTGGCCCCGTTGTTGATGGGCGGCCGCAACCGCATCTCGATCGTCTACGCTGAGGACGCTGCCCACGCTATCGTCCAGGCAACTACGGGCGAAGCCGAGATCGGCGGCAAGGTGTATTCTCCGGAAGACGGCCGCGTCCACACCTGGCGCGACCTCCTCGCCGCAATCGAAGAGGCGGTGGGCAGGCGCGCACTCCGCCTAAGCGCCCCGCCTTGGGCGTTCTCGGCCGCCGCACTCGCGAGCGAGGCTTTTGGCTTTGCGACGCGCCGTGCCGTCTCTCTCACCCGCGACAAAGTCCGCGAAATGGCGCAACGCCATTGGGTCTGCTCCAGCGAGAACCTCCGGCAAGATCTCGGATGGGCCCCTTCCGTCAATATCCGACGAGGAGCAAGGCTCACTGCGGACTGGTACCGCCGCGAGCGTTGGATCTGAAGCGTCTCCTCGCGTCGTTGTATAATCCGCCGCGCGAGCAAGGGAGGTCACACATGGAGTGCAAAGTCATCAGCATTTCGCGCGCGCTCGGCGCGGGCGGCGAAGAAATCGGCCTCGACGTGGCCGCCAGGCTCGGCTTTCGCTTCGTAGATGAGGAGATAGTCGCCCGTGCTGCGGAGAAGGCGGGAGTTTCCCCTCAGACGATTGAGAAGGCCGAGCGCACGCCTCCGCTAGTCGAGCGCATCCTTCAGTTTATGGGCACAACCGCGGTAGAGCCGGCCGGCTATGTTCCCGCTGTTGCGCAGATGTCGCCGGCCTACGAGGCGCTGATCGAGCAGGTCATCCGCGAGACCGCGGCACAGGGAAACGTCGTAATTGTGGCCCACGGCGCCAGCATCCCTCTCGCCGGGCAGTCCGGCGTTCTTCGCGTGCTTGTCACGGGATCGCCCGATTCCCGTGCCGCCAGGATCTCGAGTCAAGGCTCTGACTTGCGTAAAACGAGAAAGGCCGTCGAAGACTCAGACCGCGAACGCAAAAGGTACCTCGAGCGCTTTTATGGCATCGGAGCCGAGCTCCCGACCCACTACGACATCGTCCTCAACACGGATGTTCTGCCACTCTCCGTCGCCGCGGACGTTATTGTGGCTGCCGCCAAAGGATCGTGAGCCAGAGCCAGTTTTAGGCCATCGCTGTCCGCGATGCTAGCAGTGATTGGGCCAACCAATTCGACCCCTAGATAGCGGCAGACGGAGCGGGATGCCCGGCTCGCCTCCCCGAAAGCAACCTCCGTGCCCCGAGCCATCCTGGCTCCGTCCGCAAAGAGGATGGCGTATCCTCGCTCACCCACTCTAGCCGCGACTGTATTTCAGTCACATCGCCGTCGATCGAGATGAGGTTTCAGAGCCGTAACGCTATCGTGTTTAGCTTGCGCTATACTGTGCACATTCTTCGATAGGAGCAGCTCGATGACCCAGTCCGTACAGAGCGAGCGCCTCGACTTCAGCTCTGCCCGAAACCTTCCGCCTGAGCAGGCCGCGTTCTTTTATCTCGGCGAGCCGAAACTCGTCGCCGAGGGAGTCGCCTTTTTCCCGGCGCTCGGCAATTCCACCGCCTTCATCCTTGATCCAGGAGTGCTTATCGTCGACACCGCGCAGCAGCGCTTTACCCCGGCCATACTCTCCGGCTTGCGGGCCAATTACACAGAGGCGCCAATCGAGGCAATCATCTATACACACGGCCACATCGATCACGTGACGGGCGCCGAAGCGATCATCGCCGAGGCCCAGAATCGCGGCGACCGCCGCCCGAACATCATCGCCCATCGCGATCTCCCCGCCCGCTTCGATCGTTATCGCCTTCTCGCCCGCCAGAACGATCACATCAACCGCATTCAGTTCAACTTGCCACCTGATGCCCGGCCGTTCTCCGAAGCGGCCCTCACCTACCCCGACACGACTTATGACACGAGCATCACAACAACCGTCGGCGGGACAATCTTCGAGCTCTATCATTGCCGCGGTGAGACCGACGACGAGACCTGGGTCTGGTGCCCGTCCCGGCGTGTTCTATGCACCGGCGACACGTTCGTCTGGTGCTCGCCCAACGCGGGCAATCCGTACAAGGTACAGCGCTACGCGCTCGACTGGGCGCGCGGGCTGGAGCGCATGGCCGGTCTACGCCCGCTGCATCTCCTTCCCGGCCACGGCCCCGTCCTGTCCGGCGAAGAACGCATCCAGGAGGCGCTCCTTACGACCGCGCACTTCCTGCGGTCGATCCACGACCAGGTCGTCGCTGGCATGAACGAAGGCAAGTGGCTGGAAGACATCATCCGCGACATCCACTGGCCCGCTACAGATAAACCGTGGCTCCAGCCCATCTACGACCATCCGGAGTTCATCGCCAGAAACGTTTACCGCCTCTACGGTGGGTGGTACGACGGAGACCCCGCCGACATCCTGCCGGCGCACTCCCACGACATCGCCGTCGCGCTCATCGGCGCCACAGGGTCGGCGCCCATTCTCGACCGTGCGCGAAGACTCCGAGACCAGGGCGATCTCCAGATGGCCTGCCACCTCGTGGATTTCGTCCGCAAGGGTGAGCCAGGCAACCGCGAGGCGTGGGAACTTTGGCGAGACCTCTTCGCCGCCCGCGCCGCCTCCGAGCCGTCCCTCATGGCCCGGGGCGCTTTTCTCTCGGCCGTTCGCGAGGCGGAAGCGAACCTGAAGGGACTTGGATGACCGCTGCCGAGGGCGTGTTCGAACTGGTCTATCCACTGCCCGACCTCGAGCGGCCTCGCCTTCTTATTGCATTGCAGCCGTGGATAGATGTCGGCTCGGTTGGGACGATGGCGCTCGGCTTCCTCGAGCAGTATTGGGACGCCCAGGAGATCGGCAGGCTCAGGCGCCCGGGCGTCTTTTACGATTTCAGCCGCTACCGTCCCATGCTCTACCGCCGCGAAGGAGATCGGCATGTCGCTATCCCGAACACCTTCCTGCGCCACGCCAGGTCGCCCGCGGGCCAGGAATGGCTCTTCGTTCACGCCCTCGAACCGCACTCGCACGGCGAAGATTACGTAGAAGCCGTTCTTGGCCTCATTCGTCAGTTCGGCGTGCGCCAGTACACGCTCATCGGCTCCATGTACGCCCCCGTGCCCCACACCCGCCCACCTGTCGCCAGTGGCGGAGCAGCCAGCGACGACCTTCGCGAGCAGGTCCTGCGCGCCGGCGTCAAGGAATCCTCCTACGAAGGCCCGACCACTATCCTCGCCACAATGCCCCAAATGGCCTCGGGCGAAGGGATCGAAACTGCGAGCATTATTCTCCAGCTCCCGGCCTACATTCAGCTTGAGCGTGACTACTGCGGGACCGAGGCGCTTCTCGACATTCTCTCTCGCGCTTATTCCCTCGACCTCGACATCTCATCGCTACATGAGGAGAGCCAGCGCCAGCGCGAGGCCATGAACGAGTCCGTTGCTCAAAATCCTCAACTGCAGGCGATGGTCGCTGAGCTCGAGCGAGTGTACGACTCCGAGAAGGAGGGACCTGCCGAGGAGACCCCCGAACTATCCCCGGAGCTGGAAGGCTTCTTGAAGGACGTCCAGACCCGGCTCGACGATTCCTCCTAGAGCTGGCCTCACCAACTCCCGCCACCTCCGCCTCCGCCCCCTCCACCCGAGCCACCGCCTCCGCCGAACCGCCCTCGGAGGTCACAGAATCGCCGGAAGCGACGATAGAGACGGAAGCCGAACAGATCACGGACAGCGAGACGGACGAGGCGTTCGACATCAGAATCGACATCCAACTAGGCTCGTCGCGGGCTTTGAAAGTGAAGCGCTGGGGCGTTCAGGAGAACCCCTTCAACGGCTTCAAGTCTCCGCGGGGGCGATTCTAATCAATTAGCGGTTCATCGTTGGGAGAGGCCGGGGCCGACGGGCCCCGGCTCCTCTTTTTACTTTAATTGAGCGGTTTCCGCCGCAGTTCTACGTCAGACGGGCAGCGGCAACTGCTCATTTCTCAAGGTCATCCCGGGCAGCAGCAATTTCGTTGAGCAGGCGCCGAATCCGGCCGCGCACTTCATCGACGCGCCATGGTTCGGGAAGCCAGCGTTGGAAACGGTCATTCGGAGGGGGTTCGCCCCGAAACCACCAGCCGATCTGTCGGTGCTCGTCTAGAGACGGAAACTCCTTGAGCATGAACGCGCGGACTGATTTGGAGAACTTCGCGCTTGCCTCGTCGACATCACTAATTGGAGCCCAAACCGCCGACCGGAGGTGCGGATTCAAGATGGACAACACATTACCGTCGAGCTGAAGGTAGAGAGCTCCAAGCCCGACCACAAGATCCCACGCACCGGCGTGTTTCACAATGCTAAGCGTCCATTCCAAGCCATTCGCCATACCGAACAGCGGCAGTGGAGACGAAAGTAGGCTGACGTCATCGACTTCAAAATAGACCGGCATTTCGAAGAATGTGTGACTCCACACACCCGGGTCGATTTCTGTGGGTGCTTGCACACTGGAGCAATAATCATGAGCACGAATTAGCTCCTCTGGGTCGACCTCGAAGTGCAGTCGTACGGTCATGGCCTCAGCGCTGGCACTTCGGGCAAAAGTGCGTACTCCGTCCCGCCACCTTTTCCCGCCTGATTTCTGTGCCGCAGACGTAGCAGGGCTGCCCGGTCCGGCGGAAGACCTTCACCTTCAGCTGATGCCCGCCTTCGCGCCCACTCGCATCGAGATAGTCGCGGAAGCTCGAGCCGCGGTCGCCCAGGGCAAGCTCGAGCGCCTCCCGGATCGCCTCATGCAGCAGCTTGACGCGGCGCCTCGACAGCGTGTTCGCAGCTCGCTTCGGGCTGATGCCGGCGATAAACAGCGCCTCATCGGCATATATGTTTCCGATGCCGGCGATGGCCTTCTGATCGAGCAAAGCGCCTTTTATGGGGCCCGACCGCCGCTTGAGGAGGGCGTGGAGGTAGGCAGGCGTGAACTCTTCGCCGAGTGGCTCCGGGCCGAGCTTCGTCCACATGAGCGCCTCATCGTCGACCAACCACATCGTCCCGAACTTGCGCAGGTCGACGAAGCACAGCCAAGCCCCGTCATCCAGCCGGAAGGTCGCGCGTAGATACGGCGACTCCGGGCAAGCGTCTGCCTCGTGGAGGAGCCGCCCGGTCATACGCAGGTGAACGCCCCACGACAGCCCACCGTCCACTCGGAACAGAAGGTACTTGCCGCGGCGCTCGATATCCTCGATGCGCCGCCCGGCGATTTGCCGGCAGAACTCGTCCGGTGGAAGGAGCTGAATGAGCCGCGGCGCGTTCGGGGAGACCCAGGCTTCGGTTATCGTGCGGCCGACGACGATCGGGAGTAGATCGCGGCGGATGGTCTCGACTTCAGGGAGTTCGGGCACGGACTAGGTCGCGGCGAATTCTTCGACGCCGGTCGCCTCGCCGTATTGCATCTCGCCCCAGTTGCGGCCGGTCTTCGTGTCGACCTTCAGAGGCACCTTCATGTCGAGCGATTTCGGCATGATCTCGAGGCAGAGCCGGCGCATGTCTTCCAGCTCCTCGCCGGGACACTCGAAGATCAGTTCGTCGTGGACCTGGAGGATCATCAGGCTGCGCATGTTCCGGCGCTGCATCTCGGCGTCGAGGCGGTTCATCGCGATCTTGATGATATCGGCGGCCGTCCCCTGCACCGGCATGTTGACGGCGGCGCGTTCGGCGGCGTTGCGCACGTTGAAGTTCGTCGAATGGATCTCCGGGATGTAGCGCCGGCGGCCGAAAAGCGTCTCGACGTAGCCGTACTCGCGGACGCGCTGGATCGTGTCCGAGACGTAGCGCTGCATGCCAGGGTATTTCTCGAAGTACGTGCGAATGAACTCCCCCGCCTCTTCGCGCGAGATCTTCTCGCGGACGGAGAGGCCGTAGTCGCTGAGGCCGTAAAGGACGCCGAAGTTGAAGACCTTCGCGCGGCGACGCATATTAGCCGTCACTTCTTCAATCGGGACGTTGAAGACGCGTGCGGCTGTCGCGGCATGGATGTCGTCGTCGTTCTCGAAGGCCTCGACGAGCCCGGGGTCCTCCGTCATGTGCGCGACGATGCGCAGCTCGATCTGCGAGTAGTCGGCGGCGAGCAGCATCGGGTCGGGGCCGACGTCGCGGGCGATGAAGGCGCGCCGGATCTGCTCGCCCAGCTCCGTGCGGACGGGGATGTTCATGAGGTTCGGGTTGCTGGAGGCGAGCCGGCCCGTGGCGGCGCCCGTTTGGTTGAACTCCGTGTGGATGCGTCGCGTCTGCGGGTGCACGAGGAACGGCAGGGTGTCGAGATACGTCGACTTCAGCTTCGTCAGCTCGCGGTAGGCGTAGATGTGGTCGATGATTTCGTGAAGTCCGCGCAGGCCCTCGAGCGACTGCTGGTCGGTGCTGTAAGCGCCAGTCTTGAGGCGGCGCGTCTTCGGCAGATGCAGCTCCTCGAACAGGATCTGCGAGAGCTGGATGGGCGAGCCGATGTTGAAATCGTGGCCGACGGACGCGTAGATATCCTCCTCGATTCGCCGGATTTCCATGGTGAGCGATTCGGACATCTCATGCAGCGAACCGGTGTCGACGGCGACGCCGTTCAGCTCCATACGCGCGAGCACGGAGACCAGCGGCATCTCGACCTCGTCGAAGAGGCGGCGCATCCCCTTCTCGTCAAGCTCGGGCTCGAGGACGGCGCGCAGGCGGGCAATCGCGTCGGCGCAGGCGCCCGCGCACTGGCCCGCCGCATTTATGTCGACCTGGTCCCAGGTGATCGTCGCCGAGCGCTTGTTGGTCGGGTTGAGGAGCGCGTTGCGGTCCTGCAGCTCGATGCCCAGACGGCGAGCGCCGAGCCAACCAAGCGCGAGCGAGCCCTCTTCGGGCCTGCCCGCCCCGCCGCCCTCACCAAGCAGGTGGGCGGCGATCATCGTGTCGAAGGCGATGCCCTGCGGCTTCAGGCCGTGGCGGGATAGCACGACCTCGTCGTACTTGAGGTAGTGGCCGGTCTTCTCGATCTTCGGATCGTCGATAAGCGGCGCCAACTTGGCGAGTACGAGATCGACCGGGAGCTGGCCGTTCCCGTCGAGTCGGAGCGCGTGGCCGGTCGGCATGTAGTACGCCTCGCCGTCGCCGAGCGCGACCGAGAGGCCGACGAGATCCGCTCGCATCGCTTCGCGCGTCGTGGTCTCGGTGTCAAGGACGAAAGCCTTCTGCTTCGCGATGCGCTCGATGAGTTTGTCGAGCGCGTCCTCGCTGTCGATAAGCGCGACGTCAGTCTCGGCTGGAACCGCGCCAGCGCCGTCAACCGGCACAGCGATCTTGCCGGTAGGTTCGGGCAAGCGTGAAAGCAGCGTGCGGAACTCCATTTCCTGGAAGAATTTCGAGACCTGGGTGCGGTCGTAGTGGGCGTAGAAATCGGCGGCTCGCAGGTCTAGCGTGACCGGCGCCGCGGTGTCGATGACGGCGAGGCGCTTGCTCTGGCGGATCTGGTCGGCGGCCTCGCGGACGGCCGCCTGGAGCTTCGGCTGCTCGACAGCGTCGATGTTATCGAGCATCGTTTCGACCGACCCAAACTGCTGCACGAGTTTCACAGCCGTCTTCTCACCGACGCCCGCGATACCCGGGATGTTGTCGGACGTGTCGCCTTTGAGCGCCTTGAGGTCCGCGATTTGCTCGGGCAGCACGCCGTAGCGTTCAAGCACATCTTCCGGACCCTTGTAGATGACGGAGTCGCGCTGGTACGGGCGGTACATCCAGAGGTGGACTTCGGGCGTGACGAGCTGGGCGATGTCACTGTCCATGCTCACGAGGTAGGTGTCGATACCCTCCTGCGCGGCTTGGACGGAGAGCGCGCCCATGAGGTCGTCCGCCTCGTAGCCCTCCAGCTCGTAGATGGGGATGCCGAACGTCTCGATCACCTGGCGGGAGCGCTTCATCTGGCGGGAGAACTCCTCGCGCTCTTCCTGCGGCATCGCAACCCTCGTCGCCTTGTAGGTGTCGGTGATCTCGTGACGGAAGGTAGGGCCGGCGGTGTCGAGGGTCACGATGACGTGTGTCGGCCTCAGCTCCCCGAACATGTGCAGGAACGTGTTCGCGAAGCCGAACGGCGCGCCGATCAGCTCGCCGGTGGAGCGGAGCTTAAGCGGCTCCTTCACCATCTTCATGGCGTGGAAGGAGCGGTGGATGATCGAGTGGCCGTCGATCAGGACGAGACGGCGCTCTGTGGTGGGGCTCACGGGGGAATTATAACGCTGGGAGGAAGCCGTCAGCTGTTAGCTATCAACATCCGTCATCAGTCGTGTCCGTAAGCAGGGTCCGTCTCGAGGAACTCCATGCTCGCCCACCCCTCAGCGCCAGCCGGCGTCCGAACCCGCCGCCAGGGGACTCCTCCGCCTTCTTGGAATTGCAGGAGGTCAGTCAGGAGGACACCTTCGGCAGCGCAGTCGAGGATGCCGGCGCTCGGGATCGGCTCGGCGCGGACGTTAACGCAGGCGCTGTCAGTGTTCACTACACGGGCGAACGGGCCGCGCTGGACGGCAATTGCCCTCCGGGTTCTGTAGTGATCAGAAAACGGATGCGGGATTGGATGCACAGACGCCGTCGACAGGTCTATGATCCCTGGGACGGTACCGCCATCAAACGGGCCGGCTAAAGGGCGTCCCGGAGTACTGGTCGAACTGCGGCTGACCGTGGTGAGGATCCGATTCTCATCGAGCCACACGTCAGTCGATAGAAAATGGTCGGGCGACAGCAAGGAACGAGTGACCGCCCAGTCGGGGGTTATTTCAGCGAGATAGTTGACGACTCTGTTCCCGTTGCCCATAGCCTGCGATTGGTAGACGGCGGCAAGGGCCGACTCTCCGGACGGCCGAAACGCGGGCGCATAAATCGATATTTGCCGATTTTCCTCCTCCTCGCCTGTGGCCATCACTAACCGTCCGTCACGGTAGAGACCCTTGTCGCCGACCCAAAGTAGTTCGCCGTTTGACATCGCCGGCACTGCCTCTGCTTCTGGGGGACTGAGAGTCTCGCCATCCGGCAGTACCGTAAGAGGGACCTGCTCACCGTAGGGATAGCTGCCAACAATCAACCTACCCGGTGATACGATTGCGATGGCTGCATATATGCCGGGTAAGCGTTGCCAAATAGCCCATGTCTCCCCGGCGTCGGTAGACCGGGCAACAATCGTGTCACCGTCCGGGAACGGATCACAGCAAACAGTCACGAAGATCTCCGAGCCGTCGGATTGAGCGGCTACCCCGGTCACCCAGTATGCGCTCGAGTCGTCAGGCGCAGGCAGACCCAGGGAGTTGTGTGGGCGGTCAACCCCGACCACACGAGGGTTTGTCCAGAGAAGCGGTTCATAGACGACCTCACCCGAGGCGGAGCGGTACGCTCTAGCCACCCCATAGCTAGGTCCATCACACTCCGTACAACCGACCTCAAACAGCCCAGCGACGCCGGCAGGAAATTCAAGGTCTTCACCCAGGAGCACCGGTTCGATCGGGGCATCGCGGAGAAACAGCGGAGGGGAGGGCAGTCCTCCTTCGGTTGCGGTGGGCGGTCCGGTAGCGCTTGGCGATGGGGCATCGGTGTTGGAGACAGCACTAGACGCGTTGTCTTTGGTCTCCCCACTGGTTGTCAATACTGCCCACGCCAGCAGCGCTAGCCCACCCAGCGCCGCGACCGAGAGCCCGACGGCCGCGATCCGCGCGAGCGGCGACAGCCGGCTCGCGGCGCCCGCAAGCGCGGCGAAGGCCGCCGCCCACCAAGGGTGCTCGGTTGGCCGCCAGACCGCAGCTTCCTCACGGCTGGCCAGGGCGAGCTTCGAGAGGATCTCCGAGACGTGGTACTTTACGGCGTCCCGTGTGACACCGAGACGCTCGGCGATCTCGGGGTTCGAGAGGCCGTCGCGGAGGAGCCCCAGCACTTCCCACTCGCGAGGAGTGAGGATATCGGGGTGCGGAGGGCGGCCTCGACGCTTCATCGTAGCTTCGAATCTAACAGGCGTTTGGGCAGAATTACACTACCCAGGTGTTCCGCATCAGCGTTCGAGGTACTGGGCGCTCGCCCAGCCTTCGGCGCCGGCGGGGGTCGCGACTTGGAGCCAGTTGCTGCCGGCGAAGTCTGTGGCCTGCCCAAGGTCGCGCAAGAGGACGCCTTCCGCCGCGCAGTCGAGGATGCCGGCGCTGGGCAACGGCTCCGCGCGGACGTTGAGACAGGTGTTGTCGGTGTGGACCACGCGGGCGAATGGGCCCTGTTGGACGGCGATGATCCCGTTTATTCCGACCGATGGGCTATCAGTGGAAGGGTGACTAATCGGGTGGATTAGGCCGGCGCCTAGATCAATGAGCACTGGGAGATAGCCCCGATTTGTAGTGCCCGATCGGGGCAAACCTGAATTCCAAGGGATAGTGCTGAGAAGATGGGTTTCGTCAAGCCAAATTGGGCCAACGATGAACGTCGGCGTGGAAAAGGCTAGTTCCAAACTGCCGTCTCGGCGAACTATGAGGAGCAGATTAGCGCCCGAGCCCATTGGATTGACCGCGATGCCGGTCACGAGGCCGTGATTTCCAGTCGAGTCGAACGTGTAACTCCATTGAAGTGCGACCTGCGGGTTCCGAGGGTCTGCCCAGGCTCCCAGCCATTGCGTTCCATCCATTCGAACTACTGCGCCATCATCCGTGTGCCAGAGCGCATCGCCATCCGGCGCCAGGAATGGCTGCGTGTAGCCGCTCTCGACAGGGGGTAACAGTTCTTCGCCGCCGGGCAAGGCCTTGTAGCCGATTCTTGTTACCCCGGCAACGACATCACCACCAAGAGTTGCTTGACCGTCATTCACGACATTAGCGACCAGGGCCTCCCTCCCCGGTGACATGCCGATAACCCAGGCGATGCCGACCTGCCTGTCTAATTCGGACCACGTTACGCCGCCGTCCAGTGATCGAAAGATCGCACTCTCCGCGCCAAGTTCGGCACCATTCCCTGCAAAGGCGCAGGAACCGTGAACGCAGACGCTAACCGCCAGTGCCGAACCGTCCGGGTCGGCCGCAAAGCCGGTGAAATAGGCTCCTGTCGGGTCGGAGGAGGATTTGGGCGAGAGTCCGAGTGATGGCAGGCTCACCAGTGGGTCTGTCCTTGCGTTTCCTTGCGAATCGCGATACACGCGGGCGATGCCGGGGGTGTTTCCGCACTCGCCCATGCAGGTCTGGACGATAAGGGCGACGTAGGGCGGCATTTCAGTGGGAGCGCCCATTTCGAGCGGGAGCACCTTGACGCCCCCGACGGAATCGGGCGGAGCAGCGGGCGTGG
>WNGG01008431.1_pt1 | contig 17647 bp, 17 predicted proteins | sample 5400661 | NCBI WGS metagenome assembly WNGG01 (sample SAMN13153372, study PRJNA577476) | soil metagenome | isolation source: 100 cm soil or saprolite under Garry oak tree replicate 1 | place: USA:California | collected 2016-06-15 | reverse complement strand
AAGAAGCACCAGTAGGAAGTCGGCCTTAGCTTGCCGAATCTGATCCCAGATCAGAATCGCAAATAGCGGGAGCTCGAGACAAATTTTTGGCACCAGTGACTCCGCCCCTGGCGCAGTCAACTGCTTTTAATGATCAGGGATACGCCCCAGGCTCGACATTTGGTGGAGATCTGGGCGTGTTCTTGAACAATGGGAACAACTTCGCCCAGATCGGCGACACGTCTTATGGCGATGAAAATGTCCTGTATTCAGTCGGAAGCCTATTCTTGAGTACCTTCACTCTTCCAACCAACGGCAAGGACTTCACAGTGCTAGTGACGGCTGACTTTTCAGCCTTCGCAACAATAGTTGCCACCGGCCAAGGCTTTGGCGTGAGCGGAAGCGGAATTGGTACGATGACTTTTCTCTTTAACCCGATCTCTGGACTCTATTATGCCCAGCCAGTGGTGTTTAGAAATACTCCTGTTGCGGTTATTCCCGAGCCGGCAACGTTGGGACTGATGGGGACAGGGTTGCTGAACATTCTTGCCTTAGCGCGAAGGAAACTTAGGACTTGAGATTTCTCCGTTCAGTTGTCTGAACCGTCTGTTTCATCCTCGGCCAGAACACACAAGCCAGCTGCCGATAGAATTTGTATTCGTTTTAGCTGATTACGGAGTCTTCAACACCTCGCGTTGCTCTTGGCCCGAAAGCATGACTGCCTCTCCGGTCGAACCGAGCACTGCGATTCCGGCAACCGGAGTCTTCGAATAGCGCTCCACGTTGTGCTCGAGCTTTTTGAGGTACACCCGTCCGTCTGGATAGAACGGCGTCGTGATAGGAGAAGACGCCGTGGAGAAGCATGCGAGCTGTCTTTATCTACCTCTAAGATGCCAACCAATTTTACGTACGAGTTTAGCCATACGGCAACGGTGGCACGAAAGTGCCACTAAAGGAGGGGCTATGAGGAGGTTCTTGTGGGCACTTCCGGTGTTGCTAGCTGTGTGCACTGGCAGCACCTTTGCCGATAGCATCATTATCGGCCTCTCTCCGAACAACGGCACTGGCGACAACTTTGGGTTCCGATTGAGCGGACCGGGCCTTGTCATCAGTATTGACGGCGGGGTCGATGTGGGTTACTTCAATGATCTGGGATACGCACCCGGTTCGACTTTGGGTGGAACCACTACAGTGTTTTTTTCTTCTGACACCACCACCATACGGATCGGCGATACCACCTATGACCTAGGGCAAACGGGTCAGGGCAGCACTTGTTTATCACGAATTTTACGCTTCCGGATAACGGTAAGAACTTCGCAATACAGGTCCAGGCCACCTTTTTCGGATCACTGTTGTACTTCGATGCCAACGGCCAATTGCATACATTCGATATCAGCCGCGGTGCGCCGGGGACGATGACGTTCACCTGGGATCCGTCGCTTGGGCTGTACTTCGCAAATCCGGTGGTCTTCAGCACTGCCACCGTCACTCCTGAGCCGGGAAGCCTGGGATTAATGGTTACGGGATTGATAAGCATGCTGGGGGTTGCGCGGAGAAGGCTCAGGATTTGAATTGTTCTCCCAGCGATGGGCGAAGCACGAAACCTAATTTCCCTTAAGGTGATGCCCGCCTGGAAGTGTGTATCCTTTCCGCGTGCAACTGTTGAAATGCCCTCACATTCACTTCCCCCCTCTGCAATGCGGCGATTCCTTCAGCGGCGGCGCGGGCGGCAGCTAGCGTAGTAATTGTGGGGATACGGGCTGTGACTGCCGCACGACGGATGGCCTTTTCGTCGAAGAACGGGTCGGGCCCTTGCGGAGTGTTCACGATTAGCTGGATGCGGTCGCCTTTGATCAAATCAACCACGTTGGGACGGCCTTCTTTTACTTTGTAGACCCGCTCCACCGTCATGCCAGCCTCTTCGACAATGTCGGCGGTGCCGGCGGTGGCAACCAGTTTGAATCCCATGTCCACGAATTTGCGGGCGACCTCGGCGACGTGCGGCTTGTCGTGGTCGGTGACGCTGACAAAGACGCAGCCTTGCGTGGGCAGCTTTTGTCCGGCGGCGATTTGGGCTTTGGCGAAGGCCTCGCCGAAATTGTCGGCGACGCCCATGACTTCTCCTGTGGACTTCATCTCGGGGCCGAGGACGGTGTCCACGCCGGGGAATTTGTTCCAGGGGAAGACGGGGGATTTCACGTAAAAGAACGAGCCGGTATCGAGATCTTTTTTCTGCTCGATATACTCGGACAAGAATTCGCGGAGTTTGCGGCCGGTCATCAGCCGCGCAGCGATCTTGGCCATCGGAATTCCGGTGGCTTTCGAAACATAAGGGACGGTGCGTGAGGCGCGAGGGTTGACTTCGAGCACGTAGACTTTGCCGCCGTCATGCCCATTGCCGGAGGTGTATCCAGAACGTGGGATCGCAAACTGGACGTTCATCAGCCCCACAACTTTCAGCGCCCGCGCCAGTTTGAACGTGTACTCGCGCATTCGGGCTAGCAGGTGCTGCGGAATATCCACTGCTGGGAGTACACAGGAGGAATCGCCGGAGTGGATGCCGGCTTCTTCGATGTGCTGCATTATGCCGCCGATGACCACATCTTCGCCGTCGGAGAGCGCGTCCACGTCAACTTCGATTGCGTCTTCGAGGAAATGGTCAATCAGCACCGGGCGGTCCTGCGAATATTCAACTGCCTCTTTCATGTAGCGGACGACGGTTTCCTCGTCGTAGGCGATGACCATGGCGCGTCCGCCGAGCACATAAGAAGGACGGACGAGGACGGGATAGCCGATTTTGGCGGCACCGGCTACGGCTTCTTCCAAAGACGCGGCCATGGCACCGGGCGCTTGCGGGATACCGAGTTCATCGAGCAGCTTACCGAAGCGCTTGCGATCTTCGGCGAGGTCAATGTATTCAGGAGCAGTGCCGATGATCTTCACGCCTGCGGATTTCAGAGGGAGCGCAAGGTTCAGCGGAGTTTGTCCGCCGAACTGGACTATTACTCCGACCTCGGCACCTGTCGCCGATTCATGTTCGCAGATGGCCAAAACGTCTTCGATGGTCAGCGGTTCGAAGTAGAGGCGGTCGCTGGTGTCGTAGTCGGTCGAAACCGTCTCGGGATTGCAGTTGACCATGATGGTTTCGTAGCCGTCTTCGTGCAGTGCGAACGAGGCGTGGCAGCAGCAGTAATCGAATTCAATTCCCTGGCCTATTCGGTTTGGGCCGCTACCCAGGATGACGACTTTTTTCTTGTCGGTGGGCGCGGCCTCGTCTTCTTCTTCGTAAGTGGAATACAGATACGGAGTGTAGCTTTCGAATTCGGCGGCGCAGGTGTCCACGCGCTTGTACACCGGCTGCACTTTGTGCTTTTTGCGCAGGTGCCGAATTTTTTCCTGATCGCCTTTGCCGCTCAGGCGCCAGGTTCCGGCGAGGCGGCCGTCAGAGAATCCCATGCGCTTGGCATCGCGCAACACCTCGGTCGGGACGGATTCGATCGGGTGCTTCTCGACTTCGAGCTGCATATCGTTAATTTCTTTGAGTTGGTAGAGGAACCAGGGGTCAATCCCAGTCATCTTGGCGACTTGCTTGACGGTGTGTCCCTGGCGGATGGCGTATCGAATGTAGGAAAGGCGCTCAGGATGCGGCGTCACCAGTCGCTGCGTGAGAATCTTCGGCTCGATCTTCTCCGACCCCACTCGCTTGCCAGTGTCGAGCGCGCGAATGCCTTTCATCAGCGCTTCTTTGAAGGTGCGGCCGATGGCCATGACTTCGCCGACGGACTTCATCTGCGGGCCCAGGCTTTCGTCGGCACCGGGGAATTTTTCGAACTGCCACTTGGGAATTTTGACTACTACGTAATCGAGCGTCGGCTCGAAGCAGGCCGGAGTTTTGCGGGTAATGTCATTAGGAATTTCGTCGAGGGTGTAGCCGACAGCGAGCTTGGCGGCAATTTTCGCGATTGGGAAACCCGTCGCTTTCGACGCCAACGCTGACGACCGCGAGACACGCGGGTTCATTTCTATAACGACCATTCGCCCGGTGGTGGGATGAACGCCGAACTGAATATTTGATCCGCCAGTCTCCACGCCGATTTCGCGGATGACGGCGATAGCCGCATCGCGCATAGCCTGGTATTCGCGGTCGGTGAGCGTTTGCGCCGGAGCGACGGTGATGGAGTCGCCGGTGTGCACGCCCATGGGATCGAAATTCTCGATGGAGCAGATAATGATGACGTTGTCTTTCAGGTCACGCATCACTTCGAGCTCGTATTCTTTCCAGCCCAGGACAGATTCTTCGATCAGCGCCTGGTGCACGGGAGAGAAATCGAGTCCGCGGGCGAGGACTTCGAGCAGTTCTTCGCGGTTGTAGGCCATGCCCCCGCCGGATCCTCCCAGAGTAAACGACGGACGGACGATCACTGGGAATCCGATCTTTCCGGCGAATTCGAGGCCGTCTTTCAGATTGGTTACCAACGCGGATTTCGGTACATCCAGGCCGATCCGCTGCATCGCGTCTTTGAAAACGAGGCGATCTTCGGCTTTGTTGATGGCGTCGATGTTGGCTCCAATGAGCTTGACGTTGTATTTCTCAAGCACGCCGCTTTCAGAAAGTTCGATAGCGAGATTCAGCGCGGTCTGACCACCAACAGTTGGAAGAACGGCAAATCCTGCGCCGGGAGAAAGCTCACGCTCGACACGAATAATTTCTTCCAGATACTCGCGTGTGAGCGGCTCGATGTAAGTGCGGTCGGCAAACTCGGGGTCGGTCATGATGGTGGCCGGGTTCGAGTTGGCCAGCGCCACTTCGTATCCCTCGGCCTTGAGCGCCTTGCAGGCCTGCGTGCCGGAGTAATCGAACTCGGCGGACTGCCCGATGATGATGGGGCCGGAGCCGAGGATCAGGATTTTGGAGATGTCAGTTCGTTTGGGCATTGAATTTATTTACTTAACTCTGTCATCCCGACCAAGTCAGTTGATTGGCTTTGCCAATCAACTGGCGCGTAGAGGGACCTGCTGTTTCTCCGACGTAAATTGATGCCGCGTGTACCACTCCCCCGCGAGGTCTTCCCAAGTAGGGTCCTTCAGTGATATCAGCCAGTCTTTCTTCACGCGACTCCATCGCTTCAGCTGCTTTTCGCGATCGATCGCTTTCGCGACTTCATCGAACGATTCGAAGAAAACCAACCGATGGCACTTGTAAGTTTTCGTAAAACCATCAATCAGGATCACCGATGCGATGTAGTTCGGGTTCTCTATGCTGCTGTTATTCGCTTGGACTTGAAGACTTCGTGAAGAGATCACAGATTGTCCCTGGAGCAACGGTACGGCCAGGACTCCCATCAATCCGAAGATTGCTATCGTCGATTTCATATTTCACCAGCAACTGACAACTGATCACTAGCCACTGCTTTTCCACTCCTCCATCATCTTCACGAAGTCTTTGAATAAATAATGCGAGTCGTGGGGTCCGGGGCTGGCCTCTGGGTGGTACTGGACGCTGAACAGCGGTAGGTTGCGGTGGCGCAGGCCTTCTAACGTCTGGTCGTTCAGGTCCATGTGTGTCAGTTCGACTTCGGATTGCGGCAGCGAGTCGGGATCAACTGCGAAATTGTGGTTGTGGGCGGTGATCTCGATTTTGCCCGTGTTGAGTTGCTTCACAGGATGATTGCCGCCGTGGTGACCGAATTTCAGTTTGAAAGTCTTGCCGCCTAGGGCAATGCCGGTTAGCTGATGTCCGAGGCAGATGCCGAAAATGGGCTGGCGTCCCATGAGGCGGCGGATATTGTCCACCGCGTAGGTGCAAGGTTCGGGATCGCCGGGGCCGTTGGAGAGGAAAACGCCGTCGGGTTTCAGCGCGAGAACGTCTTCGGCGGGAGTCTGCGCAGGGATGACTGTGACCTTGCAGGCTTCGCTACGTAACTTACGTAGAATGTTTTGTTTAATCCCAAAATCATAAGCTACTACATGAAAGCGAGCCGGCTGATCTTTTACACCGACGACTTCTATCGGTTCGTGCGATCGTTCGCCGACTTCCCAGACGTATGGGCGATTGGTCGTGACTACTTTTGCGAGATCCAAGCCGTCCATCTTCGGAATAGAGTTGGCTTTTGCGATCAACTTGTCGGCGTCAGTTTCAATTGTCGAGACTACGCCGCGCATGACCCCGTGATCGCGCAGATGGCGAACCAGACAACGCGTATCAATATCGGCGAGGACGGGAATCTTGAACTGCTCGAGATATTCTTCGGCGACTTGTTGCGAGCGCCAGTTGGAGCTGACCCGCGAGAACTCGCGCACGATCAGTCCTTCTCGGTGAAAATTTCCTGGTAGCCGGTAATGGAAGTATTAAAAACGACTTCGCCGTAGCATTCGCCTTTGGCGCCGTAGCCTTTGCCTCGGAAGACCCTTCCGTCTTCCAGCGCAAGGATGGCTTGCATTAGCTCTCCGGGGAGTGGATTTTTTGAATTCTAGCAGGGATGAGGGAAAGGCGAAAGAAGCTTTTAGCCGTCAGCTCTGAGCTTTTAGATGAAGCGGGTTTGATTTTGCTAAAAGCTAATCGCTAACGGATCACGACCAACGGCTGGCGGTCACGCCATCTACCCTGTCTGCATCCAATCCAGTAGAATTGGACTGCAATGCTGGAAGCGCCTGACACCAACCTCGCGAATACTGCTATCTCTAAACCGGAACCGCCCCGTCGCACCGCGACTTTTGTGTCCGCGTGGGTGCGCGATCTGCTGATTTCTCTCGGGATCTCGGCATTTATCATTGTGTTCCTCTACCAGCCGGTGAAAGTCGAAGGCACTAGCATGATGCCTTCGCTCGAAGACCAGGAGCGCATCTTCATCAACAAGTTCGTTTATCGTCTGGAGCCCATCCAGCGCGGTGACATCGTTGTCTTCCGGTACCCCCGCGATCCTGCCAAGAGTTTTATCAAGCGCGTAATTGGAGTTGCAGGAGACCACGTGCGTATCGAAGATGGCAAGGTTTATCTCAACGGCAAGCTGGTCTCAGAAGATTACGTTCCGCGCGCCTACGAAGACGAGCGTTCTTATTCTGAAATCGTCGTGCCGCCGGATTCCTATTTCGTGCTGGGCGACCATCGCAGTTTGTCGAATGACAGCCGCGACTTTGGACCTGTGGACGCCAGCTATATTTACGGTAAAGCCGTGTTCGGATACTGGCCAATGGAAAAAGTCGGAAGACTGCGGTAGCACAGGCGGAGGCGAAAACCCTATCGCGTCATCCTTACCAGTCGGCTGGTAATCGAAGGAGTCTTCTCCAACAAGGACAGCACCGGCTTGCGGACTACGCCCGGCCAGCGAAGCATTCGGCGTAGCCAGGAAGAAGCACGGAAGACCGGAGCTAACCGCTGCTTGTATAGCCTGCAATACTCCACTGTAGCCTGTTCTAGCGAGTGATCTCCGCGGAAAAAATCCTCAAGACGTTCTGCAGCAAGAGCACCACTACGCAAGGCAAGGGAAATTCCATCCCCAATAAAAGGATCGACGAATGTCGCGGAATCGCCTATCTGGATCATTCCACCCTGCACCGGTTCCGGCTGATGAAACACCAGGGGCGAAGTGCTGACTGGAGCCATCATCGGTTCCCAGCCCCGGCTTCGCTCTCGCAATTCAGGATGACGAAGCAAGACTTCCTGCAGCGTGATGGCAATGTCCGCACGCACCATGGCGCACGCGTTGATGACCACACCAGAGCCGTTCTGCCCAGCCAAGCGAACCGGTTGTACTCCGCAATACCCGCCGTCAAAGAAATACAAATCCACAGACGCCGGCGCGGACGCCTCGCGAAAATGGGCCTTGACTCCGACCCACCGTTCTTTACTAACACCAGCACGGCTAACACCAGCACGCGTCGCGGAACTGGTGAGGTTCGACCAACGCCCAGTCGCGTTAATCAAGGCTTTGCCGTGGAAGCACTCGCCTCGCGTCGTTACCTTGAACGGACCCGTGCCCTCTACTGCTTCCACAGTGCACTCCGCACCGGCCTCTACCCCGCTTTGGATACACGAGTCCCAAAGCGCAGAATCCATATCGAAACGCGTGATGCTTGCGGCTGGAGGGCTGATTTCGGCTTCGAGTTTCGCGCCATCGGCAAAGATTCGACCTCGATCTATTCGCATTGCCTCGGAAACCAAGTGCCGCTGGTCGGGCGCCAGTAGGTTGTGCAACAGATCAAGCGACTCGGCAGACACGAATTCTCCGCAGACTTTATGCCGCGGAAAACGGCCGCGCTCAAGCAGCAGCACTCGTGCGGCGCCGCGCACAGCGCTGATAGCGGCTGCGCAACCTGCCGGGCCAGCGCCAACGACAATCAGATCGTAGATCATGCTGCTTTGGGCTCTTGCTTCCAAGCGATTACGCCCATGCGGAAAAGATAATGCTGTTGCGCTTCAACGCTTGCAGCTCCCGCAAGATGCAAGATCCGACGCATTTCTGGGATTGTGTAGGCTTGCCACACTGATGCGGGCGCGTCGTTTCGTGTTATGCGGCTGCGATAGAGTGGCACTCCGGCATAAGCCAGCGCGAGATGAAGCGGATGTCGTATGAGATCGTTTACCAGGAAGGCCACTCGGCAGACGCGCAACGCTTCACGAAAAAACTCTGTCGCCTGCTCAGGAGAGAGATGGTGGACGAACAATGAGCACGACACCAGATCGAAGGCAGAGTCGCGAAACGGCAAGCTTAAGGCGTCTGCGGCGATTTTCGGCATAGTCCCATTCTTGGGGAGATGAGAGAAGGCGCGATCCAACAGGGTAATTCGCAGACGAATGCCCGACCGCTCGAATTCCTTTCGCAGGGTGTTGGGAACAAACCCATCTCCGCCAGCCACCTCCAGCCACGAAAACTCGGTCTTCCCAGTTTGTCGCGTGACCCTGCTGAGCAATTTGCGGCTGGTGGCAATGCCTCCAAACCAGCGATTGAACCAGCGCAGATCGGAAAGTGAATCGGAAATCTCTTTTGGCGTCCCGGAGTCGGTGTCCAGCAATTCGGGAGTAGGCCGTCTTTGCATCGGCAGGATTTTAGCGGATGAGAGGACTTGGAGTGTCATCCAGCGTTGACGAGCTTCTCTCCCCGTGGTCAGGTGTGACTCGCCCTACACTTCCGCCAGCTCTTCTTCAAGCAGCTGCTTGCTATACAGGTCGGTATAGTAGCCATTCAGGGCTAACAGCTCGTCATGGGTGCCAAACTCGACGATGCGCCCGCCGCGCAGGACGGCGATGCGATCTGCGTTTCTCACCGTGGAGACGCGATGAGAAATGAAGATCGTCGTTCTCCCTTGCGTGACCTCCCGCAGATGGTTCAGGATTTTGTCCTCGGTGTGCGTATCCACGCTGGAAAGAGCATCATCGAGAACGAGGATTCTCGGATTACGAATCAAAGCGCGGGCAATCGCGGTGCGCTGTTTCTGTCCGCCGGAAAGTGTAATTCCGCGCTCACCGACCAACGTTTTGTACTTCTCGGGAAAGTTTTCAATTTCAGTAGCAATATTGGCTGCGTCGGCCGCCCAGCGCACATCTTGATCGCTGGCATTTTGGACGCCAAACGCAATGTTCTCGCGGACCGTCTCGCTGAAGAGAAAAGTTTCCTGGGGCACGAACCCAATATTATGGCGCAGGTTTGCCAATGAATATTCCAGGAGCGGTCTTCCGTCGATCAGCACCGAGCCCGGCTCAGCGTCATAGATTCGCGGAATCAGGCTGACCAGCGTCGTCTTGCCAGATCCGGTGGGGCCAACGATCGCCAGGCTGCTTCCCGCGGGAATGTGCAGATTGATGTCGTGGAGGACGGGTGTGCCGTTGTAAGCAAAATTCAAGTTGCGAAACTCGATGTCGCCGCGTAAGTCTTCACCTAGGGACGAGGTGCGTATTCCGGGCGCATCGGTGATTTCGGGTTTCTCCATCATTAGTTGGTGGATGCGTCCCAGCGAAGCGGTGCCGCGCTGGAAGATGTTGATCACCCATCCCAAAGCAATAATCGGCCAGGTGAGTTGCACCATGTAAGTATTGAAGGCTACAAAATCACCAACCGTGATCCGGTTGTGCAGCACTTCCCTTCCGCCGAGCCATAACACCAACACAATCGCCAACCCGAGCATGGTCTCGAGCGTTGGCCAGAGCATGCCCATCAAACGCACCAGCTTCAAGCTGCGGGCAATATATTCGCGATTCGAGGTCTCAAAGGCGGCGATCTCGGCTTGCTCCTGCGCATAGGCCCTAATCACTCGAACACCGGAGAAATTTTCCTGCGCCCTCGCCGATATATCAGAGAACATCGCCTGGATGCGTTCGAAGCGTTCGTGAATTCGCCGCCCAAAATACTGAATCACAATGCTGACAACCGGCAGGGGCAAGAACGCGTAGATCGTCAGACGGTGGCTGATATGCCACATGAAAGCGAGCGCGCCGGCTGTAAACACAAGGGTATTAGCGGAATACATAATCGCGGGACCGAGCAGCATGCGCACCGCGTTCAAATCGTTGGTCGCCCGCGCCATAATGTCGCCAGTGCGCGTGCGCTGATAAAAGCTGTAGGAAAGGCCTTCCAGGTGGCGGAAGAGATCGTTGCGGAGATCGAATTCAATTTCGCGCGAGACGCCGATCACAATCCATCGGGTGAGAAACTGAAAAACTCCCTTGGACACAGCTACCGCCAGAAGCAGCAGAGCGTTGACTCCGAGTTTGTGCGCGGTCACGGGGCCGCTTTGCAGGTCGTTGACCGCGCGCCGAATCACCAATGGGAAAAGAATCCAAATGCCGTTATGCAGGAAAACGCAGAACGTCCCCCAGACGTAGGCGCGACGGTATTTCTTCAGGTAAGGAAAGAGGGGTCGCAGGTTCTCGAGGAACATGAGCTAGTAGATGAGATTCTACCAGCGACGGGTGCAGACTACCGCAGTGGGGCCCGATCACTGCCGGATTGGCGGTTCCGGACAGGTACGCGCCTTTCAGGAAAACTGACGGCGAAAGCGGCGCCGAGCAGCAGGATCCATCCTGCGAGGAAGACCCAATTGAACTGAACCAGCAATGAAGTGAGCGCTTCCAGACTCATCTAAAACTCCTCTGGGAACAAATTTGTTGATCTAGGCCGATGCGCAAGTCAGTTGCGTCTTCCCACTGACGTCTTTGTATTCCCGCAAGACTCGTTCAATGGCGTGGACACGTTCAATCGCCGTCAGACGACTGCCCGCCAGCTCCTGCTCGATCCGTCCCATCCAATACTCTACGGCGTGATCGATTCCTGAAATGATTTCCACGGCGACCAGTGTGACGAAGTCCGTTCTGGTGGTTGCGCTTGCCATAGGCTCCTTTGCAACGCAGGGCGGACGCGGGCGTCCGCCCCTAGATGGTTCGTGTACGCCGCCTACTGCTGATCAGGCGGCGCTTGCGATTCCTGATTCTGCATGTGCTGCTGCATTCTCTGCTGGTGCTTGGCCATTAAGTCGGCCACTTTGGCTTTTTGGTCCGACGACAGCAACTGGTAAATCTGCGAGGCAATCTTCGCGTGCTCGACCTCCATTTGGATGTGAGTTTGCGCTTCCTGTGAAGCAATCGCCGTGGCTTTAGCCTGGTCGAAGCTCCCGCTGGTAACGAGCTGCATCAACTGCTGATGGGCCTGGAATTCCTGCTGCATCAGCGGATGGATATTACCTTTCTCGTTTTGGAAAATCTGCTTGACCTGGGTCCGCTGGTCATCGGTCAAGTTCAGTTGGTGGAGTGGTAGCCCCATGCTGTGCCCGCCCATAAAATCTCCGCGCATTCCATGGTGCATCGGCCCACCTTCACTCTGGGCATAAGCAAAGCCGGCGACGAGCGCTATTGCCAAAGCCCCAAACAGTACAATCTTCGCGGTTGTGGATTTCACGTCTTCCCTCCTGAGAATGAGAACTTTTGTTCTACGTAGAATAGAAACACGGCTGGCGCATCTTTAGCGGTAAAGAGTGAGTCAATCCGAGTAAATCTTTGTAAACCGTGGCCGTGCGCCATTTGACGAATCTTTACTCGTTAGCGGATGTAGCTGCTACTACAATGAACAGCGTGGACCGGATTCTGGTCATTGACGATGATGTGGAACTGTGTTCGCTGGTGACCGAGTATCTTCGGCCCGAAGGCTTCCAGGTGGAATGCGTCCATGACGGAAGATCGGGTCTGACTCGGGCTCTTGGTGGAGAGCATCTGCTGGTGGTGCTTGATGTTATGCTTCCCGGGCTGAACGGCTTCGACGTCCTGCGCCGAATCAGAGATGGTTCGCGGATTCCGGTTCTGCTGCTGACGGCGCGGGGCGAGGACGTTGACCGTATTGTCGGGCTCGAGATCGGAGCGGACGACTATCTCCCCAAGCCCTTCAACCCACGCGAACTGGTGGCCCGCATCCGCGCCATTCTTCGTCGCTCTCGGGCGAAATCAGGCGAAATGCAGGTCCCCGACGTTATCCGCGTCGGCGATGTGGAACTTGACCCGGCGACCCGCAGCGTTCGCCATCGCGGCAAATCCCTCGAGTTGACCTCAGTCGAGTTCGGCCTGCTACAGGTCCTGTTGCGTGAAGCGGGACGAGTGGTTACTCGCGAAGCGCTAGTGGATGAAGTGTTGGGACGAAAGTTTTCTCCTTTCGACCGCAGCATTGACATGCACGTCAGCAAAGTACGTAAGAAACTCGGCGACTCTGGCTCGGAAGATTACATCAAGACGGTGCGCGGCGCGGGATACATTTTTGCCATGGCAAGGCCGAAGACTAAGAACGCAAGCCGATGAAGAGTCTGTTCCTCAAAATTTTCCTTTCGTTCTGGATCGCGCAAGCGCTGTTCATGGTGCTGGCGATTCTGGTCACTGTCGCCATGCGCCCGGCGCGGCAGATCTCCGCCGTCGAAGCATCGCAGTCCAGATATCTGAGCGAAGCGGTCGACGCCTATCAGACCGGCGGTGCGGATAAGATGCGGGACTATCTGAGAAATCTTCGCGAGACACAGCATGTCCACGCCATCCTGTTCAGCGATCAGGGCAATCTTATGGGACATCCGGTCCCGCCCTGGTTTTCCGAAGTAGCCAGCGGGCAGCGGCGCACTGCCGATACCCTGCTGGGACGTTTGCTTCCGCATCCGCAGTTTTTGCGCGCTTCCATGACAGGTTCGGACGGCCACCGCTATATTCTCGTGACGGAACTGCCGCCCGGCCAGAACGCGTTTTTTGGGCCCGGGGGTGTGCCTGGGGTCGGCATTTTGATCGCAGTGCTGTCTTCGGGACTGGTTTGCTACTTTCTTGCACAATTCCTGACGTCCCCCATCGTTCGCCTCCGTCGGGCGACACAGAAGCTGGCGGCTGGAGATCTCTCCGCGCGTGCCGGTGGCCACTCATCACGTTCGGGAGACGAAATGTCGCAACTCGTACGCGATTTTGACCTGATGGCGGAACAGATCGAAAAGCTGGTAAACGCGCAATCTCGCCTGCTGAAAGACATTTCCCATGAGCTGAGGTCTCCACTTGCCCGGCTGAGTGTCGCCCTCGAGCTTGCGCGCCAGCGCACCGGCCCCGAAGCTGAAAGCGTGCTTGATCGCATCAATCTGGAGTCCAGCCGCATGAATGAGTTGATTGGAAGCCTGACGACGATTGCGCGGCTCGAGAGCGGCGCGGGCAGCCTACGAAAAGGCCCTGTCGAACTGGAGGAACTCGTCCAGGAAATCGCTCGCGATGCCGCTTTCGAAGCTCAGTCGCGCAATTGCCAGGTGGAGTGCGAGATCATGGACGAACTGCCGGTTACTGGTGACCCCGCCCTTCTGCACAGTGCTGTCGAAAACGTAGTTCGCAACGCGACCCGCTACACCCAGGAAGGCACGACTGTGAAAATTCGTGCGGAAAAGATCCAGACCGGGAACCTAGGCGAAGCGGTTATCCGCGTCACCGACTCTGGCCCCGGGGTTCCAGACAGCGAGCTGGACAAAATCTTTCGGCCTTTTTACCGGATTGATGACGCGCGGAGGCGCTCCACTGGAGGCGTGGGACTCGGATTAGCCATCACTGAGCAGGCTGTCAGGCTGCACGGCGGCTCGGTCAAAGCATCCAACTTACCTGAGGGTGGGCTGTTGGTCGAGATTCGCATTCCTTTGCTGGCTGCGGAGGCACTCCGGGACCAGCAGGCTCCGGTTGCCGCCGGAAAAGAATCGTAAGGCCGGATCTTCACCAGTTTGCGCTTTTCTGCCCTTTCCTGATACACAAATGAGGTAAGCCTTTCATACTCTTTTCATCTGTTCGTTCGCAAATCAGCGTTGGTGGGAAACACTTGCTCAGTCTCTCCGGGGGAAGAAGAATGGGAATGAAGTCGCGTTGGATGTTGGCGGTTGTGGTCGCGTTGGGTGGCACGGTCCTGAACAGTTGCATAAATTCCAAAGGCACAGGTACCTCGGGTACTGGTTTTCTGTGGGTTGCAACCCAGGGTGACCGGATGGTCACCTCATTCACCATTAACCTGCATACCGGTGGTGTTTCCCAGGGTAAGAGTGCGGCTAGCGGTGCCGGACCATCCGCCATGGCCATCACGCCTGACGGGAAGACACTGTTCCTAGCCAATAGCGGAGACAACACGATCGGCAGTTATGCGGTTGGTAGCGACGGTACTCTAACCTCGGGAAGTACAACACCGACAACTTCGCCATGCCTTCTACCGCCGCCTCCCTGCCCGCAACTGCCGGGTAATCCCCCTCCACCGCCGCCTCCTGCCCCAACGTGCGGCGAAACTCCAACAGGAATGGCCGTTGATCCGTCGGGTAAATTCTTGTTCGTGGCCAACCAAGGAACTTTCGATCTCTGCAATCCCAGCGGCAGTGCCCGGGGCACTATTTCGATATTTTCAATCAGTAGCGCAGGGCTGACACTGGTATCCTCGAACGAAACCGGGTTGTCAACGGATCTCACCGGGACCGGTCCGGTAGCGGTTGCAGTGCCTAGTTCCGAAGGATTTGTCTACGTTGCTCACCAATTCAACAGCATGGTGACCGGTTTCGCTTACGACAGCAACGCGCTGCTCACTCAATTGCCGGGCTCTCCCTATCCGGTCGGGGCAAACCCCTCGGGCCTTGCCTTTTCTCGTAGCGTCGCCGTGAACCCTACCGCCCGCGATAACTTCCTGTTCGTGGCAAACTCGGGCTCGAACAATATCAGCATCTTCAACGCCTGTGTAGCGACGTCGTTGACTTGTGCGAACACAACTGGGTCGAAACCCAATGGACTACTGATGCCGGTCGGTTCCGCGGTTGGCGCCGGCATCGGCCCGAATTCGTTCGTGGTTGATCCTGTCGCTGACTTTGTTTATGCGGTGGACGAGAAATCGAACCAGGTTTCAGAATACAAATACAGCCCCGCGACTGGCGCCCTGACCACCCTCTCGCCAGCCGCAGCTTCCACTGGTTCGAACCCGATTTCGGCTGGAGTCACGCATGACGGAAATTGGGTTTTCGTTGCCAACAACGGTGGCTCCAACTTGTCTGCCTTCCAAATCGGCGGGGCAGGAAAACTGAATCTTCCTGCCAATCCCTCTATCGCGCTGTCGAACCAGCCTTCAGTAGTGCTGGTCAAATGAGTCGAGTCGCGATGGGATTTATGAATGGTCTGCTGCGTTTTGCTATCGTCATTGCTATGAGTACGGTTGCCCTCTCCCAGAGTCTTACCCAGCCTGAGGCCATCACCGATCCCAAGCAGATCACCGCCAAGCCTGATGCGGACGTTGAGCAAGGCGAAGAAAGCCTCTCGCTGCCACGCCTCTACATGACCCGCCTGGTCGGCGACACGGCCTGGTCGCCGGATGGCAAGACGATCGTATTCGTTTCCAATATCACCGGTCGCAATAATTTGTGGCTGGTTCCAGCCGAAGGCGGTTGGCCGACTCAGCTTACGGTTAGCGATCAGCGCCAAACGCATCCGACGTGGTCGCCTGACGGAAAATGGATCGCGTACCAGTCCGATTACGATGGCGACGAGCAGTGGGATATTTTTTCCGTCTCGCCAAAAACCGGGCAGGTGGTGAATGTCACCAAGACGCGTGAAATTGCTGAAGAGAATCCGACGTGGTCGCCGAACGGCCGCTATCTCGCGTACATGGTGAAGCCAAAAACTTCGTCTTCATACGAAATTGATGTGTTCGATACCGTGCTTCGCGACGTGAAGCACATCACCACCAACACGCCTGCCCAGAAGCTGAACACGAATCCGATCTGGTCGAAGGGCGGCGAGTTCATCGTTTACACGCAGGAAGAGGCCAAAGGAACGAACTCGAACATCTTCGTAGCTGACCTTAAGAGTGGAAAGAGTTCCCTGCTCACGCCACATGATGGCGAGCACCTGTACGTGGCAAATGCTGTTTCGCCTGTGCCCATAATAGACGGATCATCTCTTCTCATCACTTCGAACGCCGGCAATGGATATCAAAATGTCGGCTTGTTGTGGTTCAGCGAAAAAGGAACTTCAGTCACGGGGGTTTTTCACCCAGGGAAAATCGAATGGCTCACTCAGGAGAAATGGGAGGTCGAGGGCGGACATTTCTCGCCCGACGGCAAGTCAGTCACCTGGCGCGCCAACGTTGACGGCAACACCGACATTTACTTGCACCATCTTGACTCCGGCAAAGCGAACGCTTTGCCATTGCCCAAAGGCGTGAATTCCTTCGGCGGCGCGGAGTCTGCTTTCACTCGCGACGGCTCTAAGCTGCTTTATTATCACAACGGCCCGAATGCTCCGAATGACGCATGGGTTTATGACGTCCGCACAGGTAAATCCACGCAGGTGACGAATTCACTGATGGCCGGAGTGCCAGCGCAGCATATGGTGGAGCCGTTTCTGGTGCACTATCCCAGCCGCGATGGCAAATGGACGATCTCGGCATTCGTCTATGTGCCGCACAACATGCAGCGCAACGGGCAGAATGCGGCCATCGTCTACATCCACGGCGGCCCGACTTCGCAGACGGTGAATTCGTTCAACCGCTTCATCCAGCACATTGTGAATCAGGGCTACATGGTGATTGCGCCCAACTATCGGGGATCCACCGGGTACGGCAAAGATTTTCAGGACGCAAACCTTTTCGACATGGGCGGAGGTGACCTGCAAGATGTCCTCGCCGCGGCCGACTTTCTGAAAGCCACCGGCTATCCCGATCCCAAGAAGCTGATCGCGATGGGCGGAAGCTACGGCGGCTACATGACCATGATGGCGGTGACCAAAGCGCCTGACGTTTGGGCGGCTGGCATCCCCATCGTGCCGTTCGTCAACTGGTTCACCGAAATGCAGAATGAAGACCCAGTGCTGCAGCAATCCGATCGAGCGACTATGGGGGACCCTGAGAAGAATCCAGATCTATTCCGCGACCGTTCCCCGTTCTTCTTCGTGGACCAGATCAAGGCCCCGTTGCTATTGCTCGCTGGAGGGCACGATCCGCGTTGCCCCAAGGAAGAAACGATCCAGGTCGTAGATGCGATCAAGAAAAACGGCGGTGCGGCGGATTACAAGATCTACGAAAATGAAGGGCACGGGTTTGCGAAAGTGGAAAACCAGATTGACGCCTATCAGCGAGTTGCCGATTTCCTGAAGGCTCACGTTCCGCCTGCGGATTGCGGTTGCAAGCTGAATGAGTAGAGTTTTCTGGAAACACGCAGGGCGGAC
>WNGG01004692.1_pt1 | contig 17652 bp, 17 predicted proteins | sample 5400661 | NCBI WGS metagenome assembly WNGG01 (sample SAMN13153372, study PRJNA577476) | soil metagenome | isolation source: 100 cm soil or saprolite under Garry oak tree replicate 1 | place: USA:California | collected 2016-06-15 | reverse complement strand
CGCTGAAGGGCCAGAGCCTGCGGTTCGTTCCGCCGGACCAGCGGTTCTACGGCGGGGGGCCCAACTCGGTGCGGGGGTACGCGCGCAACGAGCTCGGCCCGCGCGTGTACGTCACGGACTCGATTGAAGTGAACGGCAGCGACACGACCTACCGCAACCTCCGGGCGTCGCCCACCGGAGGGAACGCCGTCTTCATCGGGAATGCCGAGCTGCGGTTCGCGACGCCGCTCTTTCCCGATCGCATGCGAGTGGCGCTGTTCGTGGACGTGGGGCAGGTGTGGGAGCGGGACGACACGCTCAGCGCCATCAGCGGGGTGCGGGTCACGCCGGGGCTCGGGCTCCGCTTCGTGACGCCGCTCGGACCCGTGCGGCTCGACGCTGCGTACAATGGTCATGCGGCGGAGCCCGGCCCGCTGTTTCTCCAGAACAACGCAGACAGGAGCCTCTCGCTCGTGCCGGACGTGACGATCCGGCCCGGGTTGCCGCGTGGTTTCTGGCGACGGGTCGTGGTACAGTTCGCCGTGGGGCAGGCGTTCTGATGGTGCGCCGCTCCCTCGGTGTCGCGCTTTGGACCGTGGTCGGTCTGCTCGCCTGCTTCCTGGGCGCGCTGTCCGCGCTCGTGAGCACCGGCGCGGGCCGCGCGCTGGTGGCGCGAGTGACCGAGGACGCGCTGCGACGCGTGTTCACGGGCTCGGTCGAGGTGGGAGACGTCCACGGCACGCTCCTCACCGGCGTGTCGCTTTCCCAGGTGCGGCTGTTCGATGCGGACACGACGCTTGTCGCCTGGCTGCCGCGCGCCGACGTGAGCTACAATCCGCTCGACTTCGCGGCCGGGCGGGTGGTGCTGTTCGAGCTCCAACTGCGACAGCCGGTGATCAACATCGTGCAGCACCCGGGCGGGCGGTTGAACGTCGAGGAGCTGCTGCGGCTGGGCGGGGGGACCCCGGACACCGGCCGCCCCCCCCCCCGCCCCCATGGCCCCGCCACGCTGATCCTGTTCCGCAATGTGCGCATCGACGACGGCACCATCACGCTGCGCCTCCAGGCCGCGCGGTCCGCCCCGGGCGACACCGCGCTCGAGATCCAGAGCGGGGGCGTCAACGGTCGCCTGCGGATTCGGCGCTTCGAGCACGTCGACGCCCGCTTCGCCGCGCTCCAGATCTCGGCGCCCCGGGAACGGGGCATCCGCATCGATCTGACGCGGCTGGCCGTGGAGGCGAGCGACCCGCCGGTGCGGCTCGTGGACGTGGCGGGCCGGCTGCGGGTGGTGGGGGATTCGCTCGAGCTGAACGTGGCCCAGGCCCGGCTCCCGGCATCGGCGCTGCGGGATGCGCGCGGCGTCGTCACCTGGCCGCACGGCACCATCCTGTACGACCTCCAGCTGCGGGCCGACTCGGCGACGCTGCGCGACTTTCCGTTCATCGACCGGCGGCTCGCCTCCGTGCCCGGCGCGGGCGTCGTGTCGGGCGACGTACGGCTGCGCTCACACGGCGCGCGGCTGCTCGAAATCGGGCTCGACCCGCTGCAGCTGTCGTACGGCGGCGGCACCCTGTCCGGTCATCTGACGGCCTTCAGCGCCGCCGACTCGGGGCTCGTCGCGTTGCAAGGCGCGGACCTCCAGGCGCGGGACTTCGACCTCGAGTTCGCGCGGGCGTTCCTCGATACCCTACCATTCGCGGGACGGCTCAGCGGACACACGGTGGCGGGTGGCCGGCTCGCGGCGCTGGCCCTCGACATCGACTGGGCGTTCCGGGACTCGGTCGTCCCCGGCTGGCCGGAGTCGCGGATCCGCGGTCGCGGCGAGGTGAACCTCAAGGCGACGGACGGAATTCATTTCCAACCCTTCGCCGTCGAAGCGTCGAGCGTCGACTTCGGCACCATCCGACGGCTCGTGCCGGCGGCCCGGCTGCACGGGATGCTGTACGCCACGGGCACCCTCACAGGGCCGCTCCGGAACGCGCAGTTCAGCGGCGCCCTGGCACACAAGGACGGCGACCGGCCGCCCAGCAAGATCGCCGGCACCGTGCGGCTGGACGGCCGCGGCGACACCCTCGGGATCTACGCGGACGTGTCCGCCGACTCGGTCTCCTTCGACGGGCTGCGGGGCAGCTTCCCGGACTTGCCGCTCCAGGGGGCGGTCGCCGGTCCGGTGAAGCTCGCGGGCACGCTCCGCTCGCTCGAGACCCACGCCGACCTCCGCGGGCCGGGCGGTGCGCTTGAGGGGAACGGCGTCCTGGCGCTCGACCTGCCGCACTACGGCGCGCGGGGGTTCGTGCTGCGGGCGCGGGACCTCGACCTGGCGCGCTGGACGCGCGGGCGGGGGACGCCCGACTCCCGGCTCACCTTCAGCGTGGACGCGAGCGTCACCGGGGACAGCGCCGTGCCCCCCGCGGGTACCCTGCGGGCAGCGCTCGGCCCGTCGTTCCTGGCGGGCTCGCCACTCGACAGCGGCGCGGCGCTGCTGCGCTTCGCCGACCGCCGGGTATACGTGGACTCCCTCAGGGTTGCCCAGCCCGGCCTGATCACGACCGGGTCGGGATCGCTCGGCTGGACCCGCGGCACGCGCGGCACCCTGGCGCTCGACTTCGACGCCGACAGCCTCAGCTCGGTGGACTCGCTCGTCGCCTGGATCACCGGCGCCGGTGGGACGGGCGCGGGACCCGGGCGGGCGGGGACCGCGGCCGCCGACCCGCCGGGCGATGAAGGGGGCGAAGGAGCGGAGATGCTCTCGGGCTCGGCGCGCGTGGCGTTGATGCTGCAAGGCTCGCTCGACTCCCTGGGACTCGAGGCACGGGCGAGCGGCGAGCGGGTCAAGTGGCGAGGGTGGGAGCTCACCTCGGGCCGGGCGCGGCTCGCCTGGCAGCCCGGTCCCACGCCCGCATTCGCCGTCGAAGCGACGATCGACTCGCTGGCGCACGGCGTCCTGGGGCTCGCCGGGGCGAGCGCGGCCGCGCGCGGCACGCCCGATTCGCTGAACTGGTTCGCGCGCTCGCGCGCGGGTGGCGGCGGCGCGTTCCTCGCGGGCGGTCGCTTCGTGCGGCGCACCGATTCCGCGGGCGGCGTGGTGCGGCGCCTCGGCCTCGACTCCCTCGCCGTCCAGCTCCCCCGCGACGTGTGGGTGCTCGAGCGGCCGGTCGAGCTCGCCGTCACCGACTCGGCCGTGACGGTCAGCCATCTGGCGCTGCAGAGCGCGTACGGGTCGGGAAAGCTCATGCTCGAAGGCGATCTGCCCACCCGGGGCCGGGCGAACGCGCACTTGCAGCTCGAGGGTTTCCCGCTCGTGGGTCTGTACACGCTGCTCGAGCAGGACACGGCGGGCGTGGGCGGCACGATCACGGCCACCGTCGGCTTGAGCGGCACGCGGGCGAATCCCGTGTCGAGCGGCGCGTTTTCGCTGACGAACGGCTCGTTCGCGGAGTTCCGCACGCCGTTCGTGGACGGCTCGTTCGACTATCACGAGCGGCGCCTCAGTGCGGCCGTGCATCTGTGGCGCTCGGGGCTCCAGATCCTCGCCGTCGAGGCCCATTTGCCTCTCGACCTGTCGCTCGTTCCGGTCGCGCGGCGCCAGCTCCCCGACACGTTGTCCGTGCGCGCTACGGCCGACAGCGTCGACCTCTCGGTGCTCGAAGCGCTCACCCCCAGCGTGCAGCGCGTGGCTGGCGTGTTCTCGGCCGACGTCGGCATCGCGGGGACGTGGGACGCGCCGCGGCTGCGTGGCGAGCTGCAGATCGTCGATGCGGCGGCCACGATCCCGGCGCTCACGGTGCGCTACGAGGACGTGAACGGCCGCCTGGCCCTGTCGGGTGACACCGTCGCGATCGAGGCGCTCTCGGCGCGGAGCGACCGGGGCCGGGCCGACGTGACCGGGGTCGTGCGGCTCGAGCAGCTCACCCATCCCGTGCTCGATCTCCGCATCGCGGCCGACCAGTTCAAGGCGCTCGACCTGAAGAACGACGTCGCCATCACCGCGAGCGGTCGGCTCGCGCTCCAGGGACCGGTGTTCGGCGCGACGCTCACCGGTCACGCGAAGGTCACCTCCGGGGTGTTGTATTTCGCGGACTTGGTGCAGAAGCGCATCGTGAACCTGGACGAGCTCGCCGACACGTCGCTCGCCTCCATCATCGAGCGGCAGCGGCTCGGCCCTGAGTTCCAGAACGTGTTCCTCGACAGTCTCCGCATCAACGAGCTGGAGCTCGAGATGGGAAGCGACGTCTGGCTGCGCTCCGATGAGGCCAACATCCAGCTGGCGGGTACGGTCACCCTCTCCAAGCAGCGCAACGCCTATCTCATCAGCGGCACGCTGCAGGCGCCACGGGGCACCTACCGCCTCAAGGTCGGCCCCGTCACGCGCGAGTTCGTCGTGTCGCAGGGGACGGTGCGCTACTTCGGCACGCCGGACCAGGACGCCGCGCTCGACATCGAGGCGAAGCACGTCGTGCACCCGGTCCCGACCCCGACGCAGCGGAATCCCGAGGACATCACCGTGGTGGCGCACATCGGGGGCACGCTGCTCGTACCGAAGGTGACGCTGGAAGCGGAGAAGCGCGACCTGTCGCAGACCGAGCTCATCTCCTACCTGCTGTTCGGCAAGAGCAGCGTGGACCTGGCGGGCGACCAGGGCGGCATCGCCGACCAGCGGGCCCTGGTGCAGAGCGCCCTCTCGGTGCTGTCGGGAGAGATCGAGCAGACCATCGTGTCGGGCGGGGTGCCGGTCGACTACGTCGAGATCCGCCCGGCCGGCGGGGGCCAGGGAGACCCGCTGCTCGGGTGGCAGTTCGCCGTCGGCCGGCAGCTCGGGCCGAAGACGTTCCTCGTGGTGAACGCGGGCTTCTGCGAGGGGCGTCAGGTCGCCGTCGGGAACACCCTGGGGGTCTCGATGCAGTTCCGCATCAGCCCGGAGTGGCGGACGGAGGCGAGCTTCGAGCCGGTGCTGACCTGCGGCGATCCCGCCACCGAAGGGATCGGGGGCACGGTGCCGCGCCAGGTCGGGCTCGACCTCTTCTGGGAGAAACGGTACTAGTGGCCCGGGCGCTGCTCATCACGAACCCGGCGGCGGCGCGCACCGACGCGCGGGCCGTGGCGGCGATCCGCGAAACCCTGAACGGCGGCGGCTGGACCGTCGAGGTGCTCGCGACGGCGAAGGCCGGGGACGCCCGCCGCTTCGCCCGCGAGGCGGGCGACCAGGGCTTCGACGTGCTGGTGTGCTATGGGGGCGACGGCACGGCGATGGAGATCGCGGCCGGCGCCGTGGGAACCGGGCTGCCGCTCGGCCTGGTGCCCGGCGGCACGGGGAACCTGCTCGCCGGCAATCTGCGGCTGCCGCGCGGCGCGGCGGCGGCCGCCCGGGTGATCCTGCGCGGCCGGGCCGCGCCGATCGACCTCGGGGCGGTGGAGCGGGGCGACGGCACCCATTACTTCGCCGTCTGCAGCGGCACGGGTTTCGATGCGCGCCTGATGGCCAACACGGCCGCGGCCGAGAAGCGCCGCTGGAAGATGGCGGCGTACGTGGCGCGGGCGCTGGCCGCCCTCCCCAACGTCACGAGCCCGCTCCACCGCGTGACGGTGGACGGCGTCGCGCACGACCTGCCGGCGGCGCTGGTGCTGGTGGCGAACTGCGGCGAGCTGGTGCCGCCGTTCCTGCGGCTCCGCGACGACATTACCCCCGACGACGGCTGGCTCGACGTCCTGGTGCTCCGGGCGCACGGCACGCTCGAAAGCCTGCGGGCGTTCGCGGAGCTGCTGCGGCGGCCCACCAACGGCGCGCGCTGGCTGTGGTTCGGGCGGGGCCGGGAGGTGCGCGTCGAGGTCCTCGAGGGGCCGGCGCGCCCGATGCAGCTCGACGGCGAGCCCTGGGGGGAGACTCCCTTCGAAGCGCGCCTCGTGCCCGCGTCGCTCAACGTCCTGGTGGATCCGGAGACGACACCCGTGCGGATGTCCCGCGGTGGCTGACAGCGTCCTGCTGATCGACGACGACGCCGACCTGCGCAAGGCGCTGGGCGACTACTTCGACCGGCTCGGCTTCGAGGTCTCCCGCGCGGCGACCGGCGAGACGGGCGTCGACGAGTTCGAGCGGGTGCGGCCCGAGGTAGTGATCCTCGACCTCCACCTGCCGGATGCCAGCGGGCTCGACGTGCTGGAACGGCTGCGCTCGCGCGGCGGCTCCGTCATCCTGCTCACGGGGCAGGGCGACATCGAGACGGCCGTGCGCGCGATGCAGCTCGGGGCCGAGCACTTCCTCACGAAGCCGGTCGACCTGAACCATCTCGGCGCCGCCGCGGCGCGAGTGGTGGAGAAGGCGCGCCTGGCGCGCGAGAACGAGCTGCTGCGCGTCCGCGCCCACCTCGCCGAGGGCCCCGATTCGCTCGGGGTGTCGCCCGCGATGCGCGAGCTGGCCCGCCAGGTCGAGCTGCTGGGGGCGAGCGAGCGCACTACCGTATTGCTCACGGGCGAGAGCGGCACCGGCAAGGGCTGGGTGGCGCGGCTCATCCACCGGCTGAGCGCACGCGGGCCGGGCCCCTTCGTCGAGGTGAACTGCGGGGGGCTCTCCGCCACGTTTCTCGACTCGGAGCTGTTCGGCCACGAGAAGGGGGCCTTCACCGACGCGAAGGAGCTCAAGCAGGGCCTGTTCGAGCTGGCGGACCGCGGCACCATCTTCCTCGACGAGATCGGCGAGCTGGCGCTCGAGCTGCAGCCCAAGCTGCTCAAGGTGCTCGAGACCAAGACGTTCCGTCGCCTGGGCGGGACGCGCGAGATCACGGTGGATGTGCGGCTCGTCGCGGCGACGAACCGCGACCTGTTGAGCGACGTGAAGGCGGGCCGGTTCCGCGAGGACCTGTACTACCGGCTCAACGTGCTCCCGATCCACCTGCCGGCCGTGCGCGATCGGGCGCGCGAGGACCGGCTGGCGCTGCTCACGCGCATCCTCGCAGCGCTGCGCGCGGAGCTCCCGGGCTGCCCCAGCGTGTGCACCTCGGAGGCGCTCGACCGCTTGCTGTCGGCGCCGTGGCCGGGGAACATCCGGGAGATGCGGAACGTCGTGGAGCGCGCCATGATCCTGGGGCAGGGCGGCCCCGCGATCAGCGTGGAGCACCTGCCGGCCGACCTGCGCAAGGGCGCAGCGGGAGCGGCCGTGGGCGGGACAGGGGGAGACCGGCGGCACGTGCCGCAGACGCTGGCCGACGTGGAGCGGCTGCAGATCGAGAAGACGCTGCGGTTCCACGACGGCAACCGCACCCGCAGCGCGCAGGAGCTCGGCATTTCGCGCGCGACGCTGATCAATAAGATTAAGGTCTACGGGTTGGATCTATAAATGGTTTCGTTCGCAGGCTCTGAAACTCTCTCCGAATCCCTGCCCTAATGCCTGGTCTCGAACCGACTTCAATGCGCTGCAGATCCCCCCTCCGTGCCGAACGGGTCTCTAGGTCGGAGGCCGAAGCGTGGAGAACCTCCGGACTGCGTCAATCCACTCTATTTCGCCATCCGTGAGCTGCACAGTCCTTGCCCGCCAGTGCCGACGGACGGAAGCCTCAGTCAGGGCCTTGTCTACGCGACGAAACTGACAGGCGCCACTGATCTGATGTGTGGACTCGCGGCTCATGAACGGATGAAAAGTCGCGGCTGTGGGTACGGGTCCGATTGTCACCTGTGCTCGTCTCGTCTCACCATTGGCGAACAGGCTTACAGAGGCCTTGTCTGCCATGACCGCCACAAAGTTGTGCAGCCGCGGATGGACTTCCTGCGGTAGCCGGAGACACTTCAGCCCAGGCGTCCTAGCTCGCCACTCCAAGACGAACCCGCATGTGCTGGCGTCATAGTAGCAAGCAACGTGATCCGCGATCTCGAAGATGAAGAAACGTTCGGCAGTGCTTCTAATGAAGTCCGTACCCCAGTTTGGCACGAACCAACCCAGGAATGTCCAGTCCGTGGGGTGTCCACGAACCCCGTCATCACCGAAGGGGTCCCATGCATGGGAGCCCGGAGCAATCACGCTTAGACCTGGGATCTGCTCTCGGAAGAACTCGCTGTCGTGCGTGTAGAGCAGTGTGACTTTCGCGGATAGCGCGTCGGCGAGAACCTGGCGATCTTCACGGGACAGGTGTTTGCCGCGTTCACCAAGAACCGTAGGGGGGTCTGCGGAGGGCACGCGCTCGACTCGACAGATCGTCGCGAGCCTGACCAAACCAGCTCCAAATACCCCGAGGAGTGAGGGAGCATTCGACCTCAGCGCTCTTATCGCTGTTTCTTCGGTATGAGTTGATAGAACGATCGTGCCTTCCGACGCCAGGCGCAGGACCCATGCACTTGGGCTGTCCTCATCCAAGACACCAGCTAGGAGCACACTCACATCGGGCATTATCCGCCTGTCTGCCAGAAGCGAGCGCACCCCCGTTTGGAGTTCTTCGCGAAACGACATGTGGTTGGAGAAAGATAGTTGGTACGGAAGAGTTCGGACGAGCATTCACGGCGGGCCGTCATCCGCTTAAGCGCCCGACCGTTGACGCGTCAGCGAAGTCCGACAAGGTTCCGACCGTATCCGTTTCGGGTATGACGCCTTGTGTGGTGGTGCAGGCCACTGCACACCTTGGGTTCATAGGAACTGTAAGACACGCGTGAACGTCGGGGTGACCAAGATGACAACGGCAGACGTCGAAGGAGAGCCAGAACTTCAGCAGGTGCTCTCAGCCTGTTACGAAGTCTGGAAGAGCGAGAACGCGCCGTCAGACCAGAGGCTGCTCTGCTACGCCTGGGTTCTCCCGCATTACGAGGATCGGTTCGGGAAGGGCTTTCATCCGTCAAGATTGGCGCAGCTTGGGACCGCAGGTCTTCTTGAGAAGTACGTCAGCACGCGCACAGGACGCCGGCGATATTACAAACTTCCCGACCCGGACCACGTGGGATCTCTTCTCAGCAAGTGGTCTCAGACTTGACTGGTGAAACCGCAGCCTCTAGGCAAGGACCGAACCGCGGTCCGAGGCCCAAGGACTTCGGCCAGCTCCTCTCTACAGAGGACCTGGAGAAACTTGTCGCCGCTGGCGAGTCCGACCTCGTTGAGTTCAAGCGCCAGTGGTACGATTTGGAGCAGCCAGAGGGTAAGGCGCGCCTGGCGCAAGACGTCCTCGCCCTCGCCAACACAGTTCGACCGGACGCCCCCGGCTTCCTCCTGATCGGCGTGGATGATGACCGGACAGTGGTCGGCGTTCAGCAGCCCCCGGACCCTGAGACCATCACAAACATTCTCGCGAACTACATACATCCTCCTGCCGATGTTCGTTGTCGGCATTACGAGATCGCTGGAATAACATTGAGCGTTCTCACTGTCTCGTGGAGCCCGGCTCGTCCCCACCACTCCCCTCGGCAGCATCCGGGCATCCTCGCAAAGGAGGTCGTGTATGTGCGGCGTGACCGGACTACAGGGACGCTGACCCTTCCTGAGATCGAGCTGCTGATTCGTGAGAAAGACGCGCGCTTCGGACCGCTCATTAGTCGGGAGCCGATCCAGTGTGGGTTCGTTCAAAAGGCGGAGGCTTACAAAGGGAGCGGCTTAGTGGCACGTGTGACCAACGTGACGACGGAACCTGTGGGAGGCGTGGACGTGATGATCGACGTACGGAGCGCGAGAAACCCGGAGTTGTTCTATCGCGCTCGGAAGCTCGGCAACGCTACATTGCAGCCGGGTGAGTCACGGGAAGTTGAGCTGGCGAGCCGCGAAATCGACTTCTACCTCGCCACCTTCGACCCCTCGACCGGTGGGCGGAAGTGGACGAGGGTCGACTTCGGGCGTCATGTGGGCGACCTCTGGCTGGACGCGACGCTGCACGTGGACTATCGAGATCAGCAGGGCTTCATTCGGCACATCGAACAACGGGTGGCGCTCGACGCCTAAGCCACGTTACGCGGCTTCGAGAACAGTCTCGTTCAGCGGCGATTAGTGGACTTGAACCAGCAGTCAACACGGCGTATACTGTCTCCCAATGGCGCCAGCTAGCGATGAGTTCGGGAAGCTGTTTCGGAAGTATCGAAAGAGAGTAGGCCTTACCCAACGTCAACTCGCACAGAAGCTCAAACTCGATTACACATACATCTCGAAGATCGAGAGTGCCACCGTTCCCCCGCCTCCCCGTGACAGGGTGGAAAGTGCCGCCAGGGTCTTCCGCCTTACACGTGACGAGACCGACGGACTAATTCAGCTAGCTGCGGAGGCCCAACCCGACGTTCGATCATGGGTCCTGCGAGACCCTCGTGCACAGACGCTCTACCGTAGCATTCGCAAACACCCCTCCGCAGACCGTCAAGCCCTACTCGATGACCTAATCCGCCAAGTTGAGAAGCGGCGGAAGAACGGTTGATCCCCACTCATGTCTCGTTCAGCGTGGCTGGACTCCATCGAACACAAAGCGTACCGACGCCTGCGGCAGTTGCGGGAGCGCGGACTGTGGGACGGCGTGCCGCCCGTCCCAATCGATCATGTGCTGGAGCACCTGCTTGATCTCTCGATTTCCTGGGAGGACGTGAACGAGGACCCGGGCGAAGAAATCCTAGCTTGCCTGCGTCCTGAGAGGCGGGAAGTGGTGATGAATGAGCGCTACCGTGAGCGCTTTGAGAGAATCACCGGGCTTGAAGAGTTCAGTAAGGCCCATGAGGCGGGGCACGCCGATGTGTTCGCGCTGTGCGCAGATTCGGAACAGATTCACCTCCTCCCGAAGTCCCTCTACCACCCCAAGCACCGCTCGGCCGCCCATGGCGAAGTGTCGGTATTGACCGCTCGCTTGAAGGCCTTGTCCCCTGAGATGCGGTCTGAGGTCCTAAGGGAACTGAAGAACCAGGAACACGCCCTGAAGGCAAGGGGGGAGGACTCACCTCTCGAGCGCCGAGCCGTTGAGCACTACGCGGCTGTTCTCCTGATGCCCGAGGACGTCATCCGCACGTACGCAAAGGGTGTCGACCTGAGCGAATGGTCCGGGGTCGTGGTGTTGGCGACCAAGTTCCAAGTCTCGCGTACGGCTATGCGGATTCGGCTGGAGGAGTTACGCCTGATCCACGCGCGTGGTATCCAGTCACGCAACCCAACGACCGTTGGCCAGGAGGAGCTGTTTTCGTGAGCCTCGTTTCTTCTCTTGACCACTGAGTTGACAGGCGATTCAACATGAATTACCGTTCAACATCGCCGGCGGGCGGTGGGCTGAATAGGACCGGTATAACGTTGCGAGCACATTTTGTGCGGGAGGTACGGGTGTCGGAGCTCTATATCGTCGCAGCCCAGCCGAATCCACCGGGTCGCGACTCTTCCTACGGACGGACCACGAACGACAGACTCAATGAAGAATGGCTGGAGTTCCGAGCGCTTCAGGATCGCAACCTCATCGGCGACGTGTTGACCAACCTCACGTTCAACGAGCGCTGTCAGCGCACGGGTGTTCAGGAGCTCCTTCGTTTCACCGACCACTTGAAGTCGGGCCAGCACGTTCGGGTGCACACTGGTCGGGGTACACCTGGGTGGGTAGGGAACACCTACCATATGTACCTCAATCGGGAATGGTTCGTTTGGAACAACGCGTGCGGAGATCGGGCTACGTTGGCGTATGAAGCACGCGTAATCGACTCTGCCTTCTATCGAGCCCTCGTACCGGAGGGGCAGTTGGTGCGGGTCCAGGGGACTGACGAGCTCGTCCCTGTGGGTCGGCAGTCGCTGTTACGATGAAGAGAGCGAGCGATCTGTCGATGATCGACGTCGTTCTCAGATGGTACGAACCGGACGAAGAGGACTGGGATGAGGCTCGGTGCGTGTACGCCTACCTCGACCCCAAGACCAGGAAGATCATATACGTCGGTAAAGCCGACGACTCCTCTCCCCGCGAGCGGTGGAACGGCCACCAAGCAGATGGACTCTTCGAGTTCTTCAAGATCGACCTGGGTTTGGAAGAGTGGGACACTATCTTTGGCGAGGTTGAGGAAATGCAGGGCATGTCGAGCCTGTCCTTTGAACTGTTGCTCGACATCGAGACCCTCTTGATCTGGCACGTTCGGCCTCCGGGGAATGTCCAGATCGGCGAGCCCAAGCGACCGGGGCTGCGCGTCACTTGCGAAAGCGAGTGGCCGATGAAGAAGGACGTCTTCTGTGACCCAGGCTGAAGCAGAGGTTTCGGCAGGGATCATGTTCGAGGGGTAGATCCTAGTGGCACCCACGTCATTCCCCGGAGACGAGCACTCTCCGAGACTCTGTCTGAAAGTGCTCGGGCGTGGACGTATTTCCCCCTGTCCGGGGGCTGCGAGATGCCGGGGTCCGCTTGAAGGCACGGCAGATCGCCGGTTTGGCACTACCGCCCACCCACGATAAGATTAAGACCTACGGGCTCGACCTCTGAGGCGGACTATGACCGACAAGCCGAAGCTGATGGAGCACGACGCGATGGTGTGCCGCTACTGCGGCAACGAGGAACGGGCGTCGGAGGGCTACCCCTGCTCGGACTGCGGGACGTTCCTCTGTCTGATCTGCTCGTTCCGCGGGATCACGCGCTGCAAGGCGTGTGAGGAGAAGGCGAAGGCCGCGCAGCAGGCCTAAGCGCCCGCTCCCCCGCCGCGCCGCTTGCGCACCTCGCGCGCCACGTCGTCGGGCGACGTGCCCAGCTCCTTCGCCAGCTTCTTGATCGCCGCGTCGGACCCCTGCCACTCGCCGGCGGCCGCCAGCGCGTCGAGCGCGACGTCCTCGACCAGCGTAGTGCGCTCTTCCAAGTCGCGCGTGCGCACCGCGACCTCGCGCGCCAGCCACTGCTCGAGCTCGCGGCGCTCGATCTCGAGCTGGCGCTGGCGCAGCGCCCCTTGCAACGACATCTCGAGCTCGTCCAGGTCCACCGGTTTGATGAGATAGTCGTACGCGCCGAGCTTCAGACATTCGATCGCGGTGCGCGGCTCGTCGATCGCCGTGAGCATGATGATCGCGAGGTCGGAATCGACGGTCAGCGCCTTGGGGACCAGCTCGACGCCGGTCATGTTGGGCATGCGGATGTCCGAGAGCATGAGCTGCGGCTGCTCGGCCGCCTGCCGGTCGAGTGCTTCGGCGCCGCTCGCCGCCTGGAGCACGCGGTAGCCGAGGCGGGTGAGAAAGCGGTCGAGTGCCTGGCGGATCCCGTCCTCGTCGTCCACCACGAGGATGGTGGTCGCGGGCGTCTGCGCGTCGGGCTTGGTCATATGAAGCGCTAACGTACGTACCCTCCACAACCCGAGCAAGCCAAGCTATCTTCGCACTCGCATGACGTCCGGCGCAGCCTCGCCCTCTCCCGCCCGCCCCTCCTCCCCCGCTTCCCTTACCGCGGTGCGCGGCCTCAGCGTGGGGCACTGGACCGACCTCGCGCGGGCCACGGGATGCACGGTAGTGCTCGCGCCGGAGGGCGGGATGCGCGCCGCCTGCGCCGTGCGCGGCCGCGCGACCGGGACACGCGAGCTCGACGCCCTCCACCCCCGCCACTTGGTGGGCCACATCGACGCGATTCTCTTGACCGGCGGGTCGGCCTACGGCCTGGGCGCCGCCGACGGCGTGATGCGTTGGCTGCGCGAGCGAGGCCGCGGCTTCCCTGTCGGCCCGGCGGGCGTGGTGCCCATCGTGCCGACGGCGGTGATCTTCGACTTCGACCTCGCCCCCGGCTCTAAGGCCGACCGCTGGCCCACGGCGGACGACGCCTATCGGGCGTGCGCCGCTGCCGGGAGCGACATCGCCGAAGGGACGGTGGGCGCGGGAACGGGCGCGACGGTGGGGAAGGTGCTGGGACCGCGTCGCGCCATGAAGGGCGGCGTCGGCACGTGGGCGTCGCGCGGCGAGGGGGACGTCGTGGTGGGCGCGCTGGTGGTGCTGAACGCCGTGGGCAACGTTCTCGACGGCGCGGGGCAGGTCCTCGCCGGTGCCCGCGGGCCCGATGGAAAGTTCGCCGACGCGCTCGCGTACCTGGCCGCGGGCGGCGCGCCGTTCGGCGCCACGCCGAACACCACGCTCGCCGTCGTGGCGACGAATGTCGCCCTAGACCGCGTCGGGCTCGAGAATGTGGCGCATGCCGCGGGCGACGCGCTGGCACGCCGCATCGTGCCCTACGGCACGGCGTTCGACGGCGACGTCGTGTTCGCGGTCAGCACGGCGACGCTGGCGGTCCCCCCCCCCCGCACCCCGCTCCAGGTCGAGGCGCTCGCGGCGCTCGCCATGCCGGAGGCGGTGGAGCGCGCCGTGCGGCTGGCGCGCGGCGTGCGCGACATCCCCGGCCTGGCGGACGGGGGTGGAAAGGGGGGGAGCGCGCGGTGAGCGAGCATCTCGCGCGCGATGTCTCGGACGTCGCGCGCAAGTACGTCCCCGATCCGCGCCTCGGCGTCTGCGAGATCGCGGTGCGCCCCGCCGGCGAAGGGGGAACGGGGGGGGCGCTCGATGGGTGCACCACGAGCCGCGACGCGCTCGCCGCGCTGCGGCGCATCGCCGCCGACGCGGGGCTCGCCGCCGACGTGCGGCTGCTGCCCGACGCCTCGGTGAGCGACGAGCCCGCCGCCGTGGTGACCGCCGCCGCGGCGCCGCTGCTGCGTGAGCCGCGTGCGTCGGCCGAGCGGGTGAGCGAGGCGCTGCACGGCGAGACGCTAGCGGCGCTCGAGCGCCGCGAGGGCGCCTGGCTCCGCGTGCGGGCGGCCGATGGCTACCACGCGTGGATCTCGGCGGGGTACGCTTCCACGGGCTCGTCCGACTGGGCGGCGGACTGGGAGGGTCGGGCGACCGCGCGCTCGCTCGGCGCCGAGCTGCGGTGCGAGGACGCGCGCTTCCGACTTCCCGTCGGCGCGCGGGCCGCGTTGCAGCGCCGCGGCGGGCAGGTGGAGACGGCGGACGGGCGGATGTGGAGCCTCGTCGCGGGGGCGGTGCGTCCGGAGGTCGAGGCGCGGGCGGAGGCGCGGCTGCTCGCGCCGCCCGAGTGGGCGCTGCGCTGGTACTCGGGCGCGCCCTATGCGTGGGGTGGTCGCACCGAGTGGGGCGTCGACTGCTCGGGCTTGGTCCAGGCGACGTACGCGGCGCGCGGCGTCGCGCTGCCGCGCGACACCGACCTGCAGGCGCTCGCGGGCCGCGAGGTGCGGATCGACCCGCAGGGCGTCGGCTACGAGGCGGGTGACGTGCTTTGCTTCGCCGACGGCCGGCGCATCTCGCACGTGGCGCTCTGGGCCGGGGTAGGGCGCCTCGTCCTCTTCGACATCGACGGCACCCTCCTCTGGACCGACGGCGCGGGCCGGCGCGCGATCCATCGCGCGCTGCTCGACGAGGCCGGGACGGCGGGGCCGATCGAGCACTACCGCTTCGACGGCAAGACTGATCCGCAGATCGTGCGGGACCTGCTGTCGCTCGCCGGCCATCCGGCGGCGGGGGACGACGCCCGCATCGCGGCGGTGTGCGGCCGCTATGTGGAGCACCTGCGCGCCGAGCTCGCGAAGCCGACCCAGGCGACGAAGCTGATGGCAGGCGTCGCCGAGTTGCTTGCCGCCTTGGGGCCGGAGGAAGCGGCGGGGCGCGCGCTCGTGGGGCTGCTCACCGGCAACCTCGCGGTGGGCGCCGCGCTGAAACTGGAGGCGGCCGGGCTCGACCCGGCGCGGTTCCGGGTGGGTGCGTACGGCTCGGACTCGTCCCGTCGGTCGGACCTGCCGGCCGTGGCGGCGGCGCGGGCCAACGCGCTCACCGGGCGGACGTTCCGGGGTACGGAGGTGGTGATCGTGGGCGACACGCCGGACGACGTGGCGTGCGGCCGGCCCATCGGCGCGCGCAGCGTAGCGGTGGCGACCGGCTCCTACGACGTCGCCACGCTGAACGCAGCGGGCGCGACGTACGTGTTCGCGACGCTCGCTGACACACCCGCGGTGCTGGAGGCGATCCTCGCGTGAGCGCGGCCCCCGGCGCCCCGGCGGACGAGCTGGAGCTCAAGGCCCGCGTCGAGCACCCCGAAGCCCTGCGCGCCGCGCTGGCGCATGCCGGCGCGGCGCTCGAGTTCCAGGGCGACATGATCGACCGGCGGTTCGACCGCCGCGGCGCGCTCGGCCGGCGCGACGAAGTGCTGCGGTTGCGCGTCTTCCGGCCCGCTGAGGGGTCGTCCGCGGCCGCCTACGGGATGCTCGGCTGGAAGGGCCCGCACTCGAAACAAGACGGCTATCGCCACCGCGCGGAAGCGGAGGCGCGGGTCGCCGATCCCGAAGCCGTCGTGACGATTCTCGAGCGCCTGGGCTTCACGGTGTCGCTTCGCATCGAGCGCCGCGTCGAGGTGTGGCGACTGGGGGACGCGGTGCTGCGGCTCGAGACGTATCCCGCGATGGACGTGCTGCTCGAGGTGGAAGGAGAGCCGTCCGCGATCGAGCGCGCCATCGCTGCCACCGGGCTGCCGCGCGAGCGGTTCCTCCCCGAGTCGCTGCCCTACTTCGTCGCCGCGTACGAGGCCCGGACCGGGCGCGCCGCTCTGCTCGCGCGATGAGCGCCTCTCCCCCCCCGCTCAAGATCCCGATGCCGCTCCGCGTTCCGGAGCTCGCGCCGTCGCTCGGCCGCCTGCTCGTCCCACGGCGGCTCGAGCCGCCTTGGGTGCCCCTCGACGACGTGCGCGAGGAGCTGGCGACGGGCGTGCTGGAGCTCGGGGGCGAGGCGCGCGCGGCCGCGGTGCGCGAGGAGCGCGAGCGCGTGCTCGACGCCGTGAGCCGGCGCGCGTGGCTCGGGGCGTGGGAGCGCGCCGTGCGGCGGGCGGGAGAGCGAGTCAGCGCGGCGGTCGACGCGGAGTTGGAGCGCGTCGCGCAGCGGGTGCGGATGCCCCGGCTGCTGCGGCGGCGGCGTCTGCTCTCGCCGTCGGAACAGCGCGCCATCGCGGCGCGCCTCGCGTCCGGGGGCGAGGGCCTCATCGCCGCCCTCGACGCGCTCGACGCCGCCGCCGCGCAGGCGCGCGACGCCAGCGTCCTCGGCAAGGCCGCGCACGCGGACTGGCAGGAGGCGCTCCGCACGGCGGCGCGGCGGCTCGAGGCCGCGTGGCTCAGCCTCGAGGCCGGCGTGGCCGACGAGCAGCGGCGCTGGGCCGGGGAGGTCGAGGCGGTGACGCGCTGGCGGCCGCCGCTCTGGCCCGTGCTCGCACTGGGAGTGCCGCTCGCCGCGGCCCTCATGTGGCTGGGGCTGGTGCTCGGCGGCTACCTCCCCGCGCCCGCGTGGCTCGCGGCGCGCCTCGGATTCTGACGTCCCCCCCCTCCCCTCCCCTCCCCGTGAGCGCGATCGGGGTCGGCGTCGATCTCGTCGAAGTGTCCCGCGTCGCGGCGATCATCGCCGACAAGGGCGCGCGGGTGTTCGAGCGCCTCCTCACTCCCGCCGAGCGCGCGTATTGCGAGAGCCGACCCGATCCTGCGACCCACGTGGCGGTGCGGCTCGCCGCGAAGGAAGCCGTCTACAAGGCGCTCCAGGGGAGCGACGTGGCGCGTGGGATCGGGTGGCGTGAGATCGAAGTCATCCGTGCGCCCGACGGCCAACCCGACGTGCGGCTCACCGGCCTCGCCGCCGAGCGGGCCCGCACGCTGGGCGTGAGCCGGGTGCTCTTGTCGCTGTCGCACACCCATCAGGCGGCGGTCGCCGTAGTGGTGTTGGATCACGGCAGTTGAATTCCCGACAAAATCACTCTAGTTTCT
>WNGG01013107.1_pt1 | contig 17658 bp, 11 predicted proteins | sample 5400661 | NCBI WGS metagenome assembly WNGG01 (sample SAMN13153372, study PRJNA577476) | soil metagenome | isolation source: 100 cm soil or saprolite under Garry oak tree replicate 1 | place: USA:California | collected 2016-06-15 | reverse complement strand
CGAACAAGAGACGGTAATGTTCTTCCGACTCGCGCAAAGCTTGCTCTGCTTGAATGCGCTCGGTGACGTCGTGTCCCATCGTTCGCACTATCGGCTGGACGACGCCTTCCGTACGCAGTGTGTTCTGGAATTCGATTATTCGCACTTCGCCGCTGGCCGCGCGAACCGGCATCAAGCCTTTGGCGACCTCCTGAGTTCTGACGGCGTGCAAATAAGAATCGAACTCGCCTCGAAACTCAGGCACGAGCAGGTCGCGTAGATTCATCTTCAACAAGTCTTCAGGCTTGTATTCCAGGAACTTCGCGGCGGTCTGATTTACTGAGAGTATCCGACCTTGCAAGTCATGCGTGCATATCAAGTCGCGGCTGTGCTCGACCAGGTCGCGGTATCGGTCCTCACTCTCGCGCAGCGCCTCCTCCGCATCTCGCCTCAGCGAAACTGAAGTCTCCACAAACTTCTTTACGCCGTCGCCCGCCACAATCTGATACTGGAACCCCTCGAGCGGTTCCCCGGTCCGAAACACTATGCTGAAAGCCTCGTACATTCGACGCGATGTTTCCGCATCTACGTACAACTGGTTGTTGAGCCCTTTCAGCCTTTCTGGAGACGAGTTCACAATCCTGCACAGCGAATCGTTGAAGAACGTAAGATTTCCGCGCAGGTCCACCTCGTAGTAGCCCTCCTGAATGCTCTGCAAGATGGTGCGATAGTTCTCCTCGCTTTCCTGTAGCGCTCGCCGCGCGCGTACGCGCTCGGTGACGTCGAGCGCGAGCACGAGCCGGGCGCGCCGGTCTCCGAAGCTCAACTCGTGTGATGACACTTCGACATCGATGATAGACCCGCTCTTCGTTCGGTGTTTCCAAATCCCCGCAGCATCAACCAGAACTGGGGCATTCATTACGTGTTCGATAAGAATTGGAACGTCTTCCGCAGGCCGAATCTGAGCAATAGTCATGCTCAGGAATTCTTCTTCTGAATAACCATAGTGATTGATAGCGGCGTCGTTCACCGCAAGGAACCGAAGCGTCTCGCTGTCGTAGACCCACATCGGATGCGGATTGCTTTTGAATAAGGGGCGGTAACGCTCCTCGGTCTCCAGGAACGTTGAAATGGTTAGAGCTGATTCGGAAATAAACATTATGTTAGATTTGTTGTGATTAAAGTCCTCGATGCGGCATCAAGGGGGCCATCCACAGCAATGAATATGCCGTCTCACTCCGCGCGCTGGAACTTAGCTAAAGTGACGATAAAGTAGGGACCTTCGGATGCGGCAATAGCTGCCCAATGCATGATAAGCGGAGAAGTGCTACAACTCAAGAATCATGAATGCGGAAGGGCCGGGGCAGTATCAAGGTCTCGAGAATCACGCATCGAGCGCGTGCCGCACCTTATCGGCCAGGGACGAAGGCGTAAAGGGCTTATGCAGGAACGAATCCATCTCTTCACCAAGTTTGCCGTTTGGAACCAATTTGTCGGTGTGGCCCGAAGCGAAAAGAACCTTCACCTCCGGCCTCATGCATCGCACTCGATCCGCAAGGGCTTTACCCCCCAGTTGAGGCATAACAACGTCAGTGAGCATTAAATCTATTTTGTCGGCTTCATGCTCTTGAATCAGGTCCAAAGCTTCTTCGCCGTTTGACGCCTCAAGCAAAGTGTAACCTAGCTCGCGCAGGACACGCCCTGCGAACTTGCGAACCAACTCGTCGTCTTCAACCAGCAAGACGGTCTCGGTGCCGCGCGGAAGCTGGTTCGACTCCTCACGGTGCGGCGGCTCAGCTTCTTGCTCCACGCGCGGCAACCAGACCTTGAAGGTTGTTCCGCGACCTCGCTTACTAGCGACCGAGATATGACCCCCGCTCTGTTTCACGATCCCATACACAGTCGACAAGCCGAGTCCGGTGCCCTTGCCTTGCTCCTTTGTTGTGAAGAAGGGCTCGAAAATGTGCGACATCGTTTCCGGATCCATCCCTGCTCCAGTGTCGTTGATTGAAAGAACCACATATGGGCCAGACGGGATTGGCGGGTCGTGACCGGACCCGGTCTCCAGCTCGAGCACGGTGGTTTCGATCGTCAATGTTCCGCCTTCATCCATTGCATCTCGCGCGTTCACTGCAAGATTCATAATGACCTGCTCGACATGTCCCGGGTCGGCCTTAACGTGAGCCCGGTCAGAGGCAGGTTTTATGATCAACTGGAGGTCTTCGCCTATCAATCGCTGCAGCATCTTCTGTAGTCCGCAGACTGAGACATTCAAATCGAGCACTCTGGGCTGAGGCAATTGCTTGCGGCTGAACGCAAGCAATTGATTCGTGAGTGCGGCGGCGCGAAGCCCCGCATTGTTTATCTCATCAATCTCTTTGCGCATCGCGTCGTCGCTCGACAGACGCCCTAACGCGAGCTGACTGTAGCCAATGATGGCAGTCAACAGATTGTTGAAGTCATGAGCGATACCGCCGGCCAACCTCCCGATCGCCTCCATTTTTTGTGAATGACGCAACTGGTCCTCAAGCTGCTTGCGCTCGCTGATGTCGCGCGCGATTCCTTGAACTCCAACGGGCTGGTCGCCTTCATAAATAAGACGCGCGTTCACTTCAACTGGAAGCAGGCGGCCGTCCTTGGTGATGATCTCAGTCTCGTACAGCCTTGCTTGCTCGCCTCCTGTTGTCTTGTTGGAGACGGAGTCGCTGACGAGTGCAAGGTAGCCTGGGGCGGTGATAGTACCGATGTTCATTCCGATGAACTCATGGCGGGCGTAACCCGTGAGCATCTCACCTCGCTTGTTAATGGAGGTGAAATAGCCGTTAAGGTCGTGGGTGAAGATCATGTCATTGGCATTTTCGAAAAGATCTCGGTACCGCTCTTCACTTCGACGCAATGCGTCCTCTGCGTGACGACGCTCGTGCAGCTCAGCGGTCCTCTCTTGCACCTGGCGTTCAAGATCGCGCTGAGTATCACGGAGCCTGACCACCATTGTATTGAATGCCTTTGCGAGCTCTCCAAGCTCATCGCGTGTCGACACTTCGACCAGCCGCGAATGACCGCCCGCCGTGATCTCCGATGCAGCCTTCGTGAGCGCATCTAGCGGTCGCGCGATGCTGCGACTTAGCATCGAAGCGCTGGCCAGGCCTATGGCAAGTACTATTAAGCCGACAACCGTCACTCTCCAAAGGAACAGCCCTGACTGAGCAAAGATCGGTTCAGCAGCGAATTCAAGCAGCACATACCACGGCGTGCCGCTAATCGGCCGCGACAGCGCAACGACCGAATGACTCCCCTCGCGTGTGTAATAGACGATATCTTTCGCCGACCGGACGTCAAGCGGCGGCTCGGACGCAGGGCCAACCAGGTCGGTCCACACTTCTCCTTCATTGTTTCCGATGTAGAGCGCGGCCCGATTTCCCATTGCGTCAACAAACTGCTGCCGTGCTTCCGCAGTAGCGACGAGTCGTCGCCACTTGACTAGATAGCCAACTGTTTGGCCGGCGTCATCTCTTATTGCCGCTACAATTGGGTAGACAGCATTGTCTCCGATTAGTTTGATTTCCCCAACCGCGAAGAGAGGATCTGATGAGGATTGTTTGAATTCATTGTCGAGCTTCGCCGATATAGGCGAAGAGTCTTCAGGCAACGCCATTACAAGCGAGTGATTTGTGTTCCATAATTCGCCTCGCAGTGCGTTCGGGTCTTGCGGCGGAAGTAACTGCTCCAGGATTCGGCATGGGCCGGCGCGTGAACCACTCGAAGGTGAATTGACGAAGTCACGGATGACTCGGTCCTTTGCCGCGACAAGCGTCGTGCTTGCAACATTGCGCGCGGACTGCTGCACCATCGCCGCAACGTTTGTGGTCAGCATGCGCAGCCTCGCGCGGCTTGCCTCAAGCGACGACTCCTTCACGCCGTCGTAGGAGACCCAGACGGATGAAACGATCATGCCGAGCAACAGCAACCCCATCATTAGCGGTAGGCGATTCTTAATGGTCAGCACCCGGACAACTCTCGACCGCACAAGCATAGGCTGCGGCCGGCGTTTTGATACAGCGCGTTGCGATTCGATGCTATTCATCGGTCGCCGGTGATCCAGAATTGGTTTCTACTGCGTATTATCGATTCCAGCGTATATAGCTGAGGGACAGATAAAATCGCGCGAACAGACTCGCTCCTTTACCTGGGGTTTAGTGAAAGGAACTTTCGCTACGATTCAAGGCGAGTCTAGCCTGTAGAGGAATCGCTTACAATCGGGGAAAACCCTAGGCGCGTGAACCGTGACTCGTAATGCGTGATACGTGGCGCGATTACAGATCACGAATCACGAATCACGAGTCACTTCTCATTGATCCAGAGAGACGAGCCTGCTTCGTATCGCGAATCGCACCAGTCCCGGCACATCGTGAATATCGAGTCGTTCCATCAACTGCGCTCGATGGGTCTCGACGGTCTTTACGCTGATCTCCAAAATATCTGCGATCTGCTTTGTGCTGTGGCGCTCAGCGATCAACTGCAAGATTTCGCGTTGACGAGGAGTCAACTGTCCTATCATTGCGCGGCCGGGGCTGACGTGTCCCGCCCGGTCCATTACGATGTGTTTTGAGACGAGAGGGCTGAAGTACTTTTCGCCACGCCCAATCGCATTTATCGCTCGCTCTAATTCAGCGGCGGCGCTGCGCTTTGGCAGATAGCCGACGGCCCCCGCATTGATTGCTTCGATCACATACTCATCGTTGGAATACATCGAGATGATGATTACGCGAACACCGGGAAATTCTTTTGTGATGCGAGCCGTCGCGTCCAAACCATTCAGCCCCGGCATCGCGATATCCATCAAAACCAGATCAGGCGCCTGCTCTTTGACAATGCGAAGCGCTTCCCGACCGTCTTTGGCCTCCCCAATTACCTTTGCCTCGGGGATCCTTTCAACAAGCGCCCGGATGCCGGCACGCACCAGCGCATGATCGTCCGCCAGCAGTATTCTGACATCGCGCAAGAAGGGACTCCTCTCAAACTGGGGTTGAGAGCGGTGGATCCCAACCAAGCCCACTGTTAACACCCGCATTCGCCCATTACTAGAGGCTTGAATAGTTAAAGCAAGTCCTGGCTGTGTGAAGCATTGCCCGGGAAATTCGAAGCAAATCTTACGCGTATTTGCAGCCGAGAGCAATAAGGGAAATCCCTAGGCTCTTCGGTTAAGCGGCGCCGTACGCGACTCTGAACACTGAATCTTTTCCACCAACGGAAAACTCGCACGAACCTCAGTTCCGCGACTTGGAGCTGATTCTATTTCTACGGCTCCACCGACGGCGACTGCGCGCTCGCGCATGCCTTGCAAGCCGAGACTCGCCTCGGGGCCAGTACGGTTCAGCGCATCGGCCACCGTAAACCCCGAGCCATCATCCCGGATGGTGAGCTGAAGTGTTTGATCCGAGCGCTTGAGTTGAACCAAGATTGCGCTGGCATTCGAGTGCCTCATTACGTTCGTGAGCGCTTCTTGCGCGATTCGAAAACACGCGGTTTCGATCTCGGGAGAGACGCGCGTCTCAATCGAATCAGCGTTGAAGCATCTAAGCAACCGCGCCCGGCTGGCCACTCGTTCAACGTACCACCGCAGCGCTGCCACCAGTCCAAGATCGTCGAGGAGTGAGGGGCGAAGTTCGAGCGACAAATCATGCACCTGCCCAAGCGCGTCTTCGATCACTGCAAGGTTCTCCTCAACGCGCTCTGCGGCGAAGGCGCTTTTCAACGAAGGGCGCAAAGTTTGAAGGCTGATTTGAACCGCGGTTAGCGCCTGTCCGATCTGATCGTGCAATTCGCGGGCCAGGCGTTTGCGTTCGGCTTCCTGAGCATCTATCAAGCGGTGCGAGAGCACCTGCAAGCGACGGCGGCTCTCCTCCACTTCCTCAAATAACGTCGCCTGGTGAATCGCAATTGCAGCTTCGGCGGCGATCTGTTCGAAGAATTTCGAGTCATCCCCAGTAAACGGCTCCTCGCCTCGCTTTCGGGACAAGCAGATTGCCCCGATCACAGTCTGTTGCCATTTGAGCGGAGCAGCGAGCGCCGGACCGTGCCCCTTGCCTTCAAACAGCGAGAATCGCCCCTGCCACTCGCTGTAATCCGCTACCGTCTGCACCTCACCGGTCAGCACAGCCTGGCCAGCAAGCGCTTCGCCTTCGTTCAAACGCAAACCGATCAGTTCACCGTCAAGCGCAGCAACAAGATCGAGATCAGCTTGTTCGCTATCACGGGTGTAGATGCAGCAATAGGATGCGTTAAGCAACTCGGCGGCCCGACGCGTAACCACGTCGAGCACTCTTGTGAGGTCACTCTCAGCGCTGATCTCCAGCTCGATTTCGTGAAGCGCTGCAAGCTGAGCGGTTCGCCGACGCAACGTCTCCTCAGCTCGTTTACGCTCGGTTGTGTCGCGCCCCACGCAGACAACGCCGACCACCTCGCCGTCCTGGTCGCGGATTGGCGACAAACAAGACTGAAAATGAAGCTCGCGCGGCGCGTTGGGAGGCAACCATTCATAGATAACCCGCTCGCCCGCGAGCGCCCGGGCGAAAGCGTCTTCGTGGATACGACCGGCTTCAGCCCCGACGATTTCGCTCGCGGTCTTGCCGATGAAACCGTCGCGTTGAAGACCAAATCGCTCTATCCAGCTTCCGTAGACGCCTGTGTACCTTCGCTCGCGGTCGAGCGTGAACACAATGTCGTCCATTGAGCTGACCAGCGTGCGGAAACGCTCTTCGCTATCCCTCAATGCAGCTTCTGCCTCGCGACGTTCTGTCACATCCACCCACGAGCCAATTGCCTCGACTGGAGCTCCAGAATCATCCCGCAACAGCACCGATTCGTCGTTCAGCCACAAGTAGCCGCCTTCTTTGTGTTGGAAGCGATACTCCATAACGAGGCGGTCGTCTGCAAACAGACGCGGAACCTTTGCCATCACTCGAGCCCGGTCATCGGGATGCAGATGATCTGCCCACCAGCCTTCCGTCAGGGCTTCGCTGGTCGTGTAACCCGTCAGCCTGGTAATGCTGTCGCTGATCCACCGCGCGGCAAGGCTTTTTCCCTCAACTCTGCGAGAGTAGATTATCGCCGGACTATGTAGTAGAAGATGCTGGAGACGCTCCTGCGTTTCGCGCAGCGCCTGTTCAGCTATTCTTCGTTCAGTAACGTCGAATGCGGTTCCGATCACGGCAGGCGCGCCCTCATACTGGAGCGGCGCCGCCGCAGCCTCCAGCCATCGCGTCTCGCCAGCCTTGGTGACAATCTTGAATTCATATCGGGCCGGCACCGGCACGGATTCGCCACGCTGCCGCGCGAGCCCCCTCTCCTTTACCAGATCTCGAAACTCGGGGTGCACCACGTCCCAAAAAGACATCCTTAACAACTCCTCGCGATCGTAGCCGGTCCGTGCTTCGGTGGTTGGGTTAACGTAGACAAGCTTCGAATCCCGATAAATGAAGATCGCCGCAGCAGCGGTTTCAGCGAGCGCGCGGAACTTCGCTTCGTTCTCGCGAAGCGATTCCTCAGCGCGTTGTCGTTTAGCGATCATATTTAACAGTATCGGAATTGTTACAAACAGCCCTATGCTTACCAGTATTCCAGGCTCTTCCCCAGCTCCACTAATCAAGGAAATGATGCCAACATCCCTCGTGCCGACGAGTGTGATTCCGTCGCGCAACGCCGCAAGCCCGAGCACGACCGTAATGAACACGACACGCGAGACTTGCAGCCGCCGAATCAGGACGATTGACCAGGCGACGCCCCAGGCGAGAGCCGCGAGGCGAATCACTATTGACACCACAAGGAGCGGATTCATAGGCTACTCCTTCCGTAGATTAGAGCGAAGCAGACAAACAGGAATGCGCCGTGAATCGAAAACTGAGGGGTTCCGCGATCCCGTTAGGGCCAGCTTACTAATTGGGAGCGAGTCCGATCAAATCTGTGCTAACACCGACTTAACGGCTCCAACTATAGCATTTCGATCGATGCCGTACGCCGCGAGTAGCTCTTCGGGTTTGCCCGAGCGCGGAACTTCCCGCACCGCTAATTGATGCACGCGTATCCCGCCAGACGAAACCGCGCTCGCAACCGCATCTCCGATTCCGCCCCACGCTGCATGGTCCTCAACGGTGATGATCAGATTGTTGGTTTCGCTGCCGGATTGCCGCAATGTCGCTTCGTCGATAGGCTTCACCGAAAAGAGATCGATCACACGCACCGCTACGCCTTCAGCCTTGAGCCGATCATACGCCGCAATAGCTTCAAACAGAGTAATGCCGCTTGCGACGAGAGTTGCCTTATCGTCATCGCTTCGCTTGATCACATTCGCACGACCTACCGCGAACTGTTTATCTGCCGAATAAATCACCGGAGTCTTTGGCCTGCTTGTTCGGATATAAACAATCCCTCGATGTTCAGCCGCGAGTCGAACCGCGTGCTCGGTAGCGACCGCGTCAGACGGATACAACACGGTCGAGCCTTCGATCGCCCGCATCATCGCCAGGTCCTCAAGCCCCATCTGCGAAGGTCCGTCCTCGCCGATCGACACGCCGGCATGCGAGCCGCACAGCTTCAGGTTCGCTTGTGAGACCGCAGCCATCCGAATCTGATCATAAGCGCGAGTCAGAAAACACGCGAATGTTGACGCAAACGGTATTTTGCCCATCGCGCTGAGCCCGACTGCGGCTCCAATCATGTCTTGCTCGGCGATGAACGATTCGAAGAAGCGGTCCTTGTGCGCCTTCATGAACTTCTCTGAATAAGTCGAGTTCTTCGTGTCCCCATCGAGCGCCACGACAAGCGGGTTTTCGTCGCCGAGCCTGGCCAGGGCTTCGCCGTAAGCTTCACGAGTTGCGACTCGCTCCCCTTCTTTGTATTCACTTATGGCGGCCGCGCCCTTGGCGGCTTTGCTTTCGCTGACAACGTTCGTTGCGCTTCGCCCCTCGAGCGGTTTCATCTTCAAACCATCGGCCCCTTCGACTCTCGGCTGTAACTCGGCGAGCGCGCGTTCAAGCTCGTCGCCTTTCTTGAGAGGCTTTCCGTGCCAACCGTCTTTGTCTTCGATGAACGAAACGCCCTTCCCCTTCTTTGTTGCCGCGACAATCACCGCCGGTTTTTCTGTACCCGACATCGCCTCATCAAGCGCCGCGATGCCGTTCACGTCTACGATTCCGATCAAGTTACCAAGCTTGTAATAGGACGCGATTTCCGCGGCTTCCCAGATCGCTCCTTCCGCAACCTCTCCATCACCCATCAACACGAAAATCCGGTTGCCTGTCATATCGAGATACTTTCCGTTCAGCGCCATTCCAACGCCGCACGACAGACCTTGACCCAAAGAGCCTGTTGCAACTTCAACCCACGGAAGCCGCGGAGTCGGATGGCCCTCCAGCTCGCTCGTGAATTGGCGAAGCGTTTTCAATCGCTCGACTGGAAACGCGCCCGCCTCCGCCCACGCCGCGTAGAGCACCGGCGCCGCGTGACCCTTTGACAGCACGAAGCGATCGTTCATCGGGTTCTTCGGATTCGCGACGTCGTAACGCATCGCATAGAAGAACACGGCTGCCGTCAGGTCCGCGGCGGACATGCAGCTCGTCGGATGTCCGGAACCTGCTTCCGAGGTGGCGATTACAGAATGAATGCGAAGCTTGTTGCCCATCGTTTCAAGGGCCCGAATCAAGTCTTTGTCGGTTCTGGCAGCTTGTTCCATTTCTCAACTCCCGCAATGAAGTATTGAAGGTTCGGAATAATCGACCGATCGCCCGCCACAAATGCTCGGTCCGCTAAGGTAAGTCTCAATATACACAACGCGCATCGCGGGTTCAACGCGATAGAAAGCCTGCTTGACACTGTTTTACAGCTCTGCCTAGGCTCTGAACTGAAAGGAAGAGATGGAAACGGCATCTCAACAAATCGGAACGACCAAAGACGAAGCCGAAAAGCGAGTGGCTCCCAGATCGTCTCATTATACCCCTCGTCGCGGGCTTAGCATTCCGGCGATAACCGTGCTCGACGAAAATGGCCGGGTCATCGAAGACCAACAGCGCAACGTGTTTCGATATCTCGCGCAGGATGGCCTGGGCGCGGACATTATCTTTGCGGCGGGAACGACCGGCGAGTGGAACCGAATTTCAAATATCGAACGCCAACGTTTGATTTGGGTCGCTACCGACGAGGTCGCCCAAATCAATCAAGAGCTGGTTAACCGACGGCGTCAAACGGTAGAAGCATGGGTCGGCGTAACGGCGACAACTCGAAGCGAGACGCTTGCGAATCTTGATTGCGCGCTCGATGCGGAAGCCGACGCCGTGGTGATCGCGCCGCTGTCGATCTCAGACCTCGGCGACTTGGTTTCGTTCGTTCAGCGCGAGGTGAGCGATTTGTTCGACCATCGAGGCCGCTCCCGTTCATCTTTGGAGTCAAGGTGTCGGCCCCTCGTCGCGTCCTGGGAAACTACACAAAGGCCGCGGCCCACTTCAAAGACAAAGGCGAGTTTGGAATCTACATCGGCGACGCGATGCTGATGTTTCAGGCGTTCAAACTTCAAGAGGGATTCGTGGGCCGAGTGCGAGAATATTGGAATCGTTACCTCCTTCACAACGAGCTGCCGATAGGTGTGGTATCAGGACCGGCCAACGCGCTGCCGCGAGAATGGCAGCGCGCCTGGCGAGCTTGTTACGCGGCCGACGAACGATTGATGACGATATACAAATCGGCGTTCGATCGGTTCACGTCCGCGTGCCACTTCACGATAGGTGGAAAGCGAATCGACAAAACCATCGCTTGCTTGAAAGAGGCGCTGAAGATCGAGGGAGTGATAAGTTCTGCCTTGGTCGCGAAGGGAACTCCCGCACTTGAAGAAGCCGAGCGCCGGGAGTTTCGATCGCGCTACGCAGAGATCGAAGATAGCCTTGGAGCCACAACCGATCCAGTTTGGCACTCAACCACGCAAGTCGTTTAGCGGATAACATCCTATGTGACCGCTGCCGTTGACACTCGCAAGATGCCAACGATACTATTTCGGTTACGAGTTCAAGCCTAGAATTCTTAACGAGGTAATACTTCAACTTGGGCAGAAAGAACCGTTCGCGAAAACAACGTGAACGCCAGCAACCTGTCTCAAACGGCGCCGCGCGCCAGTTTAGCTCCTCGCGCAACTGGATTATCGGTCTGATACTGGTCGTCACGTTTCTAGCTTTCTCCAACACGGTTTTGAACAGCTTCGCTTACGATGACATCACTCAAATAGTTAACAATCCTTTCATTCGCGATCTCGGAAACGTTCCTAAAGCGCTGGTTACCGAAGCGTGGTACTGGCGCGCACAACAGGACAAAGACCCTAACGAACAAGACAAGCCTTCCACTCCATACTATCGCCCGATAGTAATGATCTACTTGATGATCATGTGGAAGCTCTTCGGCGCATCGGCGCCTGGATGGCACATCTTCAACATATTGCTGCACCTGTTGGCGGTGTATTTTTCTTTTCTCATCTTGGAAAAGGTCACAAAGGACCTGCGTCTCTCGGCCATCGCTTCACTACTCTTTGCGGTCCACCCGTTTCGAAGCGAGTCGATCGCCTGGGCGAGCGGCGTTACCGATTTGTTGATGGCCGTGTTATTGCTTCCGTCGTTTTTGCTCTACGTGCGGTATCGTGAGGAGGGAAAACCAAAACTATTAATAGCCTCGTCGCTGCTCTTCCTCTTGAGCGCGTTCACAAAAGAGCCGGCCATCGTGCTGCCAATCTTCCTGTTCTGCTACGAGATGTTCATCGCGAACCGGGATAAGCACCTGATTGAGAGAATCAAGCCCGCAGCAATCTATGGCGGGGCATATCTCTTGGTAGCAACGGGTTATTTTGTTGCGAGGTACTACGCGCTTGGGTTCGCGCTCAATAACTCCAACTTCAAGTCATATCCGCTGCAGCAGATTGGGCTGACCATCCCGCTGGTCATCTGGAAGTATATCCTTCTACTGGTTTGGCCTATGGAGCTTTCGCTGTTTCATGGGGTCACCATGGTCAAGACCGCCGTCGATCTTCAGTTTATCTTGCCGTTTGTGGGTCTGATCCCTTTGACGTTCGGCCTTTGGAAATTGCGAGGCTCAATCGTCGCACGATTCGCAATCCTATGGTTCGCGGTGAATCTGCTCCCGGTGCTGAACCTGAGCGCGTTCGCCTCGGAGTTTATGGTGCAAGAGCGCTATGTGTATGTCGCGTCGATCGGCTTTTCGGTGCTTCTCGCAATGGCGCTGGTGAAGATCCCTATTCAAAATTGGCTGCCGTTCAAGAACCGACTTACTGCTCAAGTTGCGGTGGTGAGCCTGCTCGTTTTTCTGCTTGCCGGCAAGAGCTTTGCGCAAAACGCAACCTGGCGAGACGACATGACAGTCTGGTATCACGGTGTTGAGATTGCCCCCGAGCAGGCGATGTCACATTACATTCTCGGGCACAAACTGATAAAGCTTGCCGAATACGAAAAATCCGCCGAGCAGTTTGAGGATTATTTGAAGCTCAATCCAGACAATGCAATTGCTATAACCAATCTCGCGTCCGACTACCTGCTCAAGTACCAATATCAAGCAGTGTCAAATCCAGGTACGGCCGACCGCTCGATCCTTGACCGCGCGCTCCAGCTCACTCAACACGGTTTAGAGCTCAATCCCAAGTTGCCGTCTCTCTGGGACACGCTCGGCACGATCTATACCTTCGAGACGCCGCTGAAGAACTACGATCGCGCCATCGCTTGTTACGAGCGCGCGCTCAGTCTCACGCCTGGAAACTCAAACGCACTGATAAGCTTTCATCTGGGTGGAGCGCTGGTCAAAAGGGGGGATCTCGATAACGGAGTGAAGTACCTGCGGGCTGCGTTGGAGCAAGAACAACGCCTCGCTGACGCGCACAAGTTTCTAGCCTACGCATACAAGGCGAAGGGGCAATTTAAGGAGGCGGCCGATGAGCTTGGCATTTATCTTCAGCTTCAGCCAGACGCGCCGGACGCTTCCCGCGTGAAAAACGACCTCCAAGACCTGCGGGCGCAGTTGCGAAGTTCATCGCCGCAGAGTTGAGAGGCGGAAATCGGCTATTTTCTGACTGCCTCTTTGAGAGCGGCTTCTATAGCCGCTTTCAAGTCTTCACGCGTTCTGGCGCGAGCTCGCTTCCCATTGATAAACAACGTCGGAGTCGAATCTATTCCAACCTTTTCGCCATCGACCAAATCTTGTTTGACTCTGCCGGCGTACTTGTGCGAATCCAGCGCCGCATCGAACCGCTTTCGGTCGAGCCCCACTTGACTGGCGTATTCCTTGAGCTTTTCCGTTTCAAGAGCTTTCTGATTCTTGAACAGCAGTGCCGCGTACTCCCAGTATTTCCCCTGTTCTCGCGCGGCCTCTGCGGCTTCCGCCGCCTCGAAAGCATGCTTGTGCTGATCCAAAGGGAAGTTGCGAGCGACCAGCTTGACCTTATCGCCGAATTCTCTTGCAACCTCCTCCAGATCCGGCTGGGTTGCGCCGCAGCTCGGACACTCAAAGTCGGTAAATTCGATTACCGTCACCGGCGCATTCATCCCGCCTTTCCACGGGCGATCTTCGATCGAGATTTCGAAAACCGGCGGGTCGGGAGGTTTCAGGAACACCTGGACTGACGCCCTGCTCCTCAAACGCTCAGCATAACCCGACGCTGCGTTGCTTTGCTCGCGATTCTCCAAGTACTGGACGATTTGAGCGCGTACTTCGGCGAAGGTTCCATTTATCTTGTTCTTGTTCTCCTCGTAGAACTTCCGCGTTTCGTCGTCTGTGATCTTTTTCACTCGCGGCGAAACTTCTGATTCGTACAAGGCATCGGGCGTCTTGTTCTGCTTCTTTGCTTCCTGATCGAGGAGCAAATCGTTGATTCTGAGGTCAAGCTCTTTCTTGCGCAGATCGTAGACCTGCTCCTGGACGCTGAAGATCAGCGGCTTCAACGCGTCCTCGATGTCGCCCGACGTGATAGGTTTGCCGTTGACAGTCGCAAAAACCCGAGCGCGCTCGGCATCCGAAGCTGGTGGCGTAACGGTCTCGACCAAAACTTTTACCTGCGCCCGGCCGCGAAGACGCTCGGCCAACTTCTTGGCTTCTTCTTGTTCGGCTTGACCGCGGAGGTAGTTGATGATCTGGTCTTTGAGGTTCCTGAACTCGCCTTCGAGGCGACCCTTGTTCTGATCGTAGAACGCCCGCGCTTGAGCCTCGGTCGGCTCTTTCAACTTTGAGATGACTTCTTTTGCCAGAAGCTCGTCGCTGGTAATGCCAAGCCGCTTAGCTTCGGCGTCCAGCAATCTGGTATTGATCTGTAAGTCAAGCTCGCGAGTGCGCGCTTCAATTACTTGCCTCTGCAGCGCCTCGAGGCGGTCCTTTATTCGCTCGTCAACGTCTTTGATCCCAATTGGCACGTCGTTGACCGTAGCGAGCACATCGGGAGCAGACTTAGATTCGCAGCCGCAGTCCGGCTCTTTCTTCTGCGCCGCCTCCTGCGGTCTTGTTACCTGCTGACCGTAGCCATGGGCGGCGACGTTCGCGACAAACAACAGCGCGATGAACAATGGCGATATGCGTTTCATTGATCCCTTCTTAAGATTAGTGACGCTGTCAATCCTTCAGTCATTTCACATGTTCCTGTAGTTCGGTCCGCCTCCTCCCTCGGGCGGCACCCAGTTGATTATCTGATACGGGTCCATGATGTCGCACGTCTTACAGTGAACGCAATTCGAGAAGTTTATCTGCAGCCTTTGACCGTCCTCGGAGTCAATCATCTCATAGACGTTCGCCGGACAGAAGCTCTCGCATGGATTGCCGTACTCGCGTGTGCAGCGTTCAACGCAAATGTTTGTGTCAACAACCTTCAAGTGCGGAGGCTGGTCTTCATCGTGATGCGTGCTCGAATAATAGACGTCGGTAAGCTTATCGAACGTGAGTTGGCCGTCGTACTTCAGATCCCGGTAACGGTCTGGCCGACCATCGGCATTTAATTCCTGCATATGCTGATGTCCGGCCTTGATCGCAAGCCGCGAAGGCAGTCGCCCCCCGGTAATGATCGAGACCCCTTCAGTCATCAACCCAAACATTCGCCCACGATCAAATGCCTGATGGAAATTGCGAGATTTGTATAGCTCGCGACCGACGTAGCTCTCTTTCAGCTTCTTGTCGAAAGCGCCAAGAGTGTTTCGACTGTAATCATTCTTAATCAGCGCGCCCAATATCGTCTCGGCTGCAAGCATCCCGGCCTTGATTGCGGTGTGAATCCCTTTTAACCGCTCACCGTTTAGCATTGCCGCCGAATCGCCGATTATCATCACTCCATCTGCGGTCAACTGAGGCATCGTGTACCAGCCGCCGACCGGCATCGCCTTTGCGCCGTAGCGAATCATCTTGCCGCCCTTCAACAAATCGGCGATCAGCCGATGAGTCTTGAATCGTTGAAACTCGTGATGAGGATCGATCGCCGGATCGCGATAATCGAGTCCGACCGCAAGCCCTATGTCAATGATGCGGTCGCGCATGCCGTAAACCCAGGACCCGCCAAACGTGTGCGAGTCAAGCGGCCAGCCCATCGTGTGAATGACCGAGCCCGGCGCGAACCGATCGTCGGGCACTTCCCAGAGTTCCTTGATTCCCACGGAGTAAACCTGCGGATCGCTGTCGCGGTCGAGGTTCAGTCGATTGATCAATTGTTTGGCGAGCGAGCCGCGAACACCTTCCCCCAGCACCGTGATCTTTGAAACGATGTCGACGCCCGGCTCGAAATTCGGCTTCGCGTTTCCGATCTTGTCGATTCCTTTGTCGCCGGTGCGAACGCCAATGACCCGTTCGCCGTCGTAGAGCATCTCCGCGCCGGGAAACTCCGGGAAGATATTAATCCCCGCTTGTTCGCACTTCTCGCCAAGCCAGCGGGTTAGCTTGTTGAGCGACACGACGTAGTTGCCGTGATTGCGAAGCGGCGGCGGAAGGATCGGCATCGCGATCTTCCTACGCTCAGTGAAGAAGTAGACATGCTCCTCGCCGACTGGCGCTTCTAAGGGAGCTTCGTTTTCGAAATCGGGAATCAGCTCGCGCAGACTGATCGGATCAAGCACCGCTCCAGAGAGCTGATGCGCGCCGATCTCGGAGGCCTTCTCGATTACGGCGACGCTTATCTCATCGAGTGGCTTGTCGCCCGATTCCCTCGCTCGTCGGTTGTATGCATCAATTAGCTTTGTGAGTTGGAGTGCGCAAGCAAGACTGGCTGGCCCTGCTCCGACGAGCAGAACATCCATCTCGAGAGTTTCACGTTCGACCGCCATATGCCATGTAAGGGCGGCCCTCCGTGGCCGCCCCTGTCTGTAGGCACGCCGTGTCTTGCATCGAGGGGCGGCCACAGAGGGCCGCCCTTACAAGCTAGCTTTCGCTCTTCGCCTTTTCGATCTCCGCAGTCAGCGCGGGAACGATCTCGAACAGATCGCCAACGATGCCGTAGTCTGCAATGTCGAAGATCGGGGCTTCCGCGTCTTTGTTGATTGCGACGATCGTTTGCGAATTCTTCATGCCGACCACGTGTTGAATCGCGCCTGAAATCCCGACCGCAAGGTACAGTTTGGGGGAAACGGTTTGCCCCGAGCTTCCGATCTGCCGATCCATCGGCAGCCACTCGTTATCACAAATCGGCCTCGACGCTGCGATCTCTGCTCCCATCGCCTCGGCGAGCTTCTGAACCATCTCGATGTTTTCCTGACTCTTGATTCCGCGACCAACGGCAACTATGAGTGGTGCTTGGCTGAGATCGACCGCCTGCTTTGCCTCCTGAAATTTCGGCTCGGTCTGCGTCCTGATCTTCACATCAGTGAGGTCGACCTCAAGCGCCGTGACTCTCGCTGGAGCGTCTCCGGCTTCAGCTTTGTCGGCGCGATAGGAGCCGGCTTGAAACGAAACCAGAATCGGCGGCTCACCAGTCACTCGAACATCTGTGCTGATCTTACCCTGGAAGATTTGTCGGGTGAAAAAGAGCTCGCTTCCTTCTGCGCGGAAGCCCACGCAGTCGGTGACGAAGGTCTTGCCGAGCGATGCCGCAAGCTTCGGAGCGAAATCGCGAACCTGATAAGTGTGGCTCAGTACTAGAAACCGCGGATCGAGTTGGGCGTGTATTCGGCGAGCTTTTCATCTTCGACCGTGTAAACCTCTTCGAGTTTCTTGGCTGCTACGCCGCCGGCTACGCCTGAGACAGAGTCCCCAAGGACGACCGCTGACAACTTTTCTCCAGCGGCGGCAGCTATTCCTTGAGCAGCAACCATAGCTTCAAACGAAGTCTTATTGATCACGCCGTCTCGTTGCTCGATGAAAAGAAGAATTCCTTGGCTCATGTTTTCCTCAATTGCATGTACGGGCGGCCCTCCGTGGCCGCCCCTTCCTGGCGTGCGTGTGCCGTTTCTCGTAGCGAGGGGCGGCCACGGAGGGCCGCCCGTACAGGTTCATATTACTCTTGCATCGAACCGCAGTTTCTCGACCAGCTTGGCTGCCGCTTCGGCTGGTTTGCCTTCGATGAACTCGGTCTGCTTTGTCTTCTTCGGCAGATAGGCTCGTTCGATCACCTGGGCCGGTTTCAAATCATCAGCCGTCAGCCCGAGGTCAGCCGCTTTCACCTCGCGAATCTCTTTC
>WNGG01008651.1_pt1 | contig 17661 bp, 19 predicted proteins | sample 5400661 | NCBI WGS metagenome assembly WNGG01 (sample SAMN13153372, study PRJNA577476) | soil metagenome | isolation source: 100 cm soil or saprolite under Garry oak tree replicate 1 | place: USA:California | collected 2016-06-15 | reverse complement strand
CATCAGCGAGCCGAGGCTGACGCCGGTGGACGCGGCCCTGGCGGTGCAGCTGCTTACCCGGCAGGCCAGCCGCGCTGACCGGTTCGAGGTCACGGAGACGGTCATCCGCCTGGTCAGCACGGCGATTACCGGGCCCGGCCGCCTGCCGTCCCCGCTGCGCGCCACGACCCAGACGGCCTGGCGCCGCCTCGCCGACGGCACGAAACAGATCCTCAGCTGCGATCCGGGAGCCAGCCTTTACGAGCTTGCGCGCCGGCAGTCCGTCTCGCCTCATCACCTGAGCCGCGTCTTCCACTCCTGCACTAGCAAGACCGTGTCCGCCTACCGCAACGAGCTTCGCGTGCGAGAAGCACTCGAACGGCTCGCCGACGGTGAGCGGTCCCTGACCGGCCTCGCCAGCGACCTCGGTTTCGCCGATCACGCTCACATGACGCGCACCGTACGGCGGGAAGCCGGGGCGGTGCCATCAGTTCTGCGGCAGCTTCTCACCGCCCGCGACGTTCAGGTTCTGGGCGGCAGTCCTCGAGTCCGATGTGGATGAGGACTCCACCGCCGATAAGGCCTTCGTCGAGGCGGCGGGCTGGGGCGGCCCGAACATGTGGTTCGCCAGGGTTCGCGGGCCAAAGACGGCCAAGAACCGGGTGCTTTTCGACCTGCGCGCCCCGGGCGCGATGGAACACGAGGTTGCCCGGGTGGAACGGCTTGGCGCCGCCGTGGTGCGCCGCTACCCCGACCACACCTGCAGTTCAGGGCCCGATGCGGATCATCGCGACACGGGGCGTCCAAGGAGTACCGGGAGACGATCCCGGCCGTGGTCAGGCCTGACGATCATGTGCTTGAGGCCGGCTGTGAATGGGGTACCACGACGGCCGTCCTTGCCGGCGCGGTGGTGCTACTGCTGTGGATCCCGTAGCGGCAACGCCCAGGCTTCGGCACGGCCAGCAGCGTGATCGCCGTCGGGCTGGCCGTGGATGCCCGCGCGGGCTGGCGGGTTCGGCCACCTAATGCTGACTGCCTAACAAGGCCGGTCGTCGGACTGCCGCTATCACTGATGCCGGGCTTATTGCCGGTGATCAGCGGGGCAGCCAGTGGCCCGTGGCCTGCCGCTGGCGATGCTTGCTCACCCAGTCGCCGTCGCGGTAACGCCAGCCCTGCTCGTCGGCCTGGTCGAGTCCAGTCTCGACTGCCTCGATCTCGCAAGCGTCATGCGCAACATGCAGCGCCGCAGCCCTATGCGAGGCGGTCATCGGCGGCCGGGAGGCTCGGGAAGCGCGGATCGCCGATTCGGTCACCCTAGGGTCACAGGCGCTTCCGCAGGATCGTGAGCGTGGTTTCGTACAGCCGGAGGGTGCCGTCGTCGTCCTCGATCTCCCATGATGCGTGCTGGCAGCCAGCCGCCTGGTAGCCGAGCCGCTGGTAGAGGCGGCGTGCCCGGGGGTTGTTGTCTTCGACGCCGAGCGCGGCGAAGGCCAGGCCGCGGGCACGGACGCGCTGCTCGCCGGCGCCGATGAGCATGGTGGCGATGCCCAGGCCCTGCAACAGGCCCATGGTGACTAGCTGCGAGAAAACGCCGGTGTCATCCTCGCTGGTGTAGTCGACCCTCATCTTGGCGACCGGCTCGCCAGCTGGCGCCCGCACCACGAGGTAGTCCTCCAGGTCCCGGGCGGCCCGCGCCAGCGCGGCGGCGACACTGCGCAAATGGGCCGAGTTGCCCGACCACGCCAACCCTGCAACTTCGTCTGCACGCAGATCACCGACGACCAGCTGCCGGACGCCGCCGGCCAGGATCATCGCGCGCAGGCCCTCGATCGCGGCCTGGTCAAGCTCCACGCCCCAGATCCTGCGAGCCGCCGGGCGCCGATGCAACTCGTTAACCGGCCCGCGCCCGGCGCCCTGGGGTCATGGTCATGCCCGGCGAGGGCCAGGGCCTGCTCCAGGGTCCGCACCATTGCGGGGACCGCGGCGGGCTGCGTCGCAGGTGCGGCCGCGGCGGATGAAGGACTCGGCCAACGTCACGGACATGGTGCTGTTGGAAGGACATGCCCGGCTCACCGCGTACATGCTGCGCCCGGACGCCCTTCCGCCAGAATTGGACGTGCTGGTCGGCACCTCGCCCGAAATGGACGCGTGGGGCTTGTATTAGCCGCGTCCGCCCTATGGGCTCGCCGACGTCCTCGCCCGCGCGACGAGGACACGGTACAGCGGCGCCCAGGCCTGGGTGCGCGGCGTCGGGGCGTGTGTCTCCACCCGCCCCGACCGGATCCGCCGTGCTGCCCGCGCCCTGCCCGTCACTGGCGGCGCAGCCGGGGAAGCAGCTGGACCAGGACCGCGAGGACGATCTCCACAGTGATCAGGTAAACCAGGCTGTGGCTGAAGGCGGCCGGGTAGCTGCCACCCGGCCTGTGGTCTAGCGCGGCGTAGAAGATGATGCCGATGACCGCCACGCCGAGGGCGTTGCCCACCTGCTGGGTCGTCGCCAGGACGCCGCCCGCAGCGCCGGCATGCTGCGGCGCCACCCGCGACAGGATGGTCGCGGCCAGCGGCGCCACCGCCAGGCCCATCCCGAGACCGTCGACGACCAGCGCCGGCGCCAGCCAGAGGATGTTCTTGCCGGTGCCGCCGTACGCGACCGCCACCTCCAGCAAAGCGAGGCCGGCGGCCATGATGAGGCCGCCGATGGCGATCGTCTGCGGGCCGAACCGTGCGGTGAAGCGGTGGGCGGTCGTCGATGTCGCCAGATACCCGGAGCCGATCGCGGTGAACAGCAGCCCGGCCTGGAGTGCGGTCAGGCCCCGGCCCTGCTGCACGTAGAGGGCGAGCACCAGGAAGAACGACGCCTGGCCCAGCCAGAAGACCAGCTGCGTCGCGAGCCCGACGGTGAAGGCGCGCTCCCGGAACAGGGCCGGGTGGACGAGCGGAGCCTTGCCGGCGGCCGCCCGCCGTCGCTGGCTTACACCGAACGCAGCGAACAGGACGGCGGCGGCGGCGGCGAACGACAGCCAAGTCCAGGCCGGCCAGCCCTGCTCACGGCCCTGGACTAGCGGCAGGATGAGGGCGACCAGCGCGGTCGTGAGCACCGCCATGCCGGCCAGGTCGATCTGCACCGGTCCGGCCGCGCGGCTCTCCGGCACCGCCCGGCGGACCATGGCGAGCGCCGCCACGCCAATCGGTACGTTGATCAGGAAGCACGCCCGCCAGCCGAGCCCGAACAGGTCAGCCTGGATCAGCAGCCCGCCGATGAGCTGCCCGGACACCGCGGCGACGCCCATCGTCAGGCCGTACGCGCTGAACGCCCGTGCCTGCTGGGCGCCCGTGTACGTCGTTCGCACGAGCGCCAGCACCTGTGGTGTCATGACGGCCGCCGCGACCCCCTGCGCTACCCGGGCCGCGATCAGGATTCCCGAGCTGGGTGCGAGACCGCAGGCCAGCGAGGCCAGCGTGAAGATGAAGAGGCCGAGGCCGAACATGCGACGCCGGCCGTACAGGTCGCCGAGCCGGCCCGCAGTGGTCAGCCCAACGCCGTAGGCGAGCCCGTACCCGGCCACGATCCACTCGATCGCGGTCGTACTGGCCTGGAGATCGCGCTGTGTCGCCGGGATGGCCACATTCACGATGAAGAAGTCCAGCGCAGCCATGAACACCCCGGTAAGGATCACCGGAAGCGTGGCCCGGCTGGCTTCGGGTACGGCGGCCGGCGCGCGCGCAGCGAGCTGCGCCGGTGCGGTGGTAACCGGCTTGTCAGCCATGGTCATCGGGATAGTCCTTTCAGTTGCCGCTTGTCATAGGCGCGGTCGTGTGTCACGTTGAGCACGAGATGGATGGAACGATCGGTCTACTAAGATAGTGGAACGACTGGTCTACATGCAAGCTTGCTGCGGAAAGGTTCCGGACTCGGGTCCATCCCGGCCCCAAGCGTGAATAGAACGTTTGCTCTATCATTCGAACCGGTGGCATGCTGGGCGCCATGACCAGCACAACGCGACCGGGACCACGTGAGCGCCTGATCGAGGCGGCGCGCGAGATGACCTACACGCACGGTGTGGGAGTCGGTGTCGACTCAATCCTGGATGCGGCGGGCGTCGCTCGCCGGTCGCTGTACCAGCATTTCGGCGGCAAGGACCAGCTGATCGCAGAGGTCCTGCGCACCACCGCCGACCGCGACGTGCAGCGCTACCGCGAGGCTCTCGACAGAGGCGGCACCGATGCCCGCGCCCGGATCCTGGCGCTGTTCGACGCCGTGTATTCGGCTGTCGCCCAGCCAAACTTCCACGGCTGCAGGTACACCGCGGCCGACCTCGCCCTCACCGACCCGAGCCATCCGGCCCACGTCGAGACCAAGAACTACAAGCAGCGGCTGCACGACCTGCTCAACACCGAGCTGCACCACCTCGGCCACGCCGAGCCGGCCGCCGCGGCCGACCAGTTGCTCCTGCTTATCGACGGCATTCTGGCCACCGCCGTCGGGCAGGGCGGCCGGCGCGCCAAACAGGCAGCCCAAGGCCTCGTGGCGCACGTGCTCGACGCCGCGGGCCGTCCGGCTGGATCCCGGTAGTGCGCCCGTCCGGCGCGTCGCGGCGGACGGGCGGGTAAGCCCGCAGTCAGGCCGGGCTGCCGGACTCCTGTTCTGTGAGTGCCCGCAACGGCACAGGCTGTAGTGCTCCCCGCGAGGCGCCGGCGTTGCGGGGTACGTCGTTGGGACGTCCGCCTCTCGCGCGGTGGGGTTGGACACGACCGGCCGTACCGGCTCAAACCGCGCCCTGCCCTGCCTCGCCGCGGTCACCGCTGCCACGTACCCGTCCCGAACGGCGCCCAGATCCCCGTCGTCCCGCTCGTCGGTCACCCGACCCAGGGCGGCCGGGTCGATCGAGAGCGCGGCCAGGGCGGCGTCGAGCGGGGCCGGATCCGGCGCGTCGGGCGCCGCTGTCTGCTCGGCTGCCGCCAGCCGCTCGATCAGCGCTGCGGAAACGGCTCGGCGACGATGGCGCGGTGGTCGACGGCCGGGGTGGCGCCGGCGGAGCGCAGGATCCCCCACAGATGGCCGAAGCGCTCCAGCCGGCGTACCCCGGCTGACCACAGGGCGCGTTTCCACGCGCGTACCGCCGCGGCCTGCTCGGCGGTCAGGTCGCCCTCATCGGCCTTGCTCTTCAGGGAGAAGCTCGCGTACAGGCAGGCGGCGGCAAGGCGCAGCTCCGAATCGACCTCCCGCGCCAGCGGGGCCACAAGCTGCGCGTCCTCGACGGTCCGGTCGGCCGCGCCGCGGACCGCTGTCTCGTCCGGTGGCATCAGGCTTCTTGTTCTCACAGAGGTTGGTGAGGCTCTGGAGCGCCAGGGCCCAGCCGTAGCTGCAATACGCCAGCCACCTGGCGCCGTCGGCCCAGCCCGAGTGCTCGAAGCGCACGACGGTGACTCGATCACCCTTGATGCCGTGGTCCACCGGTGCGAACCCGGTCGGGTCTCCGTCGGCCAGGTCGAAGCGCAGGCGGGTGCCTAGCCACTCCGAAGCCGGGTTGGCCGGATCGCTGAAGTCCGATACGCAGTCCCACTCCATCCGCTCGCCCGGGACCAGCTCGGTGACTCTCATCTGGAGGAGGTCGCCCAGCCCGTGGTCGAATTCAACCAGCGTGCCGGCCTTCGGCTCGGCGCTCACCGCCTTCCCCCACCATGCATCCAGGCCTTCCCGTCTGGTGATGGCGTCGAAGACGGTGTCACGGCTGGCGTTGATCCACACTTCATGCCGGATGGTTTCCACGAATCTTCCCCTCTCCATACGGTTCGGTCAGCGTGGTCAGGTACGGTCCGGCCGTCGTCGGCGTCGGAAGTGGTGGCCCAGCAGGTACCGCCGGTGCGGCGGGCCGTCCCCGCTGTGCAGCGCCTCGATGTGGTCGAGCAGCTCCTGGTCGGAACAGCGGGACCAGACCGATGGTCGCCGCCATGAGAGCGGCCGCGGCGAGCAGCGCGGCAACCACGGCGGCGGCGGTTGTCAGCGAGGCCATCAGCCACGACGCGGCGACCAGGTGCACCCAGGAGCCGAGGTTGGACACTAGGGCGGCGATCCACACCGCCCGGAACACCGGGATCCGCAGGGGGTGCCCACGCGGACGGGCGGTCCGCAGCGCGTACCGCCGAGCGGTGGAGGATTATCACCAGTCGCCGCTCACTGCCCGAGTGCCGCGATGACCAGGCGTGCAGCGGCGGCGACGGAGTACTGCTGCTGCCCGGTCACCAGCAGCCCATCGCGTACCGCGTGCGGGCGAAACCGGCCGTGGACGATGAAGTTGGTATCTGGCAGGTCGCGTGCTTCGTCCTCGATGCGGAACGGCTGGATCCTCCTGCTGATCAGGGTGTCAACTGCGGTCGTCACGTGATGACGATAGAAGGATCAGCGGGCGCTGTAATGTACGTTCTTGCGGTCGTCGGTGTAGCGACCTGGAGCGACGCCCATATGGCGCTTGAAGTGCCGGGTGAAGTGGCTCAGCGAGTGGGCGTGGCGGCGCACCAGGGCGACCAGCATCGACAGCAGACCGACGTCCCGGCCGAGCTGACACGACGCGCCTTGGAACGCCGCGTGCAGCTGCTGAAACCGCTTGCTCAGGTCGTCATCGCGGAGCACCGCATCGGCGAAGAAAGGCAGCCCGGACCGACGGCCACCCATCGCCGTCGCCACCTCCCGCAGCTGGTCCGGACCCGCGTAAAGCACCCGGTACTCCGTCGGCTCCCCGCGGTCCCCCGCCTCTGAGGCCGTATGCACCTCCTCCGGCATCAGCACGCTCAGGGTGCCGGGCGGTACCAGGATCCAGCCGCCCCGGTAGCGGTACCGGCTCACCGAGCCGATGCACAAGCAGAGCTGGTACTCCTCATGCGAATGGCTGGGTACCGTGCCCGCCGGCCCGGGAGGGTAGCGGTAGCACTCCACGACGACGTCGTCGTCCATGCGGGCTCGGACCTCATGGGTGCCGCGGTTTCGGCCGGCCTCTCCGGATGATTCGTGGCTCATGGCGGGCCTGGCCGGTGGCGCCGGGCCGGAGGGCCGGGCGGCTGCGGCTGGGCTGCTGGATCTTCGCGGGTCCGGCTCGTCCCGGCGTCGCTGGGCCACCAGGCCAGGCGGCCGGTGAGCACGGTCAGAGACGGCGCCAGGAACATCGACATGGCGAACGCCGGCAGCAGGATGCCCATCGCGATTGAGAAGCCGAACTGCTGGAGGACCGGCACCGGCGCGAGCGCTAGCGCCGCGAAAGCGCCGGCCAGGGCGAGACCCGCGGCTGCCGCCGAGGTGCCCGCGTGTTTGATGCCGAGCGCGGCGGCGGCCCGCGGCGGTCGGCCCGCCCGTGCCGCCTCGCGCAAGCGGGCGATCATGAGGATGTTGTAGTCGGCGCCGATGGCGAGCACGAAGAGATACAGCGCGATCGGGAGCTGGAACATCACACCTGGCCTGCCGGCGGCGCCTTGAAACAGGTACACGGCGGCGCCGGGACGAGCGTGAGCGCGGTGACCGCCATCGCGAACACTGCGATGGCCAGGGCCGGCCCAAGCGAGCCGAAGCCGCCGAAGCTGGCCAGCAACAGCACCAGGAACGCGATGATGACCGCCGCTGCGGCGGAGGCGATCACCTCGCCGGTCCGCTCCACCGCCTGCGCCATTGCGGTCTTGTGGTCCTCGCCCGCCCGCAGCCTCTCCCGGTACCGGAACAGCAGGAACAGCAGGTAGTCCGTGCCGATGCCGAACAGCACGATCAGCAGCAACGTCGGCACATCCTGGTCGACGCGGAAGTCGAAGATCTTGCCCGCGGCCGCCACGAGATTCGACGACACCTCCATCACCACGCCGATGACGGCGATCGGCAGCAGCACCGCGACCGGGCTGCCGAAGATGAGCAGTACCAGCACGATGATCAGCGCCAGCGTGGCCGCGCCCACCACCGCCAGCGCGGTCTTGAAGGTGCCGCTGTTGTCCAGGAACTGCGCCGCGTCGCCGGCCACGCGGGCCGACAAGTTGCCACGGGCAAGGTTGGGCCTGATGACCTCCCGGGCGTTTTTGATCGCGTTCATCTGACCCTGGCCGTCGGCTCGCGCCGCAGTGACCGGAAGGTTGATTAGCGTGACGGACCTGTTCGGCGCGACAGTCTGCGGTCCTGTCAGCGGGGCGCCCACCCCGGCGATATGCGCGTCCGCGATCACCCTGGCTAGCCGGCCAGCCCTCGCCTGGTCCGCGGCGGCCAGCGGAACTCGGTCTGCCCGTTTGACCACGACGACCGCGGTCGAGGTGGCCTGCCGTGGGAAGGCCGTCTTGGCCAGGTTGACCGCCTGTGCTGACTCGTACGTGCCGGGCAGAAAGCTGCCCTGGTCAGCGCTGGCAATATCCGCCAGGCCCGGTAGGAAGCCGATGATGAAGACCACGCTAACCGGCCAGCCGCCGATGATCCACCACGGTCGGCTCACCACGAAACCGGCCCCATCGAACAAACATTGGCCAACCTCCCGGGACCGCCGATACCAATGGCCGGCGGTGTGAACGCCGGTGTCTACCGTGCCAGGCCTCTCGGTGGCCGCGCCGCGTCATCGCCGGTGCAGCACGAGGAGGAACTCCGCAACACCGTGGTGGGCCAGCGAACCGATCGGACCGTAGTTCCTCGGCGGCCGGATGCCCCAGTCACGGGCCAGGAACAGGGCGGGCCCGGCCAGGCGGCACTGGCCCTTCATCGTCAAGCGCCGGAAGATGCACGTAGCTGGTCCTTGGCTCTCACGGACCGCGGGTGCGATGGCAATGCTGGTTCCGGTCCCAGCGGTCCAGCCCTGGGCGGCTGAGAACGCGTACTCGCCGCCATTACTGTCCTAGCCCCTCGATGACTAGCCGCGCGGCGGCGGCACCCGAGTACTGCTGCTGTCCGGTGACAAGCAGCCCGTCGCGGACGGCGTGTGGGCGGAACCGGCCGTGGACGACGAAGTTGGTGTCGGGGAGCTTGCGTGCTTCGTCCTCGATGCGGAACGGCTGGATCTGCTGCCCCACGTAGTCGTCCGCGTAGTCCTCCTCCGTGTTGGCGAAGCCGGTCCAGGTCTTGTCCTTCACCAGCAGGTCGCCGTCGGAAAGCCGGGCGTTCAGCAGGATGCAGGTGGCGTGGCAGACGATCGTGGTGATCTTCCCAGCCTCATAGGCCGAGACGGCCAGGTTGTGCACCCGCTCGTCCTCGTAGAACGTGTACATCGGTGCTTGCCCGCCGACTATGAAGACGGCGTCATAGTCGTTGACCGGCACGTCCTTGATGGCCTTGGTGTCCTCGACCAGCTTCATGTGCTCAGGGGAGTTGACGAAGCCGAGCGTGATGAGATCGGAGGCTGAGTAGCCAGACTCGTCCCGCGGGTCGCTCCATGGGTCGGCGGAAAGGGCGCCACCGTCCGGGCTGAAGATGTCGACCTCGTAGCCGTGTTCGGTGAACTCCCAGTACGGATGGGTAAGCTCCGACCACCAGAAACCGACCGGCCACCCGGTCTGGCCGGACACAGCTGGATTGGAGGCGAGGAGAAGGACCTTCCTATTGGCCAAGGTGTCCACAGTGGCTGTCATGCGGCGACCATAGGGCGTGTCGAGGGCGCCGTAATGTACGTTCTTGCGGTCGCCGGTGCGGACTCGGCAGCCGGTGTCGGAATCTCGGCTACGGTCCAAAGCCCGGCGTTGGAGAACATCCCGAGGCCCCCGCCAGCTGCGTTGCTCTTGTCGTGGTCGCGCCAGGGTCCTGCTCTGTGGTCGTGTAGTTTTAGCGCTGGTATCACAGTGGGGCTTGCGGATGGTAATCCCCTCCACCCTCCCTCACCCGTGGCGGGGCGGGTCAGTTAGCGCGGCTACTTGAGCTGGAGGAGACCGATCGAGTTCTGGTGAGGGTCGACGAACCAGGCCGCGAGCGCGAACCCGATGTCGGCGATGCCGTCAACGGTGTTCAGGTCGGGGAGATCCTGGATCTCGACGCCTCGTGCCCGGAGCTGGGCGACTTCGTCGGCGATGTTGTCCACGCGCCAGGAAGCCTTGGTCGCCTCGTCGGCCGTCCCGGTCGTGCTCTTGGTGACGACTAGCCGGCTGTCGCCCCCGCATTCGAAGGTGACGAACTGCTCGTCTTCGAGCAGCACTTCGAGCCCAAGCGTGCCGGCATAGAACCTCCGGGCCACATCGAGGTCGGTCGCGAGCAGCATCACGTCGACTGGGTGATCACCGAGCATGCGGAGCCTCCTTGGCAAGAACCGGCAGGTCATCGCCGCCGGTTGGGATACAGCCATCCGCGCAGCAGCGCCGTCACGCGCGGCATGACAACCCACGTCATCAGCGGCACGGTCACGAGCGTCGTCACCGCGAGCCGGGGAACGAGCGGCAGGCCCCCGATGAGGGGCGCCGACACGACGACGACCAGGGTGATGAGGGGGAAGATCGTCAGCCAGGTGAGGACGGCCATCTTGTATGGGGGCGGCGGCGGCACGCCGGGTTGCGCGGGGAGGGTGAACCAGCTCTCGAGCCCGGTGAGGAACTCGGTGCGGATCGGGCCGGCGACGTGTGGTTCGGCGCGCTTCAGCCACGCCGCGTGCTCGTCGGAGTCCAGCCAGCCACGAAGGTGGGCGGACGAATCAAAGCGGTAGACGATCCGGTACTCGCCGCCCTCGCCGCTGGCGGGGCGAAAGATCTCTTCGCCGAGATATCCAGGGAAGGCCTTCGCTGCGCCGCTAATGCCGACCAGGAACTCCTCATAGGCCAGCTCGTGCCCCGGCTTGATGCGCCGAGTGACCGTTGCCGTGATCGGCCCCGCCGCGTCGGTCGGCAGCTCAGGCTCCGAGCTTGCCCTGCAGACCCTGGAACGACACCGTGGTGCTCACCCGCCGCCCGGTCTGACCGGACACAGCCGGATTGAAGGCCAGGAGAGGGTCCTTTCTACTGGCCAAGGTGTCCACAGAAGCTGTCATGCGGCAACCATAGGGCCGATCGAGGGGCGGCGTAATGTACGTTCTTGCGGTCGCCGCTGCGGACTCGACGGCCGGTAATCGCCAATATTACGCATCGCCCAGGCTGCGGACACGGGCGCGGCTGAACACGTTGACATCCAACGCCATATCGACAGAGGCAGGGCAAGCCACCGCGCCTACCACACCAGCGCCAGCCGCGAGCGTCCAGCTGCACCCGCAAGAAGGATTCAGGCAAGACGCCGAAATTCCCAGCCAAGGCAGCGCGGACAGGCTCGGACTCAGCTGGCGAGCGCGTGCTCAAGGAGATCCGCGAGGAGCATCGCCCCGAAGGCATCGAAATCGAGGTCCGGGTCGTACACCGTCAGCTGAAGGCCCACACACCGTGGTGAGACTGCGAGGGTACGCAGCAACACACGAACCTCGTCGACGGTGAGCCCGTTCGGATCCGGGCTATCGACCGCAGGCATCACCGACGGGTCAAGGATGTCAGCGTCTATGTGCATCCAGAAGCCGTTCAGCTCCGCCGACTCCAGCCTGCTCAACGCTTCACGCGCCACCGACTCGGCACACTTCTGCCGGATGTCCTCGACGACGGCGTGCTGGATCTTCAAAGCCGCCAGCTCGTCGCGGGCCTCGTCATCGTCACGGATACCAAGGACCGACAGGTCCTCGTCCTGCACGTACGGCCCCAGCCCTTCCAGGTCGGTGAGGTCGGGTTGGCCGCGGCCGGTCACCAGCGCGAGATCCTCGCCAGCGGCGGCGCCCACCCCCGCAGAGTTGCCGACATGCCGGAAGTCGGAGTGGCCATCAATGAACGCTAGCCCGAACCGACCCACTCGGCGCAGCGCGAGCGCCGACCCGAGCAGGATGCTGCAGTCCCCTCCGAGTACGACGGTGAACTCGCCCGTACGGAGGTGACGCTCCAGACGGTTGGCAAGCCGGCGGGTGTAGCCGGCCAACGCCCGGGCGTTGAACACGCCGTCACCGAGCTTCCAGTCGCCGAGGTCGTACCGCGGTGGCACCACGACGCCGCCCTCGGCCGCGCCCAGACGCTCCAGCAGCCGCTGATCCCGCAGCGCACCGGCGAGCTTGTAGCACCCGGGAATCGTGCCGGGGATGGGAGGCCGCAGACCGAGGTTGGACGGGGCATCGAGGAGAACGATCTTCCGCATGGCCGCAAGTCTGACACGGGTACGATCGCCGGAGACAGCGGCCTGAACGGACCGGCCATCGCTAGCCTCTACGACGCGGAACGGCATGTTGCGTTGGCCGAGCGCGGCCGGCGGGAAACTGGTCTGGTGACTGCGCGTGGCACCACCTCGGTCTTCGCTGGTTTCCGGTTCCTGCGGAAGGTGATCGCGGTCGCGGTCCGCTGGTACCTGCGGTACGGGCCTACCGGGATGTCGAGGAGCTGCTGGCCGAGCGCGGTGTCGCCGTCGATCACGTCACCGTCTACCGGTGGGCGAAATCCCCGCCACAGAACCTATGCCGCGACAAGGACGCTGAAGCCGCCCCAGACCTGGTTGGCCTGCCGCAGGCGCGAAACGCTAGGCTGAGGCAACACTCAATGAAGGCTCCTGGACCCAGATCTACATACCCGTCGGCCCACGCCATTCGCGTAACGGCAGCCATCGAGCGCACGATCGAGGCGCTACGCAGTGTGAGCACTATGTGACCCGCCGACCATGCGCTGTCCGATGGCGGTTTGTTCGCCGTTCTTGCGTACCGCGGAGGCTGAAGGCCAACCAGGGGCGAGCCAGCGAGTCAATGTCATCTTCATGAGGTGTGGAGACGAGATGACAACTAGCGCTGGCCATCGGCACCTGCCGAGGACGTCACGACAAGACCGGGTTTCCGGTTCCGCTCACACCCACTTCGGGGATCGGCAGCACCTGCACGGATGCCAGATAAGGGGAGTTGGCTGATGTTCACCATCGAAGAACGGGACCGCGTCCAAGAAGAGCTACTCGCGCGCGCCGAAGCCGACGACACCATCGCCGGCGCCGCTTTCACCGGCTCGCACGCCGTCGGGGAAAGCGACCGCTGGTCGGACACCGACCTGGTCCTGGCCGTCCGCGGCGAACTCACCCCAACGCTGAACCGGTGGACAAGATGGCTCTACGGCGAGCTCGGCGCGCAGCACCACTGGGATCTGCCCGCCGGCCCGAGAATCATCCGCGTGTTCCTCCTGCCCGGCTGGCTCGAGATCGACCTGACGTTCGCGCCGGAGGCCGAGTTCGGCCCGCGGTGCCCGCAATGGCGGACGATCTTCGGCCAGGCACGACCACTTGAGCCCTTTGCCGCTCCGGACCGCGACGCCCTGGCCGGGCTCGTCTGGCACCACGCTCTCCATGCCCACATCTGCATCAAGCGCGGCCGCTGGTGGCAAGCCGAGCACTGGATCAGCGCCATGCGCGACCACGTGATCACGCTGGCCTGCGTGCGGCTGGGTTGTCCCGCCGGCTACGCCAAGGGCGCCCATCTGCTGCCCGATGACCTGACGGCACCGCTGGAGACAACACTCGTGCGCTCACTCTCCAAACCGGAACTCCACCGTGCCCTGAGCGCCACCATCAACCTCGTGACGGACGAGGTCGAACGATCCGATCCCGCACTCGCTACCCGCCTGCGACCAATGTTTGCAGAACTGGCGGGCGCGAACGGTAGCTCCACTCTCGAAACACAGCTACCAGAAACCCTCAGCGTCAGCCACCGCGACCAGGCGCCACCTGCCTAGCAAATTGCAGCCGATACCGGCATCCTCCAGTTCCGACATGCCTGGCCAAGTCCAGCTAACGGGTCACCGCTCAACAAGACCATGGCTATCGGCGGCCGCGCCAGGTAAATCTGGGACACGCCACTTATCGCTGGGAGTCGCACTCGAGGACACGACGCCCATACTCTGTAGTGCTTGACTGTAATCTGATGGCTGTCCCAGGGGTTCACCATGTGATCCCATTCTACGGCACGCCGCTTAGAATCCGGCAGTACCGTACATTCAAGCCCGACGTGTTGACCGCCAGGAAGGTCGACCAAGAAGTCGGGTGGTTCAGCTCCGCGCCCGACAACCGCAAAGGATCGACTAGACGACGCCAACCGAAGGTTTGTATTCCGTGCCTTTCATCCTAACTTCCGGTCCTACGGTGAATCGAGGAGCGAACGTCGCTGCCTTGGCCGGGCGCCGAACCGACATGAATAGATAATAGCAGTCTCGCCCTACACCTAACTGGGCTTGCCGCTCCCGCTACGAGCCCAACGACGGGTCAACGCCATCGCGTTATCCTCGCCCACGGTCCCGTCGTCGCAGGTCGACAAATCTAGTTCGCCCCGACGGCGGGCCGGCCTGTGGGAAGCCAATTGTGTAGCCGACCGGCACTGACTTGCAGGGATCACGGCGCGTGCAAGCCATCTAACCTGCGCCATGCGTGCGTCTCCACCTGGCTCAACGGCGGGGTCCCGCCCGCCCAGGTCGCCGAGTGGGCCGGGCGCAGCGTGGCCGTCCTGCTCAAGGTCTACGCCAAGTGCATCGACGGCCAGGACCAGATAGCCAAGCGGCGCATCGAAGACGCGCTACGCGAAACCGGCGACGCCCAGGCCACCGATCACGGGGCCGTTGAGGACAGCGGCGACGATGACGCCGACTGACTTGGCGTGTATTGGGCGCAGCCATCCGGCGTCAGCCGTGAACAGCCGGAGCCAGCCGGAGAGCAAAAGACGGTGCCTTACTGCGTTTGCGCAGGTGAGGGACCGTCTTTTACTGCTCACAAGGGGGGGTCAGGGGCGGGCGCTGACGTGCTCGGCCTTGCCGGAGTAGGTGACACCGCTAGTGCGCAGCGCGAGCGCTCTGGGTGCTGGAGTGGGCATGAGTCCTCGCTGGTGACGCCGGATCGCGATCTCAGCTGACGCTGAGCGTACTTTGGATACGTGCATCGTACAATGAGTACGCGTTACTTCGTGTACCGGTGCAGCACATCAGGCGCGAGCACGGCGTCACGCGACTTGGAGGAAGATGATGTTCGGTCTGTGCGTGCGCTTCACGTGCAAAGACGAGACCAGCGCCCAGGCGTATGACCGGCTGGTCGCCGAGACCATCGAAGCCATCAAGACGGGCGAGCCCAGAACGTTGGTGTACGCCTCCCACCTGGTGGAGGGCCAGCCGCTGCAGCGGATCTTCTACGAGCTGTACGCCGACAAGGCAGCGTTCGAGGCACACGAGGCCGCGCCGCACACCCGCCGCTACCTCGCCGAGCGAGACCAGTACCTGGCCGCCACCGAGGTTGACTGGCTGACCTTGCAGGTCGGCAAGGGCACGGGCGGATGAGCACCCCGGACTATCAGCAGGCGCTGGGCCGGAAGATCGCCGCCGAGCGGCGCCGCCGTGGATTGTCACAGCCCGAGCTGGCCCGGATGATCGACCGCTCAGTGGCCTGGGTGTCCCAGGTCGAGCGCGGCGTCCGCAAAGTCGACCGCCTGTCAGTGCTGGAGACCCTCGCCGCCGCGCTGGAGGTCCCGCTCGCCGAGCTGGCCGCCGAGGCGCCTGTCGTCGCTGCGGCGACCGGGGAACCGCCCGGCGCGGCCGGGCTGCGCCTGGTGCTGTCCGGTGCCCATGCGCTGCGCGCCATGCTGGACGGTCGCCGCCCGCCCGCGATGAGCACCCTTCGCGCCGGGGCACGTGAGGCGTGGGAGCTGACGCACGCCAGGCGCTACACCGACCTGACCGAACTGCTCGGCGGCCTTGTCCCCGACCTGGAAACCGCCGCCCGAACAGTCCCCGAGGCCCAGCGGCCCGGAGTGCTAGAGCTGATGGCCACGACCTACCAAGCCTGCTCGGCCGCGCTGGCTAAACTCGGCGAACCCGAAGCCGCCTGGATCGCCGCCGACCGGGCCATGGCCGCCGCCGAACGGGCGGGCAACCCGATGCTGGTGGCCGCCGGGGCGTTCCGGCTCGTGTACGTGTTCCTGGCCGCCCGCCGCTACGACCAGGCCGAGGAGACCACCCGTACCGCCGCCGACGCCCTGCGGCAGCTCGCCGACGACGGCGACCCGCTGGCCATGTCCCTGCGGGGTGGCCTGACCTTGCAGCGCGCCGTCATCGCCGCCCGCCTCAACGACCCCGACGCCGCCTACGGCCACCTGGAGCGGGCCAGCCAGATCGCGGGGCGGCTCGGCGAGGGACGCAACGACTACAACACCGAGTTCGGCCCCGCCAACGTAGGGCTGCAAGAAGTCGCGGTCGCCGTCGAGCTGGGCGACACGGGCCGTGCCCTGCGCGCAGCGGCCGCCGTGGACGCCGCCGGGCTGTCCGCCGAGCGGCGGGCCAGGATGCTCATCGACGTGGCCCGCGCCCACGCCCAGCGCCGCCAGGCCCACGAGGCAGTGGCCGCGCTTCGCGAAGCCGAGCAGATCACTCCCGAACAGGTTCGCGGGCACGCCCTGGTCCGCCAGCTCGTCTCCGACCTGCTCACTATGCAAGACCCGCCGGCCAGCGAGCTACGCGACCTAGCCGGACGGCTGACCGCCAGAGCATCAGCCTGATATCAGGTGTATTAGGCACATATTCTGGGTACGTGTCACATCGAGGACCGTTAGTCCTCCCCCATCGTGGGATGACCGTGCAGACGCCGGGCCGGTGAGTCACCGGGGTGCCCGGGTCACGGTGCCAAAGCCACGCATCAAAGCGACTGAGCGGCGGCAAATCCAGCCAGGCCAGGCGCGGCAAAGCACCGCTGGTCACCAAACCCGATGCTCAAGCACCCGGCCCGGCCTGCCTCCGCTCGTCCGCCACCGTCCGCAAGGGCACGACGAAAGGAGTACCGCCTTTGCCCAACACCCCCCTCCCCGCTAGCACGACCCGGCACGCCGGCGGATGCCTGCAACCCGTGCTTTAGCCGTATCGAACCGGGAGGTCGAGGTGGGAGTCGCTGCCGAGTCTGAGGGTGAAGGTCTCCTCCGCCGGGCCGTACCTGGTGAAGCAGGAGGCATCGTGGCCGGCAATAGCGACCCTGACCCGGTGGCCGGCCGGGACGACGGCGGAGACGGGCAGCAGCTGCACGGTCAGGCCCATGGGGTTCCCGGGAACCACGCGAAGGGCGTCTGACCGGGCGAAGGTTCGTGGTACCCCCAGGCGCATCGGTTCAGCGGGGCCGGTTGTCCTGCGGTGCAGGAAGCGCAGGCAGCCCTCGGTCAGGTAGCTGACGTCGCCGTCGGGATCGACGTCTTCGAGGTAGACGTAGACCGCGCCGTCGGTGCCGGACGCGGCCAGGCGCATCGTCACGACCGGGAACCCAAGGACATGGACATCGGCTGGCAACGGCCCGCTGGTGAAGGTGAGGAGCGAGTCATCGGCATGCTTGCGGTCGGGGTAGGCGGGCGCCCTGCCCAAGTCGATGGCCAGCCACCTGTTCGTGGCCCCGGTGGAGGTCGTGACGTCTACGCGGTGGGTCACGGTCCCGGCCAGGCCCGCCTCCCGCGTCAAGCCGGCCATCGAACCGAGGTACCACCGCTGCGTTCCGACACCCGCGGGCGGCCAGGAGGTGACGGCCTGCCATGCGCCCGTGCCCAGGGTGCCGAATGTCAGGGTGCTTGGTCCCCCGGGCGTGCCGTTTCGCTCCAGGTACCTGGCGAAGAACTCAACGAGGCGGCGGTCCTGGCTTCCAGGGCTCAGCGGGTCGTGCTCCGCAGCGCCGGACGGTCGCAGGGTGTCGGCGAAGCTGCCGCCGCCGTG
>WNGG01004078.1_pt1 | contig 17663 bp, 20 predicted proteins | sample 5400661 | NCBI WGS metagenome assembly WNGG01 (sample SAMN13153372, study PRJNA577476) | soil metagenome | isolation source: 100 cm soil or saprolite under Garry oak tree replicate 1 | place: USA:California | collected 2016-06-15 | reverse complement strand
CTCTGTCGGATTTTCTTAGATCGGTTACGCCCTCCTCTACCCTCTCTATGGTTCCACTGACTTCGTGACCGAGAATTCCTCCAGGTCCGTAGGCACCGTGAACCTTGTCGATATCTGTTCCGCAAATTCCAGAGGATGCAAGCTTGATCAAGACTTCGCCCAGTTGGAGTTTGGGGACGGGAACCTCCTTGACCTCGACGTGCCCTTGTCCATTGACTAGACAGGCCAGCATGGGCAGTTCGATGCGGCCGTGCGATTTAACGAATTTCCCGATTCGGAGGACGATCTTGTGGTTTCTGAATTAGAGCTTATTTCATAAGAAGAGTAGATGAGCCATGAATAGTAGTGGACTACCGCTGTCCGCATGCCAGTATCAAGAACTCGGGGAACCAAAGACTCCGTAAAGTTCATGCAAGTACTCGACAGGGCAGTCTATCTGAGGCTCAAACAGCTGGCGCATCAGAGAGGAGTTACTGTCCAGGAACTTATTCGGGTTCTCCTAATCCCTGACTGGCTGCACGGCGCAGAGGAGAAGCGGTTGAGAGTTGAGTTGGAGAGTCGTCATCGTAGATCTACTCAGAAGAGGCTCTTTCGGACTTCTCTTCAGAAGCCCCTCATTTCAACTAGAAAAAACTAGTCCTCTCACCCAACCCTTGAACGCCTGACTTTGGGCGACCGCTCCCAATCATAATATACTATTCTCACATGGTATCATCAAGGCATCTTCTTGATCCAAGATCTCGATGTGGAGATGGAAAAGAGAAATCTCGGTTCCATCATAGTGTTTGGAGATTCGACTGTCGGAAACCCTGACCTTCGATACGTAGCTGGAATATCTCTGCCGAGGGGTGGGATATTCCTGAAACGAGGATCGAATGACCCGACACTCATAGTCAGCAATATCGATGTCGGCAGTGCACGCCAGGGAAAAGTTCGCAATATCAAGACTTATTCTGACTTCGGCTACGAACGCATAGCGAGCAAATACGACCGGGACGAGGCGAGGATCCGGTTCTACCATAAGATCATCAAGGACGAGGGACTTCGCGGTCCGACGATTCTCGCAGGAAGAAATGACGTGTCAAATACCCTCCACACGATCGACGCGCTCCGTCGTAAGGGCGTAAAGATCATGGGGGAGAAATCGCCTACCATTATTGAGATTGCACGTGAGACAAAGGATCGCTGGGAGATCGAACGACTAAGGGTTCTTGGGAAGAAAACCATACGGGTCGTCGAGGATACTCTGCGGTTTCTGAGAGGAGCAAGGGTCAACGGGAAAAAAGTATCCTACAAGGCAAGACCATTGAGTGTTGGAATGGTCAAGAAGGTTATTGGAAGGTCGCTTTCCGAGCAGAACCTTGTTGCGCCTGAGGATACAATATTCGCTCCGGGAAGAAGGTCGAGCGATCCTCATTACCGGGGTGAGGATGAGGATGTTGTCCGGGCTGGGGAACCTATTGTCTTTGACATATTTCCCTCTGAGCCAGATGGGTATTGGCACGATTGCACCAGGACCTATCTTTTCGGTCCGGCGCCGAGCAAGGTTAAGGAGATGTACGATGCGGTTCTTGAAGTCCAGACTTCAGCGCTGGACATGGTGAAGGAGCAGGTTCCTTGCAAGGAGATGATGTCGAGCGCATGCAAAATCTTTGAGAGGAAGGGATACCCCACTGCGCGGCAGCTAGTGAAAGGGAACAAGGAGGCGCGTACTCGCGGGTTCATGCACGGGCTTGGTCACGGCGTTGGATTGACTATCGGTGAGAGACCGTATCTGTCGTTGTACGGGAAGGATCACTTGCGAAAAGGGTCTGTGGTGACGATTGAGCCGGGCCTTTACGAGCCTAGGTGGGGCGGTGTCAGGATAGAGGATATTGTGGTTGTTGGTTCTCCCTCGGAAAACATCACGCCCTTGTCGAAAGATATCGAATTATAGTCCTTCGCCTAGGTTGTACTCATGTACGGGGGCGGAATGCAGCCCAGACAGAGGATCCGGGTTACATCCGCTGGTGGGGTTGTCTATCGCTGGGATGGCGATAAGCCGCTTTTTCTGGCGCTAGCCAGTAACAAGAGAGGAGTTTGGTGCTTGCCCAAGGGGTTGATTGAGGAGGGGGAGGATGAGGTTACGACGGCTATGCGGGAAGTGCGGGAGGAGACGGGTGTGAGTAGGGTGAAGTTGCATGGGAAGCTTGGCGCGATCAAGTATCAGTTCGGGTTCCGTGCGAAAACTTACGATAAGACTGTCCATTTCTTCCTGTTTGAGACTGATCAGGCTGATGCGAAGGTGGGGACTGAGCATGATGCGATGGAGTGGATGCCTTACGAGAAGGCGCTTCAGACGCTGTCTTATCCGAACGAGAAAGAGATGCTTTCGAAGGCTTGGGGCATTATTCAGTCCGAGAAAGCTCATTCCTCGGAAGCCAAGCTGAGTCAGAGCAAACTCCCGACTGGCTAGAGTCAGTTATAGAGGACTGCATTATCCCTAAGATGAATGTGAGGCTTTCGCGGTGATGGATCCATCTTCTTCTGAGCTTCGAGTCTACAATACGCTGACGCGGAGGCAGGACAAATTCGCGCCTATCCGACCTAACAGGGTGAACATGTTTGTTTGCGGTCCTACGGTCTGGGATGTCTCCCATATTGGGCATGGAAAGACCTACGTCGCTTACGACATCATAGCACGGTATCTGCGGAGGAAGGGGTTCAGCGTCTTCTTCCTGCTGAATATCACTGATGTTGATGACAAGATCATCAACAAGGCTCACGATCTAGGGGAAGAACCGCTTGGACTCGCGAAGCGTTTGGCGAAATCCTTCTTCAAAGATATGAGGGATCTTCATGTGGAAAGCATAAACCTCTATGCGAATGCTTCTGATCATATTTCCGAGATCATAGATCAGGTCGCAGGACTTCTCCAGAAGGGTCTGGCGTACAGGGTAGAGGGTGATGTCTACTTTGACATTTCCAAGTTTCCAGGCTATGGGAAACTTTCCCACCAGAAGCTTGAGGATCTGACGGTTCACCGGGTTGACCCGGACCCGCGAAAGAAACATCCGGGAGATTTCGCGTTGTGGAAGGGCCAGAAACCTGGTGAGATATTCTGGGATAGCCCTTGGGGAAATGGACGGCCCGGCTGGCATGTCGAGGACACCGCGATTACACTGACGTATTTCGGGCCAACCTATGACGTTCATGGTGGTGGTACGGAGCTGATCTTTCCGCATCACGAAGCGGAGATCGCGCAGGCTGAGGGCTTGACAGGGAAGGAGCCGTTGGCGCGCTATTGGCTTCACACTGGACTGTTGAGTATCAAAGGAGAGGAAATGCACAAGTCGCTGGGGAATTTCATAACGATCCAGGATATGATCCGGAAGGTTGGAGCTCCGGGCTTGCGCGTGTTCTATGCTGGGACCCATTACAGGAGCCCGCTGGACTTTACCGATAAGGCGCTAGAGCAGGCTGTCAGCCTCGCCAGACGGTTTAGACGGGCGCATGACCAGCTGGTGTTGGCTCGAACTAGGACAGACGGTACGAAAGAGGAGTCGTCCGGGGTTCTGAAACGGCTGGATGAGGCGCGGGCTGACTTCTTCCAGGCTATGGATGATGATTTCAACACTCCAGGAGCACTCGCTGCCTACATCAGAATAATTGGATTGGCAGAGGAAGAAGCGAGGACCCCCCAAAGCAAATCTGCAAGCGCTATAATCGATGCTTTGGAGGATCTGGGTTCAATCCTCGGGGTCTTGGAGTCAGAGACTGTCTCGCAGGACAGAGTTTCGGAACTGGTGAACTTTGTTTTGGAGCTAAGGAATGAACTTAGGAACAAGCGCGATTTTCAATCGGCTGATCGGATTCGCGATCGGATGGCCAAACTTGGGTTCGTGGTAGAGGATTCAGCTGAGGAAACACGCTGGATAACCTAATCCTGCTTGGAAGCGTTCTTTGTCTGACTCTTGCTTTGAATCTTTAGGATCTTTTTCACTTCATCGAGCTGCTTGAAAGATCCAATATCATGATGCGGTTCCGGCGTCAAGTATCCGTAGACTCGTTCTCCCTTCGCGACAAGTGTGGGTATGACGTTTGCCGCAATGTCAGATCCGCTTGAGCAGTATTTCAGAACAGCGGGTTCACAGAGACAGACTCCGATGCTGACAGGGTATTCCTTGATGACCGGTTTCTCCTCAAAATATTCTATTCTACCGTCTTTGTCTACTCTTCCGACTCCATAGTCGATTCGGACGCCGGTGCTGAGTGCGACTGTGCAGGTTGCTTTTTTCTCTCGGTGGAACCTGATCATATCCGTGAGATCTAGGGTTGTGAGGACGTCACCGTAGTAGACGAGGAATGTTGAATCGATGTGGCCGCTGGCTTCCTTGAGTGCGTTCGCCGTGCCCATTCGTGGGCTGATGCTATAGCCGATGTTGACGCCGTACTTTGATCCATCGTCCAGATGGTTGCGGTAGACCTCGCTGTCCTCGTCGGATAACAGCATGATGATGTTTCGGATTCCATGGCTGGCGAGGTAGCTGATTACATAGTCGATGAATGGTTTGCCCGCGATCGGTATCATTCCCTTGGGAACGTAGCTTGTGAGAGGTGAGAGCCGTGTGCCGGCGCCGCCGGCCAGAACAAACGCCTTCAATGCGATCCGCAGTTTCGCGGCGGGTCTTCGACCCGTATAAGGGCTTCAATTGCGGCTTTCTGGAAGCTCGAAGAAAACCTCCCTTGCGTTTGCGAGATGCGCCGCGCAACCCCTTCTCTTTTAAGAGTAGATTTGTTGTTTGGTGTGGTTCCTGGACAAAACAGGTGATTCAAGGTACAATCCCGGCTTGGAGGACAGGTCAAAAGACAGGAGGTCTAGGGCTTCCCGAACGATTCATCGGCACAGCGTAGACCCTCTTCTAGATTCCAGATCAGGGCTGATTCTGGGCAAGTTCGATGCGGCGGGAGGCTGTTTCGGTCGTTTTTTGCACTTGAAGAATAGAATGTATGTTGGAGGCTGAATTGTCTGGCCGGCTGTTCTTGGAATTACGATTTTCTACTCTAATTAGTAGAGTGTTGACATAAGAGGGCTTTGTCTGTTCGTGGCTAGGCTTGTAAGAGGCCTCGGCTCATGGAGTCCTCAAGGTCGGCGTGTTCTTCGTGCAACCCATGCACGTACCACACATGCAACTCATGCCCGTCAAGATCGGTTGTTTTCGTTGAAAGCACCTTCGCCCCAGGTCTCATCACCCAGTGAGACAAACCTTCCTCCAGATCCTCCCGCAGGACCTCTGGAAAAGCTGCTTGAAAGTCCGCGAAGCTCACTTCAGCCTCAGGATTCAGGTAGGGGTCATGGAATCGCTCGCGTAAAAATCCGATAATCTTGCCCAAAGGCAGAATCTTCTCGATTCTCGTCGGCTTGTTTTTTCTCGCCTTGCTAGTCATGAACTATCACGTCAATGCTCTGTTATCTGGAAAATGGCAACGGAAAATATGGCTTTTACAGTACCCGGACCCGACAGTCGAAGGTAGCCATTTCCCCTATCCTCTGCCAGAGATAGAGTAGGGTCCTAGTTAATGCTGACCTTTGACGGCAGAACCTGTTCCACTACTTTGATCGATAGAGTCAGATCGTTTCTCTCGGCGATCAAAGGCCTCAAGCTAGGCTCGATCGAGCCCTGTGCGAGTTTCAGCGAGGCCTCGTCCAACTCACCACTCTTATGATCTAACTTAGCGTTCACGAGATATTTTGTCAGACCAGTGATCTGTCCCGTCAACTCGGCGAGCTTTGATCGCATTGAGCTGACCAAAGCACTTGCCGCCTTCACCTTATCCACGTAGCCTGCCTTCTGAGACTCCAAGAGCTCCGAGTATATCTCACCGTCAATTTCCCTTGAATCTTTCAACGATTCTAGAGCACCAACTCTCTTTCTCAACAGTGTTAGTTCGGAGATGATGTCCTCGGATTCCAGCTTCCACTCCGGCGAAATTGTGATAGTCTTCGGGGTTAACGCCATTTGTCGAGCTTTCGCCGTGAGAATAATTCCGCCTGTTGCTTCTACTTGGACGCCTTCCATTTCGCCAAAGGGGTTTCGCTCGATACCGATCACTCTTCCTAATTGCCTGCCGTAGATGTCGCTCACCGTTCTGCCGAGGAGAGCTTTCGTCTCCAGCTCGGGAGATAGCATCTAGATTCTACCTCACTCGATGGGCATTCACGATCTGCGGAATCTCAGGGAACTTCTCTCGCATCTTCGCCTCAGCCATAAGATCCGCTTCCTTCAGGATATGGGCAGATTCATCGTTGACCGGGATCGACATTCCGTCCGAATCAACGGCCTCCCCGATCTCCATGGTGAGGTTCTCTAGCGAGTCTTCAACATCGCCTATGCCGGTGGATATCTCGGGAAGTTTGCCCTCCAACTCGCTCCTCACTGTCCCGAGGAGTCCTCTGACAGAACCCATACTATGGACCATATCGCCGAACTGTTCTACTGTCTCAAGACGGAGTAGTGCCTGTTCTAGGCAAATTTGGCTTCGGAGGGATGTTTTGATTAGTTTCCGAATCTGTACGCACTCGTTTGCGAAAACGGTCGCAGTTTGTGTGTCCCGTGCTTCCAAGGCCTTTGTACACTTGTCCCTAAGGGTCTGGTCTCGCGATTCCATCTGGGTGATGTTACGCTCCAACTTCGTTGTTTGGGTGCGGAGCTTGTGGGTGGCGAACTGGATCCGTTGCTTCATAGGTGTCGGTTTGATGGCTTCTCGAATTCTGTCGGTTAGCGAGGGATTGTCGCGGAACATGATTAGTCTCCTATCATCCTATTTTCCGGCGTGAGATATGTCGGTGGTCTGAGGTGCAGCTGGTGTTTGGCTTGAGAGGCTTGGCGAGGCAAGGCTGTGGTCATGAAGATCGTCGTTCCCTGGTTTCTGTTCAGTCCTCTCAACAGAGGGATTAGCAGGTTAGTGGCTGAGCCATCCAAGTCGCCTGTTGGCTCGTCGATTACTAGTAGCTCGGGCTTGACGGCTAGCGCTCTCGCGAGGTCGATTCGTCTTCGTTGTCCGGCGCTCAGTCCGTCAGGGTATGATCGTTCGATCTTGTCTAATCCAAAGAAAGCGAGGGCCTCTTTGATCCTTTCATCTCGTTCTTTTCTCGGGACACCGGCTAATGAAAGGGCTAGGTGCAGGTTTTGCGAAACTGTCATCTGCGGAAGTGCGGTGGGTCGCTGAAACACGGCGGCGGTCTTAACCAAGCAGCATCGTTTTACGAAGGACTCCCGCGTAACGTCGTGGTCGCGGAAGCTTACCGACCCATGAATGGGCTTCTCCAATCCCAAGACCACATTCACGAGTGTCGATTTTCCCCAACCAGACCCACCGAGGACTGCAAGAAAGTCTCCTTGATCAACCTTCAAAGAAACGCCCTGATCGTAGAGCCGCAAAACCCCTCTGACTGAAGGGTACTCGACTACCACTGACCTGGTTTCGATCACTGATGTCATTGTCGCTAGCTCTTGTAATTCTCCACGAACGAAGAAGATCGTATTCTGCGAAGGCTCGGGAGCGAGTAGAACAGGCCCCCTGCGAGCAATAGGATGACCACAGTTAGGATTAGTTCGGGGATCGAAGTCGCTGTAAGGAATCCTCGGAATATTATTGGAGAGAATGCTACCAGAGCTATGATCGCTCCTCTAATGAAATAGCGAAGAAGAATCTGCCAGCTAGAGCCTCCGTAGGCAAAGAGGGCCAATTCCTCCCTTGTTCTTCTTGTCGTGGTGGAGATTGACGCTAGAGCGCACGTCGGAGGAACGACTAGGAGGGAGAGCCAGGGCGGCGAGTTGAATGGAGAGGGGCCTATTGTTGCTATTGAGGCTTCGAGAGCCACTATTCCCATTACTAGGATTGCGAGAAGGTCCGTGGCTTCGCGTGGGATAGCGCCGGATAGGACGATCGGGGACCAGGAGGGCTTTTCCAATTAGGGTCGACCTTCTATTCAGGGCCTGCCATGGACCGGAGGAACATTCCTAATCGTCCCTCGTCATAGGTCCTGATGACTGAGGAGGCGAAGTCGATGTCGAGGTTCATTGAGCGGAGCTTGGATAGAACAGCGTTCACGTCTTCCTTGTTGCGCGCGACTATGAAGACGAGTCCCTCCGGAGTTCCGAGGGAACTGATGACGTTGAGCGTCTCTGGAATCTCGCATATTTGTTTCAGGATGTCTTCCCTGGATGGGGTGCTGGGGAAGTTGGCAGCAACGATGACCTGTTCTGAGAGACCGAGTTTTGAAAAGTCGATCAGAGTTGTGTACTCACGGATGATGTGTGCGTCTTCTAATCGGTTGACCCTGTAGGCTATTACGTTGGGGTGGAGTGCGAGTTTTCGGCCTATCTCAACGTAGGACTGTTTGGAGTTCTCCACGAGCTCCGCGAGGATGCGTAGGTCAGTTCCGTCAAGGTTCATGTCTTTTCATCCTCTATGATGCCTTGAACGATTCGTCCCAGTCGAAGTAGCGTTTGATGATGTTCTGTGAAACGCTTGGTCGTCGGCCTACGATGATGGTCTCGAAGTCTTCCATAGTAATCGGATCCGGAATCGCATTGAGATCGTTAGCGGCGCCGCGCTGGAAGAAGTCGCGGACCACCTTGATCTGGGTGGACTGGAATAGATCGCGAATATCTCCCCCAGAATACCCCTCTGTCCTACGGGCTAGCTCTGCGAAGTCGACGTTGTTCTGGAACTTCAGGTTTTGAGAGTAGATCTGGAACATGTCCATGCGGGCTTTGACGTCTGGGAGTGGGACGTAGATTCTCTTCTGGAACCGTCGGATGAACGGCTCATCTAGGACCCACGGCTTGTTTGTGGCACCGATGAGGTAGACATGTAATTTCTTATTCTTGTCAAGAATGCCATCCATCTCTTTGAGGAATTGGTTTCTGACGCGAACCTCTCCACCAACCTCTTCTCCCCTGACACCCATTAGCGAGTCGATTTCGTCGATGAAAACGATTGCGGGTTGTCCGTTTTCGGAGACTTCTCTTGCCTTAGTGAATAGTTGGGAGACGTTTCGCTCGGATTCTCCGAGCCATTTTGACATTAGGGAGGCAGCGTCGGCGCAGAAGAACATCCCCTTGATCTCGCTCGCAATGGCTGCGGCCAGGAGCGTTTTTCCGCAACCAGGGGGCCCGAAGAAGAGTATTCCTCGCGGCCAGCCGAGTGGAAAGAGATCTGGTCTTCGTACCGGGAAGATTATTGATTCTTCGATCGCCCTTTTCGGCCTTTCTAGGTCTGCGATATCGCTCCAGCTGATGTCAGGTTTCTCAGTTAGAACCCACTGGTCGAGCTTGATAGTCTTGGAATCTCGAGTCTCAGTGGAATCCATAGAATGAGCTATTGGCTCATCGGATTGGAGTTCTTGGATTCGTTTCTTGTACGCCTCTACATGTTCTGTGTAGACTTTGTTTTGAGGCGCGGCTGGGTAGAGGGAGCATAGCTTGAGGAGGACCTCGATGGCTCGTTGGTATTTTGTGGCGGCAAGACGTTTGGAGCCCTTTCTCTCGAGCTCGATGGCTTCTTTGGCGTATTTTACTGCGAGCGATTCCAGTTCTTCTGATGCTGAGATTTCTTGTCCCTCCTTGTGATACTGAAGGGCTTGGACGGGAGCACTTGTCTCCCGTCTTAGTCCATGACTATCTTTCCGTCATCCTTGAGCCGTTGTAGAGAGCGTCTGATGTCGTCGCTTGGGACCAGCAGCTCTGCAGAGCAATTGTTGAGACTGAGCTCGCCATTGTGCGATTTGATGTAATCAAGTAGCTTGTCTTCCAGTGGAGCCTCTTCCGATCCTGAAGTGGTGATCGCGATGGGGATTCTTTGTTCGGGTGCGCGGGTTGCGGCTTCTGGAACCGGTCGGCGAGTCTCGGGTAGTGGCAGCTCTGGGAACCGTTCTTTCATTTGTTGAGATGCAATGGCGCTGGATTCTTCGAGGACCTTGCGTGCCTCACCGCTTGAGGCGCTCATGTCGAATCCTTGGTCTTCGCCGACTTGGCCGGTTTCCATGCTCATGTCGCTGAGCATGTTGTTGACTTCGCCGAGCTCGTTGGCTACTTCGGGGATGACGCCAGCGATTCTACCACGGGTCTCGCGAACGACTCCTATGACAGGAGCAATTTGGGCCATGATGTCGCCAAACTCTTCGATTGTTTGCATTCGGAGGATGACGCGTTCGAGGGCTAGTTCACTGCTGAGTGTGAGATGGGCCATTTTCCGTATCTCGGCGCACTCGTTGGCGTAGAGGGCTGCGTGAGCCGTATCCTTGGAAAGCTGTGCACCGATGCAGCGTTGGAACATGTCTTTGTCGCGCTGCTGGAGCCTGGCTGACATATGCTCCAGTTTTTCTTTCTGGGATCCGAGTCTGAACAGAGCTTGCGCTATGCGCTCTTTCAATGGAATAGGATGGACTCTCTCTTCGAACTTGCGGAACAGCCCTTGAATCCTCCTAAGTCTCCCTCACGTGAAGTACTAGAACGGGGTCTTTCGAGGGGGAAGGTGCGGTTGTGGTTGGCTGAGGGACTTGAGATATTGGTTGGGGTTGCTGTGCAGCGGGTGGTCCTTGGGTCGCGTCGAGCTTCTGCAGGTAGCTGTAGATGCTCTCGACGTCCTTCTTCTCGGCCATTGCTCGGACAAGGCCGCTATCGATCGCGTCGCTGGCTGCCTTGTAGTTTATGTCGTCGAACTCGCCGGACGCGTGCAACATCTTGTTGCCTGCGAGGTGAGTTTGTAACTGTCGGAGTTGTGTGTTGAGGGTGCTGGTTCGTTGGCTGAGGGTGTCGATTATCTGCTTTCTCTTGCCCTTGAGCTCGTTGATCGCGTCCTCGTGTTGTTTCCTTAGATCCTCGTAGACATCCTTCTGGATGTCGCCGACGCTGAAGAGCTCGTCAAGTGCTCGCAGGCGTCTGGTTACGATGTCGAATTCTTTGCGGAATTCCTCTGCTTCGACCTTCCAAGCCGGTGCCAGGACGAGGGTGTCGCCGGTTATGGCGACCCTGTCGCCGGGGCATTGGAGGAATTCTCCGTTGCCCTCTTCTATTCCTACTCCGGTTACCTCGTCTCTAAGGTTGGCGGAGATGCCTACGACTTTGCCGAAAGCTCTCCCGTAGGGGTCTTGGAGGGTTCTGCCGAGGAATCTTCGGACTTGTTCAAGTGTTATCGCCATGATTTTGCACCAAAAAATGTTGGCGGAGTTACTCCTACCTTGGAATCACTGTCTCGTGTTCTGCGGTGGCGGTTGGAGAGGGTAACTCCGGGAACTTCTCACGCATCCGTGTCTCTGCTATGGTGTTGGCTTCAGAGATAATCTTCGAGGCTTCTGGACCTGATGCTTCCAGGTCGTAACCTTGGCCTGTTGCTTCGCCGACTTCCATGACTACGCTGTTCAGTGTGTCAGAGATCTCGCCTAGTTCGTATCCGACTTGTGGGATGACTCCTGCGATCTGGTTCTTGATTTGGTGTACAACTCCAGCTACTGGGCCCATCATGGCTGCAACGTCGCCGAATTCCTGGATTGTTTCGAGTCGTAGTACGACTTGTTCGAGTGCTAGCTCGCTTCTGAGTGTGACTTTGGCGATTTTCCGAATCTCAGCGATCTCGTTGGCGTACATTGCGCTTCTCATTGTGTCTTTGGCCATTTGGGCTTGGACGCACTTGTCGAACAGTGACTTGTCGTGTTGCTGTGTCTTGAGGTTGGCGCCTTCGAGCCTGTTCTGTTGGACTTTGAGTTTGTAGACGCACTGGGAGATCTTTTCTTTGAGTGGTTCTTGGTGGTGGATGCGATCTGTGACCTTCGAGAGTAAGGGTTCCCTTTGCTCTCGGTCCCAATTCTTCATGGACTTGTATGACATTTCTATCTTGAAAGCTGGTTTACTTGGGACCGGTTCCAAGTGGGTTCTTGACACGTAAAGGTGTGATTTCATACACTGCGTGGTAGAGAAATTCTAGCTCAGGCAATAGGTTGCCTGTTGTCAACAGATATTTGCCGGGTATGTTGTGTGGGCCACAGGACGGTTTTGGTTTATATGCAGTGTCAGAAAATTGGTAGGAAGTTGCGTTTTCCCCAATCCCAGTTTAGCATTGCTAGTTAAAAACCGGGTAATTTGGCATGCATCTTTGACAGTGTTGTTTCTACCAAATTGCTGATTCTGGGTTTACAAGCCCGGTTTTACAGGGTTTTTGCGGTCGAACGCTTTTACCATTTTACCTCATAGAAGTCGTTTCCCTAGGATGAAAAAAATGGTACTAAACGATCTAACTCTAGAGAAGTTAGTCAGCGAGATCAACGGCTACAAAGAAAAAATGCGCAACATCTACGAGGAATATGGACGAGCTTCACAAGACCTCCAGGACAGAATCAACGTGCTAGGATACACGTTGAACGAGCACCTCAAAGAGACCAAGGACCAGATCGGTAATACACCACAACGATTGCTGAACCTTGAGACAAAATACGTGACCGGTGAAGTCAGCGAGCAAGAATACCGCGGACAGCGAGAAGAATTCAAAGGTCTCCTACAGCGAAACCTCCACAGCATCGAAGAAATCAAAGACATGATCGAAGTTCTAACCCACATCGAGACCAGGCCACTAGCATCGGCAGACTTCAAACAGGCAAACCCACCAGCTCCACGAACTCTGATCGAGGAATGGGCGAAGAACGCCGTTCCACAGCAAGCACCCGCTGCTTCGCAGCAGGCACCCGTGAATACAACGACTTCGCCAAGCGTCAAGTTTGCTGCAAGTTCCATTGTCTCCGAGAGACCATGGGCTCCACCAGCAACACCTACAGCACCCCAAACGTCCTATGCACCAGTCAGCGCCCCCATCTCGGCACCGACCCCAGTGACTGCCCCCGCCCAAGAACAAGCTCTACCGGTATCACCGATTACTGCTGATCCCATCGTCGCCGCCCCTGTCATCCCACTGACACAGGCAAGCACTGCTGCCGTTGACGATTCATTCACGAGTGCTCCCGCGCAAGAATACGTCGAGGACATTGCAGACGCACTCGTGGTCAAGGTCGTCGATGACATGCCCATTGTAGACGCTTCCTCAGCAATCGCCTCAACCGAGAGCGAGATTCAACCAAGCATTCCGGGCACAGAAAACGTTCCAGGCATACCCTCAGGATCAGACATGTCTCAATCCAGCCTCCAGTTGCCAAGCCAGTTCTACAAGGTCGTCTGTCCAAAGTGCGGCGCCGACGTTCCCAAGGCTGCAAAGGTCTGGGAGCTCAAAGGTGGCAAGTCCAAGAAGAACGTGCTGATCGGCCTCTTCCAGTGCCAAGACTGCAGAGTCAAGTTCAGAGAAGCCCTTACCAGGGACATCATCTAGAACTTCGAGTGCTCAACCCCTCAATTCCCCTTCACGTTTTTTTCCCGTTTCTTTTTGTCTAGGGTTAGCAAAGCCTTAAGTCGCAAGAACCTATCCCGATTCTTACCGTAAGGATTCAAAGAGGCTAGTGTTTGCAAGTGGAGAAAACAGAACCGAAACGTGTTGCACGTACAGAAAGAACACCGGAAAGAACTCCAGAAGGGGCTCCCGAAAGAGCTCATGAGACCCGTCCTATGAGCCGGGCTCCCCCAGATGTTGTTTTCATCGGAAAGAAGCCTTTGATGGCGTATGCGACCGCTGTAATGATGCACTTCAACAGTGGATCGAGCCAATGCACGGTCAAGGCTAGGGGTCAGTCCATCAGCCACGCCGTGGATGTTGTGGAAGTAGTCAGGAACCGGTTCTTCCAAGGCAAGCTGGTAATCAAAGAAGTCAGGATTGGGACGGAGCTGCTTGGCGAGGGAGATGAACAGCGGAACGTGTCCACGATAGAGATTGTCTTGACCAAAACTGAGTAGAAGAGTTCTATTTCATCATTCTAAGAGTACTTAGACCCCAGGTCCTCTCCACACTGTAAAGCTTGACCTCTGAGATCACTAGAGGCTTTCTCAATGCGGACATGTTTTGCGGGGTCCATTCCATGAAAAGGGGTCTCTCAGGACTGTTCGTGTAGAGTGCTCGATCGACTAGGAAGAGCTTGTTCATGTCGTTGAGAGAGTTGTAGATTATCGCTTTTATCCGAAGATATTCCTCGCTCACACAATCGAGTAGGACTTGGTCTGTGTATCCTGAGTCTAGGACCGTTAGCTCTCCAGAAGGGCCTTGGTCAAGCTTCATTTGCTAAGCCAACAAACAAGCTCGTAGCTGTTCCGTTCGTCAACTAGGATTGATGGAAACGGCTTATAATTGGTATCGCTACCCACGCATCCATAGTATGGAGAATGGTAACCGACATGGTTACTAGTCTACAGAAAGAGATCCTTATGGCCGAATTTGGCGAGAGCGCGGCGTAAGATTCGAGAAGGCCCCCTGGGGCCCCGGAAGTTACCGGTTCCCGATCTCGATACCGTTCTAGTAATCGGTTTCAATGGCGATTTCAATGCCATTTTCAGGACCCGTCTCAGCAACCGGTTTCAGGACACGATTCAGTAACCGTTTCAATAACCAGGTTCATGAACCGTTTCAGGTACAGTTTTGGGGACCCGTTTCAAGGCTCGCCCTCAGGAGTGGCCTGAATCGCTGTTATCAGATCATGAATCTATACCGTGTTCCAAAAACACTGTTCAAGCGCGATTCCGGAACCACTGCCAAGAGATCATTTTGTGAAAAAAATGGTCGAAGCGGCTCGCAATCTGTTTACAAAGTTCCAACGGTCCTCAGCGGGCTCCAAAAGCGAATCGCTAAGCAGCGGGATCTTCAGAAGCTGCCGATTGCTCTATGATCCTCTTGACGGTTTCCCTATCGCGCAACAGATAGAAGGTAGCACCTCTCGTTTTCAGGCTTACTCTTGCAATCCCATCCGTGACAAGCCTGATCAGTTTCGTCGGGTGGGTCTCCACATCGTGCCACCTCCATCCTTGCGATGGTGTTTCAGAATTCTCCTCATATACAGCCGCCAGCCTGAGCGTCTTGCTGTACTCGGGGAATCTTTCCAAGAAATGCAGTACCCTAGCCTCTTCGGCTTGGGTCCGGCGTATCTGCCTACTTTCTTGACTGATGGTTTGAGCTGCCAGTTTTGACCCCTGGCGCCCTTGACGGCGTATAGAAGATAAAGGCTTTGACTGGTCTCCACCTCCTCGCTCTCTCTCACGATAGCGGAAGCCGACAGAGAAAATTAGGAGAACCCCCTTAGGTTGTCATAGAGGTGACACCCCCCTTGGGCGATGAGATTCCCCCGACCCCATTCCGACCCGGAACCACACCCTTACTGTAGTGAACAAAGTTAAATGCGATCCACCCCCCTCCTCTTTTTCTATCAAACTTGCCTGCGCCGATGGTCTCTGACTACTTCAATCGGATCCACCGTATGATATCGGCTTTGGACGAGACGAACTTCCGAATTATCCAGTGCATTAGAGAATACGGGCCTCGGAACCTCCAGAGAGTCGCCCGGAAGGCCAAGATCCCCTACCCGACCGTACACGCAAGGGTCTCAAAACTCGAGAAACAAGGAATTCTACGCACATGGGCAAGCCCAAGCTACTCGAAGATTGGATTGATCCGAGCAACAGTTCTGCTGACCCCTACCCCTGGAAAGGATCTTTTGGCCGGAGAAGCGCTAAAGATTCCCGGATACTGGCTGCGAATCATGAGATGCATGGGCGAATGCAACGGTTACTATTCGATTCACGCCGTTCCAGAAGCAAACCGTAGCGACTTTCAACAGTACTTGGATCAACTCGTCGCTTCGAACTTGGCAAGAGAGTATCGCATATACTGGCTGGAAGATCAACAAACCTCGATTCCCAATTTCGAATACTACGACACATCCATGGGAAAATGGAGATTCGCTTGGGAAGCATGGCTACGACAGCTTTCAGATCAGAAACTGGCGAAACCTGCAAAGACGGGTCTCAAAACGCCATCAAAACCGCCCTTTGACAAGAAGGACTTGATTATTCTAAAAGAACTCATGAAGAACGCCAGAGTCACGCTCGCCGACTTGGCCAGGATGTTAGGAACTACAGTACCTGGAGCGAAGTACCGTTTTGACAAGATAAGAGAAAGAGGGTTCATTCATGAGTTTGTTGTCGAGTTTCTGCCATACGCACCAGAAATATCAGACTTGTACGAAGTGAGACTTGACTTCAAGAATGAAAGCAGTCTCATTTCAAAGACGAGCGCCTTCGATGAGCAATCTTTACGCTCTCCTGTCCCGGTTGGTGAGGAACGGGATACTGAGCAACTTCGCCTATCTCTTGCTTGATCCTCTTTCTATCAAAGCTCAAACATTTTCGTACGAGTACTATGACGACGAAGAGGGATGGGGGTACGACAATAACGACTACATTAGTAGACTGCAAAACCTCTTGACCGAATTTGAGGGCAATGAAGCGCAACAAGCAGGCTTCAAGCCGATGTCAATTGCAACGACCGCATAAGAATAGCCAATGGAGAGCATCACATAGTCCGACGAGAACCTCGAAGACTCAAGAACTATCAGAGATAGTCGTAGGATAGCGGCGTCATGAACTCGGGAAAACCACCACTGGTCACAAGAGCATCAAGCAATTCTCCCGCGATCTTGTAGTTGGTCGTGTCTTGGGATTGCGGTCTGGCGCCCGCTGTTATCCTCGCCATCTCTTGTCTCAAAATGGTCCGGAACAGCTCTTGCGTAACTGTCGGTCCATCGAGAAGTTTGGCAGAATGATGAATCCACTGCCAGATCTGCGCTCTACATATTTCCACCGTAGCGGTGTCCTCCATCAGGTTGTTGATGGCCACACAACCCAGACCTCCTAGCCAGGATTCTAGATACTTTATGCTAACCGCAACATTTGCTCTCAAAGCCTGCTCACTAATCTTCGGCTCTGGTACTCTAAGGAGATCCTCGCGAGTTATCTCCGCAATCACGTTGCTGTCTTTGGATTCTAGAGACGGGTCGTCGAAGACACTCTTGACAACGGGTACAAGCCCTGGGTGGGCGACCCAGGCGCCTTCGTATCCTTCGGCAGCTTCTCGCTTCTTATCCGCAACTACCTTGTCGATGGCCTCCTTGGATCGGGGGTCGCCTCTGATAGGAACTTGAGCGGCCATTCCCCCGATCGGAAAGGCTCCCCGTCTGTGGCATGTTTGAGCAAGTAGAACCGAACAAGACTTCAGGAATGGCGTAGTCATAGGGAGGAGCGGTCTTTCAGGAACTAGGAATTTCGGGTCGTGGCCTAGGAACTTGATCATGCTGAAGATGTAGTCCCAGCGGCCGAAGTTCAAGGCGGTTATTCTCTCACGTAACTCATAGAGGATTTCTTCCATCTGGAATCCTGCGAGAACGGTTTCGATTAAGACGCTGCATTTCACACTTGCGTGTGGAAGTTTGAGACACTTTTCGGAGTAGTCGAAGATATCGTTCCAGAGACGTGCCTCCAGAAAACTCTCAAGTTTGGGGATGTAGAAGTATGGCCCCGTGCCCTTGTTGATCAAGTTCCTGGAGTTGTGGTAAAGGAACAGGCCGTAATCGAAGAGAGAAGCCGGAACAGGTTGTGACTCGGTTAGAACATGTTTCTCAACGAGATGCAAGCCTCGAGGCCGCACCATGAGAGTTGCAAGTTTGTTTCCTAACTTGTATTCTCGACCATCAGGACCAA
>WNGG01007229.1_pt1 | contig 17669 bp, 12 predicted proteins | sample 5400661 | NCBI WGS metagenome assembly WNGG01 (sample SAMN13153372, study PRJNA577476) | soil metagenome | isolation source: 100 cm soil or saprolite under Garry oak tree replicate 1 | place: USA:California | collected 2016-06-15 | reverse complement strand
ACATCGCCTGCGTCGCGGCGCCTTGCATCTGCCCGCCCGGCGCTCGCGCCAAAATGCACACCTTATTTCCTGACGGGCCCTTAGATCCTCGTTTCCCACGGGCGGGACGCCCGTGCCACGGGCAGCGGAACCGTATTTTCATGTGCTTGGGTGTGCGCCGCACATGGGAGACTGTTCCGAAAATACCGATAGGAACAATGTAGTTACACCATAACTTCGGCGCCCTCAGGGCAGCGGAACCGTATTTTCATGCACTTGGGTGGGCCCGCATGAAAGACTGCGGTGAGATTCTTTTGGTTTGCGGCCGGGCTGGACCGTGTTCATCGGTGGTTTCATTTTGCGCTCCAACAGCGTTGATTGAATTGAGCGCCATCATCCTGATGGGTAAGTTCGTTCCCTCCTCGCTGTAGGAGTAACCCGACACGTCCTCTTTCACCATGGAGAAAAGACCCCGTTTTCCCTCTGAGTCTCCGTGTACTCTCGTGAAAGTATTGTTTTCGGCGACTGGTGCGGGGCACGACTTCAGTCGTGCCGGTAAAGAAGGCAGGGGCTTTAGTTAGCCCCTGAGGCTTTCCTCGGAACAGTGTCTAAAGCCGAGCGGTCACTGTCCCGGTATTTCCTTTCCGACCCCTTAAATCCCTTAGAGACCCTGTGGAAATCCACAGTGGTAGGTGAACAACCCTGGGCACGAGCCGCGGTACTAAACCAGTACGCGCAGTGGTGGGAAATGCGGCGCCCTGGCTAGGGCAGGCAGGCGTGTTTGTGCGGGAGACAGGCTAAATGGAAAAGAAAAAGAAATTTCGCTCTGCCCTATATTTTTTTGCCTCCTTCCTGACTCTTATTCCCTGGAGACCTGTGGAAATCCCCAGTGGCAGGTGAAACATTCACTGCCGGGCCTTCACGCCCTCGCCGAACGCGAGCGCCAATGAGAAGTAGCTAGGGGTAGCGAGTGAGGCTCCTACCGCCCGAGTCAGTCAGGGACGAGACGGATCTTCGTGGCATGGCCGTCTCGGCCATGACCCGGGTTAGGTTAGATCCTCACTTCCCACAGGCGTCCCGCCCGTGCCACGACCTGAGCCGAATTTGATCGATTTGTGAGCTTTGTGCGCACCAAGAAACCTCGTGTCTGAAGCGCAAAATATTGGGGAACTAATTTCGTTAGTCTGAAAGCCGTGTCTTATAGTGGCTGTTCACACGCAGAAACGGGAAGAAAATGGAACATTTCGATATAGTTCAATGGGCTGATTTCGTACGAGGCCTGCCTGAGTCAGCAGATCGAACGGCCATGGAGGAACATCTGTCGTCTGGCTGTCAAGCGTGTGGTGGCGCCGTGCGCCAGTTGCGCAAGCTGGTGGCGGTCGCCGATGCCGAAGCCAGATACAAGGTTCCTAATTACGCCGTTGATTATGCGAAGTCGATCTATCCGCTTCAGCAGCCCGCGAAAGTGCATATCATAGCCCATATCCGTACGAGATTGATTTACGACAGTTTCCGGGAACCCCTCCCCGCGGGGATCCGCGGCCAAGGCCGAATCATTCGCCATACGTGCTACGAGGCCGGTGACCACAGCCTGGAGTTGCGCCAGGAGATCGAGCGGGGCTGTTCCCGGGTCACACTCGTCGGCCAGATCACAAATCAGAAAGAGCCGCAGAGACAAATGCCGGATGTGCCGGTTACCCTGGTAGCCGGAAAAGAAACCGTGGCGCGGGCGGTCAGCAATGAGTTTGGCGAGTTCGTCATGGCATACGAGCCAAGAGCACCCCTCAGGCTGTATGTGCAGGTTGAGCGCGCCGCCAGGTTCTTGAGCCGCCCCTAAGACCTGGAGCCTGAAGCTGACGGCTGAAGTCTGATCCGTACTACGGCGAAAATCCCTCGCAATCTGGAAAGAATTTTCGACTAATCGAAAACATAAATTTCAACATCGGCACAGAGGCCAACAGGGGATCGGCAAAGTCTGCAATCTTTTCAAACTGACAAATGATAAAGGAATCCAAGGAATCCGAGGAATTCGAGGAATCCAAGGAATGAATCGGAGGGGACGAAGTTCGGAACGATAGAAATTCATCTACCCAAATCTTCTATATCTTCTATTCTGGATTCCTCGGATTCCTTGGCCCGCGACGCCAGAGGCCAAGGCTTTCTGTCGTCAATTCTTTCTTCGCGTCTTTGCGTCTTTGCGGTGAGAAGGGGAGTGCTAAGAACTTCGGGGTTGCTCTTCGAAGAGGTCGATGACGACGGTGTAGGGATCCAGGTCCACATGCCAGTTACGAAGCTGGGCCAGGCTTACGGTCTCCGGCTCCGACAGGGCCGGAAACAAGCGTCGATGGTGAACGGATTCCTGGGTGAAGAAGATCAGCAGATCGGGATCGATTTCTATCGACACCCGGCTCCACAGGGAATCGAAGCTTGCGGTGATGAGCGCGAAGGCGCCGCCCAGGTGCCGGAGCCAGACTAAATGTCTGTCCCCTTTCCAGCGCAAGCCCCGATGAAGAACGAGCCCCTGGCTCAACACCTGGGAATTTTTGCGCAGCGTGAGCAGTTGCCGGAGAAACTTCTCCTGCCCGCGCTCCTGTCCGTGGTAGATCGAAACCAGGTCGCCTGCCAGCGCCGCGACCGCGAACAGCGGGCGCGAGATCGCCGCTCCGCGCAGCGCGCGCGGCGAAGGCTGCCAGAACGCGGTGGTGTGGTTTTCCAGGCCAAATTGAAGCAACGTTCCCTCGGGATAACAGAGCCGCATGTCTCTCAGGTATTCATGCAGGTCTCGGGGGCTGATCTCATCGCGGCCCAGACGCGCCAGCCACGCAAGGACACTGTCCATGTTCAGGACATCGCAGCAGCGCACAAAAGCGGGTCCGTGAACCTCACAAAGCAGGACAGCCTCCGGCTTGACACGCTTCACTTCTCCGCGCAGCCGTTCAACAATGGCCACTCCTGCCAGGTTTGTCTCAAAAGGCTGCCGCCCGGCGGCGGGGGACCAGTTCGACTCTTTCCAGAACGGCGAGGCCACCCTGAGTCCGTCCAGGTCGAACATTTGGATCTGACGCCCGCCTAATGCCACCAGATAGTCCTGCACTTCCGGATTTGCCCAATCCAGGGAATATCCGGGCTCCCAGCCGTGGCTTGCCCTGGAGTTCCCCTGCTCGTCCCTCACCAGCCAGTGCGGGCGTCGCTGCAGGAGCCATGAGGGCTCGGATACTCCGTGGAAGACATACTCCAGCACGACCTTCATCCCCAGCGAATGCGCCGCAGAAACCAGCTGGCGGATGTCTTCAACCCTTCCTATCTGCGGATCGAGCGACTCGAAATCCGTAATGAGGTGAGGCAACGTCCGCCTCTGCCACGAAGGATCATGACGCGAAGTGAGTCTCATCTGTTTCGTCATTTCCACGGCGGACCAGATCGGCAAAAGATACAGCGCGTCCACACCCATGCCGCGGAGCGCCGGCAGAGCCCGGAGGAGGCCGTCGCACCCCCCCCACTGAGGAATGGCAGTCTCGTAAAAGGTGGCGCCGGTGACCCAGGAGGGGACATCGTGTGGCGGCGCAAATTCCCATGCGGGCAGCCGTTTCTGGTATTCCTCCAGCGCTGCGGTCCACGAAGTCGCGAAGAAACGAACGTGCTGGACTGTCGTCGCAAGACTCTGGCCCGGCTGAAGAATCATCTCCAGCCGCTGGAGGGCGGATATCGCGAAGCCCCGCGAGCGCTCCTGGAATGCAAACGCAATCGGTGCGGGAGACGGCGGGGAAAAAGTGTAGAGGCCGGTGTGCGAAGGTTCATGGTAGATCCCGACGAGCCCGTTCCAGTTGTCAGGAAACGTCTCGATTCCCCCCGGTGCCGGGCGGCCTGCGGCATAGTCCGCATCGGTCCGGTCCCGGTTCAGGGCGAGGCGGGCGACGGCTGCCAGATCCAGAGACCGAAAAGGAAAGTGATTGGGGGTCAAAAGCACTCCGGCATCGTCGGCATACATTCGGATGGCCGGCAATGAAATCTCTATGGCCTTCAAGACGCCCGTGGAGTTGCCCCTGTACCGAAGCTCCAGAAACCGCCGGAAACCCATTCCGTCAGGGTCCACAAGGATCCACTGGCGGACATGAAAGGGATCCCGGTTCATCTCAAGCATCAGCGCGAACTGGCCGCTTTCCGTCCTCTGTTCCCACTGAACGAGCTCCGGCGGCCCCGCCAGCCAGCGCCCGTCCAACAGAATGTCAAAGCCCGGTACGGCTCCGCCGGCGGGTACAATCTCTCGCTCGCCCGCGCGCAAGACAATCTGGCGCCATTCTCCACTTTGCTTGTCGATTTCCAGCGTGACTTCCGGCGTGCACAGCAGCAGAGAATGGGTGCCCAGAGTGCAGAAGGTATTCGTCTCAACCGGCATGAAGCCAACTCCGCAGGGACAGAGTTTCGCGGTTCCCCCGTCCGGCGTCAATCCTAAACCTTCCGTCTAGTGTAACCCTTACCCTCAGTCCGGAACTCTTATCTTTCTCCCCGCACCGATTGTACGAACTAAAAAACCTGGCCACGAATTCCGCGGATTACACGAAAACAGCCTACGGCTCAATTGCGGATTTCGGATTAACTCATGGATTAATTCGTCCAATTCGGGAAATTCGTGGCGAGTCTTTCTGGCGTAAGTCTGGACTCCAAACAACGGTCTCGTCTAGAGTACGTGCAATGGCCCGGAATGCGCTGAAGAATGTAGTCATCGTGCTCGTCGGGACCAAGTATGCGGGCAACGTCGGAGCTGTGGCTCGCGCCATGCACAACATGGGTCTCGAGCAACTGCGCCTTGTAGCTCCGGAATGTTCCATCAACGAAGAGGCGGTGCGTCTGGCGCGCAGCGGCGAAGAGGTCCTCGCGCGAGCGAGGCTGCACCCTTCGTTGAAAAGCGCGCTGCGCGCTGTCGGCCTGACGGTAGGGACGACGGGGAAGACAGGCGGCCACCGCGACCACGCCCAGGCGCCCCGTACGCTGGCGCCCAGGATAGCGGAACAAGCGGCGCGGCAGAAGGTCGCGATCGTGTTTGGTCCCGAAGACACCGGTCTGGTGGACGAGGACCTGCTGTTCTGCCAGCTTCTCTCGCGCATCCCCACGCGTCCGAACGCGCGCAGTCTCAACCTTGCCCAGGCTGTGATGATTTTCAGCTATGAGCTGCACCTGGCATTACTGAAGCGGAAACCTGCCCGGGGGCCGCGACTTGCGCCCGTCGAACAGGTGGAGGCGATGTACGATCACCTTCGGGCCGCGCTCTTGAGAATCGGTTTTCTTCGCGAAAAAAACGCCCGCCACATGATGTTCGCCCTGCGGCGCCTTTTCGGTCGCGCCGGTCTGGAAAAGACCGATGTCGCCATGCTGCAGTTCAGCCTTCAGGCTGCACTGCGCCCCGGCAGGCTAAAGCCTGAACTCCGAACCTGCAGCCTGAAGGCTGAACTCCACACCGGCACAAATGATCTCATGGGTTTTGGTTTGGAGTTCAGGCTATACCCAACGCTTGAGCCATTCCCAGGCTTCCTCCTGCATTTTCAGGTTGAACTCGTGCGGCGCCGGGTACAAGCTGCAGCGCTGGCGTTCAGGCGCGCCCGCTTTCTCATAGCAGCGCCGGATCTTTTCAAAGGCTGCGCGCACTCCGTCCGGAGCGAAAAGCTGGTCCTTGGAGCCGTTGATGACCAGCACTGCGCGCGGCGCAATCAGCGCGGCCAGATCGGGGAAATCCAGGTAGCGGTAGAGGCCAATGATGTGGAAAGTAAAGCCGATCGAGTTAATGACGTGTCGTTTGATCTGATGCGGATATGAAGTCATCCAACCCACGTCCACGGCCGCCTTGATGCGCGGATCCAGGGCCGCCAGAGCAAAGCTCCGGTAGCCTCCCACCGAAAGTCCGACGCAGGCCAGCCGCGTCTTGTCCACCTCCGGGCGCGACGCCAGGTAGTCGACCGTCCGGATGTCGTCCCAGAGGAGGACCCCAGGCCAGGTGATTCCCGCCGTAAAGAGGCTGCGCGCCACGAGCTGCTCGTTTTCGCCCGACCGTCTATTGAAGGCGCGTATCTCTGCGTCCGTCATGCTCCGGGGTCTTTCGCGATAGGCCGGAGGGTCGTCGTCGAGCAGCATGCGCCTCTCACCCCAGTAGAACATGTCGATGGTGATCACGACATAGCCTTGCCGGGCCAGTTCGGATGCGATGCTCTTGCCCTCGTAGAGTTCCTGTTTGAAGCGGGTGAGCGCCGGATGCTCCTCATCCAGCTCCACCACCTTTTCCTTGCCCCAAAGGTAGTACCCGCCATGGCAGTGCAGCGCCACGATTCCGGGCGCCGGCAGTCTGGCCTTCTTGGGGATCAGCACATATGCGGGCACGCGCACGCCGGGCGCAGTCTGAAAGGTCAGGTATTCCTCGACGTAATCGCCCCGGTCTTTGCGCCGCAGAATTTTCGGCTCTGGCCAAACCACCGGCGGAAAATAAAAAAGGTGGTCGAATACTCTGGCGCGCGCCACAACCTGCCACCGCTCCAGATCGCCGAACTCGCTCCGCAGAAACGAAAACCGCACCGGGGAAGTGTCGGCCTGTTGCTGCGCAAAATCGTACAGATTGCCGATGTGGGAACCGGTGGGAGCCGCCGCCCTCGCGCTGTCCTGAGTCGCCCCGCCGGCTCCAAGCGGGGCAAAGGCCGCGGACAAGCCGCAAGACGCCAGGTATTCGCAGAATTGACGCCGTGAAGTCGGCATAGCTTGGTCCTCCGTTTTCCGGGAGAGTCTAAACCCCAATGGAGTGGTTCCGAAAAAGATTCTTATTCGTTCTTCGCGTCTTTGTGTCTTAGCGGTGAATGCGGAGTACGGTTCTTTCACCGCAAAGACGCGAAGGCGCAAAGAATCGCGAAGAATGTTAGAATCCGGGCTTTCCGGAACGCCAAAGGAGGGTGTGTATGCCGATCCGTCGGACAACTGCCTTCGTCTCAATATTACTCCCGACCATAGCGATGACTTTGCGCGCTCAGGAATTGCCATTCCTGACCGATACCCAGATCGGTTACCTCGCCGGGGAGATCTCCGGCGATGCCTCCTACGAGCACATCCGATTCATGACGCAGTTCCATCGGCCCAGAGGCGGGTCCCCCGGGCTCATGAAGGTGGCGGAGTACTGTGAAGCGAAGGCTCGGGAGTATGAGCTCGAAGAAGTGAAGCTCATCCGGCAGAAGTCCGAAACGGTCCCCTGGCATGCGAAGTCGGCATCGCTGTGGATGGTGGAGCCCGAGGTCCGGATGCTGGCGGATATCCGGCAGACCCCCATTCGCCTTGCAGATTTCAGCCGGTCGGCGGATGTGACCGCGGAGGTGATAGACGTGGGAGCCGGACTCGCCGAGACCGACTATCAGGGGAAGGACGTGCGCAACAGGATCGTGCTCGCCCACGGAACGGCAGGCGCCGTGATGGAGCAGGCAGTCTGGAAAAGGGGAGCCCTCGGAGTCCTCTACTTTCCAGACCCGGCCGGGTTCGACTATCCGCTGAACTCCCTGAACTATCCGGATCAAATCAAGTGGGTGACTCTTCCCGCGGAGAGCGAAGACAGGAAACCTCCGACCTTCGCCTTTGTGCTCTCCCACCGGCAAGGGCGCGTGCTGCGCGCGCAGCTCGCGAGCTCAACCAAACCGCTCAAAGTGCATGCCCGGGTCGAAGCGGAGTACGGGGGCGAACCATGGCAAGTCATGGTGGAAGCCTTCATCAAGGGGGCGGAGATCCGCGATCAGGATGTAGTCCTGACCGCGCACATGCAGGAAGAAAAATTCTCTGCGAACGACGACGGCTCAGGCTGCGCCAATACACTCGAGATAGCTCGCAGCCTCGCCAAACTGATCCGCGACGGCAAGCTCCCCCGCCCGCGCCGCAACCTCCGATTCTGGTGGGTGACGGAAATCAGCAGCGAGCGGCAGTATTTTGCGGACCATCCCGAGGAGGGGAAGAAAATCCTGGCGGACATCAATCAGGACATGGTCGGAGCCAACCAGGGCCAGGATGTGCTGCGAGTCCAGAACATAACCAGGGTCCCGTTCTCGCGCTCGCATTTCCTGACAGCTCTGGCCGAGTGCGTCATTCGGTACGTGGTGGAGGGAAATACGGCTCAACTGGCCAGCTCTCAAGCCGGTGGGAGCAACACTTTCCCCAAGCCCATTTACTCTGCCCTGGGGACGAGGCACCGCTATAACGCCGCAGTCATTCCCTTTCACAACAGTACCGACCATATGACGTTCAATGAGGCCCCGATCGGCGCGCCCGCGATCACTTTCACCAACTGGCCAGACAACTACATTCACTCCTCGGACGATGATCTGTGGAACATCGACCGGACGCAACTTCAGCGCAATGCCTTCGCGGCGGCCGTCATCGCCTTTGTTATTGCCGACGCTTCAGACAAATCCGTGCCCCGGCTGGCGACGGAAACATACAACGCGGCGCTGACGCACCTCTCGGTAGACGCCTCCGCGGCGAACACTCTCATCCAGTCGGCCGAAGATGCGCGCCTGGCTACCGCTTACAGGCTTGCCAGAAGTCAGATTCACCAGGGAATCTTGCGCGAGCGCCGGGCTCTCGAGACAGTCGCGGCGGCTGGAACGCGAGAAGGAACCGGGCTGGTCGGGCAACTGCTCGATTCTCTTGGACGAATCGAGTCAACGATGCTCTCGGAACTGGACCGGTTCGCGGCGGCGCTGCGGGGAAGGAGCCCCGGAGCCGCCGTCGCGCTGAGCGAAAAGGAACAGGAGATGGCGCAGAAGACTCCGCGCCTGACGGCGGGACCTGCCGAGTTCTTGAAGAGGCGAAACAAGGTGGACAGCGTGGACGGGCTCCACAACCTCATGGCATTTGAAGTAGCCAATTTCGTTGACGGCAAGCGCTCCGCACTCGAGATCTACGAAGCCGTCCAAGCCGAGGCCCTTCATGGAGGGGAGCTTTACTACGGGACGGTAAGCCCCGAAAAAGTCGATGCTTTCTTGAGGAACCTGGAGAAGGCGGGACTGATCAAGTACTGAGATCGTTCGAACGCTGTCGAGGATTGAGGATAGAAGATGGAGGATTGAGTTTTTCGATCTTCTATCCTCCATCCTCGATCCTCCATCGTGAGCCTACGACCGCGTGATATAGTTCTTCGGCATGCTCGACGCAGTGACCCATTATTTCGAAAGCCTGAGCCCCGGCTGGCTGTACTTTGCCCTCTTCGTCAGCGCGTACGTCGAAAACATAGCCCCTCCGGTGCCGGGCGACACCGTGCTGGTCTTCGCCGCCTATCTGGTGGGCCGCTCCCAGCGGCACCTCGCGGGCGTCTTCGTTTCCACCACCCTGGGAAGTGCGGCGGGCTTCATGACCTACTATGCTCTCGGCCGCTGGGTCGGACAGGATTATTTTCTGAAGAGGGACTTTCGATTTCTTCCCGCGAAGAGCATCATCAAGGCAGGCAACTGGTTTCGGCGCTACGGCTACTGGGTTCTCCTGGCCAACCGGTTTCTCTCGGGAATACGCTCGGTCATATCCATTGTGTCAGGCGTTTACATGCTCCCCTGGCTCGGGGTCCTGGCGCTGGCTTTGCTGAGTTGCGGGGCCTGGAATGGCCTCTTGATATGGGTAGGCTATGCGCTGGGACAGAATTGGAAACTGATCGAGGACATACTCCGGCAATACAACCGCGTTCTTTTCAGCGTCCTGATACTGGGAGGGGCTTTCTGGCTTGTGCGCCGGAAGCTGTCCACACCATCTTCACGCTGACGCCAGAGCATCCCGCCTAAACTGCACAAAATCAAACCACAGATGAACACAGAGCAGCCCAGCCGCAACCAAAACTATGGTCCACTGCGCTCTTTGGAGTGCGGCAGCTTGCGCACTCCAAAGAGGACGCCCCAAGAATGTTTCCGTCAAATGACAAATGAGAGATGACCAATGACCGATGACAAATAGAAGTCAGAAGCCCGGACAACCAACTGCGATTTGTCATTTTTCATTGGTCATTTGTCATTTTTTTCTCTGTGCTTTCGGCGACTCTGCGGTGTTTGGGTGCGGTCTGTTACTGAAATAACTTGTCCGAGGGGAGACGGAAGCCTCGCCGATTCTGCGCTTCCTTCCAAGGGACGCCGAATGAATCCAGAAGCAGCTTGTCCCCTGCCGGCTGCACGTTCCCGTTGCGGTCCGTGTACTGAAAGAGCGCCAGGCGGTAGGTGTTGGCGGAAGCGAGGCCGCCGGAACGCTCATAGGAATACGTGCCCAGAAAAGTTCCCACCTGGGTCCCCACTCTGTCGAATACCGGCACATCCTCGAGAGAGTCCGCGGGAAGAAACTTGAGCAGCGAATTTGTCAGCGGCAGAAGCGCTTCCGGATTTTTGACGGCGAAGACCCTCTCATACGTCAAGGCATGGTGGGAAAGACCCGATTCGACGGTACCACGAAATTCCTCCGCGGAAACCCTGGATGCGGCTCGCAAGCTTTCGAGTTCACGCCTGAGGGCATCCCAATCAACCCTTTCGGCGGCGGAGTTCAGACAGCGATCCACCTCTTCCCAGCGCAGCATCTTCGGCTTCCCCTTGCTCTTCAGCTTGCAGGGAAAACCTGCCGACGCTGTCTGGTAAGCGGACTGTATCGCTTGATCTATTTTGTCCTTCACTTCCTTCGCGGGCTCCTGTCCCCAGTCTGCCCGGGACAAGAGCAGAACCAGGAAACAGGCGGTTGCCAGCTTTTGGGGAAAGCAGCTCATAGATAGGGCGAAGAATAACGAGCGCGATTGCGGATTTCGGATTGCGGATTTCGGATTGCCATAATCAATGGTGTCCATCAATTCCAGAATCCGGAATCGATCTGCTCGGAGTATCACGTCGTGGCACGGGACGTCCCGCCCGTGGGTGCTGAAAGGATTGCAATCCGCAATCCGAAATCCGAAATCTGCAATCCGGTCAGGGGACGCGAGCTTCCGAGGAGAGTTTTCGAATCGCCATTTCTGCCGCGGCCGCAACCGCGCCGTCCTTGTCCTGCGCAAGGGCACGCACATCCTGCACGTTTTGCGAACTGCCGAGCAAAGCGACCGCCTCCACTGCGCTCTGACGGACGGCCGGATGAAAGTGCTTCAATGCCGGCAGGATTTGAGGCAACGCCGAACGCGCGCCCAGGCGCGCGAGCCCTTCTATGGCGGCAACTTGAATCTCCGTAGCCGGGTCGTTGAGAACCTTGATCAGGGCCTGGACCGCAACGTCGCCTTTGGCAGCCACCAGAGCTTCAATCGCTTTTTCTTTGGTCTCCACCTTATCGCTTTCCGCCAGCGCCTTTAAAGCCTGATCCGGAGTATCGATCGAGTCCTGACCGCCTTTCGTCGGAGTGCCGGTGCCGATATGTACAAGTCCTGGAGGGCGTCCTCTCGTGCCCTTGGAAAACACCCGCACGAAACTTATCCGTGACTGGCCTGCCGCATCCCGCCGGAAGTAGAAAATGGAGTCGCTTCCGCCGACAATGCGCTGGATCGCTTCCTGGAGATCGGCGCGATAGAGCGAGATGGAGACCGGAGGATTCAGCTCCGAACTGACCTCGAAGATCACTCCTGTGCGCGCCGCGATTTCCTCGAGCACTCGCTGCAAAGGTGTGGCTCGAATCTCGGCAGTAACGACAGCCCCTTCCACGCGCAGCGTCAGAGACCCCGGAACCTGCGCCGGGTCGGGCTGGGTGGCTCCCGCGGCCGTCCTCGGTCTGCGGACTTGACCGTGCATGACCCCCGCGACGAGGAGAACGCTGAGGGACACCGAAAGGAGTGACCGCGCGTTGGCGCTTGTCGGGCGAAAGACAGGAATCATTCCTTGGCCGACCCCAACTCGTCGCGGATTTTCATGAACTTCTCGAAGCGGTACATTGTAAACAGTTCGCGCAGCTTGCGGTTGGGATTCAGAAGGACGAGCTCGCCGTTACGATCTCGCAGAAGCTTGAAAAGCCGCAGAATCTCTCCGATCCCGGAACTGTCAATGAACGGAACATCCTTAAAGTCAATGACGACTTCCCGCACGTCTTCAGTCAGGATGGGATCCAGACGGCTCTGCAAAGCGGGACAATGCTCGAAAGTAATCTTGTCCTTGATACGAACGATGCGGCGGTCCCCTGCCGATTCGATTTGGATATCCATTGTCTCTTCGCGAGGGAAATAGTGTCACATTTCCCGGAGGGGAGCAATGATTTCAGACCACAGTCGTCGTTTTCGTGTTAATTCGCGGCCCTTTTTTTAGCCACGAATTAACACGAATTGAATTTCTTCACGGCTACCGGCGTGCGCGCGGGAATTTGCCTTGACACAACTTCGCAATGCATTAGAATTCCCATACCTCGCGGTCCCCACTGCACGGGAATCTGTTAAAGAGAAAGAAGAAAGGACTGGCTGGATTTCCCAATATTACTTTCGGAGGAGCAATCTCCATGACCCCCCATGTGATCCCGCGAACTTCCTGGGTGTTGTTAGGAATCGGCATCGGCGCACTGGCGATTTACATCTCGCCTGCCTTCGCTCGGCAGGACAAGATCGATCCGAAGTCTGATTACCAGTATCGAAAGGACTACGCGCAGGTGGATGGGATTATGAAAGAAACCGATCCCCAAAAACGCGCGGATATGCTGCTCGCCTTCGTCAAGGAACACCCGCAGTCCCGGATGATCGATTATGTTTCGGGAGTTTATTCTCAGACTGTGGGCACGCATGCGCAGGCGGGAGCCTGGCCTAAAGTGATCGAGATGAGCCAGGCATTTCTGACGCTCGTACCTGAAGACAAAAACTCTCTGAAATCGCTGATCGCGGCCTATTTTCAAACGAAGAATTTCGCCAAGGCCGCCGAGTTTGGTGAGAAGCTCTATAGCCAGAGCCCTGACAAGGCTCTCGCTTCCGATCTTGCCGGTATTTATTTCCAGCTTCAGAATACCGACAGGTATTTAATCTACGCGCAAAAGATATTGGCCGAATTTCCTATGGAACAGGCTTACGGAACGGCCCTACAGGTCGCAGGCATATACGTGCAGAAAAAGGACCTGCCAAAGGCGAGCGAATACGCGGCCAGGGTGATGGAAGCCCTGGGAGAGAAAGTTCCCGCGGGCGTCCAGGAGGCCGCGTGGAATCAGAGCCGTGCTTTTGCTTTCGGATTAATGGGAGCCAATGCCTACCAGAAGAAGGACTACCCAAAGACTATTGAGTACTACGAAAAGGCCGCTAAATTCGCTCCCAATAGTGATGAGCCGTATTACTACATCGCGCTTTCCAAATGGCAAAACAAGGACGCCGAAGGCGCCGTAGGGGCTTTTGCCAAGGTCGTCGTACTCAGCAAGAATTTTGCCAAGAAGGCCCAGGAGTATCTGGAGCAGCTTTACAAGCCTCTTCACAACAACACGCTGGACGGGCTGGATCAGGTTCTTGCCAAAGCGCGCGCGGAACTGGGGATCAGCGGCTAGCGCCTTTTCAGCAAAATTTCAGGATCCCTTTGCGCTCTTGGCGTCTTCGCGGTCAATTCCGGGGCAGTTTCACCGCGAAGGACGCGAAAGAGGAATTTCTGGAACCCGTATGTGTCACGGATTAGCCGGTTACGGTGTTCACCGCCGGAAGGAAATATGATACATTCTTGCTCGAATTTAATCTAAATTGGTTGTTTTTCTTATATTGGTTCAGCAATTCAAATCGTTCCAACAAAAATCCCGACTTTCAGGAGCAATATGGCCGACAAGGATTCGAGGCAAAACAGCCTCACAGAAGAAAAAAAGATCTCCATCCAGGAGGCTCTGGAGAAGGAAGGGGAGCAGCTTCACATAAGCGAACTGCAGGCTCTGAACATCAAGGAGCTGGCCAAGCTCGGCAAGAAATACAAGATCGCGGACGTCGGCAAGATGAGCAAGCAGGATCTCATTTTCGCAGTCTTGCAGGCTCAAGCCGAGAAGCACGGGCTGATCTTCTCCGAAGGAGTCCTGGAGGTCCTCCCTGAAGGCTACGGCTTTCTCCGGTCCCCTGACTACAGCTATCTTCCAGGCCCGGACGACATCTACATCTCTCCTTCGCAGATCCGAAAGTTCGATCTGAGGACCGGCGACATCGTATCCGGCCAGATCCGTATGCCGAACGAAGGGGAGAGATATCTGGCTCTGGTAAAGGTGGATGCCGTAAACTTTGAGCCTCCCGAAGAAGCGCGTCACAGGATCTTCTACGACAACCTTACGCCGCTCTATCCGTACGAAAGGATCAGGCTCGAAACCAACAAGGACAACCTGGCAGCGCGCGTGATGGACATTTTCACCCCGATCGGCAAGGGCCAGCGCGGCCTGATCGTTGCGCCTCCCCGAACCGGGAAAACGATGCTGCTTCAAGCCCTGGCCAACTCGATCAGCGCGAATCATCCGGAGATTTTTCTGATCGTGCTGCTCATCGATGAAAGGCCCGAGGAAGTGACGGACATGGAGCGTTCGGTAAAGGGGGAGGTCATCAGCTCCACTTTTGACGAACCGGCTACCCGCCACGTGCAGGTGGCCGAAATCGTGATGGAAAAGGCGAAACGCCTCGTGGAGCACAAGAAGGATGTTGTGATCTTGCTCGACAGCATCACCCGTCTGGCCCGGGCGTACAACACGATCGTCCCCTCAAGCGGCAAGGTGCTTTCGGGGGGCGTGGACGCGAACGCGCTCGAGAAACCGAAGCGCTTCTTCGGGGCGGCCCGAAAGATCGAGGAGGGGGGAAGCCTCACGATCATGGCCACGGCTCTGATCGACACCGGGAGCCGCATGGATGACGTGATCTTTGAGGAATTCAAGGGGACCGGAAACATGGAGATCATCCTGGATCGCAAACTCGTCGACAAGCGCATTTTCCCGGCCATCGACATCAATCGATCCGGCACCAGGAAGGAAGAACTTTTGGTCGAGACTGCCGACCTCAACAAGATATGGATTCTGCGCAAGGTCTTGAATCCCCTCTCAATCGACGAGGCCATGGATCTGCTCCTCGACAAGCTTCGCAAATCGGAAAGCAACGCAGACTTCCTGAACGCCCTCAACAAAGCCTGACGTTTGCAAGAATGACGAATGTGCCAAATGACCGATGGCAAATGACCAATGAGCAATGACCAATAGTACTCAGGCATGAACTGCGCATTTGTCATTTCACATTGGTCATTTGTCATGGGTCATCCCTGACAATTGTGCCCCAATCCCCGCTCAAAAAAATCGCCACGGGACCCCGCTAGATAGCGTATAAAGAAAGGTCTTCCAGAGGAAAGCCAGTTCTAATCCAGGGGTTGAGAATGGAGCTTGCCACCCATATTCAGGAAATTAACCAGCGGGTGAGGGGCGAAAGCGGATTCGTCCGCCGGCTCGTCGAAGAGGTCCACCGGGTTATCGTTGGGCAGAAGTACATGGTGGAGCGGCTCCTCATCGGGTTGTTCAGCCGGGGTCATGTTCTGCTGGAGGGGGTGCCGGGCCTCGCCAAGACTCTCGCCGTAAAAACGCTCGCGGCGGCCATAGACACGAAGTTCCAGCGCATTCAATTCACCCCCGACCTTCTTCCGGCAGACCTTGTCGGCACGATGATTTTCAATCAAAAGGACGGGACCTTTTCTCCCAAGAAAGGGCCTATTTTTGGAAACGTCATCCTTGCCGACGAGATTAACCGCGCCCCGGCGAAGGTGCAGAGCGCGCTCCTGGAGGCCATGCAGGAACGGCAGGTCACGATAGGCGACGCCACGTATCTCCTCGAGGAGCCGTTTCTCGTCCTCGCGACGCAAAACCCGATCGAGCAGGAGGGGACCTACCCGCTGCCCGAGGCCCAGATCGACCGTTTCATGCTGAAACTGAAAGTGGATTATCCCGACGCCCGCGAGGAGCGACTCATTCTGGATCGCATGTCCAGGGACGACGAAATCGCCGTCGACAAAGTTGCGAGGCCGGCAGATATTCTGCGCGTCCGCGAAGTTGTCAAGGACATTTACATGGATGAGCGGATCAAGGACTATATCGTCCAGCTGGTTCTTGCCACGCGCAAGCCCCAGGACTTCAAGCTTAACCTGAAAGGCCTGATCCAGTTTGGGGCTTCGCCGCGTGCCACGATCTTTCTTGCCCAGGCGGCGCGCGCGCACGCGTTCATTAAGGAGCGCGGATATGTGACCCCGGAGGATATAAAGGCCATCGGGCTCGATGTGCTCCGGCACCGCATTATCGTGACCTACGAAGCGGAAGCCGAAGAAGTCACGACGGAGTCCATTATCAGCCGCATCTTCGATGCCGTCGAAGTCCCTTAGGGGTCTGACCCTGAAAATTTAATTTTGGGGGAGCAACGATTTCTAGACCAAACCGGTCCGGCTCGAAAAATTTAAATTTTCAGGGTCAGACCCCATGTTGCCCAAAGACATAATCCGGAAGATCCGCAGAATACAGATCACGACCAACCGGCTCGTGAACGAATCACTGGCAGGCGAATACCACTCCGTGTTTAAAGGCCGCGGGATGGAGTTTGAAGACGTGAGGGAATACCAACACGGGGACGATATCCGGACCATCGACTGGAACGTCACATCACGCGCAGGGCGCCCGTTTGTAAAAAGGTACGTGGAAGAACGCGAGCTCACGGTCATGCTCCTCGTGGACGCTAGCGCCTCCGGTTCCTTCGGGTCTGCCGGAAAAACGAAGGGAGAAGTCTCCGCCGAGATTTCCGCGCTGCTGGCATTTTCAGCCATCAAGAACAACGATCGAGTTGGCGCACTGCTCTTCACCGACCACGTGGAAAAATTCATCCCGCCGCGCCGCGGCGCGACGCACGTCCTGCGGGTCGTTCGGGAAGTTCTGTTTCATAGGCCTCAGGGGCGCGGGACGCGGATCGAAAGCGCCCTGGAGCATCTCAACCTGGTCATCCGCAAGCGCGCCGTCGTCTTTCTCATCTCGGACTTGCTCGATCAGGGGTACGAGCAGGCGCTCAAGGTAGCCAACCGGAAACATGACGTGGTGATTATCCAGATAGTGGATCCACGGGAACAGGAACTGCCTCCCCTGGGCATCCTGGAAATTCGGGACGCGGAGACCGGCGAGATCGTGTATGTCGATAGCTCCCTTCCCGAGGTCCGCGAGATTTATCGCCAGAACTGGGAGCAGAACCGGCAGAAGCAGAGAAAGCTGTTTCAGTCTCACAGGATAGACAACGTGACGATCGATACCGCTCAACCATACGACGTCCCGCTCGTACGGTTTTTTGCAGAACGTGCCCGGCGATTGACGTGAAGGTGTGTCTGGTGCCACTGGTATTCTGCGCACTGTTGGCGGCCTCCTTGGCGGCCCAGGACGAGGTCCCCCCGGGCGTCCGGATCCGGGTGGCGGCCGATCCGCGGAAAGCCACCGTAGGAGATCCTATACGCATCGACTTCGAGCTGGATCTGCCCCGGGATTACCAGGTCCGCTTCCCTTCGGTCGGCAACCAGTTGCGCGATTTCGCCGTCCTGGAAGTCTATCCCGGGCCGAAAGTGCCTGATGCAAGGCCCGAGCCCTCCGGAACAAAAGCCCAGCCGGAAGTCAAGTACCGGGCAAGGATCGTCGCGGCTTTATACAAGGTTGGAGAATTCGAGTTCCCTCCACTCCCGCTGGTGTTACGCGACGCCGGGGGCAAAGAGCATGCGCTGTCGACGCCTGCTGTCAAGATCCAGATCCAGAGCGTGCTG
>WNGG01003743.1_pt1 | contig 17669 bp, 11 predicted proteins | sample 5400661 | NCBI WGS metagenome assembly WNGG01 (sample SAMN13153372, study PRJNA577476) | soil metagenome | isolation source: 100 cm soil or saprolite under Garry oak tree replicate 1 | place: USA:California | collected 2016-06-15 | reverse complement strand
CCGTCACCGGCGCGGGCTTCAGCGCCAGCGGGGTCAGTGCCAATACCATCTTGACGCCCAGTCAGTCGGTCACGCTGAATGTGTTGTTTGCCCCGGGGGTGACGGGCAGCGTGACCGGCAGCGTGAGTGTGACGAGCAACGCCACCAACTCCCCGGCAGCCATCTCCCTGAGCGGGACGGGGGTTCAGGCGCAGCTCTCCGCGACCCCGTCGAGCGCCGCCTTCGGGAGCGTCATCACCGGGAACAGCGCTTCGCAGACGATCACCTTGAACAACACGGGCACGGCCAGTGCGACGATTTCGCAGGCCACGGTAACGGGCACGGGCTTCAGCATCACGGGTCTGAGCGTGCCACAGACGATAGCGGCGGGGGCCAGCGCGACGTTCAACGCGGGGTTCACGCCGACCGCTGCGGGGAGCGTGACCGGCTCGGTGTCGCTGGTCAGCAACGCGCCGGGCTCTCCCCTCGCCATTGCCCTGAGCGGGACCGGGGTGGTTCCAACCTTCCTGCTGGGAGCCAGTCCCACCAGCCTGAGCTTCCCGTCACCGGCGCGGGCTTCAGCGCCAGCGGGGTCAGTGCCAATACCATCTTGACGCCCAGTCAGTCGGTCACGCTGAATGTGTTGTTTGCCCCGGGGGTGACGGGCAGCGTGACCGGCAGCGTGAGTGTGACGAGCAATGCCACCAACTCCCCGGCGGCCATCTCCCTGGCCGGGACGGGGGTACAAGGACAACTCACTCCCAACCCTGCGAGCGTGAGTTTTGGGAGTGTGCTGGTGGGCAGCAACGGGTCGCAGACCGTTACGTTGACCAACTCCGGAACCGCCAGCGTAACCATTTCCGCAGCCAGCGCTTCCGGGACGGGATTCACCATCAGCGGCATTACGGCGCCGCTGACCCTCAGCCCGGGGCAGAGTACTTCGTTCAGCGCGACGTTTTCGCCCACCACAGCGGGCAGCGCCAGCGGCACAGCTTCTATCACCAGCAACGCACCCGGCTCCCCGCTCGCGATTGCGCTCAGCGGCACCGGCACTCAGCCGCAGCTTTCCGCGACTCCCACCAGCGTTAGCTTTGGCAGCGTGGTGACGGGAAGCAATACTTCGCAGACCATCACCTTGAAAAACACCGGGACTGCCAGCCTCACCATTTCTCAGGCGACCGCATCTGGGGCTGGTTTTACCATCTCCGGTGTCACGGTCCCGGTCTCGATTGCGGCGGGTGGCAGCACCACGTTCAGCGCAGCTTTCGCACCCGCCACCGCAGGAAGCGTAACCGGCTCAATTTCCTTGGTTAGCGACGCGCCCGGCTCCCCCCTCACGATCCCGCTCAGCGGCACCGGAGTGGCTGCCACCTTCCTGCTGGGAGCGAATCCCACCAGCCTCACCTTCGGGAACGTGAATGTGGGCAGCACCGGTTCGCTCGCCGTAACCCTGACCAACAGCGGGAATTCAAACGTGACAGTTTCCAGCGTGACGGTCACGGGTACAGGTTTCAGCGCCAACGGCGTCAGTGCTGGCACAACCCTAACGCCCAATCAATCGGTGACCCTGAATGTCGCGTTTGCCCCCGCAGTTGCAGGCAGTGTGACCGGTAGCGTGTCCGTGGCCAGCAACGCCACCAACTCGCCGGCCACCATCGCGCTGAACGCTACGGGCGTCCAGCCACAGCTTTCCATCACCCCGACCAGCGTCGGCTTCGGCAGTGTGCTTGTCGGCGTCAAAAACACTCAGACCGTTACCCTGACCAGCTCCGGCACTGCCAGCCTGACCATCTCGTCCGCGACAGTGAGCGGGGCAGGGTTCAGCCTGAGTGGGCTGACCTTGCCGCTGACCCTGGCGGTGGGCCAATCGAGCAGCTTTAGCGTAGCCTTTGCTCCCGCTGCCACGGGCAGCTTGACCGGCAGCGTCTCGCTGGTCAGCAACGCCCCGAATTCCCCGGCCGCCATCGCCCTGAGCGGCACCGGGGTGGCCGCCACGTTCCAGTTAACCGCTAGCCCGACCAGCTTGAGCTTTGGCAATGTGTTGGTTGGGAGTAGCAGCACGCAAAGCGTTACCCTAACCAACACGGGCAACTCCAGCGTGAGCATCTCGCAGATCAGTGTTTCGGGGACCGGCCTCAGCACCACCGGCCTGACGCTCCCGGTGACGCTGGCAGCGGGGCAAGGCGCAAGCTTCAGTGTGGTCTTTGCCCCGACAGTGGCTGGGAGCGCGACGGGCAGCGTCTCGGTGGTCAGCACCGCCACCAACTCCCCAGCTACCATCACCCTCAGCGGCTCTGGTATTGCGTCGACCAGCGCGCTGCTGTGCGGGCAACTGGACGACGGGCAAGTTCATCCACCGACTAACTACACCAGTTTCACACCTCCAGTGAAAGGTGGGACCTACGTCGATCCCGATTTTGGCTGCACAGTCAAACGAGTATCCGACGCTGTCAACGATTTCGGCCCGACAACGGGTGTGCATCACGGTTATGCTACTCTCTCCCCGTTCAATGCCAATGACACCTTGCTCTCACTGTATGTGGAGAATGGCCCCGGTTGGTACATAGCCGACATGAATGGTGGCATCGTCGTGCCGCCGGCTAATATGGTAGGCAATGACAGTGTGCAGTGGGATGCGAGCAATCCCTATGTGTATTGGAACACGTCGGGCACCCAACTCCTTCAGGCGACCATCAACTACAGCACAAGCTGTGCCTCCGCGCATAACTGCACGGTGACCGCCCAGGTCTGGCACGACTTTGCCGCAGATGGCTACATCGCCATCGAAAACCGCCAGACTGGGGGCAGTCCGGTCTCTTACGATGGCGACCATGTCGCCTTGGCGGGGATGAAGGCAGGTTCCTCGACCTTTGATTACTTCTTTGTCTGGAAGCTGTCGACCAACGCCGTGAATTACCAGCCCTCCGGCGGCGGAACAGCCGTCTGGCATCCTAGCGGTGTTACAAGCATGCACGGCTTCCTCATAACCGGGAACAACAGCATCGAGGTAGATCTCAGCAGCACGAACTACAATAACGAATTTATTTGGGATGGAACCAATGCATATAAGTATCAAGTCAGTACAGTTCACATTGACTTCGGCTTGGATTTAAGCGGCAATGATATTTCGCTCATCGACCGCAATGCTGATACGGTCGATGGTTGCCCCAATGGGGGCGGATCGGACGTTCAGAAAAACTGGACGACGACCATGTCCTATAGCTGCTGGTTCGACAAAAACTGGAGAGACAGTCATATCAGTTATCAAGGTGGGCCCAAGCAGCCGTGGGGTGTGTGGTCCGCGTTTCATGATCCCAATTTCGACAATATCTACAATATTCCACCCGAATCTGATTGGCAGACTGTTTGGCCACAATGGGCAGGTGAAGTCGTTGTTGCCAGGGTCGATGCCAACAACAATCCAGCCAGTGTTTATCGGCTCGCGCACCATCGTTCCCACCCGGCCTACCTTAGTCAGTTTTGGAGACAACCCCACGCTTCCATCAGCCGTAGTGGGAAGTACGTCATGTTTGATAGCGACATGGGTAGCACGAATTCTGCCGGTGGCAATGGGTACACCGATGCTTACATCATCCAGATTCAATGACCTCGGTATGAGCGGGTAAGCGTAGTGCCAATAACACCGCTTTTTGTGCATTTGGGCTCTCAAATGTGAGTGTATTCTGCCGACATCATTAGGGACCCTCCATCGAGATGTTTGCGTTTCTCATGGCTGTGGGTAGTTCTGTGCGTCACAGTGTGCAGCACGGCAGTAGCGAGACGCAGACATTGGGGTCAGCGCGAATGGAGGAGAATGAGCCGAAGCCGCCTCGCCGGCGCATCTTTCGAGGTCATCAGAACGGATATGGAAAACCCGGAAATCCGAATTGGCAAAGACCAACTGCTTTGCGGGGAGCTCCTTCATGAGGAATTCGTCGAAATTTGGATCGTCAATGGCTGGCGCTTCGATTAGGTAAGTTGCACCGATTGTCTGGAAATAGCGACAAAAGTTCGCTTCATTTTGCGACTCGGGGTAGACGGAGGCGCGCCTTCCTGTGAAGAGGGCCAGAGCCCTCGGCCTCCGGAAAATGAAGACATCTTTAGAGTGTGTATTCGACTTGATGTACGCAAACAGCTCTCCGGCCTCTTTCTTGCTAACCCCTTCCTTGAATGGCCCGAAATCCGAGTGTGAAAACTCCGCGCCGTACGAGAGAAAGATAACGACAAGCAATGGAATCAGAATGGCTTCTGTCCGGCGGATCTGCAGCCATCGTTTGAGTATTTCGGCTCCTTCGAGGGAATAATACACATATAACGGGACGATGGGGATGAGGTACCGTGCGCCCCCTGGATTCGGCCAGAGAAGCACTACAGCCAAGTAGATAGGAAGGAAGATCTCATAGATGCGAGGCGTGGTTTTCACCCGCCGGAAGTAAGCCAGCAAAGCCAAGCAGGTAACAGCAATGAAAATGATATCGCGGAGTATCTTCGTATAAGGATTTTCCCAGAAGCTCGATAGACTCCAGCCGTAGGTAAGTGCGTTCCTAAAAACGTCTTCGACAAGCCTTCCCAACGGGAGCTTAAATTGATCCAGGTAAGTCGTCTCGGCCCCGAAAAACCTCCGTTGAATTAGGCAAAGGATGAGACCTAAGCTGGCTGCCTCGGCGACTGACCGCCCCCCCCGTCTCCAATACACGGCTGCAAAGAGAACAAGGGCAGGCACGAGAACGATTCCGATTGTTCTCATTCCATAGCATAGATAGACAAGCCCCCCTAAAGCTAGGATCCGCCAAAAACTCTTGGCTGCGCTTCCCAAATCACCGACAAATCTGTCAGCCAGAGCCAGTGTTACATAGAGAAAGAACGTGAACGGAATGTCCGAGATAATGCCATCTTTGTACGCCCAGAGCAGGGGGTTGAAACCTACGATCGCAAGCATTGCCGCCCGATGCGGCGGAGGCAAATCTGTTCCCAATACCCTCCAGAGCACAACCAGAATCGCAACGAAGAAGACCACGATTTCCACCTTCATCGGAGTCAGGTTGTTCAGACCCCCGATCAAATAGCCCGGTACTAGAAGAACAGGGAAAACCGGCGGGTATAGCTTAGGTCCCACCCCGGGGTTATATGGGTTGTAGACGTAACCCGTTGCATCTAGCGGAACGTTCTGGGCGATGTTTTTCGCCTCAAGAATGTACATGGCAAAGTCGTCCGGCCAAGGTTGCCCACCCCGAATGGTGAGCAGGTAAAAGACGAACACCAAGACAATGATCGCCACGCACATACCGTCTTTTGCTTTCACAAAACCTCTCGCATGGGATTTGAAGACCAGGGGTCGCTTAGTCGACAAAGCGATAACGGAGGAGGGTCCAGATTGCGTGGAGCCCATCTAAGAATCCAATCTTTTTGCCCTGCTGCGCCGTGCGACCTTCGTATGTGATCGGGACCTCTAGGATCCTAAATCCTTTCTTGCGGATTTTGGCCGTCACTTCGGGACAGAACTCGAACCTTCTACACTTCAGAGGAGTTTGGAGCAAAGCGTCCCGGCGGAATGCTTTGTATCCCGTTGCCTCATCCGTAATCTTTGCGCCGTAGAGCAAATTGGCCATCAGGGTGAGAATTTTGTTTGCGAGGTAGTTCTGCCAGCGCATACCACTCAGCTTTCCGATGAAGCGCGACCCGTAAACGACGTCGGCCTTGCCTTCGATAAGTGGCTCGAGCAATTTCCCATATTCGTTGGGATCGTATTCAAGGTCGCCGTCCTGAATCAGAATGAAATCCCCGGTTGCGTAGTGCAAACCTACCCTAATCGCAGTACCCTTGCCGAAGTTCAAAACCGAATGATGCACCTTCAGCGTTCGATTCCGGTGCAAGTTATCCAAGATCAGGGTCGTGCCATCGGTTGACCCGTCATCCACGACAATGAGTTCCTTTTCGAAACCGGGTGGAACGGGAGCAGCTTGAACACGCTGCAGGATCCTCTCTACGTATTGGCACTCGTTGTAAATGGGGATAATCACGGACACAGTTTTGCACACCGCAGGCCTGACTGAGATCTCGGCTGATCCCCCGAAATCAGCGGTACCCCGGATGCGCAGTGCTTGTTCGGGTGTCGATATTTGGGACATTTTCCGACTCAGCGGGCCGAGACTAGAAGTCTTAGCAACGGCTGACAATCAGGTGAATACTTGAGTTACGGAGAACATAAAACCCTAGTACTTGCACCCGGCGAGGAAGGCAACCGCCGTGAAGTCCTAATCCTTAGGGTTCCGAGCAGTGGTTCGCAACTGGCAAAGGCGCAATGGGAAATGCTACGTCAGTTCCGGCATCGCGATTCTGTTCAATTTCAAGCCCTCGCCGTGAGGCGTCAAACCCTTTGGATAGAGTAAGTTGCAGCAGAGAACTAGTTCCTGGCAGTTTGACAAGGCGAGGCAGCTCTGCGTCTACACCCATAGCCTCGCTTTGGCTCAAATTTTCGCGCTAGCTTTGTGAGCGCAGCGGGGCCGGGGACGCGAAACCGCCTCCACAATAACAGTGCACAGGGCCTCGGGGGCGAAGCCCTGGAAACGGCGGGCCAGCGAGAAGCCATTGCGGACGGCGCCTAGGGCCCGCTCGTCCACCTCGGCCGTCCATTTCAAAATCTCCTGGCTGGTTTGGCGGTAGATCTCTTGGTAATCGTGCACGCGCAAGCGGTTATGGTAGGCCCACTGATTACCCGCGTAACGATCCCATTCCTCGTCGGTATACTGCAAGAAATTGACGGCTGTGATGTTGGGGTCCACCTGAAAGAAGTGGTCGCTCAGGTCGATGTGATGAATGGCGGCGCCGCGCTCGGAGAGCACGCGACTCGCTTCGTTCAGGATCTGTTCGAGGACCAGCCCTGGTATGTGCTCAAGAACGGTGTAGGAAAGATGGATATCCACGCTGCCTGGGGCGAGACCCGTGGCGGCGGCATCAGAGGGGGAATAGTAGCGGATCTTGGTCAACTCCATCAAACTGGCTGTGTCCTGCACCCGGCAGAGCGCGTCCAGCCGCCGCTCGATGTCTCGGAAGGGACAGTTGCTCGATAGCTCTTTGAGGATGCGCGCGCGGTTCGCGCGGATGAACTCGAGCGAGCGCATCACTAGGGACGGCCGCAGGTAGCGGTGCGTGTCGTAAGTGTGCACGGTTTCGGCGCCGCAGAGATAGAGGCCGAGAGGGAGATCCACGCGCCAGCCGGTGCCCACTTCCATCGCGCGCGCGCCCTCGATTTCCAGCCCGAGAGTGCGAAGGCTGGCGGCCATGCGCGCCGCCTCGCGGAGCATGAACGCCGGGTCGTAGCCTTTCACCATGCTACCGCAGCAGCGCTGCAGGAGGTAATAGACCTGGTCGCGGCCGACAGGAAGCATGGCGCAGGCGCGCTGCGCCGCAGCTTTCCATTTCCAGTTCAAAGCAGAATCTTCCTCCTCAGCTAACGTCCCGATCTGTAATGGCCATCGTGGGGCGGAGATCCGAGGGCCAACTCAGGGGAGCATCGCTTCCGGGACAAGGTCGGGCTAGCGTCTTCGCATTGCGCGCCCCGGACTTCCCTGGATCGCAGGATGCATTCGCGCGAGAGCAACATGGCAAATGGAATTGGAAGGGTACATGGTTACCGCTTGGCGGGGTTGAGGTGTTTGAGATTCAATTGCGATAGCAACGTACGACGGCTGGCAACGAAGGTTCCGAGAACACGGCCTGGTGGGCTTGGTCGAGGGGTGCGCGTCCATCAGCTGGTGATTGACGATAACTGCGGGCCGGACCCATCACTGAACCTTAATCAGATACAGGTCCGAGCAGTTTACAATTCCCGACGGGCAGCCGGTTTGGGCATAGGCCATGTTGCTGTCGAAGATTACGTATTTGCCATCACGGTTGATGGCAGCGCGCGGTTGCGCCCAGAAGCTCTCCATCGTGCGTGAACGGGCATGAGCGAGGCGATAGATCAGCGTGTTGTTATTGTTGGCATCAACGCGCGCAAGGATGATTTCGTCTTCGTAGAGCTGCCAATTGCTTGCTGATGGCGTTTGGAAATTCGGGCTATTGTTGAAAAACTCCGGCCCCGGTGTCCTGGTATCAAAGAAGGAGATCCCGACCCAAGGCTGAGAGGTGCTGCCACGATAGCCGACGTGCCAGCTGGGCTGGTTGTCGAGCAGACAGACAGCTGACTGGAAGTTATTCAAATTCCTTATATCAAGCCCCCAGCCGCTCGGGCAAGGATTCGTAAGGCTGGCAAGCGAGAAGGAATTGCCCCTCTCAACGATAACTGGATTTCCGTTCATGTCATATCCGGTGTCGATATGACTGGTGTTGTCTTGCACGTGAATGAGCGTTGAGCCATTCCACAGCCGGTTCCCGCACTCCGTACATGCCCCATCGTTCCCGAAGCCGATGATCACATTGTCGTCGGCCGTCTGGGTGATTCCGTGCACGCAGGAGCCCTGATTGAATGCGGCATTCTGCGTGCAGCCGGTCACATAGGGTGCCTTCTTCGCATTCGTCTGCATGTTGTAAGTGAAAATATTGAGCGGATCGGTTCCGCTCGTTGTGCCGCCCCAGATGCCGAAGCTTTGCCCGTCAATGGACAGGTCCGTCTTGTCCGGCAAGACCACCACCTGATACTCGCTAAAGGTGTGAACCACCGAGGAAGTGACGGTGTTCCCGCCAATCGTGCCTTTCATCAGGGAATTGCCGCTCGTGAAGTAAAAGACGTTGCCATTGGTGGCGTCCCAAAGCATCGTGCCTTGGTTGGCCGCGGGCATATTGGCGGTCGGCACGATCACGTTGCCGAGCAGGTCAGTTACGTGCCAGGCCCCATGTTCATCGATGATGAGAACCTTCGAATCATCGCTGCTCATCGGCGTCAGCGTCGCGTAGTAGTGGTGTTCAGACACTCCGTCTCGGGTTGAGTCGGTTAACCTGACTATCGTGCAGCCGAATACAGGATCTACATAGCTGCCACCCCTCGATGGTGGCGTAAACGTAGTCCAGTTTGGTGGGATGTGAATGAGCCCGTCGTTGGGCTGCCCGCACACGGCGCCGCCGGCTCCACTCAAGGCCGCCGTATCGGGAGAGGAAGGTGCACTGCCGGTGATGGTCAGAAAACCAGCATAGCTAGTTTGGCCGGTCGGGGTGAACGTCACGCTCAGCGTCAAGCTTTGAGCGGGGTTGAGCGTGGCGCTCCCGCTGAAGCCAGCCACTGCGAACGGAGTGCTCGTCTGAACACCGCTGATTGCGATCGCCGTGACACCGCCGTTTGTCAGGAGGGCGTTCTGAGGGCTGCTCGTCGTATTTACGAGCTCACTCCCGAAACTGATGGTGGCTGGCAAAACATTCAGTACTGTGGTCTGCAAGACCCCTGTTCCTGATAACGAGGCCTTGCCGATGCCGTTAGAGGCATTGCTCGTGACCAACACGGATCCGGAAAAGGCTTGGGCCGCGTCAGGGGCAAAGGCAACGTTGTAGGTGACGCTGCTGCCAGGAGGGATCGTGATAGGTGGAGTGGGCCCCGAAAGCTTGAACTCCGACGGCACAATGCTCACTTGGCTTACAGACAGGCCCAGTTGCCCTTGATTACTTATAGTCACCGATCGGCTCGCGCTGGTTGAGCCCACGGTTTCGTTGCCGAAGCCGATTGCGGAGGGAGTTACGCTCAGAATCGAGCCCCCGCCCACACCTGGAACGCCGCCCACGCCTGTTCGTGACATGCCGGAGCAAGCGACTAAGCGGATCATAACGAGCACCATTAGGAACGCCATGAAAAGTGTCAGGCAAAGAACTAACCGCGCCGAGGTTTCTGAACGCCACGACTTGCCCGACAAGGTTAACCCTCCAGGACAGACATAGACCTCGTAATAGGAGCGTGAAATTCAGGCCAGAGCGCGAGCATAGACTTCCTCGAGGTCACCAAGAAGGCGGTCATCTGTAACGCGTTCGCACGCCCTCCTGCCCAGCACGGCTGAGTCTCCTAGCCAGTACATGGTTCCACGACACGGCCGCCGTCTGGGATTATACCCCTGGACGTTTTGAGTCGGCCGCACCTCAACCGCGGTGGATTCATCGCCACGCTTGGTCCGGCGCCGGCTTCCTCTGGAGTGCTTGAAGGAGACGCGCGCCGCAAGGCCGACTACGTCGCCGGAAAGATTAAGTACCGGCACGGCATTGCCATCTGGCCCCGCGCCGCCGCCATTCAGTGGGCAAGGGAGCATCCCGATCTGGCGTCTTGATCTCCTCGTGCCGCCAGGGTCACTTCGCTATATTTCCTCCGGCCGCAGCGGCGTGAACGAGACTTATTTTGTCCTGCTGTCCAGGCAATGGACGCATAAGCAGGGGTGAGTATCTCCCGCAGTTCTGCTACATGAAACTTAAAGGGGATGTGGGCCTGCCTCAGTTCTCTTGGAGTTGTGACGGTTCGGCTTGCCGAGCCAGGGCCAGCTGTTCAGGAGGCAGGTCCGGAAGGGATGTGCGTGAACTTGCTGCGTTTCAAACGCAAGAATGGGCTCTCCAACCATTTAAAAGAGGCAGCGGCCAGCGAGAATGTGATCGCAAGTGAACACAGCCAAGAAAGCGTCCAGCTGTGTGAATGATGATATCCGGTGAGAAGACGCTGGGAGAGGTCCAGGCCTAAAAAGTGATACGCGTAAAGACCGTAGGAAATCTTGCCGAAATATACGAGCCAGGAGTACTTCAAGAAGGGAAGCCCGTCCTGGGCAGCTCCCAACACAGAAAGGAAGATTGCAACGCCTCCGAGCGACATCAGCGGATATCCAATCATGCCTCCAAGCAATGTTGGTACAGAATTCAGCAAGCCGCAACGCAGGCCGACAATTAGCCACGCAGAAATTCCCACCAGAAGCAACGCCAGCCTCTTGGCAAGCCCGACGCGGAGCGTTGGACGTCCGTGGAAAATCACTGCCAGGAGTATCCCGCAGGCGATGGAGTCAAGCCGGGCGAAGCTGTTATACCAAATAGTTTCTCCCCCTGTCTGTTTGACCAGCAGAATCAGACGGGCCAAAGCGGCCACGATCAGCAATCCGACCGCGATGTGGCATAGGGTTCTCTTGGATGCCCTGCGCACGATGAGGGGCCAGAGTAAGTAGAATTGTTCCTCGAAAGACACACTCCACAAAGGGCCGATGATCTGGGCGTGGGGAAAACCCCGGAAGACCATGATCCAGTTTCCCGCGAATAGCAAGAACGAGAGCGCGTAAGCCCATCCCAGGGGTTGACTCCGGTCGAAGATAGACAGGAAGCCGGCAAGCGCGATCATAAAGAAGTAGAGCGGCCAAATCCGCAAGAGGCGTCGAATGTAAAACGCCTTCAAATCCGGAACGCCCCTGAACTCCTTCTCCCGCAACAGCAGCTCTGTTATCAAAAAAGCGCTGAGTATAAAAAATACGTCGAGGCTGGCCATGCCGGCCTTGATGATGCTCGCAATCAAAGACGCTAGAGCGGCGGGAATGTGATGCTCGGTGTAAGCGCTCTCTTGCCTGGGAAGCGCATGGTAACCCCAGACTCCCCAGAAGAGGAAAAAACGGATGGCATCCAGCTCAGGGAAATAAAACCGCTCCTCCAGACCACCCCGACGCTTGATGTCTGGAGGTGCTACCGTGAGGGTTAACGGCGCTGTTGCAGGGCTGGCTACCATTCCTACTCAGATTCCCCGGAGTAAATCGTATCTGCCATGGGACGAACCTTAAACCCGCGGGCACGCAAAAATTTCTGTTCAAAGACGTGCAATATGCCCGGTGCTAGCCAGCCGAGGAGCACCTGAGGGCCATAGAGCATCGCGAACAAGGTCAGGGAATAGACAAGGCCGCCAACGAAGAGCGCCAAGAATAAGGTTGGCCAAGTGTCCACGACGAACAAGGCCCGTAGCGCCACGAAGGCAGCGGCTACCGGGAGCGCCGCAAGGCACGGTTTCAGACATCCTTCGGCAAGATACGTACGGAGTGGCAATCCCAAGACCCTGCAGAGATGGCGCGGAACAAGAATCAGGCTGGTCAGTAGAAAAGTAGCGGCAATGACCAGCGCGAAGCCCCCAAGCCCCGCGATTCGCAGCACGGCGCTCCCCAGCACCGTGATCGACAAACCCTCCCCCAGGCGATACCAGATAAGCTGCTTGTGTCGCTCGATGCCAAAGAGCATGGACTGCACGCAACACTGAGTAGCCGCCGTGCCCATTCCGAGAGTGAGCAGGACAAGAAGGCTGTAGGCGGAAGCATACTCACTACCCACCCAGAGCGTCAGCAGCTCACGGCCGAATACGAAGAGAAAAGCCGCCATCGGAGCGAGTAGCAAAAAGGCGCTCTGGACGCTCAACAGGATGAGCTCGCGGAGCTTGGCGAAGTCATTCCGGGCTTCCAACTCGCTTGAAACGGGATTGACGATCTCGGTCATCGTCCCAATGCCTTCCGTGGGCAGGGACAAAATCCTGACGGGCAGCGAGAAAATCGTCACTGCCACGGGCGTCAGAAATTTTGCGATCACAACAGGATAAATGGAACCCCTCAGTCTCTCGGCAATACCGACCGTCAGGCTGATGGAACCGTAGCGAAACATGCTCTGGAAGACGCTCTTGCGCACCCACTTCGGGCGGAGACTTAGCGCCGGGTTCGCGCGAATGGCGAGGGGCACCTGGGCGCCGTATGCAAGAAGTTGAGAGAGCAGCACTGCCGCACCCACGCCGAACAGGCCGCCCCCGGCGCGCACGACGGCAATTACCGCGATCACGCGGACCGCTAGGCTCGCCACGCGGATGACATAGACTTGATCATACCGACCAGCCGCTTCGAGCGAGGCAGAGAAGACCACAAGCGGAAGGGTCAAGCCTTGTACCACACCTGCCAACCAGAACAAGGATTTGAACGCACTGAGCTCCGGATCGTGCACCGCAAAAAAACGCGAAATCGGGCCCACCAAAAGGTAGGTGGCCAGGATAACCAATGCGAAGCCACACAGGTAGTAATAGAATGCCGTAGCAATCACCTCATTGGCCCTTTCTTGGTCGCCTAGCGCCCGGTGCCGCGACGCGTATCTCAAAATAGAAGAGCGGACACCGGCGTCGAAAAGACCGTAGCAGCCAACCAGGGTCACAACCAGTACCCACAATCCGAACGCCTCGTCGCCGAGGTGGTGCAAGACGTAGGGAGTCAGCAAGAAGCCGACGGCTGCGTTCGCTAGAATAGCGACCCAACTTGTGGCAACAGCCCTTAGAATGAGGGAAAATCGCATGTGAGCTTAGAATCTGCCCGTGGTAAGCCGCTTGTCTCCGTCCGTGTCGCTCGTTGCAAACAGTCCGGCAGCGCGACTCTGCGGAACTACTATGTCAATTCACTCCCACTTGGGCTGAAGTCAAACAACCCCGATGCGGACGTTAAGGCTAATCCTTCCATCTTGCTATAACGTTACTGTAAGAGTCGCCGTTTGAGTCGTACTGTTGTACGAAGCCGAGATCGTGACGGTGGTTGAGATGACCACTATAGATGTGTTGACCGTGAAGGTGGCGCTGGTGGCTCCGGCGGGAACCGTCACGCTGGCCGGGACGCTGGCCACGGACGGGTCGCTGCTGGAAAGGGTGACTTGCGCACCACCTGCAGGAGCTGGGGCGCTGAGCATCACCGTCCCGGTGGAGGATCCCAACGGGCCACCAGCAACGCTCGACGGGTTCAGGGTCAGCGAGGTGAGAGTTGGAAGCTGCTGGATGGTATAGGTGGCACTGGCTACCGCGCTGTCGGTCATCCCGCTGGCCGCCGCCATGGCCTTGAGCGTGGTGGTCTGCGTGAAGGTCAGCGCACCGCCGTAGACTGGCGATGACGTTGTCGGCGTGCTCCCATCGGTCGTGTAATGGATCGTCGCACCGCTGGTGGCGTCGCTGATGCTCACCGTCACCGACCCGGTGTAGGTCCCACCACCCGGGCTGAACGTCGGTGTAGCCACCTGCTGCTGCTGGATGGTGTAGGTCGCACTGGCCACCGCGCTGTCGGTCATCCCGCTGGCCGCCGCCATGGCCTTGAGCGTGGTGGTCTGCGTGAAGGTCAGCGCACCGCCGTAGACCGGCGATGACGTTGTCGGCGTGCTCCCATCGGTCGTGTAATGGATCGTCGCGCCGATGGTGGCGTCACTGATGGTCACCGTCACCGACCCCGTGTAGGTCCCGCCCGCTGGACTAAAGGTCGGCGTAGCCACGACAGTGGAGCCGGTACCCGCGTTGCCGAGCAGAACCGAGATCGTGAGGGCATGGAGGTTGGCGACCGCTAGGTCTTGCACTCCGTCACCATTGAAGTCGGCCACGGTCGCATATACGGGGTCACTGTTCACAAGGAAGGTCTGCGCCGGCTGGAAGGTGCCGTCACCATTGCCGAGCAGCACAGTTACCGTATTGCCGAGATGATTGGTAATTACCAGATCCGGCTTGCCATCGCGATTGAAATCGCCCACAGCCACGAAATAAGGTTTCGTGCCCACACCGGCAAAGGTCTGTGGTGCCTGGAAGGTTCCGTCGCCGTTGCCCAGAAGCACCGAGAGGGTGTTGTCATTCAAGTTGGCGACCGCTAGGTCCGGCTTGCCATCGCCATTGAAGTCGCCCACGGCCACACCAGCAGGACCGTTACCCACCGTTAAGCTCGGTGCCGGCCGGAACGTGCCGTTGCCGTTGCCCAGTAGCACTGTAACAGTATTGGAAGGGGAACTATTGCAGTCCAGGGGGCAACCGTAGTCAGCGACCGCCAGATCCAGTATGCCGTCACCATTGAAATCGCCCACTGCGAAGTACCAAGGATTCGCACCCACAGCAGAGATGAGTGCCGGCAGGAAAGTTCCATCGCCGTTGCCCAAGAACACCGAGACGGTATTGTCACCCACACTGGAGACCGCCAGATCCGGCTTGCCGTCGCCGTTGAAGTCGCCCACCGCCACCAGTCCAGGATGGACGCCCACAGGGAAGGTCCGAGCCGCCTGGAAGGTGCCATCGCCGTTCCCCAGCAACACCGAGACGCTGTTGTCACCATAGTTGGTGACTGCCAGATCCAGCTTGCCATCGCCGTTGAAGTCGTCCTCGGCTATGTACCAAGGAAAGCCCGGGGAGAAAAATACGCTTTTCGCCGGCTGGAAGGTGCCATCGCCGTTGCCCAATAGCAGGTAGACATTCCAATCGCCAAAGTTGACCACCGCCAGATCCGGCTTGCCATCGCCATTGAAGTCGCCGACGGCGATGCCCGAAGGGCCATTCTTAGTTGCGGCTACATACTCTGTCTGGGGATTGAACAACGGCGTCTGCGCCCACGTGGGGTGTGGCAACGCCAACAGGAAAAACAAGGTCGCTGCGACAAGTAGCGATGACCTTCCTAATTTTCTATTCATGGAACACCAGGCGGATGAATTTGGAGCGTCATCTTACAGGGCCACGAAGGCAACCAGAGAATCGATCACTCGATCTGCTCTCCGCACCGAACAAATAGGACGCTGACCACAAAATCCCCTGTTCGTGCTCGAGCCTTTCTCCGCGCTAACGCTAAGAGAGGGGCCAGGTGCAAATCAATCGGTGAAACACCTGAATTCGATCTGGAAAAAGCCTGGCCGGAATCTCGACTTCCCCTCAACAAACTATCTTTCCTTGTATTTTGACGTCAGCACTGAAAGCGGTGCACTCCAGCCCACAGCTCGGAGCAGCAGCTACTGTCGACTCCACGTGGTATGGCATGGCCGTCTTCGTTTCGCCGGCCGGCTCGATGAAAGGATGTGGAAGTCAAACTGCTTGGCCTCGAGCCTGCAAGAATGGATCAAGGCCCACGGGCCCAGCATGGCTGCGGTGCCAAAGCAGCCCAAGAACAGGAAAACGTCTAGACCTTTACTTCGGAGACGCCCAGCACAGTCCGGAACTTAGGCAGTAGCAGCGCACGATCTTCCCGCGTCAACCACACGAACCACCCACAGGCGGCGGCCACCACCACGGTGCACAAGCCCATGGCGGCCCAGCGTAGCAGCATCGGCCCCGGCATCATGTGGTGGATCGCCCAGCCAGCGGCCAGCACGGCTGCGGACACTGCAGCGAAGCCCGACCAGAAACGCAGGGCGAAAGCACCATACGACTCGCCGATGATTCGGCATGTGGCCTTGATCACGAAGTGGTAACAGCCGATTGCCTCACCGAGCGTCAGTCCGACCGGCACAGCCCTAGGGCCCAGGCGTGGGAGCAACGCCGCGACCAAGCCAATGCCCACGATCGCAGAGAAAAAATAACCGATTGCTTGAACCTTATGCCGGTTGGTGGCAGTTGCTACGGTCGAACTCGCAGCCCAGGGCGTCTGGAATGCCATCAAGATCAGGAACAGCCGCAGCAACGTCGCATCCGGTTCAATGCGACCACGGGTCCAGACCGTGATGATGAGCGGGCCTTCGTACCAGGCGCTGGCGGCAACTGCGAGAGTAACAGCGGCTACTGCCGCCACTGTGATGCGGTGAACCATGCGCAGTTTTTCTAATTCGCCCAGGGTTTCCATCCTGGCGAAGTCCGGACACAGGGCGAGATTGATGCTATATAGCCCCTGACGGACAACGTCGATCATGGCCTTCGTGACGGAAAGCACAGCCACCGCCAAGCCGCCCAAAGCCGCAGAGACCAGGAGAATGCTCCCTTGGTAGGTGATCAGATTGCCGGCCACGAGCAATGCAAATAGGAGGCTCGGATAGGCCAACTCCTTCAGGACCGAAAGCTTCGCTTCTGCAATACCCGGAAACAGTGCGGGGAAGCGTCGGCGCACGTCGAGGAGCACAAAGAGCGAGATCAAGCCGACCGTCAGGATTTGCAGGGAAGCGATGGCCAGCATTCCTCCACCCAAGATCAGGACCAACGCCGACAAGAGGACGACCAGCAGCTGTTGGGCGTTTGCTATCCACTGCGAGCGCGCCAGATTGCCCATGGTCTGGTAGATGGCGCTGATCAGTCTCATTGGCATTGACCACATCACATAGCCGGCGAGCAGTATGATGACCAGCGTCGCAGCCGTCGGCTTTGTCACCCGCAATCCGATCCAGTGGGGGATGGGGAAGAGCCATACGAGGCTTGCCACGAGCAAGGTAACGCCTGCTGCAAGTACAAGGTAAAAGAACAAGGAGCTATGCTGGACGGTACGGTATTCATCAAGATCGTTTCTGGCGTAGGCTTGGGTCAGCCGGTTGGTCGCCGCCCATTGCATTCCGATGTCGAGGCTGCCCAGGTAGCCGACGGCGGCGAACAGCGCCAAATACTCCCCGTATGAAATCGGTGACCAGTAACGCAAGAAGAGCGGGACCAGCACGAGCGACCCCAGCCGCACCATCACGTGCCCGAGAAAAATCGCATTAGCGGCTGGAAGGACGCGGCGAAGCACTACTCGCCCTCCTCTACCATGCGGCCGGCGACGGTATTTGCTGCACCGATGGCCGGATTCTCAGGGCTGCCGGCAGCACTCGTTTGGTTATCGCCATCCGTCGCGAGCAAGGGGAGGCAAGGTCCTAACCATGACCCCGGCAAAGTCCACTTCTCCTCTGTTTTGCGCATGTTCTGGCCTTAACTACTTTCTAAAGACAGCCGCCAGCGCGGAAGGGGCCAACGAATTTTGCAGCAGCAGCGAGAGGGGCTTCTTGTCAGCAACACTCAGTAATGACACGAAAAGACTGCTGTTTTTGGGCCA
>WNGG01003527.1_pt1 | contig 17671 bp, 14 predicted proteins | sample 5400661 | NCBI WGS metagenome assembly WNGG01 (sample SAMN13153372, study PRJNA577476) | soil metagenome | isolation source: 100 cm soil or saprolite under Garry oak tree replicate 1 | place: USA:California | collected 2016-06-15 | reverse complement strand
GAGGGGCGCAGCGCTGCTGCGGCGGCTGACCGGTTTCTGCGCGGCGACACCACGCTTCCCGCGCCGATCCCAGCGACCGCCCGGCCACTTTCCTGACAGCGCGATTAGCATTTAGCTGGTCAGGAAGGGGTTCCGCACCCGGACGCCTTCGTACTGCTGCCCCGGGTTGAGATCCTCGGAGTACAGGATCCCGCAGCCGAGGCTGGCCGCACTGCAGACGATCATGGCATCCCAGAACGAAATATCCTGGCTGCGATGGCTGTCTATCGCACTCAGTACGTCATCCGCGCCCGGCGAATGCACGCGCCAGTGCGAGAGGTCGGCGATGATGGCAGCAGCGGAGGCCGCGTCGAGCGGCTTGGGAACTTTGCGCGTCACAGTGACGAAGAACTCCTGCAGCACCTGGACACTTAGGCACCCTTCGCCGGACTCCCACAACTCCGCCAGAAGGAATCGTGCCCGGTCCCTCTTCTGGCCGGCGGTCTCGTCGTACGCGTACACGAGGATATTGGTGTCCACGAAGCTGCGGTTATCGCTCATGCAGCTCGTCCCGGCTCCAGCGGACCTGACCCCCGGTGCCTAGGTCACATCCCTCCTCCAGCAGCGCCAAGCTACGCACTCTTGCATGGGTGTAGCCGGTCTCCTGGTCCGCCAGGTCCTTGATCATTGTTGTCAGGAGCTGCGACAGCGACGTCCCGCGCTGGATGGCTATGATCTTGGCTCGCTTCAGATCTTCTTCAGGGAGCGATAGCGTGATGTTGCGGTTACTCATGGCGTTATCCTCCACGTGAAACAGTGTAGCACGTGTTTACGTGTGCGGATTGGCATCGGGCATGTCCGCGGAGAAGTCATGGCCAGGTCGCAGGGTGCCCCGGGTGGGATTCGAACCCACACTGCACGGTGTTTGAGACCGCGGACTCTTCCAGTTGGTCTACCGGGGCGTAGCTTACGTTCGATCATCTGTGCTACGACCAGGCGCTAATCTACCTGGTTTAGGTACCCTCATGCAGGTGAGCGAGACCCCGCGCCGTGTCATGATCGCCGAGGACGAGGCTCTTATCCGCCTCGACCTCAAGGAGATGCTGGAGGAAGAAGGCTACGTCGTCGCCGGGGAGGCCGGAGATGGGCGTACGGCTGTCGACCTCGCCGCCAGCCTCCAGCCAGATCTGGTGATTCTGGACATCAAGATGCCGATCCTCGACGGCATCTCGGCAGCGGAGCAGATCACGGCTCGCCGGCTCACCCCTGTCGTTATCCTCACCGCGTTCTCACAGCGCGAGCTGGTGGAGCGGGCTCGCGACGCGGGCGCGATGGCCTACCTCGTGAAGCCGTTCACAAAGGCTGACCTCGTGCCGGCGATCGAGATGGCTGTCACCAGGTTCAGTGAGCTGCGGGCCTTGGAGGCAGAAGTCCAGAGCCTCCAGGAACGGCTTGAGGCGCGCAAGATACTCGATCGGGCAAAGGGCCTGCTGCAGGTGCGGTACCGGCTGAACGAGCCAGAGGCGTTCCGCTGGATTCAGAAGACGTCCATGGACCGGCGCATGACGATGCGCGATGTCGCGCAGGCGGTGCTGGACGGCGCAACCGGGCCGGGCGGTCCGGCTGGGCGAGCTAGTGGTCTGTGAGAACACCTGTTGAGGTGCCGCTCGGCACGAGCCGGTGACGTTGCGCCGGGAACACACCGATGAGCCGCCGCGAACACGCCGATGAGAAGCCGCTGGGAGCCCGGGGGACCTTTGGTGCTGTGCTGGCCTTCCCCGGGTCGGCACGTTGTCTACTCGGTCACCCCGGGCTCTCTGTTCAACCGTAGCGATGCGTCGGCCAGGCGCGCAGAGCACGGACAGCCGAGAGGGGCGCAACGGTCGTGCGGTCGGGCACGGCCACAGTCAGTAAGGTGACGATGCGTTATCTTCACAGTCTAAAGGCCCTCTATGGCGCCTTTCGTTGGATTTAGTTGGTTTTTTTGCCGTAGAGGGGGTGACGTCTGCGCGCCGTGCGGTCAGGATGTACTACCGGGATCCGATTTCGCATCCCAACTGGGGACTGGTGTCAATCCCCTTCTGGTAGAGGCAAGGAGTGATCATGCGTATCCGTTTAGCGCATAGGCCTGTCCGGCGCGCGATGCGCCTCGGAGTGGCCTCTGCTGTCGCGCTCGGCGCGGCGGGTTTGGTGGCTGTGACCAGTGCGTCAGCGTCGTCTCCTAACGCGCACTGTAGCGGCAATCCAACCATCACCAAACAAGACTTCGGCACCGCTTCATCCACGCCGTACGGCGGCGCACAGACCGTATTCCGCTTCACCTTGACCAACTGCCACGGCACGCAGGTCAAGATCATCACCTACGGCGCCACGGTTCAGTCGATCAGAGTTCCAGACAAGAGCGGCCACATGGCCAATGTCGTGCTCGGCTTCAAAACGCTGGATGACTACGTGAACCTGGACAGCCCGCCGCCGTCGTCGCCGAATTTCGGCGGACCCTACTTCGGCGAGACAGTCGGCCGGTACGCCAACCGGATCGCGGGCGCCTCATTCAAGCTGAATGGCACGACGTACACCCTGCCGGTCAACAACGGGCCGAACACCTTGCACGGCGGCTTCGTCGGCTGGGGTAACCGCATCTGGCAGAAGCCGACGACGTCGACAGGCAGCGGCAGTGCCTCACTGACGATGACGCTGGTCGCCCCGAACGGTGACGAGGGCTCCACGTTCGAGCCCAGCTGCAGTTGCACCGGCTTCCCGGCCCAGGTCACCACGTCGATCACCTACAGTCTGGACAACTCGGGCCGCCTGTGGATCCACTACAACGCGCACAACGACGACCCGACACTGTCCACCGTTATCAACCTGACCAACCACAGCTACTTCAACCTCGCGGGTGAGGCGTCAGGACCCGCATACAGCCAGAAGGTTCTCATCAACTCCAACGCCATCACCCCGACCGACGCGAACCTGATCCCGACGGGCGCGATCGCGCCGGTGAAGGGCACGCCGTTCGACTTCAGGAGCTTCCACACGATCGGCTCCCGTATCAGTGACGCAAGTGCGCCCTTGGGTGATCAGCTGGTCCTCGCGCACGGCTACGACCACAACTGGGCGCTGAACAGCACCGGGCCGAAGTTCGACGGGCTTGGCCTCGCGGCCAAGGCGGAGGATCCCGCGAGCGGGCGCGCCCTGACCGTCTGGACCGACGAGCCGGGTGTCCAGTTCTACACGGGCAACTTCCTCGACGGGCACTTGGTCGGGATCAGCGGCCACACCTACAGGCAGAGCGCGGGTTACACCTTCGAGACCCAGCACTTCCCTGACTCGCCAAACGAGCCCAGTTTCCCGTCCACCGAGCTGAAGGCTGGGCAGACGTTCAGCTCGACAACCATCTTCGCCTTCGGCGTTAACTGACCAGAAGGTAAGAACCTGGCGCCCCGCCGGTACCGGCGGCGGGGCGCCATCTCATTCCATCTCGCCGCATGTGCGCGCGTGTCACACCCCGCGTCTAGGATTCCTTCGTGAACTCGAACGGGACGGCGGCCGCGAGGCTTCTTCTGCTTGACGGTCACTCACTGGCGTACCGCGCCTTTTTCGCGCTGCCGGTGGAGAACTTCTCCACCACCACGGGTCAGCCCACCAACGCGGTCTACGGTTTCACCGCGATGCTGATCAACGTTCTCAGAGACGAGCAGCCGACACACGTAGCCGTCGCGTTCGACCGCAGCGAACCGACCTTCCGGCACGAGCAGTACGTCGAGTACAAGGCGAACCGCCGTGAGACGCCCGTCGACTTCCGCGGCCAGCTCAGCCTGATCCACGAGGTGCTCTCCGCGCTCGGCATCTCGCAGCTGTCCGTGCCCGGGTACGAGGCGGACGACCTGATCGCGACGCTGGCCACCCAGGGCGCCGCCGACAGCATGGACGTGCTGATCGTCACTGGTGACCGTGACGCGCTCCAGCTGGTGAATGACCAGGTGACCGTTCTGATGACCAGGCGTGGCATCAGCGACATGACAAGGTTCACCCCCGGAGCCGTTAAGGATAAGTACGGTCTTACACCCGAGCAGTACCCGGACTTTGCCGCGGTCAGGGGCGACCCGAGCGATAACCTGCCGAGCATCCCCGGGGTCGGCGAGAAGACCGCCATCAAGTGGGTCATGCAATATGGTTCCCTCGCCGCGCTGGTGGAGCACGTCGGCGAGATCAAGGGCCGGGCAGGCGATAACCTTCGCGAGCACCTCGGCAACGTGCTGCGCAACCGCCAGCTCACCGAGCTCGCACGCGACGTTCCGCTCGATGTGCGGCCGCAGGACCTGCGGCCAGGTCCATGGGATCGGGAGGCGATTCACCAGCTCTTCGACACCCTCCAGTTCCGGGTGCTGCGCGACAGGCTCTACGCCACGCTTACTTCGGCCGAGCCGGAGGCAGACGAGGGATTCGAGGTGGACCTGGCCATGCCGGGCGCCGAAGAACTCGCTGGCTGGCTCGCAGAACACGCCTGCCTACTTGAGACCGCGGCGGCGTCGCAGACCAGCCCTGCCGGGGTGGCCGTGGCGGGCAGTTGGGGCCGCGGCACCGGCACGATCACCGGCTTGGCTATCGCCACCACAAGCGGGCCAGCCGCCTTCATTGAGCCCTCGCAGCTCACCGGCGACGACGAGCGTGCGCTGGCAGCCTGGCTAGCCGACCCGAGCATGCCCAAGGTCATGCACGACGCCAAGGGGCCGATGCTCGCGCTTGCCGCTCACGGCTTGCGACTCGACGGCCTGGCGAGCGACACCGCGCTGGCCGCCTACCTCGCGCTGCCCGGCCAGCGCTCCTTCGACCTCGCCGACCTGGCGCTGCGTTACCTGCGCAGGGAGCTGCGCACCGACGGGACCGACTCCGGCCAGCTCACCCTCGACGGCACCGGGGAGGAAGAGGCGGCCCGCGAGCTGGCGGTGGCGGCCCGTGCCACGGCCGAGCTGGCCGGTGCGCTCGATCATGATCTTGAGCGGCGCGGCGCGGCGCGGCTGCTGGGTGAGGTGGAGCTGCCGCTGGTGGGCGTGCTCGCGGCGATGGAACGTACCGGGATCGCGGTAGACACCGAGCACTTCGCCGATATGTCCGCGAACCTCGGTGGCCAGGTCAAGTCGGCAGAGCAGGCCGCGTTCGCGGTCGTGGGACATGAGTTCAATCTCGGCTCACCCAAACAGCTGCAGCAGGTGCTGTTCACTGAGCTCAGCCTGCCCAAGACAAAGCGGATCAAGACGGGCTATACGACCGATTCCGAGGCGCTGACAAGCCTGCTGGCCCAGACCGCGCACCCTGTGCTCGAGCACCTGCTCAGGCACCGCGACGTGGCGCGGCTGAAGAGCATCGTGGACTCGCTGATCCCGATGGCCGATGATCAGGGCCGTATTCACACCACGTTCAACCAGATGATCGCCGCGACCGGCCGGCTGTCCTCTACCGACCCGAACCTGCAGAACATCCCCATCAGGACCGAGGAGGGTCGCCGGATACGAAAGGGGTTCGTGGTCGGCAGCGGCTTCGACTGCCTGCTGACCGCCGACTACAGCCAGATCGAGCTCCGGATTATGGCGCACATGTCCGGCGATGAGGCGCTGACCGAGGCGTTCGGGTCTGGCCACGACTTCCATGCCGCCACGGCGTCACGGGTTTTCGGTGTCTCGCCAGAGCAAGTGAGCGGCGAGCTGCGCGCCCGGATCAAGGCGATGAACTACGGCCTGGCGTATGGCCTGTCCGCCTACGGTCTGTCCCAGCAGCTGCGGATCACCCCAGAAGAGGCGCGCGGGCTTATGGCCGAGTACTTCGAGCGGTTCGGCGGAGTGCGCGACTACCTGCGCAGCGTTGTCGAGCGGGCGCGCAAGGATGGCTACACCGAGACGATACTCGGCCGCCGCAGGTACCTGCCCGACCTGCTGTCCGACAACAGGCAGCGCAGAGAGATGGCCGAACGGATGGCTCTTAACGCGCCCATCCAGGGTTCTGCGGCGGACATTATCAAGGTGGCGATGCTTGCCGTGGATCGCGCCCTGCGGCGGGAAGGCCTGCGCTCGCGAATGCTGCTTCAGGTGCACGACGAGCTAGTTTTCGAGGTGGCGCATGGTGAGCTGGACGCGCTGCGCGAGCTTGTCGCAACGAATATGTGTGGTGCCAGTGATCTGACGGTGCCGCTCCAGGTGTCGTTCGGCACCGGCGGCACCTGGGAACAGGCAGGTCATTAGCACCCTCGGCCACTGTTTCCCAACGTCTTGAGACGCTTCCGTGATGCGGTGCCGATTGACCGGTCCGGCCAGCTCTCATATCCTGATCGCTGCGCTCCTGGCCGTAAGTAACTGTTGTTCGCTCTCGGCCAAATCCTGCGCTCAAGAAAATCCCTATGTCCGTATCCGGAGCCAACCACCACATGACGAGCAGCACCGAGGCAACCTCAACACCCCAGGTAGCGGTCAACGACATCGGGTCCGAGGAAGCCTTCCTCGCCGCGATCGACGAGACCATCAAGTACTTCAACGACGGCGACATCGTCGAAGGGACCGTCGTCAAGGTCGATCGAGACGAGGTCTTGCTCGACATCGGTTACAAGACCGAAGGAGTCATCCCGTCCCGCGAGCTGTCGATCAAGCACGATGTCGACCCGCACGACGTGGTGAAGACCGGCGAGCACATCGAAGCCCTTGTCCTGCAGAAGGAGGACAAGGAAGGCCGCTTGATCCTGTCCAAGAAGCGCGCGCAGTATGAGCGCGCTTGGGGCACGATCGAAAAGATCAAGGAAGAGGACGGCGTGGTCACCGGGACGGTGATCGAGGTCGTCAAGGGCGGGCTGATCTTGGACATCGGCTTGCGCGGCTTCCTTCCCGCGTCGCTTGTAGAGATGCGGCGTGTCCGCGACCTTCAGCCTTACGTCGGCCGTGAACTAGAAGCGAAGATCATCGAGCTCGACAAGAACCGCAACAACGTGGTGCTCTCCCGCCGCGCGTGGCTCGAGCAGACGCAGTCCGAGGTACGCCAGACGTTCCTCAACACGCTGCAGAAGGGCCAGATCCGCAAGGGTGTGGTGTCGTCGATCGTCAACTTCGGCGCTTTCGTGGACCTCGGCGGCGTGGACGGGCTCGTGCACGTCTCCGAGCTGTCCTGGAAGCACATCGACCACCCGAGCGAGGTGGTCGAGGTCGGCCAGGAGGTCACGGTCGAGGTTCTCGACGTGGACATGGACCGGGAGCGCGTGTCGCTGTCGCTGAAGTCCACGCAGGAAGACCCGTGGCAGCAGTTCGCCCGCACACACCAGATCGGCCAGGTCGTGCCAGGCCGGGTCACCAAGCTTGTCCCATTTGGCGCATTCGTCAGAGTCGAGGAGGGCATCGAGGGCCTGGTGCACATCTCCGAGCTCGCCGACCGGCATGTCGAGATTCCCGAGCAGGTCGTGCAGGTGGGAGACGAGATCTTTGTAAAGATCATCGATATCGACCTCGACCGGCGCCGGATCAGCTTGTCGCTCAAGCAGGCCAACGAGGGCACGATCGCCGAGGCGGTCGGCGACGACTTCGACCCGACGCTGTACGGCATGCCCGCCGAGTACGACGAGCACGGCAACTACAAATACCCAGAGGGCTTCGACCCCGACACAGGCGAGTGGCTGGAAGGCTACGAGCAGCAGCGCGAGGAATGGGAACGCCAGTACGGCGAGGCGCGGGCACGTTATGAGGCGCACAGGCGCCAGGTCGAGGAGGCGCGCAAAGCCGACGCTGAGGCGTCGGGCGGTGGTGCGCCGGCGCAGTCTCCGCCGTCAGACGGCGGCGGTGGCGGCGGTGGCGGCGGTGAGCGCGAGACCAGCGGCGCGCTGGCGTCCGACGAGGCGCTCGCGGCGCTGCGAGAAAAGCTGTCCGGAGGCCAGAGCTAATCCAATCGCCCCGTGGCGTGCTCCGCGTCGGGCTGACCGGCGGGATCGGCAGCGGCAAGAGTGAGGTCTCGCGGCGGCTCGCCGCTTACGGTGCGGTCGTCGTCGACGCGGACACGATCGCGCGAGAGGTCGTTGAGCCAGGTACACCGGGACTGAACAAGGTTGTTGCCGAATTCGGCGCTGCGGTCCTGCGTCCGGACGGCAGCATGGACCGTGAGGCCCTGGCGCGGCTGGTGTTCTCCGACGACGGCTTGCGCACCAAGCTGAACGCGATCGTGCATCCGCTGGTGGGAGAGCGGATGGCCGCGCTCGAGCGGAGGGCGCTCGAGCCGGGGGCGCTCGAACGGCGAGCGCTGGACCGGCCTCGAGCTGGCGGCACGGTCGTGGTGTTTGATGTGCCACTGATCGCAGAAAACGGCCTCGCCGCGGGATTCGACTTGGTCGTGGTGGTGGACGTGCCAAGGCACGTGCAGCTGGCGCGGCTGGCACGCCTGCGCGACATGACCAAGGAGCAGGCGCTGGCGCGGATCACGGCGCAGGCGAGCCGTGAACAGCGGCTCGCCATAGCCGACATCGTCATCGACAACTCCGGGTCGCTAGCCGAGCTGGACCGCCAGACCGGCGATCTGTGGGCCGAGCTGCGGCGGCGCGCGAAGGATCGCTGAAACTGTCGGACCGGGCTCGTAGGCTGCGGGCCATAAAGTGGGGTGAGCCCTGGTCGAACTGAGGAGTGAGCGCCGTGCGCCCTGTCACTGACTTGCAGCGCAAGGTGGCACCGTTTGAGGTTGTCACCGACATGGTGCCGTCGGGGGACCAGCCACAGGCGATCGCAGAGCTTGAGCGGCGAATGCGCCGCTCCGAGCAGCACGAGGTGTTGCTCGGAGCCACAGGAACCGGCAAGACGGCCACGGTCGCCTGGCTGGTGGAGCGGCTGCAGCGGCCCACGCTTGTCATGCTGCCGAACAAGACGCTCGCCGCGCAGTTCGCCAACGAGCTGCGCGAGATGCTCCCGCGCAACGCCGTCGAGTACTTCGTCTCCTACTACGACTACTACCAGCCCGAGGCATACATCCCGCAGACCGACACCTATATCGAGAAGGACTCATCGATCAACGACGAGGTCGACCGGCTGCGGCACTCCGCGACCAATTCGCTGCTGACCCGGCGCGACACGATCGTGGTCGCGTCCGTCTCATGCATCTACGGGCTTGGCACGCCGCAGGAGTACGTCGACCGCATGGTCCGGCTGCGGGTCGGTGACACGATCGAGCGTGACGCGCTGCTCCGCAAGCTGGTGGGCATGCAGTACAACCGGAACGACATGGCCTTCACCAGGGGAACGTTCCGGGTTCGTGGCGACACCATCGAGGTGATCCCCGTCTACGAGGAGCTTGCCGTCCGGGTGGAGATGTTTGGTGACGAGATCGAGCGCCTGATGACACTGCATCCGCTCACCGGCGAGGTCCTCACGCAGGACGAGGAGCTTTACGTCTTCCCAGCGTCGCACTACGTGGCCGGCCCGGAGCGGATGGAGCGGGCGATCGCGGGCATCGAGGCGGAGCTAGCGGCCCGGCTGGCTGAGCTTGACCGCCACGGCAAGCTGCTCGAGGCCCAGCGGCTTCGGATGCGCACCACCTACGACATCGAAATGATGCGTCAGGTCGGCACGTGTGCGGGCATCGAGAACTACTCACGGCACATCGATGGGCGTGAACCCGGCAGCCCGCCGAACACGCTGCTCGACTACTTCCCCGAGGACTTCCTGCTGGTAATCGACGAGTCACACGTGACCGTGCCGCAGATCGGCGGAATGTACGAGGGGGATGTCTCGCGCAAGAGGACTCTGGTCGAGCATGGTTTCCGGCTGCCAAGCGCGATCGACAACCGGCCGCTTAAGTGGGAGGAGTTCACCGAGCGAATCGGGCAGCGCGTGTACCTGTCCGCTACACCCGGTCCTTACGAGCTGCGGCAGGTCGGCGGGGACGTGGTTGAGCAAGTGATCCGCCCGACCGGCTTGGTGGATCCGGAAGTCATCATCAAGCCCACCAAGGGGCAGATCGACGATCTCGTGCACGAGATCAAAGAGCGTGCCCTCCGTGACGAACGAGTGCTCGTCACCACGCTGACCAAGAAGATGGCCGAGGATCTTACCGACTACCTGCTTGAGCTCGGTATGCGAGCCCGCTACCTGCACAGCGAGGTGGACACACTGCGCCGGGTGGAGTTGCTGCGCGAGCTGCGGCTCGGCGAATACGACGTCCTCGTCGGCATCAACCTGCTGCGTGAGGGCCTGGACCTACCCGAGGTTTCGCTCGTATCGATCCTCGATGCGGACAAGGAAGGTTTCCTGCGCTCGGAGACGTCGCTCATCCAGACCATCGGGCGCGCGGCGCGGAATGTGTCCGGCCAGGTGCACATGTATGCAGACCAGGTCACGTCATCGATGCAGCGGGCCATCGATGAGACCAACAGGCGGCGCGCCAAGCAGGTGGCCTACAACGTCGAGCGCGGAATCGATCCGCGGCCACTGCGCAAGCGGATCGCCGACATCCTCGACCAGCTTGTCCGTGAGGACGCCGACACCGAGAAGCTGATCGGCGGTTCAGGCCGGCAGCAAAGCCGAGGCAAGGCACCCGTGCCCGGCCTGTCGTCGCGCGGCGGGCCCGCCGGCACCTCGCGGACGGACACCGGCACGATGGCGCGTGGCGAGCTGGTCGCGCTGATCGAGCAGCTCTCCGATCAGATGCATGCGGCGGCAGCTGACCTGCAGTTCGAGCTTGCGGCCCGATACCGCGACGAGATCAAGGACCTCAAGCGGGAACTGCGCGGCATGCAGGCTGCAGGCATCTGACGAATGGCGGCCAGGACCTGGGTGATATTCGACTATGGCTGTGTCATCAGCTCCCCGCAGCCGCCGGAGGACCTAGCCGCTCTCGCGGCCACCGCAGGCAGCCCCTTGCCGCGTTTCCGTGAGGCGTACTGGGCACCTCGCCACGATTATGACCTCGGCGAACTCACCGCCGAGGCGTACTGGCTGATCGTCGCCTGCCAGCTCGGACGCTCGTGGGACGTGCGCACCACAGCAGAGCTTGTCCGGCTAGATATTGCCAGCTGGACACACCTCCAGCCGGGTAGTATCCGGCTGATCGAGGACGTGGCGGCGGCCGGGCACCGGCTCGCAATGCTCTCAAACGCAACGCACGAGGTCGCGGCCAGCGTGGCGGCGCTGCCGGTCGCCAGCTACTTCGAGCACCTGCTCTTCAGCTGCCACCTGAGGGCTGCAAAACCCGACCCGCGCTGTTTTCGCGCAGCGTTGGCCCGTCTGGATGCTGAACCTGCAAGTGTCGTCTTCATCGATGACCGGCCGGAGAACGTGGCGGCAGCGGCCGACCTCGGGATCCACGCCATCCAGTTCAACGATCCGCAGGCCGTGCGCTCGATGCTTTAGCTCGTGCTCCGCAAGGTCTGCTTACGCGGCGGGCGTCTCCGCGGAAACGCGCGCCGCGCGCACCTGGCGGACATGCTGGTTAGCGAACAGGACCGCAATCGCGTAGTCCAAGTTGAGGCGTTCGCCATACCAGGCCGGGATGATGGTCTTGTCACTTATCTCCGCGTCGTGCGTGTCGCTGATCTGGCCCCGAACAGCCATGGCTGGCGCCGCATTTGGAATCGGGGTGCCGTCTGGCCGGAAGAACCCAAACCCTCCATCAGGCAGGATCTCGATCTTGTAACCGAACTTGTGAACCATCCCGTGATGAAAGCGGCACAGGCAGATGAGGTTTTTCAGGCAGGTTCTTCCGCCGCGTGTCCACCGCACGATGTGGTGAGCGTCGATTCGGCGACTGTTGCAGCCGGGGAACTGGCACCGCCCCTTGTCACGATCACGCAGGGCGCGGCGCAAGGCGGGCGGTGGATGACGGTGGCGTCGGCCAACGTCGAGCACATCTCCCCGGGCGTCATGCCGCATCCAGCTGACCAGCGCGTCGCAGGCCAGCATCTGGGCCGTCTGCGGGCTGACAGCCGGGCCGTCATCCATGTGGCAGCGGCCTTCCAGCAGTAATCCATCGCCGGTGAGGACGTTGGAGTCTACGTGCACGATCACGTGATAGACATCTGGATTCTGCGCATCTCGGGTCTTGCCCGCTAGATAGGTCTCGGCGACCTCCACCAGGGCATCCGCCAGGCTCGTCGACGTCGCGGTGACAGGTGGCGTCGGCGGCCGTGACTGGGCCGCCGCCTCCTCCTCCCGCGATTGGGCCGCTTCCTCCTGTCCTTGCGCTGAATCCTCGGGTTCTCGCTGGACCGCGGCGCGCAGAGCGGCTAGCACAGCGGCCCCAGCTTCGGGCGGCAGGTGCGCGGTGAGGAAGAGCGAGCCGTCATCTTTCAGCCGCCAGGTGACGCGCCGCTGGATCGCGGCCTGCTCATCGTCGACAGCGGTCACGGTCCGGTGCGCTCGAGCGAATCGTTCCAGCTGATTGGCGGTCATCGGAAGGGCCATCTCCACCAGATCCGCTTCGCTGTCGGTTGTCGCGATCCTGGTCAGGGCACGGACCTTGGAATAGGAGAGCCGTCCGGCTCCGAACTCGGCCCGAATGGTCGGCAGGTCCGGTAGCCGGCGCGCGATGCGTACATGCTCGCGGGCGGCTCCCGACGATAACCCGCACTTCCATGACAGCCACGCGGCGCAGGACGGCATGTCCCACTGTGCCCATCCCTCTTGGCGGTCGAACTCGCCAACGAGAAGCAAGAACCTGCAGGTCGCCGCGGCGAGGTGACCCGCAAGCTCGCAGATGTCGGCTTCGAGCCGCTCAAGGCACTGCTGGCTTGAACGGGTGGATGCGCTTGAAGAAGCATCAGATTCGAACATGTATTTGACCATAGCGCGCGGCTACGACACTTTTATTTGCTTGCAACGTGCGTTGGGTATGCGGCAGATGTGTGGGTAGCAAGACGTCACGAGCTGGCGGCGGAAACCCGTGGGCGTCTCCGCGGAGACGCCACAACAGATCCCGTAGGCGGGCTCAGGCCGAGCCGAAGCCGATCTTGGTGAGCGCGAGCGTGAAGGCGCTCTCCCACTCCGAGGCCGACCGGGTAGCCCCCACTCCGGCGGGCTTGACCCGGTCAAGCGCGGCGAGCGCGCATCGCACGACGTCGGCAGGCCGTGCGGAGGTGACGCTCGCATCGCCCAGCTCCAGCTCGTGCTGAAGGTTGTCGCGGCCGTGCCCCGGCACCACATCAAGCAGCAGCACGTGCCGCCCGACAACGCGCGCCTCCGAGCAGGTATCACCGGAGCTCGTAATGACCAGGTCAGCGGCGGCCATCAGCTCAGGCACCCGATCCGTGTAGCCGAATGAGTGCAAGCGTGGCTCGTGTGCGGCCGCGGCGCGAAGCCTTGCTTCAAGTTTCGCGTTGCGGCCGGCGACCGCGAGGACATGCAGCCCTGCCTGGCCTAGCGCCGCCGCGGTGGCCGCAAGTGGCCCGAGCCCCCACGCGCCTGACATGAGCAGTACGCAGCGCTCGCTGCTTGGCACCTCGAGCCGGGCCCGGGCCTGCGACTGGGTTGGCGGGTCATAAAAGCCGGGCCGAACCGGCGTTGGGACTACGGCCACGCGGGCTTCCGGCTGGAACCGGAGCACGGCGCATTCGGCCGCGCGCGACGTCACCAGGTACAGGTCGGTGTGTGGATGAACCCACAGCCGGTGCGGTGTCACGTCGGTGCAGAAGACTACATGCGCCATGCGGGGGTAACTGGAGCGCAGCCGGCTGACCGCGCCCGCCGCCGTCGCGAAGACCGAAATGGCCAGATCGAGCGGGTTGACGTCAAGATGCCGCCGCAGCCGCGGCGCCACCTGCGCGCACGCCGCCGCCTCCGTCAGCAGCGCAAGCCGGTTGCCCGTGCGAAGCGCAGCGAAGTGGTAGGCATCAAAGAGGCCAGGGACCCACAGCATGGACCGAAACACCGCCTCACCTGCGGAACCACCGGTGCGGCCAAGCAGGCGCATGGCGTCCAGCGTGCGCGTCGACCAGCCCCGAGATTCCAGCGACGTGGCGCACGCTTGCGCCATGACGTCATGGCCCATGCCGAGGGAGCCAGACAGCAGCAAGGCGTTCCTCATGACGTCCGGCACCAGTCAAGGTAGCGTCGCACCCCTTCGGTGAAGGAGGTGCTCGGCGACCAGCCGAGCACCTCCTTAGCCAGCGCGTTTGACACACTTCTGCCGTCGTAGTCCGCCGGGCGGGCCGGCACATACCGCACCGGAACCGGCCCCGCGAGGTGCAGCACGGTTTCTGCGACCTCCCTTACCGATACTGGCGTGTCGCCCTCCAGGGCCAGCGTCTGGTCTTCGGCCCCCGACGACAGCGCGCGGACGTGCGCGTCAGCAAGATCTTCAACGTAGACGTAGTTTCGCTGCTGCTCGCCTGTGCCCGCGATGGTGATCGGAAGGCCCGCAAGCGCCGCACGGGCGAACCTGGCAACCACGAGCGCATCGCGCATCCGTGGCCCATAGGGGATCCCGTATCGCAAGATCGTGAAGTGCTGGCCGTACATTTCCAGGTAGCTGTGCGCGAGCAGTTCGGTCGCGAGCTTGGTGGACACATACACGTGCCCGGCCCGTGACAGCTCGATCGCAGCGTCCTCGGCAAGCTCGCCGTTACCCGCTGCCGCACCATAAACCCATACGGTGCTGGCGAGCAGCACGCGCCCGCAGCCCTGGCGGCGCGCCGCCTCGAGCACGCATGCGGTGCCGTCAACGTTGACCTTCACCGCGCTGAGCGGGTCGGCAGCGATCAAGTCCACGTCACTCGCGGCGGCCAGGTGAAAGATGGCATCGCTGCCAGACACGGCGGCCTCCAGCGCCTCCGGGTCGAGGATGTCAACTTTCTTGTACCGGGCGCCGGGATTCAGCGGGTGAACCGCGATGTCGATAACGAGAACTTCGTGGCCGGCCCGGATCAGGTTGTCGACAACGTGAGAACCGATGAAACCGCAGCCTCCGGTCACGACGACTCGCATACCCACCCCCTCAGACCCCGGCGAACGAGCTGTAAGCGTGTGCCACGGCGGCCAGCACGTGGTCGACTTCATCGTCGCGCATGTCGGAGTGCACAGGCAGGCAGACATGCCGTGCGCACAGATCTTCTGCGACCGGCAGTGCTCCCGTCGCGTAGTCGGTGAACACGGGCTGCTTGTGAAGCGGGAGGTCGTAAACCTCGCCGGACAGCCGGACGCCATGCCGGTCGGCGAGTTCGCGTTTGAAGCGCATCCGGTCTACTCCTGACGGGAGGAGGGCGATGTATTTGTAGAAATTGCTCCGGCAGCCTGCAGGCTCAAACAGCGGTTGCGGACCGTCGGCCTGCGACAGCTCTTTGGTGTAGCGGGCGGCAACGCTGCGTCGGCGATCGATGGCGGCGGCCATCTGGCGCAGGTGCACCAGTCCGGTGACCGCGTGCAGCTCGCTCATCCGCATGGCCGAACCAAGACGAATGTGATGATTAGCCGTGAAGGCACCTTTTCCCTGGTCACGGTAGATCCGGGCCTCGTCTCGCAGGTGCGCGGAGCTGGTGAGCACCATGCCGCCTTCGCCGCAGGTGACGACCTTGGTCGGATAGAAGGAGAATGCGGCGCCCAGCCCGAACGAGCCAGCGAAGCGCCCGTCGTAGCTGCTGCCGTGGGCGTGCGCCGCGTCCTCTACCAGCACGATCCCGCGTTCGTCGCACAGCCGCCGAATCGGCTCAGCCTCCGGCGTGATGAGCCCGCCGATATGCACGAGCACCACCGCCGCGGTCGCGGGCGTGAGAGCTGCTTGCACGGTCGCGCGGCTGAGCGCGAACGTCGCCGCGTCGATGTCGGCGAACACGGGCCGACCACCTGCTTGAATAACCGCGGCGGCAGTCGCGAAGAACGTGTTCGCTGGCACGATCACGTCCCGCCCGGCGACCGTCGCCGTTCGCAGAACGATGTCAAGCGCGGCGGTGCCACTGGAGGTCGCCACCGCGTACGGTGCAAGGTGCGCGCTCGCGAACGCCGTTTCGAACCGCTCGGTGTATGGGCCAAGCGTCAAACCACCGCTGGCCAGGATCTCTGTCACGGCCAATGCGATTTCCGCCCGGTCTTCGTCACGGAACACTACACGCGCCGCTGGCACTTCCACCCGTACCTCCCGTCCACGACACAACATGCTCGGCCATGGAATGATCCCATGAGAAGCAGACGGGACGGGCATGGAAATGGCCACACTTCGCGCGGCTGTTATCGGCGCCGGCGTAGCAACCGCGGTCGCGCACGCGGGTCCAGGCGTCACCGCGATCGCAGCGCTACGCCGCCGTTGGTTTCCCGGCCTGGCCGGGCTCGGTGCCGCTGATCACATAGCACTCACCTTCGACGATGGACCCGATCCGCAGTTCACCCCGCGCTTGCTTGAGGTGCTGCGCTCTCGCCAGACTCATGCCACCTTTTTCCTGCTCGGATCGATGGTGGCCAGCGCACCCTCGCTCGCCGCAGAACTCACCGCGGCGGGTCACGAGGTCGGTGTGCACGGCTGGGAGCACCGCTGCGTCCTGCTGCGCAGCCCGGGCACGGTCTACGACGACATGGCAAGGGCCCGCGACACCGTGGCCGAGGCCACCGGAACCGCCCCGGCCTTTTACCGCCCGCCCTACGGCGTGCTCAGCAGCGCAGCGATTCTGGCTGCCCGCGGGCTTGGCTTGACCCCGCTGCTGTGGACGTGCTGGGGCAAGGAATGGGTCTCCGGCGCGACCAGCGACGCGGTGTTCGCTACTATCCGCCGCGATCTCAGGGCAGGCGCGACGGTGCTGCTGCACGACTCAGACTGCTCATCGCCGCCCGGATCAGCCCTCGCGGCGTTTGGCACGGTCGAGATGCTGCTCGACGAGTGCGCCAGCCGCGGCTGGCGGGTGGGCACGTCGGCCGCGCATAGCCTCGGCGCCGCCGCTTCGCGCGTCTACCCGTGAGGCAGGATGTGCCCGGGTAGGTTCATGTGACAATCACTTCGGCGTTTACTTGTTTCCCGCGCTGAACCAGGGAAGGCTGTCAGGGTGTGGTGGAGCCTAGCCAGTGCTCTGGGGGCGGCGTGCTGCTTTGGTATCGCATCCGTTATCCAGGCGCTCGCGGCTCGTGCCGCCTCTGTTGGCACCGCCGGAGTTAGCCCGCAGCTACTTGTCCGAATGTTCAGACAGTGGCGTTTCGTAGTCAGTATCGGCCTGGACTTTATCGGCTTCCTCGCTCAGCTGATCGCGCTTCGGCGGCTGCCGCTTTTCGTGGTGCAAGCGGCCATCGCCGCCAGCCTCGCCGTGACCGCGGTCGGTGCCGCGTGGCTTGCAAGCCACGCGCTGGCCGGCCGCGAGTGGGTCGCGGTGGCCGGGGTCATTGTCGGCATCGCCATGCTCGGTTCGTCGGCGGGCGAGAACGGCGCCGCGAACGTCGATGGCGAGTTCAGGCTCGGCCTGATCATCGCTGTCGCGGGGCTCGGTGTCATCGGCGTCATGGCGGCGCGGCTTCGCGGCCGAATGCGAACGGTTGCACTCGGCATGATCGCCGGGCTCGGCTACGGCGTTGTGGGTGTCGCCGCCCGTATCCTCACCGGGTTCTCCCCGACCGACCTGATCCGCGACCCGGCCAGCTATGCACTGGCCGCGGCAGGCGTGATCTCGTTCATGTTCTACACATCCGCGCTTGAGCATGGTGCCGTCACGGTGGCGACCGCGTCGACCGTGCTCACCGAGACCGTGCTGCCCGCGATCGTCGGCGTCATCTTCCTC